>OFMF01000045.1_pt1 | contig 108605 bp, 95 predicted proteins | sample 1541771 | NCBI WGS metagenome assembly OFMF01 (sample SAMN04209235, study PRJEB22552) | human gut metagenome | biome: gut; material: feces | host: Homo sapiens | place: USA: Oklahoma
CTTTGTTATGATAAGGATTTTAGCTTTCTTTGTTTTCTTATGAAGATGCCCCTAAATTTTAGGATTGCTCTTTTTGTTTATGAAACAATCAGGCAGAAATTAAGTATCGCTCTTTGGAGCTAATTTTACAAAGTGATAACTTTCCAAAATCTGAAAATACTTAGCGATACGGGGGTAGAGGGGTTCTGCCTCTTTTCCGAATTCAGCCTTTACTTCCAGTGCCAGATCCGCAACGCTTTTCTGTCCATCCATGCGGGGCCAGAGAAAACTGCCCATGGTATCCAGATGAACCTGTGTGTATTTCGGTTTTTTGAATACCTTCTGTGCGATGCTGTGGAACAGGCCGCTGTTTTCTACCATCAGGGTTACGACTCCATCCTCTGCTGTTTGCCAATTCTCGATGTTATGGGATGGAATCATATCCAGATAATTGATTTGTGGTGTTTCTTTTTTCTTTTTCATGCTTATTTCTTCACCCTGTTTTTACCCCAAAGGGAGGATTTCAACAGTGTCAGAATGATCAGAGCCAGTACAACAATGCTGCCGATTACGCCCAGGCTGAAGCCTTTCAGGATGCTGGAAGGATCGATTGTGAATACTGCCAGAATTGCCAGTGCGATACCAACCAGACCTTCGCCGGCGATCATACCAGCGCAGTACAGAGTACCGTCGTTGAGCTGTGCGTCTTTTGTTTTCTGGTCTACGTTCTTTCTTCTGTTCATCAGCAGATTGATGATACCGCCAATCATGATACATGCATTCAGCTGAACGGGAAGATACAGACCAACAGCAAAAGGCATTACAGGTACACCAACGATTTCAATGCCGATAGCAATGAATACGCCGATGAATACCAGAGACCAAGGCAGGTCGCCACCCATGATACCTTCTACGATCATTTTCATCAGTGTTGCCTGAGGCGCAGGGATTTCTGCTGTGCCGTAGCCCCATGCTTTGTGCAGCAGGTACAGAACGCCGCCAATAGCCAGGGAAGAAGCCAGGATACCGATCAATTCACCGATCTGCTGTTTTTTAGGTGTTGCACCCAGCAGGTAACCTGTTTTCAAGTCCTGAGAAGTGTCACCAGCCAGAGCTGCGATAACACAGATAACGGAACCGATGGCAATGGCGCCTGTCATACCTTCGATACCTGTCATGCCCATGGATTTGAGCAGCAGTGTTGCAATCAGCAGTGTTGCGATTGCCATACCGGAAACAGGGTTGTTGGAGCTACCTACCAGACCAACCATACGAGCGGAAACGGTTGCAAAGAAGAAACCGAATACAACGATCATGATTGCGCCTGCCAGGTTAACAGGGATTGCAGGGAACAGCCAGATAACCAGAGCAACAGCAGCGATGCTGATCAGGATGACATTCATAGGCAGATCCTGATCTGTACGTGCTGTGCTGTGTGCGCCGCTGTTTTTCAGACCCTTCATTGCCTGCGCGAAAGTACGGCAGATCAGAGGGAAAGATTTGATCAGGCTGATCAGACCACCAGTAGCGATGGCACCTGCACCGATGTAACGCACATAGCTGCCCCAAATGCCGCTAGGGCCGCTTTCTGCAAAGATCTGCGCGATTGTTGTGGTACCGGGATACATAACAATGTCGCTGCCGAACAGCAGAATGATAGGGATCAGTACACACCAGCCGAACAGACCACCTACGAACATGTAGGAGGAAATTCTGGGGCCTACAATGTAACCAACACCAATCAGCGCAGGGTAAATCTGGGTACCAATCTGACCGCCCAGACTTTTGAATGTGTAGTTGATTTCACTGGGAACCAGTTTCAAGCCGTCTACAATGAATTTGAAGATGGCTGCGAAGCCCATGCCTTTGAATACGGTGGAAGCGTTGGAACCGCCTTCTTCACCAGCCAGCAGTACGTCTGCACATGCTGTACCTTCGGGGTAGGGCAGAGTTGCGTGTTCCTTTACGATCAGCGCGTTACGCAGGGGTACCATGAACATAACGCCCAGGATACCACCGCAAAGTGCGATGACAGTAATTTCAATAAGGCCGGGGTTTTCCCCTTTGCCTTCAGCTGCCCACAGGAATAGAGCAGGCAGAGTAAAAATTGCACCGGCTGCCAGGGATTCACCGGCAGAACCGATTGTCTGTACGATATTGCTTTCCAGAATGGAGTTTTTCTTCATGATGATACGGATGATCGCCATGGAGATAACTGCCGCAGGGATGGAAGCAGATACAGTCAGACCAACGCGAAGACCTAAGTATGCATTTGCCGCACCAAAGATAATCGCCAACAGGACACCAACGATAACAGATGTCACTGTGATTTCCGGGGTTACTTTCTCCGCCGGAATGTAAGGTTTGAAATCTTTGTTTTCGTTCATGTTTCTCTTCCTTCTTTATGATTCTTTTTGATTGGCCAACAAGTACCAGTATAGTATAAAAAGATATGTATGACAAGTGTTTTATGCATATTTTTATGAGTTTTTCTGTGGAATTATCGTAATTTCCATTTATTTACAGCTGATTTTTTGAGAGTTTTTATGTAAATTGTATATAAATAAATACTTTTCGTCATGAGAATGATGGAATTACAGGGCTTTTTCGTGAATGGAAATGAAAAAATAGACAATAAATTGGAATGTATATGAAAATGTATGTTTGCATAAAAACGCATAATACAAAAGTGTGAAGATTTGCTGTGAATCAGAAGTGAAAATCCCTGTTTTCGTGTAAGAATATGAAAAATGGCAAGGGAAAGTTAATCCCATTGGGAGTTGCTATATCAGACATTCACAAAAAAAGAAGTGTGCAGTTTAGGGGCATCCTCATAAGAAAACAAAAAGCTGAAATTCTTATATATAAAAGAATTTCAGCTTTCTTATTTTTATAAAAGTTTTATCTGGTACGTTTTCTTATGAGGACTGCCGTCGCAATTCCCCTTAAGAAATCAGGCAAAAGAAAAACAATGTTTTCTTAAGGGGAATCTGCTTTTGCACACTTCTTTTATGGAATTTGTTGCTGTCAAAATCAAAGCAGTTCTTCGTAACTCTGAATATACCGATCCGCTGTGCTGGCAATGACTTCTTTTTCACTGCCGGACATAGGGTCTGCAATGGCATAAACAGTGAAACCACCGTCTTTTGCGCTCTTGATTGCATAGTAAGCATCTTCAAAGACAACTGTGTCCTCTAAAGTGCCGCCGAGCCGTTCCATCATCATTTGGAATACTTTTGGACTGTCTTTGGATGCACCCACTTCCGTGCAGGTTGCTACAAATTCAAAGTAGGGCAGCAGTTCCAGACGATTCAGCGCCAGATGGATATAATCCGCTTCAGAAGCAGTCAGAATACACATCTTTGTGCCTTTACGTTTTTCCTGTTCCAGAAATTCTTTGACAAAAGGTTTCAGTGGAATGGAATTTGCATACTGATCCGCAACGTAAGAAATAACTTCGTCACAAATTTCCCGTACAGTCTGTGTTGCCCCCAATTCCTGACGGAAAAATTCTGCCGTCTGTGGCAATGTCTGTTTTTTCATCACGGAAAGCAGGTTGGGGGGAATGGGAATGTTGTGGCTTTCCAGATAGCGTTTTCCTGTATTTCTCCAGACGGGCATGGAATCAATGAGAGTGCCGTCCAGATCGAAAATAATGTGTTTTGTCATATGCGTATCCTTAAATTATTTATTGAATTTATCGATTTTTTCGTTGATGGTCAGTACTCCGGTAGGGTTGTGGAATACTTTGATGTATGTTTTTGTGGAAGGTGCGCCTTCTTCGATGGGGATTTCCTGACAGCGTTTCGCGATAGCCATCAGACCTTCCAGATCGCCTTCAATGGTGGTTTCAAAAGGGCCAACCACATAGTGATAACCTGTGCTGTCAATGTAGGCAATGACTTTATCTACAATGGCAAGAACCTTTTCTGTTTCTGTAACGTCAGGCAGTACCTGAACTGCAATACTTGTTGTATACATTTTTCAAAACCTCCTTTTTCCGACAGTTTAGCACTTTTTGGAAAAAAAGGCAAGGGCAGCTCAAAGGGTAGGAAAAGGTGATTTTGGATGGATTTTTGAGCAGAAAAAAAGTCCTTACCCGGATGGGTAAGGACGAACGAATCAGGATTTTTTCTTTTCGAAAATGATAAATACAAGTGCGCAGATACCCAACAAAATGGGGTAGTAACAGAAAGGCACGATTTCTACGGAAGATACGCTGACTGCGGCTGTTGCGGTTGCGGCAGAAGCATACAGCAGCTGTGCACCGTAAGGAATTAGCCCCTGGAAAACGGATGTGAAAATATCCAGCAGGGATGCGGTTCTCTTAGGAGAAATGTCGTAGTCGCTTGCGATTTCCTTGGCAATGGGGCCGGCAATCACAATGGCAACAGTGTTGTTTGCTGTGGAACAGTCTACAACAGAGGACAGAGCGGCAATCCCGATCTGTGCGCCTTTGGGGCCGTGGATACAACGACGGATGATGTACAGCAGCCAGTCGATACCGCCATTTTGACGTACCAGAGAAACCAGACCGGCAACGATGATGGAAATAACGGTAATGTCGTACATACCCATGATACCTTCACCCATGATGCCGAAGCTTTCAATGAGGGTAAAGTCACCGTAAGCGATACCGATGCACAGAGAAAGCACTGTGCCGCCTACCAGCAACATAAATACGTTCAAACCAGCCAATGCACCGATGAGTACCACCAGATAAGGTACGATACGGATGAAGCTGTATTCCAGAGCTTCTTCCATCACGTAATCATTGCCTTTGGTGCGCAGGAACAGCAAAATAGCTGTCAGGATTGCGGCAGGCAGAGCAATTTTGAAGTTTTCCCGGAATTTGTCTTTCATATCGCATCCCTGGGTTCTGGTAGCAGCAATGGTTGTGTCGGAGATCATGGACAGGTTGTCCCCGAACATGGCGCCGCAGACAGCAGCACCGATACACAGAGGCATTGCAATACCGGTTTTTTCACTGATACCGATGGCAATGGGTGCCAGTGCAACAATGGTACCAACAGATGTACCCATGGAAGTGGAAATGAAGCAGCCTACCACAAATACACCTACTACGGCAACACTGCCGGGCATGATGGATAAGCCAAAGTTTACGGTGGAATCTACACCGCCGGCTGCTTTTACAGAAGCGGAAAATGCGCCTGCCAGAATAAATACCAGACACATAATCATGATGTTTTCGTCACCGGCACCACGAGCCATGTTGTTCAGCTTTTCTTCAAAAGAGAGCTTCTGTCCCTTTGGATTCTGCAGAAAAGCTACAACAAGTGCGATGACGAAGCCCACAATGGCGGGAAGGGAATCGCCGAACATGCCGCCATGAGAGTTGTCGATGATACCCACTGCAATGAACAGTACAAGGAACACCACAATGGGAATCAGCGCGAAAGGATTGCCTTTTTTCATACTGAGACCTACTTTCTTTTTTATTTTTTTCACTTACTGTAATCATACAACAACATTCGTTATAATACAAGATAGATGCAAAAATATAAATTTTATTTGGAATAGAAAAATAATTTTGACGAAAAATGTAAAAAAATAGATTATAAAAAAAGCATATTTTTTTGTGTTCTTTTAAAGAATCAGAAAAATTGAAAATATTCTACAAAATAGGTATAGGAGAAATAGGAAATAACGGATATAATAGGGTAAAAAGAAAGAATATGCATTCTTTTTGGCTGAAAAGGGGGATTGTATGGCAACGTTAAAAGACATCGCGGATCAGACCAATGTTGCTTTATCCACAGTATCGCGAGTGCTGAATGAAAAACCGGATATGCATGTAACAGAAGAAACCCGTCGACGCATTTTGGAAACGGCGGAAGCATTGGGATATCGTAAGGAACGTCAGCAGGAGAAAAAAGAACAGGTCATCGGGGTTGCCTATGAAACGGCAGGACTTTCCATACCGGCTTTTTATATGGCAATGCAGGCCAAAACATATCTGGAGGAATTGTGCAGACAAAGAAATATCCGATTGGTTAATCTGTCTCTGGATCGGAATAAAAAGCTGGAACCTATGCCGCATTTGACAGGGATTGCTGCCATTGGGCAGTTTGATACAAAAAGTGCAAAACAGCTTTCAGACTGTAACAGCAATGTGATTTTTCTGGGTGATTCTCCTGATTTGGTGGAATATACCAGCATTTCACCAGATTATTGCATGGCGGTGGACATGATTCAGACAAAGTTTGAAGAACGGGAATATGGCCGTGTGATCTATGCAGGTATTGCAGAAAATGAAATGAAAGCAAAAGAAGGCGTGGTATATCACTACTGGAAGTATATGGCGAATAAAAGAGGTTTTGCGGAAAAATTTCTGACCTGCAACAACCGGATGGAAATGCAGGAGAATTTGCAGGAATATTTGAAAGGCACAGAAGAACAGCGGACAGCTATTTTTGCTGTGGATGAGCGAACCGCTATGAGTATCGCGGCTGCCGTCTGGGGAATCGGAAAGAAAGTCCCGGAAGAAGTAGGCATACTGACGCTGAATTGTTTCTTTACAAATCCGGGAACAGAACCCCTGTTTTCCACCATTGATTTCGATATTTGCCAGTATGTTGCTACTTTGCTTTCCTGTCTGGAACAGCAGTATTCCTTGGGCCAGAAGGGGAAAAAGATTGTACTGCCTTTTGGTTTTACAGACAGGGCAACCATTTGAGGAGAAAAAGTGACATAATTTCTATTTTTTTACAGTTTCATGAGAAAAAAAGACAGACGTATCACCAAACTTTTTCCCCATTTTGTGTAAAATGGAAAAAAAGGAGGAAACTGTCTGGAGAACTTGTTTCTGGGTACATTGTGCCGTATAATATAGGTCGATATTCTGTCAACCAAAGGGGCTCCGATGTCTGCCGCTGGCAGGCGTCGGATTTTTTTGGAAATAATTTCGACAAAATGCAACTTTTTTTGCATTTATTTTGTCTATATAAAAAGTAAGAAATAGGAGGAACAATCAATTGGATTTTGGAAGTATTCCGTTTATCATATGGTTTTTGCCTGTATTTGTTTTGATATATTATTTGATCCCTTCAGTCCAAGGGAAAAAAGCTGCCATTATCGTAGGCAGTATTTTCTTTTATGGCGTGTCGTGCCTGGCTTGGCTGCCATACCTGCTGGGTTTGACAGTATGTGCCATTGCAGCTGCATTTTGGGTACGGAAAAAAGGCAAGCCGGCGCTGATTATATCTGTTTTGGCTTTCACAGCGTTTTTGGTTTGGAATAAAGCATCAGATCAGTTGATGCCTGGTGTCAGCTTTGTAATCTTTACCATTCTGGCGCTGCTTGTAGATACTTATCGTAAACCCACAGAAAAAAGTCTGTTGGATTTGGTATCTTATATTCTGTTTTTCCCGAAACTCCTTTCTGGCCCGATTGCCCGTCTGGAGCAGATGGAAACAAGAAAAGTGCGGCTTATGGGGGAAAAGCCTACCCGTAATGGTGTGAACATCGAATATGGCGCCGCATGTTTTATCATCGGTCTGGGTTATAAAGTGCTCCTTGCCAATCAGTTGTCTGGCCTTTGGCGTGAGATTCAGACCATTGGGCTTCCCAGCGTTTCTACGCAGCTGGCATGGATGGGTGTCATCGGTTACAGTTTGCAGCTGTACTTTGACTTCCAGGGGTATTCCCTTATGGCCATCGGGATCGCAAAGATGCTTGGCTACACCATGCCAAACAACTTTGACAGCCCGTACTTGTCCAAATCCGTATCTGAATTCTATCGCCGCTGGCATATCACCCTCGGTGCATGGTTCCGGGACTATGTCTATATCCCTCTGGGAGGCAGCCGAAAAGGCACTGGCAGAACCATCATCAATCTGTTTGCTGTATGGCTTTTGACAGGATTGTGGCATGGTTTTGGTGTAAACTTCCTGTTATGGGGCATGTTCCTGTTCTTCTGGATTGCTATGGAAAAAATCTGGCTGCGTAAATTTTTGGAAAACAAGCCTTGGCTTGCGCATATCTATGTATTGTTGGTGATTCCCTTATCCTGGGTATTTTTCGCATTGCCGGAATTATCAGATATTGTATGGTGTTTCCTGCGGCTTTTCGGCCCCATTGTGCCTTATGAAGGCATCAATGTATCAGCAGGGGATTATCTGAAATATGGCAGTATGTACTGGCCTTTCCTGGTGGCAGGTATCTTCTTTGCTTTTCCCTTTGGAGAAAAGTGGCTGAAGCGGAATTACCGCCGTGGTTTGGGGATTGTGGTACTGCTGGTGATTTTCTGGATGTCTGTTTATCAGCTTGCCATGGGATTGAATAACCCCTTTATGTATTTTTCGTTTTGAGGTGATGCACAATGAGAAAATTCAAATATCCGCTGCTGTTGCTGCTGGTTTTGTCTGTTGTTGCGGCAGAAGGTTATGGGCAGTATGTGCGTGTCCAGGGAGCAGTTGAAATGAATGATGGAAAACTTCATCCGGGTGTTGCCTATGCTTGTATGGATTTGAAAAATCGTATGCAGAACAGCGGCAAAACAGAAGCCGCATGGAATGTTTTTGCTGGCACAGGTCAGGAAACAGAAGAGGAAGAATGGCCTGTTCGTGAATTTGAAACAGTGGATCAGTCTTATTTTGATGATGCGCTGTTTATCGGTGATTCCCGTATGGTAGGTATGTCAGAGTATTCCGGCTTGGATAACGCTACTTATTACGCGGAAGTTGGACTGACCATTTATTCTCTGTTTGATGAACCCATTGCGCCATTGGCAGATGGCAGTATGGGAACTTTGGAACAGGCTTTGCGTGAAAAGCAGTTTGGTAAGATTTATCTGATGGTCGGCATCAATGAGCTGGGTACCGGTACCAGAGAAAAATTCTTGGAAACATATTCGGCTGCGGTGGAACATATCAAAGAATTGCAGCCTAATGCTATCATCTTCATTCAGGGTATCCTGTATGTAACAGAAGAACGCTCTGCAAAAGATGAGTACATCAACAATCTGAATATCCAGCTGCGTAATATGGATATTTCCAAATTGGCAGACCAACGTCGTACATTCTATATTGATGTCAATACGGTATATTCTGATGGGAAAGGAAACCTTTCAACAGAATATACCTTTGACAGTGCCCACTTAAAAGCAGCCTGCTATGATCAGTGGGTAACCTTCCTAATGGAACATGGTATTGTAACGACGCCGCCAGAAAGTTGAGAAAAAACCCGATAACATTTTTGTTATCGGGTTTTTTGCGTTATGCCCGTTCATATTTTGCATGTCCAACCCAAAATCCGATACTGCCCACTAGAAAATCCTGGAATTGGGAAAGGGAAGCTATGGCATCTTGGGATGGAGAAGTACACATCCGTACAAAGGTGAGGATGATCAGTGAGAAAAAACCTACACCGGCAACAATCAGGATTTGCTGCCGAATACGACAGTTTATACCGGATGGCAGAGGAGCTTCCGCTGCGGAGGATTCCGCAGGGATTTTTTCACGGCTTTCCAGAGGAATTTCAGTTTCACTTTTTTCCGGCATACTTCCGAAAGCATTGCTGATGAAATAGCCAAATATGGTGGCGGCAGAACTGCGGATCATGGCATCCATGGCATCAAATTCTTTTGTAAGGTCAGGCGGCAAAAAAATGTGCCAAGCTGATTGTAATAGCAAAAACAGCAAAAACAGGCAAAGACAGCGGTCAGAAAGACGCATATGCCACAGGGAGTGACGGATCCCGTTGAGAGAGATACTTTTTCTTCATAGAATCACCTGATTTTCTTTTGTTGCTTTATAGTATGAGAAGCTTGGGGGACTGTGAAAAAGTTCTTGCCTTGCAGTCACCAAAAAGAAATGTGGGCATATCTTGTCAATATAAAAAAATTAAAGAAGTGCTTTTCAATGGAAATCAATGAAATGGAAAATCAGACTTGTCCCGCAGTGGGGTATCAGGCGGCTTCTGTATGCGTACCTGTTACAGTAACACCTTTTGCAGAAGCTGGGAAAACAGTTACAAAATGCTGTGGTGATCCTGTGGTCGTATCCGGCAGAGATACTTGCGAAGGTGTGAAAAATGGCACTTGTTCTTTCACCATTTCCCAGAATATCTGTGTGGCAGTACCCGTAGCCTTCGGCGCTGTGGCAACTGTTGGTGAAAGCTATGTAAACTGCAAAGGCGCAACAGCTGAGGATGTCTGCACAGATTGCGCAGGTATTCCTCCTGTAACAGAACCGGTTATTCCTGATCCCATGGTTCCCGGTGTGGATGCTTAACTGACGCTTCCATTTAGGATGGGATAAAGTAAATTCTCCCCTTAGGAAATGCGTGCAAAGCCCCATTTCTTAAGGGGTTTTTATATCCTATGAAATTTCTGGTATTTTTGTAGGATTTATGTTAAAATATATCTGCAATGTAATATGAATAGGTAAAAGGAGGCGCAAATGGGGGCATTCAAAAAGGGACAGGCTTTGTTTTTGTATTTTATGGCTTATGCTGTTATTGGCTGGATTTATGAAGTCTTTTTAGAAGTGGTGGTATACCGCTGGGGATTTTCAAACAGAGGATTTTTGTTTGGGCCGTATCTTCCAGTGTATGGCTTTGGTGCGGTTATCATTTTGCTGGCGCTTCAGCCATTGAAAAAGAAACGGATTACCCTTGGAAAAATCAATGTCACACCTATACTGGTGTTTTTAGGAATTGTGGCTTTGACAACGGGCCTGGAGCTTTTGACCAGTTACATCATGGAATGGACAACAGGGGGATGGCTTTGGGATTATGATCGCTTTGCGTGGAATTTTCAAGGTAGAATCGCTCTCAATCCAAGCATTCGCTTTGGCATTGGCGGTATGTTTTTCCTCTATTGCGTACAGCCATTGCTGGAGAAAGCCAATGGCGCATTGACAGAGAAAACGAGAAGTCTGTTGTCGGGGAGCTTGTTTGTACTGATTTGTGTGGATTTTTTATATCATGTATTTTTGAAAGTGTAATAAAGAGGTGTGTTATATGATTCGTGTCAATACAGAAACATGTATCGGCTGCGGTATGTGTGAAAAAGATTGTCTGGCAAGTGCCATTCGTGTGGAGGATGGCAAAGCCAAAGTGAAAATGAAATGTATGGAATGTGGACATTGTGTGGCTGTCTGTCCCGTAGGTGCAGTTACCATGGATGGCGCTTATGATATGGCAGATGTGATGCCTTACGATGCAGAAACATTCAAAGTGCCTGCGGAAAATTTCCTGAATTTCCTGAAATTTCGCCGTTCCACAAGACAGTATCAGCAAAAAACTGTGGAGCAGGAAAAACTGGAACGCGTTGTGGAAGCGGGACGTTATACACCAACCGCCAGCAATGGACAGAATGTTCATTTTGTCGTAGTGCAGGAACAGATGGAACGAGTAAAAGACCTGATCTGGGAAGGTTTGGAACGGATGTTGGAAGCGGGAGAAATTCCCCATTACCGTGGCATGCTTCAGCGGTTTATTGACCGCAGAAAAGCGGATAAAACACAGGATGCATTATTCTTTGGCGCACCTGTGTTGGTTGTGCTCACATGTGAAGGCCCGTGGAATGGCCCTCTGGCTGCCAGAAGTATGGAATTGATGGCAGAAGCGGAAGGTCTGGGATCTTTGTACAGTGGCTTTATCCAGAGAGGGATTTTTTACAGCCCGGAAGTACAGGAACTTCTCGGCATCACAGGAGAACAGGTAACGGTTTGTATGCTCATGGGTTATCCTGCTGTGAAATATCGCCGTACGGTTCCTCGCAAAAAAACCAATGTTACTTGGAAATAAGAAATCAAAAAGACTGTCGTATTTTGACAGTCTTTTTTTTATGCCATTCAGCCGATGTGACAAGTTTTGCCTGCCTGTTTTTTTATAATAAGGACAGGAGGGAACAATGTGGAACTTTACATAGATGTGGTGTTTTTGGTCAATGGCATCTGTTCCTGTCTGGCTCTGTGGACTGCTGGAAGGATTTTGTCCAGAAGGTGTCGCTGGTGGCGGCTCATTTTGGGAGGATTTGTTCCATCACTGTTTTTTTGCCTTTTGTTGGTATTTGGTATAAAAGCGGGATTTGTACTGTCTGCTGTTATGATGATTATGGGACTGGAAATTGCTTATTTTCCCAAAAATTTCTATGGATTTTTCCAGCTTCTTGTGGCGTTAGGTGTAGCTTCTTTTCTGTTGGGTGGTTTTCTGGAAATGCTTTTTGCCTTTACGGATGCCCAACGGTTTCTAGGGAAAGGGCTGACCATTTCCGTTTCCATGATGTCGTGGCAGCGTTTGCTCTGGGGCTGTCTGCTGTTTTACATACTCCTAAAAGCAGGGGCTGGATGGCTGGAACGTCATGGCAAAAACAGAGGGCAGTATTGCAGGATAACCGTTGAATCCGGCGGAAAAACAGTGAATTGTACTGGCTTTCTGGATACAGGCAATGAATTGCGTTCAGAAGTGGGAAAACCTGTGGTGGTTTTGGAACTTGCCAGATGTGTGCCTCTGTTGCCGCGGGAAAGTGCCCTTTGTCTGCTATTGGGAAAATCTCTGCCAGAGAAAGAAGCATCATTTTTCTCTCAAATGCCATTTGCTGCAGTAGGAACATCATCCGGTATGCTGACATTGTTTATGGCAGAGCGTTTGACAGTAACACAGGGGAAAATCAGCAGGAAATATGAACAGATGCCCATTGGCATTTATATGAATCGTTTTACAGGTGGGTCAGCTGCACTGGTTCCGCCTGTTTTGTTGGAGGAGGAAGGCATATGAAAGAATGGAAGTATCAACTGTTTTTCTGGAAATATCGTCTGGAAAGTTGGTTGAAAAAGTGGCAAAAAGCCACTGGAATTTTTTATATTGGAGGAAGCGATGTATTTCCGCCGCCGCTGAAGCCGGAGGAAGAGGCTTTGCTGTTGGAGCAGCTTGGCGGCGAGGATGATTTGCAGGTGAAATCCGTACTCATTGAGCGGAATTTGCGCTTAGTGGTATATATTGCCCGAAAATTTGAAAATACAGGCATCAATGTGGAAGATCTGATTTCCATTGGTACCATTGGACTCATCAAAGCCATTAATACGTTTAAAACAGATAAGAACATCAAGTTGGCAACCTATGCTTCACGATGTATTGAAAATGAAATTCTCATGTATCTGCGCCGCAACAGCAAAACACGGGCAGAGGTTTCCATAGATGAGCCCCTCAATGTGGATTGGGAGGGAAACGAGCTGCTGCTTTCTGATATTTTGGGAACGGAAAGCGATGCCATTTATAAAAGCATCGAAGATGAGGTCAATAAAGACCTGCTCCATCAAGCCATGGAGAAACTTTCCGGCAGAGAGCGGCAGATCGTGCAGATGCGTTTTGGAATCTTGCCGGAAACCACGGAACGCACCCAAAAGGAGGTGGCAGATATTTTAGGTATCTCCCAATCCTATATTTCCCGTCTGGAAAAGAAGATCATGGGGCGGCTGAAAAAAGAAATGAACAAACTGATGTAACGGAGAAAGAAAGGAGGTGAGATCCCCTGTGCCATGCACGGGGGATTTTTCATGTATCCAGATAATGAAGGGGCTCAAAGTCTGTGTTTTTCGTTCTGCCGCAACCGTTTTCAAATGTCTGCATAGGCTGCCCATGGCTCTGAAAGGAAATGCGTCTGGTGCTGTCTCGACATTCCTGTAAGTTGGTGATGGCTTCCGTCTGTTCTTTGCTGCGCATAAAATCAACTCCTTTTTCAACAGCATATCCTTTTTATAAAAAAGTATGCCGCTGTTTCCATAGAAGAATATGGCAGTTTTTGCGAGGTATATTTTGCCTGCCCGCAGGGAAAATTCTTTCATAGAATTTCGCAAGAAATCTGAGCGGGGGTGTAGGCAATGGGATATTATAAAAAAGTAGAGATCAGCGGCGTGAATACAGCGCAATTGCCAGTGCTGAGCGCATTGCAGGCAAAGGAGCTGTTCCGTCGGTACCATGACGGGGACGAAAGCGCCAGAGAATTGCTCATTGAGGGGAATCTGCGTCTTGTTTTGAGTGTCATTAAGCGGTTTGAGAATCGTAATGAAGATATGGACGATTTGTTTCAGGTAGGCGTTGTAGGGCTTTTGAAAGCCATCGAAAATTTCAATCCGGATTTGGATGTGATGCCTTCCAGTTATCTTTGTCCCATGATTAGTGGGGAAGTGCGGCGGTATCTGCGGGATAATAACACCATTCGGGTTTCCCGTTCCCTGCGGGATACGGCATATCGTGCTTTGCAGGTGCGGGAACGGCTCACAGCAGAGAAATCCAAAGAACCTTCTGTGGATGAAATTGCCAAAGAAATGGGCTTGCCCAAAGAAAGCGTGGTGCAGGCACTGGATGCCATACAGGACCCGGTTTCTCTTTTTGAACCTGTGTACCATGACGGTGGAGATACACTATTCGTAATGGATCAGGTCAGTGATGACAAAAATGGTGATAAAATCTGGCTGGAAAATCTTTCTTTGCAGGAAGCCATGCACCATTTGTCAGAGCGGGAAAAGAAAATTGTGGCACTGCGGTTTTTCGAAGGAAAAACCCAGACGGAAGTCAGCAGTGAAATCGGCATCAGTCAGGCGCAGGTTTCCCGTCTGGAAAAATCTGCTTTGAAGCGCATGCGGAAATATGTGTGATTTATAGAAAAAGGTTTCCTTTTTGTGGATGCGGTTTCTATGGACAATCATCCTTTTTTGGAGTAAAATATTTTTGAGTAAAATAAAAATATTTTTGAATCAAGGAGGAATTTGTTTATGAAACTGCGTGCAGAAGATACAGCAGCACTTTTTATCGATTTTCAGGAACGTCTGGTTCCTGCCATCCATGACAATGAAGCCATTGTGGAAAAAACAGTAATTCTGGCAAAAGGTTTACAGGAATTTGGTGTGCCTGTGGCTGTGACTCAGCAGTACACAAAAGGTCTGGGCGATACTGTTCCTGCCGTAAAAGAAGCTTTTGCTGATTTTAACTATATTGAAAAAACATCTTTTTCCTGCTGTGAATGTGAAGAATTTGCTTCTTGGGCAAAAGCACTGGGCAAGAAAAACATCATCGTTTGCGGCGTGGAAGCTCATATCTGCGTACTGCAGACAGTGCTGGATCTGATGGAAGCAGGTCTGAATGTATTCGTTCCCGCAGACTGCATTGGTTCCAGAAAACTGTACGACAAAGAAATGGGTATCAAACGTCTGGAAAAAGAAGGCGCATACCTGACAACCTGTGAAGCGGTTCTCTTTGAACTGACAGGCGGCGCGAAATCCCCTCATTTCAAAGTGATTTCCAAACTGGTAAAATAAAAGAATTTTCAGGACACTCCTGCGGGGGTGTCCTTTCCAACAATGAGAAACAGAAAGAAGGCGGCTTATGCGTTTCTGGAAAAACTGGAAGGGCAAAGAACATTTTTGCACCATTACATACCATCGAAAACTGGTTCGGCAGTATTGTTTTCGTGTCGGTTTGTATCGGCAGGGTCTAATGCATGACCTTTCCAAATATTCTCCGACAGAATTTCTGGTAGGTGCAAGATATTTTCAGGGAGACCGCAGTCCTAATAATGCGGAACGAGAAGCAAAGGGCTATTCCTCCTCTTGGCTCCATCATAAAGGACGGAATAAGCACCACTTTGAATATTGGATTGACTATACTTTGAAGCCGGGAGAAATTCTGGGCGGCATGAAAATGCCTGTGCATTTCGTGGTGGAAATGTTTATGGACCGTATTGCGGCATGCAAGGTATATCAGAAAGAAAACTATACGGATGCCAGCCCATGGTTGTATCATAAGCAAAGCAGAAGGGTGCATACATTGATGCATCCAGATTCTTTGCGGTTGCTGGAACGTTTGCTGAAGATGCTGGCAGTACGTGGGGAAGAAGAAACATTTGCTTATGTAAGAAAAATCCTGCGCCATGATCGACAGCAAAGATTGCGGGAATTTCTGCATCGAAATGAAATCAAAAAGAAAAGATAATATAAAAAAGACTCCATCATATTATGGAGTCTTTTTTTGTAATTCATTTATCTCTTATGTCGGAATGTATGAGAATGATGCTGTCTCAAACGTTCCTGACGTTTGGCTCTTCTCATCGCACGACGGCGTTCCCGTCTCTGGTAGCCAATGTATCTGCAACAGCAGAATACAATGACCAAAATACCAAACACAATGCCAACACCAATGGCAATGCGTTTCAAAATTTTGTTTCTGGCTGCCGCTGCCTGCGCCGCACGTTCTTCATCAGTGGTTGCTTTTACTTCCTTTTGCGCAGTCAGATCCACGGTAGCAAGAGCTTCTCCGTTCAATGAAAGCACAACGATACCCAGTTTGTCACCGACGGCAACGGGAACGGAAGCGCTTTCTGGACAGTCAACTGCTTTGGTGATGTTTTCAATGGTTGCGTTTTTGGGAATGGTCACATAAACATCACTGGCAGGCGCCACAGCAATGGTATCCAGTGTGGTGGTTTTGTCTTTGTATGTTTCTGTGATTGCCACATTCTGTGTCAGATCTGCGGCAGAGAAGGCTTTTACAGTCTGATAATTGGCAAAACCATATTCAAACAGTGTTTTTGTGTCCACATAATGCTGTGCGCCATTGCATTTGAGTACAACGGCAATGAGTTCTGTATCTCCCTGTTTGGCGTAAGTCACCAGTGTGTTCTGTGCTTCTACGGTGTAGCCCGTTTTGCCACCTTCGGCAGGTTCATAATAATATAAGGAATTTTCGTTGAGCATCTGATGCTGTCCGTGAAGGGGACGTTCCTCCGGTTGCTTGTTGGTGGGAGGAATTAAATAATAGGTGTTGGACATCATGCTGCGATATGTTTCGTTTTTCAGAAGTTCCTGCGCGATTAACGCCATATCGTAAGCAGTGGTGTAATGATTTTCATCAAACAGCCCGTTGGCATTGACAAAGTTTGTATTTTCACATCCCAATTCCTTTGCTCGTGCAGTCATGTGCTCCGCGAATTTTTCCATGGAACCGTCTACATATTCCGCTGCGGCATTGGCACATTCATTGGCAGAACGGAGCATGATACCATAAAGAACTTGCTCCAATGTCAGAATTTCACCTTCCTGAATGGCAATGTGGGCACTGCCGGGTTCGATGCTGAATACCGCATCGTGGGAGAAAGTGATCTCATCCTCCAGACTGCCATGTTCCAGTGCCAGCAAAATGGTCATTAGCTTTGTGATGCTGGCAGGATACTGCTTAGTACGGCTGTTTTTCTCGTACAATATTTTTCCGGTGGTGGCATCCATCAATATGGCCGATTCCGCTGTCAGTGTCAGTTCGCTGGAAGTGGAATCTGTGGATGTTCCTTCGGTATTTGTTGTTGTGGATTCAGTCGTTTCTGTTTCCGTTTTTTCTGTTTCTGTTGCATATGCTGGAAACGCAGCGGTGAAAAGTAGTGTCGCTGCAAGGATCAGGCTGAAAATTTTGTGCTTCATAAAATTCTCCTACTATGATAATTTTTGTTTTTGTGGTAAAATAAAAAAAGTATGGAAATGTGTTCTGCATACCATATCTTTAAAAGTATACCAGAAAACAACCAAAAATAAAAACAATTTTTTCTTAAAATATTGCCAAGAGGGTATGTTTTATGAAACAAGAAAGATGGAAAGTGGCATTGGCTGTGATTTTTCTGCTGGCATCCGGTTTTTGGTACAGTCATTTATATTATGACGGAAAGGTGATACAGGAAACGGCACCTGCGGTAGAAACAGTGGAAGTTGCAGTTCATGATGCGATCAACCTAAATACGGCAAGTAAAGAAGAACTGATGCTTCTGGATGGAATTGGTGAGAAAATGGCAGAGAGAATTTTGGCGTATCGTGAAGAAAATGGCCCCTTTGTCAGAATCGAAGACATTCAGAATGTAAAAGGCATTGGAGAAAAGACCTATGCGAAGATTGCAGGAGAACTTACCGTAGATTAGACTTAGAACAGGAGGAAAGGGCAAAATGGCGTATCATATTTTGGTAGTGGACGATGAAAAACTGATTGTCAAAGGAATTAAGTTTTCATTGGAACAAGATGGAATGGAAGTAACAGCGGCTTACGATGGGGAGGAAGCGCTGCAATATATTAAAGAAGGAAATTTCGATCTGGTGGTACTGGATGTTATGCTGCCGAAAATGGACGGCTTGCAGGTTTGCCAGCAGGTGCGTGAATTTTCTCAGATCCCCATCATCATGGTAACAGCAAAAGGGGAAGATATGGATAAGATCATGGGCCTGGAATATGGCGCTGATGACTATATCACAAAACCTTTTAACATTCTGGAGCTGAAAGCCAGAATCAAAGCGATCCTGCGCCGCAGCGTGAAGAAAGTGACAGCGGAACCTCAGGCCAAAAATGTACTGAAAGCCCGCGATCTGGAACTGGCTTATGACAGCCGCCGGGTATTCATCAATGACAGAGAAGTAAATCTGACAGCCAAAGAATTTGACCTGTTGGAACTGCTCATGGAAAATCCCGGAAAGGTTTACAGCCGTGAAAAACTGTTGGATACCGTATGGGGATATGATTACCCCGGCGATGTGCGTACGGTGGATGTACATGTACGCCGTCTGCGTGAAAAAATAGAAGCAAATCCAAGTGAACCCAAATATATCTTTACAAAATGGGGAGTTGGTTACTATTTTAACTAAGAAACGAGAGGCACCTTTTATCAGCCTGCGATGGGTGTTGTTGGTGACCTACGTCATCATTGGGGTTATCCCACTACTATTGATGGCAAACACCATACTCCATTCCATTCAGGGATATTTTGTAGAAGAAAGAAAAAAAGAACTTCTCAGTGAAGCCAATGTTATTGCTGGGCAGCTTGCTTCCTATGACTTTTTTACCAATGCGGAAAATCAGGAAAGTCTGGAAGAGATGGTGCTGAAAACCAGTCAGGATGAAGATTTTCGGGTTTTGGTGCTGGATGCTTCCGCGCGGGTGGTTTATGACACTGGGTACGAAGAAGTAGGCAAAACCTATCTGGTTCCGGAAGTTCTGGAAGCACTTCAGGACAAGGACGTTGCCAGAGAACAGAGAAACGGCACTGTTTATGCGGCAGCATCTATTGTAGGCAGCGGCAGTCAGCATGATGGGGTTGTGTTTATTGCGGATTCCTTGCAGGACGTGGACGCAACTGTTGGTGATATCGCAAGCAAAGCTTATATTATGATGATTACGCTTCTGGTGATTGTAATCATCATTATGATTATCATGTCCAAAATGTTTACAGAGCCTTTGAAGCGTATGATCAAAGTTATTCAGAAAATGGCGGAAGGTCATTTGGAACAGCGTCTGGAAATCAAAAACCAGACCCATAACGAAATTGTGGATTTGGCGCTGGCATGTAACCATATGGCAGACCAGCTGGAAAAAGTGGACTCCAGCCGCCAACAGTTTGTTTCCAACGTGTCCCATGAATTGAAAACGCCTTTGAGTTCCATTAAGGTATTGAGCGAATCTATTCTTCTTCAGGAAGATGTGCCAAAGGAAATGTATGTAGAATTTTTGCATGACATCAATTCCGAAATTGACCGTATGTCAGCCATCATCAATGACCTGCTGACATTGGTAAAACTGGATCAGAAAGAAATTCCGCTGAACTTTGCGGAAACAGATTTGAATAAGGTCATGGAGGACATCATCAAGCGTATGACACCCCTTGCAGCGGCAAAACAGATTCAGATTCATTACAGCAAGGAAAAAGACGTGTTGGCAGAGGCAGACGAAATGAAACTGACCCTTGCCATTTCCAATCTGGTAGACAACGCTGTGAAATACACACCGGAAGGCGGCAGTGTGACAGTGGTACTGGATGCGGATCATCAAAATGCGTTCATCACTGTCAGCGATACAGGGATTGGCATTCCTGAGGATGAAATCAATCGTATTTTTGAACGTTTTTATCGTGTGGATAAAACCCGTGACAGAGAGACTGGAGGAACTGGTCTGGGGCTTTCCATCACTTATGCAACTGTGATGATGCATAATGGCAGCATCAAAGTCAACAGCAAAGAAGAGGAAGGTACTTCCATTCAGATGCGGATTCCTCTGCGTCAAAACAGTTAATCAGAAAGAAAAAATACAGCAGACTTTACAGGGAAGGAAGTGATTGCGGCTGATGAAAAAGAAAAAATGGCTTTTGCATCTTGCACTTGTCGTTATTGTCTGTATAATCCTGCTTCCCTGTCTGTTTTTGCTGGGAAGTAAAATAGGCAGTTCTGGCATGGAAGGCGCAGAAGTGTATTATTTGGTGTCAGCGAATAATTCCTTAAAAGAAGTGCGTACAAATGTACCTCAGGAAGCAGAAACGTCCAATATGGCATTTCATTTGCTGGAACGTATGAAAGAAGACCCAAAGAAAGACGGAATGATCAGTGCTGTTCCGGCAGATGTGGAGTTTTTATCTGTACATCTGGAGGATAAAAAAGCAGTAGTAGATGTGTCTTCTTCTTATCTTGCACTGGAAAATGCACAGGAGATTGTCTGCCGTTCGGCAATTGTCTGGACACTGACTTCTTTGGAAATGATAGATAATGTGGAACTGACTGTGGAAGGCCGCACCCTGCGGAACCAGCAGGGAAAAAAGATTGGCGTTATGAACCGGGAAAATGTCCGCATTGACGGAGATGTTCCGGCAGAAACAACAGAATATGCCATCTTGAAACTGTATTTCACCAATGCAGACGGCACAGATTTTCAGATTGAAGACCGGGTTGTGGAAGTGAATGCCAATCAGGCACGGGAAAAGACCATTCTGGAACAGCTCATTGCTGGCCCTCTGGAAAAGGGATATTATCCCACAGTTCCCGCGGATACCAAGATTCGTGATGTTACCACAACAAAAGACGGTATCTGTTATGTGAACTTGAGTCAGGATTTCCTGACCAAAACAGCAACAGCGAATATTAATGATGTTGTGACAGTCTATTCCATTGTAAATTCCCTTTGTGAGCTGGAAGAAGTGGATAAAGTTCAGTTCCTTATGGAAGGGGAAAAAATAGAAGATTATAAAGGTGTATTGGATTTCAGCACACCTTTTACGGCAGTAGAAAGTTTGCAGACCATCCGTTTACAGAATAAACAATGAAACGACCAGCACTTTGGATATTGATTTTCATGATATGTGTCATTTATTGCAGACTGGGTATATCTTTATGGGTATGCCTGGTCTGTATTTTTTTGTGTATTGTTTGTGGGTCATATATCGTGATAAAAACGAAGAGAAAAGGATATTTGCTTCTTTTGCTTGCATTTCCTCTGGGATTTTTGCTGACTGGTTATCATGGGGCAGACAATTTTGTATCGACGGCCCCTGTTTCTGTTACAGGAGAAGGATATGTGGCAAAAGCGGAAAAAACATCCGGTGGTTATCCAAAACTGACAGTTCATGCAGATTTGACAGAATCAGAAACGGGGGAGGTTCACAAAAATCAAAAGATTTATATGATTGACATGAATCAGGGAACATTTACGGAAGGGGAAGAAATCATATTTTCCGGCAATGCACAGCCCTTTGACCATGGGGATATTTTCAGTGGTTATAATGAATACCTGTATTTGAAGGCGGAAGGCTATGACTGCAAAATGTTTCCGGAATCTTTGGAAAAAACAGGAGAACGTCATAACACAGCAGGTACCATTGCGGCAGCTTGGAACCATAGAATAAAGAATGTGCTGGAAACCATACTGCCTCAGAAGGAGAGCGCACTGGCAGAAGCCATGATTACGGGGGATCGGGATGATATTGACGCTGGAATAGAGGAACTTTATACTCGTGCCGGTGTGACCCATATATTATGTATTTCTGGTCTGCATATGTCTTTGCTGGCGTTTTACATATCTGTGATATTGCGGCGGATATTGCATCAATCCCAACGGAAAACAGCGGCAGCAACATTGTGCATCTGCATGGCTTTTCTGTTTCTCACAGGATTTTCGCCCTCATCTGTAAGGGCAGTGGTCATGATTTCCTTAGTTTGCCTGGGGCAGATGATCTATCAGCGTCATGAATGGCTCAATTCCATTGCATTGGCTGCCTTGGTGATTCTGCTGGTAAATCCACTTTACTTGTGGAGTGCTGGATTTCAATTATCTTTTCTGTCTGTTTTGGGCATTTATGTGGGTGCTCGCGTCATTCCCAAAGGCCATACATGGTATGGAAAGATTGGTGAAATGATGGGAATTTCCTTTTTTGCTTCGCTTTTTGGCATGCCTGTGGCAGCGTATCATTTTTATTATATTTCCACAGTCAGTGTATTGGCAAACCTTGTGATACTGCCTTTGAGTGGGATATTGCTCGGCTGTACCATGCTGGCGGCATTGAGTGGGATGATTTTCCTGCCCCTTGGTGTTTTTCTGGCTGGCCCGGTTTATTTGATTTTTCAGATTTACGAAAAAGTGTGCCAGATGGTGACGATGATTCCTTATAGTTATGTTGCGGTTGGGAAGCCTCCAGTCATTGGGATTCTGTGTTTTTATGGTTTGGTATGTTTGATTTGTTTTTATCGTCCGCAAAGGCGTTTTTGTGTGGGAACAGCAGTGTGTACCAGCTTACTTTTGGTGATGCTAATGGGAAATCGGCTTTTGTGGCATAGAAACACATTGGCATTTCTGAATGTAGGGCAGGGAGATTGTGCCGTTCTGACTACTTATGACCATCGTGCTATCGTCATTGACGGCGGTGGAAAATATAATAAAGAATTAGGTGAAAATACAGGTGTGACCATATTAGAGCCTTATTTGGCATCAAAAGGTGTGACGCAGATTGATGCTGTTTTCCTCAGCCATCTGGATGGTGACCATAGTACAGGCATTCTGGAATTGCTGGATGATATGCCGGTAGAGGGGATCTATGTGTCTGCTATGAAAGCTGCGGATACACAGATGGATGAGCAGTTGCAGGAAATCGTGGAAAAAAATCAGATTTCGTTATATACTATGAAGCATGGGGATATGATCCACAGTACAGCTCTGGGAGAAATGAAATGTTTGTTTCCAATTTATGAGGATCAGGCAGCAGAATCTGAAAATGAGCGTTCTCTGGTTCTGCGTTACGCTTATGGTGATACATCTGTTTTATTTACAGGAGATTTGGAAGCAAAAGAAGAATTGTTGCTGGAACGAAATAATTTGATTGAGGAAACAGACATTCTGAAAGTTAGCCATCATGGTTCTAAAACAGCTTCCACAGAATCTTTTTTGCAGGCATTAACTCCTGATACAGCAGTGATTTCCTGTGGTGCCAATAATTTGTACGGACATCCCCACAAAGAAGTGCTGGAACGTTTGTCTGCCTGTGGCGCAAAAATTCTCCGCACCGATGAAATGGGAAGCATCGTTGTAACCATTTCGCCTGAAGGTGAGGCAGAAGTGACAACGGCGGCAGAAAGGAAACCGATTTATGAAAGAATTAAAGAAGCAATGGAAGGAACACCAATTCCATAAATGCTATTTGTTTTATGGTACGGAAACGTATCTCATGAAAAATTATGAAGAAGCGTTGGTACAGGCACTTTTGCCTCCGGGAACAGAGAGTATGAACTCAGATATTCTGGAAGGAAAAAAGGCAACAGCGGCAACTATCATGGACGCGGCGGAAACACTGCCTTTTCTCAATGATAAACGTTTGGTTCTCATTCGCAACAGTGAGTTTTTCCATCGGAATGGCAGAAAGGAAGAAGGAGAACGGCTGGTTGAATTTTTGAAGGACAGTCCGGAAAGTACCTGTATTCTTTTTGTGGAAGAAAAAGCGGAAAAAACAGGAAAACTGTATAAAACCATAGCTAAAGAAGGGCAGGTTGTAGAGTTTGCGCCTTTGAAAGAAAAAGAAATCATTACTTGGCTGCGGAAAACATGTGCTTCTGGCGGTGTACAGCTTTCAGAAGCCATGGCAGTATTGCTGCTGCGGACAACAGATAACAACATGGAAAATCTCCAGCGGGAAATGGATAAACTCATTGCCTACAAAGATGGCGCAGGGGAAATCACCCAGGAAGATATTTCCGCGGTATGCTCTGTTTCTTTGGAAGCGAAGGTATTTGAACTGGTACGGGCAATGGGTGAAAAAAAGACGGAAAAAGCCATTTCCATCTATTCCAATCTGCTGTCCTTGAAAGAATCTCCATACATGGTGTTGTCTTTGCTGACCAGACAGTTCCGTATGATCTTGGGGAGTGCTTTGCTTTCAGCGGAAGGAGCCGCACAGGCAGAGATTGCCAGCAGACTTGAAGTGCGGGATTTTGCGGTGCGGGAATATCTCCGTCAGAGCAAAAGCTTTTCCATAAAGGAATTGGAGCAGGCATTGGCAGATTGTCTGGAAACAGATCTGGACATCAAAAGCGGCCGTATGGCAGAGGATTTGGCGGTGGAATTGCTGCTTATGAAATACAGCAGCCCATCTTTTTCCTGAAATATATTTGAAAAAAAGAAAGGCATGAAAGCAACTTCCCCTTAAGAAAACATTGATTTTCCTTTTCCTTGATTTCTTAAGGGGAATTGCGACGGCTGTATTCATAAGAAAACATAATGACGAGAATCTCCATAAATAGGAAAGCCAAAATCCTTTGTCATGATAAGGATTTTGGCTTTCTTTGTTTTCTTATGAAGATGCCTCTAAACCTCTTATACTTGAGATTTCATGCCTTTTTTGTTTAATACATGCGGATATAAGCGTCACGTTCTGCGCCTACGGAAACGTATCGAATGGAACAGCCGGTCATTTCTTCCAGCAGATGAATGTAGTCCAGTGCTTCTTTGGGCAGATCTTCTTTTGTTCTGCATTTGCTGATGTTACAGTTCCAGCCTTTTACTTTGCGAATGACAGGTTTTGCTTCGGGCAGAACAGCGGCGTAAGGGAATTCGTCAATGATTTCGCCGTTGAGCTCATACTGAGCACAGATAGGGATTTCTTCCAGATAGGAAAGAACATCCAGTTTTGTCAGAGCAATTTCTGTGCAGCCCTGCACACGGATACCATAGCGGGATGCCACTGCGTCAAAGGGGCCTACACGGCGGGGGCGACCTGTTGCTGCGCCGTATTCACCGCCAGCTTCACGGAGTTTTTCCGCTTCTTCACCGAAGGATTCACAGGTGAAAGGGCCTTCGCCTACACAGCTGGAGTATGCTTTCATGATCCCTACTACCTGATCCAGTTTGTGATTGGGTACGCCTGCACCAATGGGAGCGTAAGCCGCAATGGTGGAGGAAGAAGAGGTGAAAGGGTAGATGCCGAAGTCAATGTCACGCAGTGCGCCTAACTGTGCTTCGAACATGATCTTTTTACCTTCCTTCGCTGCCTGATCCAGATACAGGCTTGTGTCAACAATATAATCCACGAATTCTGCGGCATATGTGTCCAGCCATTTTGTCATGTCAGCCAGTTCTACAGGAGCTGCATGATAAACTTTTTCAATAATCAGATTTTTGTATTCCAAAACATGTTTCAGTGTGTCATGGTAAATGGCGGGGTATTTCAGATCACCCATACGCAGACATTTTTTCATGTACTTATCACCGTAAACGGGAGAGATGCCGCGGCGAGTGGAGCCGTATTTTGCGTCGCCCAGACGATCTTCTTCCAGACAGTCCAGCATAACGTGATAAGGCATGCAGATGACTGCTTTATCACTGATTTTCAGATTTTCCGGTGTGATGGATACACCAGCTTCCTGCAGACGGGAGATTTCGTTGTGCAGGTGTTCCAAGTCGATAACCATACCGTTGCCCATGACATTGACTACGTCACTGCGCAAAATGCCGGAAGGCAGCAGATTCAGTACAAATTTGCCCTGATCGTTGATAACCGTATGTCCTGCGTTATTGCCGCCCTGATAACGGCAGACGATATCATATTCCTGAGAAAGCAAGTCGACCATACGGCCTTTGCCTTCGTCACCCCAGTTGATGCCAACAATAGAAGTAAACATAAAATACCTCCAAATATATAAGTAAAGTTGATTTTTTTGAAAATTACTATAAGATTATAATATGATAAAAGCCTAGAGTCAAATACACAGATATTTGTTATTATGCGGAATTTTGTGATAAAAATTCATTCTATTTTAAAATAGGGGTTTTAAAATATAAGAATAATTTGGGTTTTTGAATAGATGAATTGGAAAGGAGTGTAATTTTATGCAAAATTTGCAAAGGGAAAACTGAAAATTAAGCCATAGAAATATTTGATACCTTTCATAAAAATATGAAATAAATAAAAACAAATTTGAAAAGAATTTAAGATATGTCTTTGTGATGCGGAACATAGTAAGAGCAGATTTAGAAATAAAAAAACCAGAATGCTCCGCTGAACGTTCTGGTTTCGAGAATTCGTTTATGATTTTTTCTTTTCAGATTTTGTATCTTTGTGTTTCTTAGGCGCAGGAGCCATATCGTAAGCATGATTGCGGCCCAAGGTATAAGCTGCTTTGATGAGTTTCTTTTCGCTTTCTGTCAGTTCCCGGTTCAGCTGTGTCATGAAGTGCTGGAACAGGGCTTTTTTATCTGTCCGCATACGTTTTGGTTTTTTCGCAAGCATAGTCAGTGGCTGGAAAATATCCGGCGTAATGTTTTCCGGATGAACGATGCGGAAAATTTTAGCTGTGTAGACAGCGTCATTCAGTGCGTTGTGGAACGCATCCTGTATTTCGATACCCAGTTCTGTCACGGCATTTTTCAGACCAATGGCTTTGCCGGCTTCCTGATGAAGATATGCGGAAGCAAAGGGCTGGATATTCAGATATTGATCAGTCAGTGCATCTGCATCCAGATTATAATAGAGAATATTGCGGAACAAAGACTTGATGTCGTCAGGGCCCCATGTACAGAGAATTGCTTCTTCTTTGCCGATAAAGCGCAAAAATGCTTCATAAGCTTCTGAGAAAGAGGGCTGTCCTTTTAAGTCTTCTTCCTGTATTCCAGTGATTTTTTCCACAAAGGGATGCAGACGGGGGTAAATCTGGGGACGAATCATATAATTGAATTCTTCTAATATATCAAAATTTTCATTGAGCTTTACGGCACCAATCTGTATGATTTCGAAAGGGCATTCTGCCACAGGCTCTGTTTTTTTTCCGGTCTTAAATGGAAAGGACTGGTTAAATTCCAAGTCTAATACAATGTAATGCATCTCCAAGCCTCCTGTTTGTTGTACTCAATTAGTATACCATGAAATGCCTTTGCGACAAAGAGAAATTTTCTTGTATATCTATTTTGTCAATGGTAAAATCATCATAAAGGAGGTTATTGCTATGCGTTTGACATTTACGGAACAGGAAATCCAGCAGGAACTGAATAAAATCTATCTGGAAGAAGATGATCTTCTGATGGAAGGGGAATGGCTGGAAGGAGAAGGCCGCCATTACATCATTTCTGGTGTAGCAACCATTGAAGGCGAACGTTATCATGAATTTGAAATAGAATTTGAATTATTGGAAGACCCTCAGGAACAGACAGCCGTAGGTATTTTGTCTGTGGATTGGGACTGGTATGATTTTTTGTGCTAAAAAAGGAGGAATAGAAATATGAACACATTTCGTTATTTTATGCCCGTAGATACATACTTTGGACGGGACTGTATTGCAGAACATAAAGAAGTTCTGAAAAAACTGGGGAAGAAAGCCATGATTGTTACTGGCAGAACTTCCGCAAAGAAAAACGGTTCTCAGAAAGATGTAACAGATGCGCTGGAAGCATTGGACATGCAGTGGGTATTGTTCGATGAAATCGGTGAAAATCCCGATGTGGAAACCGTTGTCCGTGCGGCAGAACTGGCAAAAAAAGAAGCGGTTGATTTTGTTATTGGGATCGGCGGCGGCTCTCCTATGGATGCTTCCAAAGCCATTGCGGTACTGACTGCAAATCCGGAAGCAGATGCGGAAATCCTCTTTACAGATCCTTCCGCAAAAGCACTGCCTGTTGTGGAAATCCCTACAACAGCAGGTACAGGCTCTGAAGTGACACAGTATGCCATTTTGACACTCCATGAAAAACGTACCAAAAGCGGTATTATGCAGCCTGTATTTGCAGCCGTATCTTTCTTAGATCCCAAATACATGGATACACTTTCTGCAAAAGTAACCAATAATACAGCAGTAGATGCTATGAGCCATCTGGTAGAAAGCTATTTGAGCGCAAATGCCAATACAGTAAGTGAAAAAATCGTGGCTATGGGTCTGTCCTACTGGAAAGAATGTATTCCTGCGCTCAAAGCAAGAGAATATACACCGAAAGTACGTGAAAAACTGATGCTGGCATCCACAATTGGCGGTGTTGCCATTGCCCAGACAAGCACTTCCATTCCCCATGCATTGGGTTATTTCCTGACATACGAAAAACAGATTCCTCATGGCCGTGCAAACGGCATGGTGATGCAGGCGTATATGGAACTCTTTGGCAAAGACAATCAGAAAGTCAAAGAAGTTCTTGGCTATCTGGGTCTGGAAACCACAGAAGACATGGGCCAGCTCATGAAAGATGTACTGGATATTTCCGAAACATTCACAGCGGAGGATATTGCTTACTACGCAAAACGCTCCATGGAAAATCCCAAAAAACTGGCTACATTCCCCGAATATGGTCTGGAAGAGAAGGATATTCTGGAAGTTTACAGAAAAAGCCTGCTGTGATATAATCAAGATACAGAAAAATAGATGCCGGAACTGATGAGAGTTTCCGGCTCTTGTTTTCTGGAGTTTTATATGAAAATACTTTGATAAAAACAATGTTGGAATGAGATGAGAACGGCTGGGAGATGACAGGCTTGACACCTTTGATGAAAATACAACCTTTTATTCAGGCATATGTACAGGCCATCGCTTCTATTTTGGAAGCAGATGTTACCATCGTAGACCATGAACTGATTCGTGTGGCAGGCACAGGGGATTATCTCAATGAAATCGGTAATGCCGTTTCCCATGCCAATTTTTTTGAGAAGATTCTTAAGACTGGGAAGGGCGGTATTATTCGGGATGTGAACGACGACTCCAACTGTGTAGGTTGTGAGAAACGGGCATACTGCAAAGAGCTTGCCAATCTGGCTTATCCCATCTTTCAGAATCAGACAGTGGTAGGCATCATTTCTATCATTGCTTTTCGGGAACAGCAGCGGAAGAATGTTCTGGAGAATATGGGAAAATTGGAAGAATTCCTCAAGTATATGAGTATGTTGCTGGAAAGCAAGCTTTATACGGATGAAGCGAACAGCAAATTGGAAGAACAATTGAAAGCGGTGCATACGGCCGAAAGCGCATGGTCTTTTGTAGGGGATAGCCCCAAGATGCAGGAGGCGCTGCGTATCGGCCGGAAAGTTGCCAAGTCTGATTCTACGGTGTTTCTCCGTGGGGAAAGCGGTACGGGGAAAGAAATTATGGCAAAAATGATTCATGATCTCAGCGACCGCAGGGAAAAATTGATGATTTCCATTAACTGTGCTGCCATTCCAGAAAATCTGGTAGAAAGTGAACTCTTTGGCTATGAAGAAGGAGCTTTCACCGGAGCGCGGAAGCATGGCTCTGTGGGGAAATTTGAACTGGCAGATAAAAGTACCATTTTTCTGGATGAAATCGGTGATATGCCTTTGCCGGTTCAGACAAAACTGCTCCGTGTTTTGCAGGAAAAACAGGTGGAACGAATCGGCGGACGAAAACCTATTCCGATAGACATTCGCGTTATTTGCGCTACTCATAAAAATATTGAGCAGATGGTGGCAGAAGGCACATTCCGAGAGGACTTGTATTATCGTTTGAATATCATTCCCATTGAATTGCCGCCTTTGCGTATGCGGCGGGAAGACTTGCCGGCTTTGATTACCCATTATATTGGGTATTATAATCAGAAACTGAATAAGCATCTGGAAGGAATGGAACCGGAAGCACTGGATGCTATGATTGCTTATGATTGGCCGGGAAACGTCAGAGAATTGAAAAACATTGTGGAGTATCTGGCCAATATTGTGGAAGGAACGCATGTGACTCTTTCAGACTTGCCGGATCATATTGCTCTTCATGGAAGCCGTGGTGCAGCACCTCGTTCCTTGGATGAAATGATGTCCGATTATGAAAAACGAATTTTGATGCGTATGGTCAAACCCGGCGCTTCTCTGGAAGAAAAAAACCATCTTGCGGATACCTTGCAGGTGAGCCGTGCCACATTGTATCGTAAATTGAAAAAATATGATCTCATTTAGTTCTCATTTTTGAGAAATCATATTCAAAAATGAGAAATCGCTAAAAAGTTAGAAACAAGCCCTTTTTTTGGTATGCCGTATACCAAAGGGGCTTTTTTTATTGCAAAAAGCAGGAAAAATGTATGAGAAAAAGTACATTATTTATTTGGATATGGGAAATAAAGAAATGGAAACAATATAAATTTCTCATAATTGAGAAATCAAATGTCAAAAAAAGCAGAATTTCGGGGGTTTTTTGTTTGGCACGCTTTTTGCTCTATAATAGGACAACATAATGAATCGGATATTCTTTAGGAGGAATTACAAATGGATATGAAAATGGCATTGGAAGCAATCAGAAGTGAAATGAAACCCAGCATGGGCTGTACAGAACCCGTAGCAATTGGTTTGGCAGTATCCAGAGCATGCGCACTGCTGGAAAAACCCGCAACACATTTGGATATGGTCATCAGCTCCAACATCTTTAAAAACGCTTATAGCGTACAGATCCCCAACGCTGGCACAAACGGTATTGAACTGTCTTGTGTACTGGGATGCCTGTTGGCTGATCCTGACAACACCATGGAAATTTTTGCGAAAGTAAAACCCGAACATGTGGAAAAAGGTCAGAAACTGGTAGAAGAAGGCTTTGTAACTGTAAAAGTGCTGAAGAGCAGCCAGTTCTACATTGAATGTGTAGCTACAAATGAAACAGAACGCGCGCACACAATTACAGAAGATGCCCATGATAATCTGGTATATTCTGAAAAAGATGGAAAAGTCCTGCTGGATAACCGGAAAGAAGAGATTGTGGAAGAAGAAACACATGATGGTTTCGATATTACACAGTACACATTTGCTGATTTCTTCAAAATGGCAAATGAAGTGGACGTGAAAGATTTGGCATTTATCCAGGAAGGTATTGATATGAACCTGGATATTGCAAAGAAAGGTCTGGAAAAGAAATATGCTATCGGTATTGGCCCTTGCATGCAGAAAATGGTTCTCAACGGTACATTGTCCAATGATATGGTAACAGATGTAAAACTGACAACAGCAGCAGCATGTGACTTCCGCATGAGCGGCGGCAATGGCTCCGTTATGACATATCTGGGCAGTGGTAACCAGGGTCTGGAAACGATGCTTCCTGCGGCAGTGGCTGCAAAACATTTGCAGGCTTCTCCTGAAAAACTCCTGCGTGCAGAATTGCTGGGAATGCTCATTATCATGTATATGAAAAAACATGTGGGCAGACTTTCTCCTATCTGTGGCGCAACACTGGCAGGTTCCGGTTCTGCGGCAGCTATCACATATATGATGGGCGGCAACTTGGAACAGATTTCCGGCGCTGTACAGAACATGATGGGCGGCGTAGCAGGTATGTTCTGTGACGGTGCAAAAGGCGGTTGTGCGTTAAAACTGTCAATCTGCGCAGGCGAAGCAGTTTATGCGGCACTGTATGCAATGGATAACAGCATTGTACAGGCAACTGACGGTATCATCAGCACTGCGGTAGAAGACACAACCAAAAACCTGATGAAACTTTCTCATGAAGGTTTGACAGATGTAGATATGAAAGTAATCGAAATTATGCAGAATAAAAAATAAGAAATTGTACTTGATGTCATACATCAAGCCAAAAAGTGGAGTTTTGCGAATAATTTGTACGAAAAATTGCACAAAAGAAAATGGACATTTTCTGTCAAAAGATTGGATACTGGATACTGGTATCCAATCTTTTTTTGCAAAAAAGGGGCTAGAATTTGAAAAATGACGGATGAAAAATGGGTTTTTGACAGATCCTACTGCAATTTGCACGCTGCTCAAAAGGGCATTCAATGCCATAACATAAAAGAAAGTTCTTTGTTGCAATGCAAATGCCTAATAAAAGCACAGAAAAGCATCAAAAGCCATCTGTGGAGTGTGAATTTTTTTGAAAAAAACAGGTGAAAATGACCATACTCTTTGCCAGTAAACCATTGGAGAGACTTGCTGCTATTTTGTAATCAGGGAAGATATATTGAGGCGATTCAGCCAATTTTATTAGGATTAATAGCCTTTTTGCCTGCATATTTCTGTGCGTTATTTTGTAGTTTCCAGAATAGAAATGGGGGGAGAGAAAAAGCTGGAGAAAGATTCCTATGGCCTCTGCACACAAGAAAAGAGAGAAGCTTGAATTGCTTCTCTCTTGTAAAATCAGTATTACCAGCCATTCTGGAACTGCAGTACGTCGTCAGGGATATTGCTTGCTTCATAGTCTGCCATTGCTTCATCCAGGATTGCAAAAGCTTTGCGGAACAGATCATGTTCGATGTTCAGAGGCGGCTGAATTCTCAGGATATTGCCTGCAACAGAGATGACCAGCAGACCTTTTTCGTATGCACGGTAGAGGATCTTGAAAGTACCATCCAGATCAGGTTCTTTGGTGCCATCGGCATTTGTTTTTACGATGCCGATACCACAGGACATACCCAAACCATTGGTTGTGCTGATGATATTGCCATGTTTTTCTTTCAGCATTGCGAAGGATTCCTGCAGGATTTCGCAGTTTGTTTTCAAAATATTCTGGAATTCTTCTGTATGCATGTAGTCAAATGCCGCAATACCAGCGGAACATGCCAGTGCGTTGCCGCCCAGTGTGAACAGATGGGCAGGAGCAGGCAGGCAGTCCATGATTTCTTCTCTAGCCATGAAAGCGCCCAGTGTCAGACCAGCGCCGACAGATTTGCCCAAGATGATGCCGTCAGGTACGATGTCGTAATGTTCGATACCATACATTTTACCAGTGCGGTAGAATGCCTGCTGTACTTCTTCGGAAATAAACAGGATGCCGTGTTTCTGGCAAAGTTCATGCAGTTTTTTCATGAAGATAGGATGCGCAGGAATCAGGCCGCCGTCACCCTGAACAGGTTCGATGATGACTGCTGCCACATCGTCTGCGGGCAGGTAAGTATCAAATGCACGCTGCATTTCTTTCAGACATTCTTTTTCACATACATCATCTGGTGTGTCAGACCCGAAGAAGGGGAAGGGATAGATTTCCGGCAGGAAAGGGCCCATTTTCTTTCTCATACGGGTGGTTACAGTTGTCATGGAAGAAGAACCGTAAGTATTGCCATGATAACCGTTGATGAATGTGATGATTTTGGTGCGTCCGGTAAATGCTCTGGCAAATTTTACAGCAGCGTCATTGCCGTCAGAACCACAGTTACCAAACAGAACTTTGGCTTTTACATCGCCAGGATATGTGCTGACAAGACGTTCAGCATATTCGATGGCAGGAATATTATATGTATAAGCAATGGTATACTGTGAATATTTTTTCAGCTGTTCTTCTACGGCAGCTTTTACATGATCGTTGCATGTGCCAAGATTTAAGGAAGAAGCGCTGCTGAGGAAGTCAATGTATTCATTGCCGTCCAGATCTCGGATAATAGAGCCTTTACCGCTTTCTACAACAAGTGGGAAGTAAGAAAGGTGCTGTGTTGGAGCCATTACCTTCTTATCTCTCTCTACCCATGAAGTACATTTTTCTGTGTTCATAGTTGCTACACCCCTATCTTTTGTATGTTTTTTATTAGATACAACGTATAAAAATAAATCTTGCTCAATACTGTATCACCAATGTGTTTTTTTGACAATGGCAGAAATAATAAAAAACGAGGAAAAAAATCAGATTTTTATTGTGAAAAAAGATGGGAAGGTTTTGCATAAACATGGAAAAAATTGTGTAATCTATTTCTTTACAAAAAACAGAAAAATATGGTACAATCTTCCATATTCGATTTATGTACTTAAATCGATACAATCCTGATTTCAAAAGAAGAATCTGGAAAATGCAAAAGAGAAAGGGGAACAAGGTATGGAAAACAAGGTGAGTATGGCAAATGTGGTAAAATTTGCCGGCGCATATGTGGCATGCGCCATCGGTTCAGGCTTTGCAACAGGGCAGGAAATTATGCAGTTCTTTACAGCACAGGGGATTATGAGTATCCTGGGCAGTATTATAACAATGGTAGTTTTCGCCTGGGCAGGCGGTATGTTTATGAGGCACGGGAAAGAATTGCAGCTGAAAGTTCCCGGCGCAATTGTACGTTTTTATTTTGGTCATACAGTTGGTAAAATTTTCGAAATTCTGTTCCAAGCATTCCTGTACGCGATCTTCGTTATCATGATTTCCGGTGCAGGCGCAACACTGGCAGAATACTATGGAATCAATCCTTATGTAGGTCGTGTCGGTATGACATTGGCAGCATTCTTTACAGTTATTCTGGGGCTGCACAAACTGACAGACATTCTGGGCAGCCTTGGTACAGTTATCATTATCTTTTCTGTTGGCGTTGGTCTGATCAGCTTCCTGGGTAATGCAGGCGGACTGGGTCATGCCGCAGAAGTTATTCCTACATTGGAAATTACAAAGAACAGCGGCGGCTGGCTCTTCTCCAGTATCCTGTATCCTGGTTTTAATGCCATTGCTGTATTGATTTTCTCTGCTGGTATCGGTGCTAGCGCAAACAGCAGCAAAGAAGCTCTGTATGGCGGTCTGCTGGGCGGCGTGCTTTTCGGTCTGGCAATCCTGTGCATGAACCTGGGTCTGCTGGTAAATATCGAAAGCGTTTATGACAAAGCGGTACCTTCTCTGGTGCTGGCAGACAATATCCATCGTGCAGTTGGTGTTGTATTCTCTGTTATCCTGATCTGCGGTATCTATACAACAGCAGTACCTATGCTGTGGGGCGTAACCAGCCAGTTCGCGCAGGAAAAAACAAAGAAATTTATGTTGGTTGCTCTGGTTCTGACAGTTATCGCTTTCTTCTTGGGCATGACAGACTTCAAAGTTCTGGTAAATACCATTTATCCTTTCAGCGGTTACATGGGTATCATCCTGATGGTTGTAGTACTGTATCATATGCTGTTTGATAAACGGGATAAGAAAGAAGTGGGCGCAGCCCTCAATGAAAAATACAAAAAGCTGGAACAGCAGCAGTAATCTAACAATAAACGAAGCATAAAAGAAAGCCTCATGGGACTTTGATTCCATGAGGCTTTTTGTTTGGAAAACAGCAAAGAAAAACCCCGCTGTTTTTACAGCGGGGGTGTCGTATCAAAATTAGATGATGCCCATTTCTTTTGTGATTTCAATGATGGCATCAGCAGCTTTTTCCAGATCTTCTCTGGTGTGTGCTGCGGAAATCATAACACGCAGACGAGCAGTACCTCTGGGCACAACAGGGAATTTGATAGCCTGTGCGTAAACGCCTTTTTCATACAGACGAGCGCTCAGTTCTTCTGCTTTTTCTGCATCGCCAACGATAACGGGGATAACAGGTGTTACAGTAGAGCCAGTGTTCAGACCTGCTTCTTCCATACGTTTTGCGAAATATTCTCTGTTTTCCCACAGACGTTTTACCAGAGTGTCGTCATCAGCAATTTTGTTGATGGCAGCCAGTGCTGCTGCTGTCAGGCAGGGAGCCAGAGGAGAAGCTGTGAAGATGAAGCTGCGGGCTTTCGGACGCAGTTCTTCGATGAATTCTTTAGTACCTGCTACAAAACCGCCGGCTGCACCAAAAGCTTTAGACAGGGAGCCTGTTTCTACGGTTACTTTGTCACGCAGACCGAAGTGTTCAACAGTACCTTTGCCGTAAGGGCCCATTACGCCGTCACCGTGAGCATCGTCAACCATGAACATAGCGCCGTATTTTTCAGCCAGTGCTGCCATTTCGGGCAGGGGAGCCAGATCGCCGTCCATGCTGAATACTGCGTCAGCAACCAACAGTTTTTTGCCTTCTGTGGGTTCTTTCAGCATTTCTTCCAGTTTTGCCAGATCCATGTGAGGATATACCTTTACGTTTGCGCGGGACAGACGGCAACCGTCGATGATGCTGCCGTGGTTCAGTTCGTCACTGTAAATGGTATCGCCTTTGCCTACCAGAACGGGGATAACGCCTGTGTTTGCAGCTACGCCGCTGTTGAATACCAGAACAGCTTCTACGCCTTTGAATTTTGCCAGTGCTTCTTCCAGTTCGTCGTGGATTGCGAAGTTGCCGACAATGTTTCTGCTGGCACTGGGGCCAACACCATATTTGTCAATGGCTTCCTTTGCTGCGGCTACCAGATCGGGGTCGTTAGCCAGACCCAGATAGTTGTTGGAGGCCATATTGATGATATCTCTGCCATCCAGATTGATGTGAGCACCCTGAGGGCTATAAAGGGTTCTGTACATGTTGCATCCTTCTTTCTGTGATAATCCCTGATATTGATTTACAATAAATTTTTAATAAAAAACCCTAAAAGCATTATAACACCATTGTGAAAGATAAGTCAATGAAAGGCAATGGAGGGAAAAGAAAAGTGGAACATTTCACAAGAAAAAAGGATTTCTTTCGAGGAAAGAAATCCTTTTTTTGTAATAATTTATAACTCGATCTGTCCGGGAACATCATTGGAAGTTTTGTCTTTTTCCTGAATGAAATGCCCTGTTGTTGGAATTTTCCGTGTCCGGTAATATTCAGGATTGTCTGTCTGGAATTGTGCCGCAGGGCAGACTTTGGTGATGCTGCTGTTTTTCTTGAGGGTATAAAGCTGCACACCGGATGCGCTTTTGGAAGCATTCGCCGGAATCAGTTCTGTGTTAAGCAGAGTGGCTTTGTCATGGTTGCGCATAAGCAGGAAATCCACATCTGCATCCAGTTTTTCCATGTATACCAGTGGAGAACGGGCAGAGTAGGCGTTGACCAGTTTCCGTCTGTTGGCTTTCGTAGCATAAGCGGAAAGCTGTACTTTTGCGCCTTTCCCGTTTTCGAAGAAAAATACCATAAAGCCGCTGTAATCCTGTGTGACGGTCATATAAAGGATTTTTTCTTCCGCATCCATACCTAACAGGTTCTGGAGATATTCCCCCATGGAGCTTGCTTTGCTGTCAGGAATGTCGCTCAGTTTCATTTTGTATACGTTGAACTGATTGGAGAAGAACAACATTTCCCCACGGTTGGTGCTTTCCATCTCCTGCATGATGTAGTCGTCGTCTTTGACTTTCTGTTCACCAGCAGAACGCAGGGAGATCAGGGGTATTTTTTTGAAATAGTTCTGTTCTGTCAGGAACAGGCGTACGCCATAATCTTCAATGAAATCATCTTTGGTGGGAGTCACAATTTCTTCTTCCTGAATGATTTCTGTCAAACGAGGTTTGCCGTATTTTTTCGCGACGGCTTTCAGCTGACGACAGATCAGATTTTTGATCTTGGTGTTGCTTTCTAATGTTGCTTTCAGATCTGCGATTTCTTTTTCCAGAGATTCCATTTCCTGCGTACGTTTGAGGATATATTCCTTGTTGATGTTTCGCAGTTTCATTTCTGCGATATAATCCGCCTGTACTTCGTCAATGGAGAAGCCTTCCATCAAATTAGGAACAACCATGGATTCCAGTTCTGTATGACGGATGATGGAAATGGCTTTGTCAATATCCAGCAGAATTTCCGCCAAACCTTGTAAAAGGTGGCATTTTTCCTGCTTTTTCTGGATGTCAAAAGCCAGCTGCTTACGGATGGATTCCATACGGAATTCTGTCCAGTGCTGCAAAATGCCGCCCACACCTAAGGTCATGGGCTTTCCTTGAATCAGTACGTTAAAGTTGCAGCTGAAACTGTCGGAAAGCGGCGTCATGGCATAAAGCTTATGCATGAGTAAATCAGGATTAGTGCCTTTTTTGATATCAATGGTGATTTTCAGACCATTCAGGTCAGTTTCATCACGAATATCGGAAATATCACGGATTTTTCCGCCTTTTACCAATGCGATGATTTTGTCAATGATGACTTCCAGATTGGTAGTGTAGGGGATTTCATAAATTTCAATACAGTTGGCATCTTTGTCGTAACGATATTTTGCCCGAAGCTTGAAACTGCCGCGACCTGTGCGATAAACCTGTTCCAAAGCAGAGCGATTGTAGATCAGCTGTCCGCCTGTGGAAAAATCGGGAGCAGGAAGCACATCGCAAAGATCAATGGAATTATCTTTGATATATGCGGCTGTTGCTTCACAAAGTTCTGCCAAGTTAAAACTACAAATGGAACTTGCCATACCAACGGCAATCCCGATGTTTGGATTTGCCAGAATATTGGGAAAAGTCGTAGGCAGTAAAACGGGTTCCTGCATGGAGCCATCATAGTTGTCTACGAATTCCACAGTGTTTTTGTCGATGTCCGCGAAAACTTCCTGACAAATGGGTGCCAGTTTTACTTCTGTGTAACGGGAAGCAGCATAAGCCATGTCGCGGGAATACTGTTTCCCGAAATTCCCTTTGGAATCTACAAATGGGGTCAGGAGTGCGCCGTTGCCTTCGGTCAGACGTACTAATGTTTCGTAAATCGCAGAATCCCCGTGAGGGTTCAGTTTCATGGTCTGACCTACTACGTTAGTGGATTTTGTACGGTCGCCCCGCAAAAGCCCCATATGATACATAGTGTAAAGAAGTTTCCGGTGAGAGGGCTTGAAACCATCAATTTCAGGAATGGCACGGGAAACAATAACGCTCATGGCATAGGGCATGTAGTTTTGTTCCAGTGTCTGGGTGATGGGCTGCTCCTGTATGAAATTATCTTTTCGTTCAATGACTGTTTTTTTCTTTCTTGCCATAACAATCGTACCTTTCTTAGCTGATATCTGTTAAGTCCAGATATTTGTAGCCTTCTTCGGCAATAAATTCTTTTCGTCCTGCCAGATTTTCACCCAGCAGAAGTTCAAACATTTCCTGTGTCCGTTTCACATCGTCAGGAGTTACCAGAATCAAACGTCTGGTTTCGGGATTCATGGTAGTTTCCCACATCATTTCCGGCTGGTTTTCACCCAAACCTTTGGAGCGGTTGATCTTCACTTTCCCTTTCAGTTTGCTAACGATGTTTGCTTTTTCCGCGTCTGAGTATGCAAAGTAAGTGTCTTTGCCATTAACGATCTCATAAAGAGGAGATTCGGCAATGTATACCTTCTTTTCTTCAATAAGTGTTGGTACCAGACGGTACAACATGGTCAAAAGCAAGGTGCGGATCTGGAATCCGTCTACGTCCGCATCGGTGCAGAGAATGATTTTGCTCCAGCGAAGCTGATTGATGTCAAAAGAATTCAGACCGGTGTTGTGTTTGGACTTGATTTCCACACCGCAACCAAGTACTTTCAAAAGGTCTGTGATGATGTCGTTGTTAAAGATTTTGTTGTAATCTGCTTTCAAACAGTTCAAAATCTTACCACGAATAGGGATAATTGCCTGGAATTCCGCGTCACGTCCCTGTTTACAGGAACCCAAAGCGGAGTCGCCTTCCACAATGTAAATTTCACGACGGCTGACGTCTTTGGTACGGCAGTTGACAAATTTTTCTACACGGTTGTTCATATCCAGAGAGCCAGTCAGCTTTTTGCGGATAGAAACACGGGTTTTTTCTGCTGTTTCCCGGCTGCGTTTGTTTGCCAGTACCTGATTGGCGATTTTATCCGCATCCATTTTGTTTTCGATGAAATAGATTTCCAGCTGTTCCCGGAAGAAATCTGTCATAGCATCTTGGATGAATTTGTTGGTGATGGATTTTTTGGTCTGATTTTCATAACTTGTGATAGTAGAGAAGGAATTGATGACCAAAATCAAACTGTCTTCAATGTCAGAGAATGTGATCTTTTTCTCATCCTTTTTATAAAGATTGTTTGTTTTCAGATATTTGTCGATGGCGGAAACAAAAGCGCTTTTCACTGCTTTGTCTGGTGCGCCGCCGTATTCCAGAAAACTGGAGTTGTGATAGTATTCCAGCAGATTGATCTGATTGTTGAAACAGAAAGCCGCTTCAAATTTCAGCTTGTATTCCGGTTTGTCCTCACGGTCACGACCTCTGGTTTCTGTCTGGAGGTAGTGAACGTCTGTCAAAGAAGTGTTGCCTGCAAGTTCCGCCAGATAGTCACGAATACCATTTTCATAGTAATAGGTAAATGTTTCGCCGCTTTCTTCATCAAAGAGCTCAAAAGTCAGACCGGCATTGACAATTGCCTGTCTGCGCAAAACATCCTGGAAGTAGGAAAGGGGAATGGCAATGTCTGTGAAAACATCCCGGTCAGGCAGCCAGCGGATCTGTGTACCTGTTACACGTTTGTGTGTGGGTTCTTTTACTAAACCACCGATATTTTCCCCTTTTTCAAAGTGTAGATCATAACGCATGCCGTCACGGTAGATGGTTGCATCCATGTAAGCGGAGGCATACTGTGTGGCGCAAGTACCCAGACCATTCAGACCCAAACTGAATTCATAGTTTTCGCCGGAATTGTTTTGGTATTTGCCGCCTGCATAAAGTTCACAGAAAACCAGTTCCCAGTTGAAGCGTTCTTCTTTGGGATTGTAATCAACGGGAATTCCGCGACCATAGTCTTTTACTAGAATAGACTGGTCTTTGTAGCGAACCACTTCGATTTTGCTGCCAAAACCTTCTCTTGCTTCGTCGATGGAGTTGGAGAGGATTTCGAAGACGGCATGTTCGCAGCCTTCCAGCCCATCAGACCCGAAAATAACTCCGGGACGCAGACGGACACGGTCAGCACCTTTCAAAGAGGTAATACTTTCATTATTATAGTTAGAATTTTGATTCGATTGCATCGTTTCACCTGTTTCTATATTATATAGGAAAGAATCCTATTTTTTTATATGCTCATCTTCTCTACTTTACAGAAATTCCAAGGGGGTGTCAAGGGTAGAGCGTGAAAGGAGGATTGATTTTTGGGGAAAAGCATGTAGTTTTTTGTAAAAACGATTGCAATTTCTATTTCTGACTGGTATACTATATAGGCGATTTTGTAAAATAGGTGTTTATGGAGACGTACCGAAGTGGTCATAACGAGGCTGACTCGAAATCGAGGCGGTGAATTTCGTCCCCGATGCCAGAAAGTCAGGAAACATCAGGCTTTCAGCCGAAGCAGCCAAACAAAAAAAGCTAAAATGCTAACAAATTGCTAACAAAAGAAAATTTACTGAAAATTTGAAAATACTTTAATGCGTTAATATGGAAGCGTATCGAAGAGGTCGCAACGAGCTGCACTCGAAATCGAGGCAGTGAATTTTGTCCCCGATGCCAGAAAGTCAGGAAACATCAGGCTTTCAGCGAAGCAGCCAAACAAAAAAAGCTGAAATGCTAACAAATTGCTAACAAAAAGAAATTTACTGAAAATTTGAAAATACTTTAATACGTTAATATCGAGACGTACTGGATTTGCCTTGATGAGGCTATCTAAAATTTGTTATTGAGGAAGGTACTGTGAAAAGCGGAATTTCTTTGTACTCCAGTTGTTTACAGATTTTATAAAAAGCATCAAAAATCGAAGTGCTAACAGAATTCCCGCAGTTTTCCTAAAAAGTCAATAAGTAGGTTGTAAATCGAGTGATCGATTTTCAATAAATGGAGGTGTACCCAAGTGGTTGAAGGGTCCGGATTCGAAATCCGGTAGGTCGGCTTCGTCGGCGCAAGAGTTCGAATCTCTTCACCTCCGCTAAGTATTAGAACAGGTGTTGATTGCTCATAGTGATCGACTCCTGTTCTTTTTTGTAATTTGAGTAACAGCATACAAAAACTATTAGAAATATACGTGCTTTATATGGAGGGAGACATATGCCAGAAAAAAGAAACAGATCCTTTGTAACCTTTGAAAAATGCTACTTAGACAAAATTGATTGGTATGATTCATCTGAAGTATATAATGATTTGGTAATGCTATTTGAAAATGCTAATAAGAATTTGCTCAAAATAGATTCTGCTTTGATTAAAGGTAATGTATCAGAACGAACTATTTGTGCGGCATTAATGCTCCATTTAAGCAAATCCTTGAAAAAGACACCATTTCATAAATATTTTACCGATGTTGAGTATAATAGGAATAAGAATGGGATTGTAAAAACCATAATAGATGAGAATGAAGTTATTACAACCATTACATGCGATTTAATTGTACATAGTAGGGGCTCCTATACTCAGCAAGATAATTTAATTGCATTGGAAATGAAAAAATCTAATCGTAAAAAAACCGAAAAACAAAAAGATAAGAATCGCCTTATTGCATTAACTAAAGATGGGTATTCCACTTGGTCTTATGATGGTGGCGTAACTTTACCCGAACATGTTTGTCGATATATTCTTGGTATATACTATGAAATTAATCTTAATAAACATTATATTTATTTAGAATATTATCGCCATGGTGAATTGTTATGTTCCAAAAAAATCGTTATATAGACGATTTTGTAGAATGGAATCTTGTTCAAAGGCTAAAAGAAGTGATTCTATTTTCATAGCAGATTTTATAAGACAACTGCATGAGATTAAACTCCGTGCAGTTGTCTTGTTATTTTGATATGTCTCCATTCGTTTGTTCAATCTTTTTTACTCTGCAATGCATTACCGATAGCAGCGGCAGATTGCTGTTTTGCGTGATAATCGATATGAGAATAGATGTCTGCCGTGGTAGAGAAATTGGAATGTCCCAGCCATTCCTGAATGGATTTCATAGGAATGCCTTCTGCTACCAGCATGCTGGCACAGCTGTGACGCAGTTCTTTGAATGTGATTTTTTTCAATCCGTATTTTTTCAATAACCAGCCAAAGTGGTCACTGATAAAATTAGGGCGGAACAGCTTGCCCATTTCGTCTACACAAACATAATCCATATATTCCTTGCAATAACTGTTTCCGAACAACTTTTGATTTCGTTCCAGTTTTGCTTTGTGTTCCAACAGCTTTTCTTCCACGACAGGAATCAGAGGCAGGGTACGATAACCGGATTTTGTTTTCAGCTTGTCCTCTGCGTAAACAATGGTTTTTCCGTTTTCTGTCAGCTCTGTGACTTTGTGATTCACGGTGATGGTCTTGTTTTCAAAATCAATGGCACTCCAACGCATCCCTAAAGTTTCACTTCTGCGGAAACCATAATAGGTACTTAAAACAATGGGGATATAAATGGGATCGTCCTTAGCAATATCCAGCAAGGTCAAAATTTCCTCCTTGGTATAAAAACTGGAAATATGTTTGTTCTTCTTGGGACGTTTTACTCGATCCGCAGGATTGCTGAGTATGTAATCGTTTTTCACAGCATAGGCAAGTGCCTGATGAAGAACTGCGTGATAATGGATGACCGTATTGGTGGTGTAGCCCTGTTCCAAAATTTCGTCATAGAGCATTTTGATGTGCTTCGGTTCTACTTCCGTCAAAAGCAGATTCAATTTTTCAAAATGAGGTCGGATACGAGCGGAGACCATATTGCCATAACTTTTGTAGGTGGTTCGCTCCACCAAAGGCTTTACGATTTTCAGCCATTCATCCATGTAATCCGTCATCAAAAGCCGACTGCCGTCCATATTTTCCATGGATTCTTTCGTTTCGTATGTCCGTTTCAGGTTCTCCAGGAATTCCAAAGCACGACGTTTGTTTCCTTTCACTGGCAAGCCTGTGCTGACAGATTTCTGTTTTCTTCTGCCGTCCACATAATAGCTGACGATGGCGTAATAGATACCTTTTCTTTCGTAAATACTTCCTGTTACCATAAAATCGCTCCTTTCTTTAGAAATCATCCGTCTCAGATGTTTGGGTATGTTACCATGGTCGGATGACTTTTACCACTCTTTTTCTGCTTTTCTTTACCATAAAATCCGTTGTGGCTGTTTATTTTTCTGATTCATATAAAAAACGAATGACATTAATCTTGGGAATCAAATAGACTCGTCCAATTTTCACCGATTCGATGCGACCGCTTTTCAAAAGAGAATAAGCAGTTGTCCTGCCAATACCGCCTAACATCTCACGTAATTCGTCAACATGAACCACATCTGGATAAGAGTGGAACATACGAAAATAGTCATTTTTTGCTGAACCTTGCGTCATGATCTATCCCTCACTTTCATTGTCGTGTAGTACCATTTAGTTATAGAAATGTAATAGGAGAAACGTATAAAACTATTACTTATATCATAAAGACGGTAAAAACACAAAAAACGGTATCACAAATCGGAAATATTTTTGCGGGAGGTGTTGATTATTGATACGTATCGTGATTTAATGGAGCAAGAAAGACTGACAGAACAGGAAAAAGTAGTGATCGAACAGTGGAAACCTGTGTTGGATGATTTGGATCGTGAGGAGGACTGCAATAACAGAAGGCACAAAGAGAAACGGGATATGCTAGACATGACTCTCTGTGAGTGCCAGAATGAAAAGGGAGGATATCTTTCTTCTGAAATAAAATTGAAGTTATCCGATACAGATGAGAATTGGCTGGAATGGATTTTCTCCAGAAGTTCCGCAGACCTGTACCAGCTGACTGGGAATATTGAGCTGGCAAAATCATTGCAAACGCTAACGGCAATGCAGAGAAAAGTTGTTTTTTTGTTTTATATCCATGGGTTTTCCGTGAAAGATATTGCCGCACTGTTGGGGAGCAGCGAGCGGAATATCCGAAAACTAAGGGAACGTGCAAGGGAACATATGAAAATATCGTGCTAGAAAGGCGGCAGAAGCCATGAAAAAAATAAAAGAAATCTATGAGAACCGAATCTCCACATGGGCGAAATATTCCGGTTATCGTATCATCAAATGCCAAGGACAGGACTATATTGCCCCGGAAGAAAACGCGGTGCTGATGTGGTATGACCCTGTGGAAAAGGAAGAAACGCTGATTGCCGATGTTCTGAATATGGGAAAAAGCATTGCGGATGCAAAGAATGGAAAGGGAATGACTGGGACGGCTTTGGATTTTGTTTCCAAGTATGGTTTGCTGGGCTGGATGCCGTCTTTGCCGGTGAATCCATATTTTTATTTGGAGTCTAAAGTTTTGCTGCCAGAAAATGAATACTTTTTATTTTCCAGCACTACCAAAGATACAGAAAAATATTTGGAGCAGTTTCAAGTGGAACTAAATGGAGAAAAACTTTTGGGAGCTGGGCAAGAGCAAGGGCGTTCTCCCATATATGATTTAGTATTTTCCAAAAATTATTGTGAGCCAGTGGATTGGATTATCCCTTTTCTGCAGGAGATGTTTGAACACTTCCGTACCAAAGAAATGCTGGAAGAACCTAACTATGAGCCTTGGGAAAGAATGATTCTGCGAAAAAGGATAGAGAGTTTTTATCATCCAGGCGTCCCTTATGTGCTGCGGTATGATCCTGTGCTGAGTGCCTGCTGGGTGTTTGATAGCCTGAAAATGGTAGTAGAAACTGCTTGTGTCGTGGCATTGGGACAGGAGGAAGATCCGGTTGCGTCCTGTAAACATTGCGGAAAATATTTCTATCGGGAGGATGTTCGGAGCGCTTATTGCTCTCATCGGTGCAGGAATCAGTATCATGTTTATCGGAGCAGGAAACGAAAAAGACTGGAAGAAAATGATTAAGATATAGAAAAAGCGGCTGGATAGCCGCTTTTTTTCATGGGTGAAAACGATTCAAGAATAATCGAAAGACCTCTTGATCAGTTTCCAAATCTCTAGTGAGGAATCGTTTTACCAGTTCTGTGGTGATGGTTTGGGAGAAAAGTTGAAGTGGAGAACAGGGAAGAAATCGACAAAGAAGGATATTTTGAAAGGTGTTCATCTTTTCTTTGCCGATGTACTCTCTGATTTTGTTCTCTGTCTGCTGGAGTTCTATGGTGTCCACGGAAGAGAAAAGAGAATTTTTTTCCGCAAGAAAATTCAAAAGGGACTGCTCAAAAATAAAATCCGCTGTGGATGTCAGGCAGAGGTTTTGTTTTGTGGATGCTTCCTGACATGGGAATTGCTCCATGATGGCAGAAATTTTTGGTGACGTTTTTCCGTTGGTATCAGAGAATAGAGGATGCATTTCTCCCATGGCAGTCTGAGCTTCGTCCTGCAAAACAATGAAATCAATTTGGGACACCATCTGGAAAAACAAAGATAAATAGTGATCTAGCAGGTAAGATTTCATGCCAAGAGCAGAACGCAGTTCCTGTGCGGAACGAAATATTTCCCGAAAAGTAGGTGGGGACGGATCAGAAAGAGAAAGAAACGATTGCAGTATGTCCATAACATGACCTCCGTTTATTTGAAGTCGGCAGAGCCGCTTGTGGTATATAAACTCTTGTGGAGAGGGATGTCAAGAGGAAGTAGGAAAAAATGCTAGAATTAAAAAAGGTTGATAGTTTACGTTTTAAGAAAATCAAAATAGCTTTATGTATTGTTCCATGTTAGAATGAAAATAGATATTTGCTGAAAAAACGACTTAAGGCAGCTGTTCTTTTGTATAAGTGGAAGGGGGCAAAACCATGAACAGGATTAAAAGCTTAAACGGCTATCAAAAAGGTGTCTTGTTATTGATGATTGCTATGGTAATCATATTTACAGTGTTTTATGCCAAAACGATTTCGCGAGTGGGATTTGCATATCAGGGAGCTGTTCTTGTACCAAGCCAGGAAAATGGAAGTACAGTTTATGCTGGTAAAATTAAGGGAGAACAAGCATCATTTACCGTGACGCAGGATCAGACGGTAGTGTTTCAATATGGCGATAAAACCTATGGACCTTATACCGTAAAAAAAGATTCTACGGCGCTTCCAAAGGCAGAGGATCTAAAAGAAGAAGCAAAATTAGAAGATATGGTTGGAGTTGAGATTCTTCAAGGGGATTCTATTTTGTTTCGTGGCGGTATTGAAAAGTTTGGTGATCACAACTTGCTTTATAACGAGGATGGCACCTTACATAGTTTCGGTATTTCTTTTGTAATCAACAATGGAGAAACAAGAGATGCCGATGGAAATCTCATTGATCCTATGGAGCCAGATGCCTCAACCATCTGGGAGTTGATAAATGGTCCCCAATTAACACATAAGGGTCAATGGTATACTTGGTTTGGAGCCGTTGTTCTTTGTTTGCTCAATGGAATTTCGATTTTGTTTGCAGACGAATTGTTCCGTTGGAACATGAGGTTTCATATACGCGATGCAGAAAACGCAGAGCCTTCAGATTGGGAAATGTGCTCAAGATATATCGCGTGGACTGTGATTGCCATAATGACGTTGGCGCTTTTCATTATGGGTCTTCAATAGTGAAGGTACTGTGTTAGAGTTTTTGTGTTGCAAACATGGTTTCAAAGTCCTTTTCCAGAATCAATATGCTGCATGCAAGTGTGTTTTAGCAGATGTATTGGATTAGGGCTGATTCTTGATTTAAGCTGCAAATGCCTATGTAAATGTACTGATGGTGAGTTTGAAAAACAAAATACTTGATGAATGACCGTTGATTTATGCCACTTCGTGGTAGAATCAGCGGTCTTTTTTGTTCTTAGTTTTGATAATTGAGGATGCTTTTGCACCAGAAAAGAAATGGTTTGTAGTGTGATTGCGAAAGGCACAGATAGAATTTTGGCTTGTATAGGAACCAGCGTAAGAACTGCATTAGAGGGAGAAAAAAGAAAGGGCAGGACGCAATTTAACAAACGTCAAAGGATACCCCCTGTGTGCCCTTGTACGCCCCTGTGTGGCGTTTTCTTTCTAAGATGGAGGAATTGCCCTATGTTGGTAGAAAATCGGCGGAAAAATGAGATTTAGAATATCACAAAATGTGATATATTTCGGGTGATTTTAAGTGCAAAAAATGATTGCAGGTTAAAGCGGCGGTGTCTTTTTTCGCCTCAATTTCCTCCAATCCCCGTAGTGCGGGGATTGTTGCCCTCAAAATCTGATGTCATAAACAAGCCGCAGACGTCGGTTCGTGCGTTACAGGAAGAAAAAAGCGGGAGTTTGCTTAGAAAATATGAGATTTTCCACAGACGTCGGTACCGGCATCAAGTGCGTTTTTGGAGGATAAAAAACATGATGGGATGTGAATGTTTTGCTGGCAAAAATTGTATTTTTTTGCGAACTGTGGCATAATGCTTGTATAGGGTAATTTCAATCAAACTAGCATAGTAGAGAGAAAAACAGAAGGGCATGGGATGATTAATGAATCAAGAGATTTACAATGAAAATGAACAGGCGTTAAAAGAATTCCTTCTGGATATTTCTTGTCTGGATCAGCTTGCGGAATGGTCTGATTCTTTTAATCTGTTTGATGTATTAAAAATTACCAGAGTGGAAATTAGACACAGTAATATGTTGGCTTGGCTTTTAGACCCCAATGAAAATCATGGATTAGAAAAGAATATACTGGAGGAATTTATCCGTTTTGCTATTGTTTCTGGTGGATGCGAGTTGTCCGTATTTGATTTGCTGAAAATTACATATGAGGATTTTTGCGTATACAGAGAGTGGAATCACTTAGATATCCTGGCAGTATCGAAACAATCTAAAATTGTGCTATGCATCGAGAATAAAATTGATTCCGGGGAAGGCTATCGTCAATTGGAAAGATATCGGAAATGGATTTATGATGCTTACCCCGCGTATCAGAAAGTGCTTATTTATCTTTCACCGGATGGGAGAGAAGGAAATGATGCCTTATATTGGTGTTCTATGAGCTACCAGAATGTTTTGGAGATCATTGAAAAATGTTATGAAAAATCGAATTTAAGTCCAGAGGTTTCCGTTTTGATTTCTAATTATCTGGATGTCATTAGGAGGGATATTGTGGGTGACGAAAAGCTTGCAAAAATATGTGAGGAAATTTATGCAAAGCATAAAAAAGCGTTGGATTTGATTTTTGAATATAAACCTGACCGTGCTATGGATGTTGCTCATATATTCCATAAATGGTTGAGAGCAATGACTGATAAAGGTGAACTGATTGCAGATCTTGAAACAAGCAACAAGACGTTTATTCGATTCAAAACAAAAACGATGTCAGAAATACTGCCGGATGCAGAAAATGCTTTGAGCGGATGGAATACAAAGAATTTTTATTTCTATGAGATAGTGAATCATGGTGGATATGATTATAAGATACAGTTTGCAGTAAGCTCAAAAAATATCCCAGATGATTTACGAAAAATATGTGATCGGGTCAATGAGATTTTTCCGGCGAAAATGCAAAAAGAAAACTGGCAGTGGAGAAATCATTTCCATACAAGCAAGAGGAAAATTGACGAAAGCATAGATGAAGAAGAGTTGATGAAAAATCTGGACGCTGATTGGCTGAAGATAAAGGAATTTGAAAAAAGGCTGAAGAAGGAGTTAGGTTTATAGCCTTAAAAGTTTTGAGGAGGATATACGGTGAAGGTTAAGAAATATCATAAATTAGTGCGGGATCGTATCCCGGAGATTATAGAGAGCGACGGTAAGCAGTGCGTATGCGAAGTGCTTTCTTCAGAGGAATATCTTGTACTGCTGGATGAAAAACTTCAGGAAGAACTGCACGAGTATGAAGAAAGCAAATCTCTGGAAGAACTGGCAGACCTTCTGGAAGTGATGTATGCTGTCGTAAAAGCAAGGGGCTGGAGCGTAGAAAAACTGGAGCAGGTCAGAAAAGAAAAAGCCAAACAGAGAGGCGGATTTGAAAAAAGGATTCTGCTGAAGGAAGTTCAAGTAAGAGAGTAACTAGAAGAAGTAGACAAAGAGTTTTGAAAGGTTACGGAGAACAATCATATGAAACTGCATTATTTTCAGAGATATCATACCAAAGAGAATGTGGCTACGGCAAATACCATGCTATTGCTGTCTCGCTTATACCATTATTCAACAACAAAATTTTTTCAATTTCTAAAGTCAGAATATTTTCTGGATGCTTTTGAACCGGAAATTGTATTTCGGTTGCAGGAGAAAAATTTGGATAGTGTTCCAGATGCAACGATTACACAGGAGAGTTTTAAAATTGTTATAGAAACAAAGCTCAGTGATTGGTTTTATGAAGAACAGCTGTGAACCACATAAAGTCTTTTGGAGATGCCAAGCATAAAGTGTTAATTACCATAGCTCCGGAATTTATGAAACAAGATAAACGGAATCTTATTGAGAAAAAGATTCGGGAAAATAAAGAAAACGGGTCTTCTCCTATGATTCATATCAACACAACCTTTGAAGAACTCACAAATGCAATACAAGATGTGATCGATGATCGGGATTATGAGATGAAAGAAGTTTTAGATGATTACTTAGAATATTGTTATAACGATGGTCTGATTTCTGGCGCAGATTCTTGGAAGTATATGCGTATGCAGTTGGCAGGGGCAACTTTTGCATTTAATATGTCTGAGAATCTATATTACGATAAGAGCGAACGCAAATTTAGAGCACACGATTATTTAGGATTGTACTTAAAAAAGAGTGTACGCGCCATTGGAAAAATTTCCGCCAGAATCACTGCTGTGGAAACAGAAAATGGAATGGTCTATGAAGCGGAGTATGGAGCATTAACAAAAGAACGCAAAGAAGCGATCCTTAGGGCCATTGCAGATAGTACAAAATATGGATATGATTTGAAAACTGTGAAGCATAGATATTTTTTCGTAGAAAAATTTTATGAAATGGATTTCAAAAAAATCACACCAAGACCACCGATGGGGGCTCGTGTTTTTGATTTGCAACAAATATTGGGCAGAAATGAAATGCCAGAAGTTTCTCAAATTGCAAAAATGCTTTCAGAAAAAACTTGGGAATGAAAATATGGAAAAATTTGTGAATGTGAGGGATGAAGATGACGAACTATCAATCTGTATCTGGCAGCAGTGCAGAAAATCTGTTCATAGAATTGTTCAGTGATACATTTGGCGTGGAAAAGGCGGGGTATCTTTATTCCCAATATCATTTTTATGACATTTATCAAAATAGTCGATATGCAGATTTTCTTTTGGAAAACGGCGGAAAGAAAATTGCTATCGAAATCGATGACGAAGCATCTCACAACCCAAGTCTGGTATCCAGAAATAAATTTTATGACGATCTCTTAAAACAAAACAGCATGGTATATCTTGGCTGGGATGTGTATCGTTGGGCAGTGCATCAATTACAGCAGCAGCCAGAGCTGGTAAAAGATGAACTGCGTATTTTTCTAGGTCAGCATCCGCATTTTCGAGAAATCGAAGATTATCTGCCAACACAAAAAGGAAAGGCATTGGATGGTTCGAATCTTGAGTTAAAGGATCATCAGCAAAAAGCTTTAGATGTCCTGAAAGAAATGCGGAAAGCCCATGAAAGCATTGGACTTTTGCACCATGCAACGGGGACAGGTAAAACCGTAATAGCAGTTTCAGATGCAAAACGCATAGGAAAGAAAACGCTGTTTTTGGCACATACCATTGAACTGGTGGAACAGGCAGCGAAAACATTTCGAGAACTTTGGTCTGATGTAACAACAGGAGTATTTGCCGATAATCAAAAAGACAGAGACACTTTTGTAATCTGTGGAAGTATCCAGAGCATTGCTTTGCACTTAGATGAATTCAAAGAAGATGAATTTGGTTATCTCATCATTGACGAGGCGCATCATGCGGCAGCGGATACTTATCAGAAAGTGCTTTCTTATTTCAAGCCTGATTTTACATTGGGACTAACTGCAACACCGGAGCGGACAGACGAAACAGATATTTTAGATGTTTTCAAACATACAGTACATCGACTGGATATCCAGACTGCGGTAGAAATTGGAGAATTGGTTCCGGTGCGGTGCATTCGGATACATACGAATATTGATTTGTCAAAGGTTCGCTTTCATAGTGTGCAGTATCATATTCGAGATCTGGAGAGCAAAATTTTTGTGCCTGAGCGAAATCAGCTGATCGTAGATACATGGCTTCAGTATGTTAAAGATAAACGGACGGTTATTTTCTGTGCTTCTGTAAAACACGCAGAAGAAATTGCAGATAGATTGTATCAAGCTGGGGTTGCGGCAGAAGCTGTATCAGGTGGCATGAAAGCAAGTCTTAGGCAGGAGGTAATGGAGCGATTTCAAAAGGGTGAAGTGAAAGTACTTTGTGCTTGCGATTTGTTGAATGAAGGATGGGACTGCCCGGAAACAGAAGTGTTGTTTATGGCAAGACCTACGATGTCAAAGGTGCTGTATACCCAACAGTTGGGGCGTGGTATGCGTTTGGCTGAAGGAAAAGAAAGCTTGATGGTTTTTGACTTTGTGGATAATGCAGGTCAGTTCAATATGCCATATTCTATGCATCGGATGTTTCGGTTAAAGGAATATCGCCCAGGTGCATTGGTTCTTGGGAGTGAGAAACAGAAGCGTGCAGAACAAGGGTTGTATGAAAAAGGAGAACGACCGGACGCCATTATTGATTGGCCGGTGGATGCTCTGGATTATGAGGTAGTGGATATTTTCAACTGGCAAGAAGAAGCAGCTGGTATGATTTCACAAATGGAATTTGTCCGTCGAGTGAATGTGCAGACAGAAACCATTGAGAGATATGTGAGGGAAGGAAAGATGATTCCTGATCTTGTGGTACCAATGAGTGAGCATCGTGTGTTCAAATATTTCAAAGAGGAGACTTTGAAACAGTACGCAAAACAGTTTGGGTGGACATTGATTGACGAATCTAACCGAAAACAACTTTTTATGGACATGGTGCGCCAGATGGATATGAGCTATTCCTATAAACCGGTGCTGCTCTTGGGAATTTTACAACATGCAGATCCCAAAGGGCGTGTAAAGTTGGAAGACCTGGTAGCTTTTTTCAAAAGCTTTTATGCAGAACGGAAAGAAAAGGGGCTGGTGGTGGAAAAGTCAAACAGTATCTATGCAAAAGAAAGGACAACAGATCGTGACATAGAGAAAAATATTTTATCCAATCCCTTCAAGCGCTTTGAGGACATGCAGATGATGTGTCATACAAAAACACTGGGTGTGATTCAGGTGGATGAGAGTGTGTGGAGAAAACTGACAGAGGAAGAAAAACGGGAGATTAAGAAGATTTGCTTAGAGAAGCTGGAAACATATTATCAAAGAATAGAAAACAAATCCCCATAAACGGCAGTAGGCAGGGGGAATTGTTATGGATGAAATCAAAAAAAGGACAGAACTCATGATGAACGTCATGGATGCAACAACCATTCCACATTTTTCGATGGAAAAACTGCGTGATGAAAGGTGCAGAAAAATATCTTTGGGGCAGTTAACAGCTTTCGGCTTGGCTTTTGAACCACTGGTGGCAGCAATACAGGCTATAACGGGTAATGCAGAACATGGAGCAAGTGGGAGACGGACAGGCAGTCCTAACTCTGTTGTCAGTCAATCTACTATGTTGTTTATTGCAGCAACATTATGTCAAATAGAGAGCAAGTTAAATGATATTCAGGAACTTCAAAAAGAAATGATAGATTTTCTGAAAGCAAAAGAAAAAACAAAATTGAAGGGCAATATCAATACACTTGTGGATGTGCTGGAATAATACAAATATAACTGGAATAATGAGAAATATGTTATTGATTTATCTTAATTTAATTACGCTTGATTTTTCGGCTTCGAAAGCTATTTTTGTATTTACATTTTATTGAGTATATAATAACCGTGTGGATTTGTTCCTTTTTGAGACAGGAATGTTAGGCAATATAGGGTAAAAAGTCCTTGATTTATGCGGTTTCATGTAGGAATCCGTCAAGATGATACTTTAAATTTGTACCTCCACCCAATGGGGTTCTATCAAAAAATATTTTACTAAGCTTAAATGAAATAAAAATATGATATAAAAAATAGCAAATTTGTGACAAAACAGTATTGGAATAATAGATTTCAAAAATTGTTTTGCAGGTTTTGTAAAGATTGATATTATAGAAACAAGTACAACCCAGATATAGATAGCGATTTCTCTATTATTAAATTTATTTTGTAGTTCAATTTCCTATAATCTCTCCTTCAGACTAAAATGTACTTATAATAACATAAATATGTATCACTAACAAACAAAAAGGAGCTATTGCAAAATGATTTAACATGTAAATTGCGATCAACAGAACGGACATATCATCTGTGCGATGATATGTCCGTTCTGTTGGTTAAGCCAAAACCGATTAACATTTCTGCTGATTCGCTTTGCTTGACTACTATTCTTTTTCAAAGGCGGATTCAATGCAAGCTGCGAGCTGCATTATTTCTGTTTCATCACGATGAACCGTGATTTGCATTAAATGTTTCACATCAATCACAATCCCTTGAATGCGCTCATAGGTTTCATTGTTCGACTTCCAATTACTAATGGATTCGCCAATTCGAGCAATATTATGGCACTCTTTCCAAATAGGACTGTTAGCATCAAAAGGCATCAAGAAAGCATTGAAGATTTTGAAATCTTCGCCATATTTTTTCTTGAACACATCCGAGTTTGCTATATATTCGCCATATGTTATCTGCTTATTGATAGAAGTCGATTCTGGCAAGTCTGTTACATGCTTTGTTACACCGAACTTATAGTACTTTGCATCAAGTACATATATATTACCATTCCAAAGCATGATGGAATCTGGCTCCAAACTTGCATTATGGTAAGAGGACTCTCCAATAATCCAAGTTGTTTTGGGGAAGAAAGCTGACTTGCCTTCTATGCCATATACTCTATCAATGAGTGTTTCCCAAACATACTCAAATCGATTTGTTCCGTATCGAAAATTAAGTGGCGCATTAGGATCATACTTATCATCAACAATTGCCAGCATATTTCTAAACAAAGCCTTGTTTTTATCATTAAATGCATTACTCAGCTTGTCCAGAATGACTCCTCTAAACAATTTTTTGTTGTACTTGATACGAGGTTTGATTGGTAGGATTGCCGTAAACAGCCATCCCATTTTTTGAAAACTTTCATAAACACAGAACTCATGTATTTGTGTAATTAATTCATTTTCTTTTACAGAACTTTTCTTTGTAATAAAGTCAAGATAGTAGGCACTGTTTCTTTGCACCATCGGTTTCTGTGTTTTTATAGTTCTGCGCCAATTAATTTTTCCGCTTTTCGATACCTCATAATGAACTTCTTGCTCTCGATAATAACCTCTACTCAAATAATCAGAGATAATAGAAAGATATGCTTGTATGGGAGTTCCGATGGCATCAAATGTTTTATTTTGCAAAGTTATGTATGATTCTCTTCTTGAAACAGTTGATGCAATAGTGCTGATTAACAGCAGAATATCTTTTCGAAGAGATTTGTTGTCATCTGACAAATGATAACCAAGAGGAAAGTGGATGCTGAAGTTTCCGTTATCACATTTGATTCCGACGAAAGTGTCAGTGTCCCAATTTGTGTTTATATGACATTTATCTTTTAAATTGTACTCCAGCATTATTTCACCTTCTTTTATTCTTCTTTTTTGGTATCTTCTGCAGAACCAATCTCATCTGTAAGAGAAGATTTCTTTGCGTTCATACTTGAAATCATCTTGTTATATACATCAGTTTTTAAAACAGACTGTAAACGATCGGTTGTGGATTTTCGATATGTTTCAATCACACACTCCAGAGACTTCAGATGGTCCTGAAAGATAAAATCGCGACTCATCTTAAACGCATCATCCCAAAGATATTTTAAAACTTTCTCAGGGAAGCGATCTGCCTGAAGCTCTCTAAAACCAATGAAGTATGCACCCAATCGCTTGTCTTCTGAACTGTTGATTTCAGCGTTTGCTTCTAGAATCAAATCATTTACTACAGAGGCAAATGTGCCCCAGTCTATTACGGAACCTTCAATCGGCGTGGAAGCATACTTAGATTGAAGCACATTATTATCGATATGCTTCATAATCCAACGCCTTTGAAATGCTGTATCCAATGTAAACACATTCTGATCAGCAGTATTCATTGTTCCCAAGATCCACAGATTGGAAGGCAGATATACCTCTTGTGTTTCATCATCATAAACGGCCTTTGCAATATCAAAATTAGTGATGCTATATTCACTTTCGCCAACTTCCTCATCTGGATGTTCACCAGCAGATTTTCTATCCAATAGTTGGAAGATTTCGCCGAAGATAGCTGATGCATTTCCTCTGTTGATTTCTTCAACAATAAGATAATAATAGTTATCGGGATCGCTCCATGCCTTTTTTAAGATTGTAGTAAATGGGCCTGGAGTAAATTCATACTTAAGTTGACCATCTACGACTTTAGGCAGAATTTGACCCACGAAATCAGAATAAGTATAATCGGGATGGAACACAACTCTTTCCATCTTAGTTCTATCGTTACAATAATTTGTCTTAATCATATGGCTCTTTCCTGCGCCAGGAACACCATACAACAAAATATTTTCTGCAGCAGTTTTCTTTCCGGAAGTTGATATTCTTTTTGACGGCTTGGCAAATGAAATACCGTATGTATTCTTTTTCAAAGCTTTGTAAATATTGACTGCTTTATTCAATTCCGTGTAATAGGAATCGTTCATATCTGCAGCCTTGATAATTTCGATAGGCTTATAATTGTTTTTTACAATGCTCTTTCCATACTTGATGCCGAAAACATGAATAGAGCAAACTTGCATACCATTCTCGGCATGTGTATACATTCCTTTAAGGATCGTTGCAAGCTCACTAATGCTGTAGTCGTCACGAATTGCATCTGAGATAATCTTGGTCGATGGGCCAATATCTTCAGGAATTTCACTAGGATCAAGAAGAGGATTGTAAGGATTATTTTCTGTCATAAGAGCGTTATATACTTTCTCTTGTTCTGCATCCATTCTTGCAATTTCACCATATGGATGAACTGCTTCGCCTACATATGCGATACATTTTTTTGCATTAACATTAAGCCAAAGAACGTATGCCAAACTTGCAAAGATTGTTTCAACTTGATTTCGACTGGATCCAGATCCACCAAATACAACCTCAACATTAGCTGCTGGGCGAAAATACATTTCATTCCATACCTTTTCAAGTCGTTCGAAGGTCCAAGTTTTACGCTTGCCCTGAACATCAAGAACAACATTGTTATTCTCGTAATCAACTTCTGTTACTGAGAATACAGATGCATTGCCTGATATACCATGTAATGTTTTTCCTATTAATTCGGTTTCGATATCTTTAAGAACGTCGAGTAGTGTTTTTTTCATAAGAAAGCCTCCAGATAATCATACATAGTTTTGGCTATACCACTGGAAAGAATATAAGGCACACCATTACCAATTGTCTTAAATTTATCGGTCAATGTCATTTCAGGTGGCAGTTCAAAATTGGCTGGTAATGTCTGCAATGAAAGAGCTTCAGATGCAGATATTCTTCTTGCTTTATAAGGATGCAAATGAACCTCATTATTTCCATAAGCTACAGTAGGAGAATAACGCCAACGATGTAGTCTTTTATATGACTTTTTGCTAACATCGCCCTCCTTGATACTTTGCATTCTCGGCAAACCACCTCTGGGAGTGAAATAGTCCTGCCCATTTGGATGGTTCTCGACATCATTTTTTTTGAACCAGTACTGTACAGTCAACTCAACAGGAATACCGTCGGGGCAGTCCGTTGTGCCGTTTTCAACAAACATATTCGTTTCTGGCCATGGCATTTGTTTAATCTCATCAAGATTATACTTTTGGTACTTCTTCCAAGGGAAATCATTAATATCCTTATCTCCAAGAATTTCTGAGCGGATACCAAACATCAAGATTCTATCTCTATCTTGAGGAGCACCATACGCTAGTGCGTTTATTAAGCAATTAGTTGTACTGTATTCGGCAGCCTGAATACTTGCTTTCAATTCTTCAAAAAAGGCTCTATGTCTAGCCGTTTTCCATAATCCTTTGACATTTTCAAATAGAAAGAAATCTGGCTTCATCTGAATAATGAGATTGGTATAGGACAATGAAAGCTTACCATTATCGCCGTCTCGTCCTTTTTGTTTACCGGCTACAGAAAAGTCAGGACAAGGAGGGCCACCTATGAATCCAACAAGGCTTCCATCTTTTCTCGCATCGGCAATCCAAGCAAATAATTCTTTTTTGCGTTCATTTAAGAACACGTTGATATCGCCATTAAAATAGCCATATGTTGGTTCTCGAAGTCCCATCTTAGCACGGGAATACTTATATGCATTCATAAAGGCCGGATGAAATTCATTGACAAATTCTACATCAAACCCATTGGTTTCAAAACCTAGATCTAAGAAACCACTCCCCGAAAAAAAGGAGAAGATCTTCAATTTAGCCATTCTGCATATCCTCGCTCTCTGCCTGAAATTCGATAATATCATCAATTTTACATCCCAAAACATCACATATTTTTTCCAATGTTTCTATAGGAACAGACTCATCTTTTCCAAGTTTAGCCATTGCATTTGTTGTAATATTTGCTGCTTTTCGTAACTGAGTTTTATTCATTCTTTTGTCTATCATTAGTTTCCAGAGTTTATTATATGATCGAGTCATTTCTTCCTCCCTACATTAGTTTTTTTGAAAAATGCTATTTAATATTATATCATAATTGATTTAGAATCTCAATAATATTTTGATGTTTTCAACTATTTGCGTGGACCAAAACAACTAATCTACACTAGACATTCTGCACTTAGATTCGGTCTTGTGTGGACTTGTCTGCATTCATTTGCATGGTTCGTTTACTTGCGTTCCTCGAAGTAGAAAGCGGTCAGTCGGATACTTATCCTAGCCTTACTGATCTGATAGGTTTCGCTGCCTTCCCTAGTGGGTGTTACCATCCGGCAGAGAGCTGGCGTATTCGGTCAGCTTATGCTTTAGGCTGGTATTGAATATAGGTATCATGTTAGCAGAATGGCTTCTTTCTCATACTTTGTTAAATGGCTCATTGATGCCATACACATCGTTTTTCACATTATAAAGGTGTGCATTATAGGCTTTGTCATCTCTGAAAGTTGTCAGCACCTAGATCACACTGGGTATGGCGTCCTATCGGGCTTCAGACTTTGACGAAAGTAATAAAGATTATACATCATATGCGGCACTGATTACCCAAACTGGGAGAAAGGATAAAGATTGAAGCGGACAATTAGTTTTATGACAGGAAAAGGCTCTGTCAACCAAATAGCAGGAAATTTCATTCAAAGAATACAGAACCGGAATGAAGTTATCTAAAGTATGATACTTTTGCTAAAGGAATACCAGAATTTTTTAAGGGGTATGATATTAGATATGAACCATAGAATACAATCCTGATTCTTGATTGTCCTGTTCTAAAAGATACTTCGGAATATACGGGGATAGATAGGGTTTTCGAGTTTATTAAATCTATCTGCTTGGAACAGGAGATTTTGAAATTATTTTCTGAGAGTTGTGTTATAAATATATTGTTAAAAAACAATACGAAGTTGAAAGTGTCAATGGATAATATTTGTGAAGCAGTTTTGACATATGTTATATGACATACTTTGGCAAGAAAATCTTTGGAGGAATTTGAGTAGAAAGAAGCAGACTATTCACATATACAGAAGATATTTATACAGGTTGTGTTGGATGATATAAAGAAACATTGGGAATCTTCGCTAGAAATTTTTATAAAAAATTATTATGAAAATGGCAGAGAACGGTTTAAACTATCTTTTAAGTGCTATTAGTTGCATAGCTGTACATTTATACTATATAATAATGAAGTGCTTTACGGTATAATTTAACGCTGGCGGTTAACCAAAATGTGCTTCTGAAATTGGATTTTTACGAGAATTTCAATGTGATAAAATAAGATAAGAAGAATTATAATCCCTATATACCTAAAAAAGTATTTTTACTGCGTAATGTTTCAGTATTGGTGTTATAACAGGACGATAATAGTAGGTTGTATTGTCATGTGTTTTCAGTTATAATATTTGTAGTAATGAAGTAATTTGGTAAATTATACAAGATGAATATATACTATAAAATTATTCTAAATATGAATGTATTCTCATACAATAGATATAATATGTATGAGGTGATAATATGGGGCAACTATTAGAAGAATTTATAGAAAAAATAAGTAGAGAAAGTTTGAATTTTGGAAAAATAGAGGGTGAATCACGTTCTTTAAATTTTTTGTTGACAGAATTGCCGTTAAAAAGTGAAGAATTTGTATCTAATGAAGGAAAAGCGGAAGACTAAGGAGGGAGAAATATGCCCGCATGGGGAGAGTTACTTACTGAATTGCAACCACATACAAATTCTGAAGGAGAAAATATACCTGCATTAACATTGGATGAATTGAGAACAAAGTATATTTATAAACTATACGAGAAAACAGGAAGAAATGTGATTGCATATTATTCAGGATGGCTGAAGCCTGGAAGAACACAGAATATAGACATCAATGATAGCGATATAACTGGATTTATGAATGGTATAAAGGATTTAGATTGTAGTAAAGGATTAGATTTAATTCTGCATACGCCAGGCGGAAATCCAACAGCAACTGAAGGGATTGTCAAGTATTTACATAGTAAATTTGAAGATAATATTCGAATAATAGTACCACAAATGGCTATGTCAGCAGGAACTATGCTGGCATGTTCGGCTAAAACTATTATTATGGGAAAACATTCTTGTTTGGGGCCAATAGATCCACAATATGGCGGTGTGCCAGCATATAATATTGTGAATGAATTTAGAGAAGCAAAGGCTGATTTGGATAATAATCCTCAAGCAAAAACATATTGGGAATTGCAGTTGAAAAAATATCCTGCAGCATTTTTTTATACAGTAATGGACGCTATTAATTTATCAAGTGCTTTGGCAACGGAGTGGTTGACCAAATATATGTTTTCAAACTCGGGTGAGCATGATGTGAAAAAGAAAGTGGCACGTATTGTTAAGAAACTTAATGCTAATAATAAATCACATTCTCGTCATTTTACTTATGATTTCTGCCAAGAACTTGGGCTAAATGTTGAGAGTTTAGAGAAAGACCAGGAATTTCAGGAACTAGTTCTTAGTGTTCACCATTCTTTTATTATTACTATAGATGCAACAGCAACAACGAAAATAATCGAAAATCAAAATGGAATTAGATATATTACACAACAAAAATAGATGGTGATTATTATGAAAGAAATTATTAAATTTGAAATGGAAGAAATAATTAAAGAGATGAATACATTGGGCATATTAGAAAACAATGAGGATCTTGACAAAAGCGAATATTTTAATGCATGGAATTTTGGACAAAAAAAAGGTGATTATGAGTTTACCATTGGTACAATGATTACTGATTTTGATTATTTATGTTTATCAAAATTAAAAAATACATAAACGCTGGGTAGATGTGGAAAAGAATAGAATGTGGGCAAGAAGATATAGAAATAATAGTAGATATGTTTATGAGTTGAAGTAACCTGCCGAGTTCGAATAAAGAAAAATTTAGTACGTATTATTTTAAATAGCAGGTAGTCCGTGGGATTACCTGCTGTATATGTATTATAAATATTGCCAATTTCAATAATGTTTAGGAGAAAGAAGTTATGGAGGAAAAACCAGCAAAGAACGACGCTAATAAGATTGAAAAAAAGTGCAGAAAAAATCAGAAAAAGATAGGAACGGAATATTAGGTGGTCTTGTATTTGGTATCATTTTAGTATTTCTTGCTTATCAAATCTATGAAAAGCTATTTGATTTTCCGATTGGACAGATGCTGGTCTACATAATAGGTTTTTTGGCATTAATTTGCTTTATGGTGTCTGTAAGCTGTTTCTTCGATTTGAAAGAGTCGAAGAAACTGGAAAAACTAGAAGAAGAAGTTCGTAGAGAGGAAAAAGAATTTTCAGAAATAGATCCTGAGAAAAGAGCTTTGAGAGCAGAAAAAATGTTTAGGATGAATCAAAAGGAGTTAATGAGATATTATGATATGAATTTGGCTCAAACAAAATTTCTTTCTGGACTTGGTATTATGATGATTATATTTGGCATTCTGATAGTAGGAGTAACCTTGTATATGTATACGTCTTTTGAAACGGATAAGATTCTGTTAATTATAGGAAGTCTGAGTGGAATTGTGGTAGATTTTATTGGAGCGATTTTTATTAAGATGTATACTAAAAATATAGAAGCAGCTGTTAAGTTTCATGCAAAATTTGCAGAAAGTAACAATCTTTTACTTGCAAATTCAATTGCAAATAAAATAGAGGATGGTAAACTTAGAGAGAATACTTTATCAGAAATATCCAAAAATATTATTTTATCTAAAAATACAATGGAGTAATGGTAACATTTTGGCAACAGAAAATCGGTCAGAATAAATAATGTAATTGAAGTAAAATTTTGCATATACCCTTATAAAACTTAAATAAAATTAATAACAATAAAGGATACGCTGAATTTAACTAGCAACGGAAGGTTGCAAAATCCAAGGAGATATATTCTTCTGATAATTGTCTTTTGAAAACACTATGTCTGTTCATGATGGATATAATGATAAAATGGATTGGGCACAATCATGATTAAGACAGATCCGTTCTCAGATGGAAATTTTCTTTGAAGATAGATTATCTGAGATACAGGCAGCTTTACCAAGCAGTGCTGACAAAGCCAGTTCTGCTTGGTATGTCTAGAAACAGCATCGTACAAACAACAGGGGGAGAACCTCATAAGAATAAGCTCTGTCCAAAGTAACTAATGAATATCTTTTATCAGTTTTTCATTTGTATAAAATTTGAAGATTTCTCAATATCGCTCATATGTATCATATGATAGTATAATCTTCCTACATACTCTGCACACATAAGCCATTGGAAACTGTACATCTCCATCAGAAACAATATCTGGAGGCAATAGAATAGCTCTGCTTTTATTCATTGATTTTTCTGTAAACAAAGCAGGCATTTTTTCACCATCAGGCAAGAAAAAATTACCACCTCTGCTGATCAATTTGCCTTTTTCCAATTCGCCACCGCAATAGGGACATTTTTCAGCGCACATAGCTTCGCCTCCTTGAAAAAAATATATTGTAAAATACATTTGTGATAACACTTGTCTAAGAGCGGGGAGAACTCCTAAAATAAAGGGGTTCTCCCTTATTTTCTGTCATCCAGTACGTAAGAAATGATAGCACAAGGACAGATCATACTCAAATTTTCTACACCCACAGTATCATTCAGACTCCTGTTCCAACGCTTGCAAAGAATCAACGATATTTTTCAACGCCTTTTCTGCTGTGTGCTGTTTAATCAGACCTTCTTTGGCATAAGCAGCAAGGTAGAGAGTCTGATCTTCCATCATTGCCACAACAAGGGCAGGATTCATATTTACAAATCCAGAATCGACAACAGCAGTACATACCTGATTTTCCTCATCAAATTGCAGTATATTTCCGATGGCATTCAGCAGTTGGCTAACTAGGAAAAAATCTCCATTTTCAATATTCATATGAACTGCTTCGGTAGGCAATTTAGAATGGATTTTTCGGAGCAAAAAACTGTTTCCACCAACAAGATTTGTGCAGTCGGATAATGCGTCACATAATATGGTATTAATTTTTTCCTTTGCATCCATGGGCTTCACCTCGTTATTTTCATAGGGCAGTATCTATGAAAAGTATATCATTGCAGGGAATGACCGTCCATATATTCGAATTGAAAATATGTTTTTCTGGTTTCTTCAAGTCCCCACTAGGGTGTATTGGTTTTACCACCTTGTTTCCCACATTCACCTCTCTTGTTTCGTCCATTCACCCAAACTATATTTAAAGAACTATACCCATGTATCTATCTCTATCTATCATATCTTGGGCGGAACCGCCGTGGCCAGTAGCAGCTGTTCGTTCCGAAGATATTCCAGAAACATAGTTTTCAAATAAGCCTTCATATTTTTTACTCCAGAATAATTCCGACCAGCTGTATAGTGCAAAAATCCGATAATATCCAGACTGTTGACCTGATTCAGCAGTTTTCTGTCTTCAGGGAAAGAAGTATCATAAAGCTCTGGGATACACTGGCAAAGGAAATCCACCATATAAAGCTGATCTGGCATATGTTCCGCAAAGTAATTATATTCAATTCTATTTTTAACATCTTCCAACCGTTCTGTATAACCCCAATATGGTTCGCCATCAGACGAAGAATCTGATTTTTCCGATTGAGAAGGGGATTCCGGTTTTGTGTGGCTAGGGTAGAGGTATTGTTTTTCTGGTGACAGAACAAGAAAATACATATTGCTGCGATGACCGCCTTTCTTTGTCCGTTGTTCCATTTTTTGCATCCAACCTTTTTCACACAGCGAAGCGACACACTGTATAGCAGTCTTTTTAGAACAGCCAACTTTCTCTGCAATGGTATTATAGGATGGGTAGCAGGAGCGGGTGTTGTTATCGGAAAAGGCGCACAAAACACAGTAAACCAATTTTTCAAGGGCAGTCATTTCCGGGGAAAAGAGGACATCTTTTTCCACCATGGCAAAAGGTCGTGTTAATTTCATAAGCATTCCTCCAGACAGAAAAAGACCACACAGAGAGGATTTTTCCTCTTTCTGTGTGGTCTTTTGACCTAAGACAGATGATAATGACACTGATATTTGCTAACAAAATGCTAACAAACCAACGCAAAACATGCTTTTTTCTCTGGCTGGACAAAAGGCTGGATTTTTGCTGTTCTCTGCCATGAAATCCAGTGTTTTCAAGGCTTTGTGCCATCATTTGTTAACACAAACAAGCACCAGAAAACACTGGAAAACCCTCACCCCAAAAGACTCGAAATCACTTAAGGGGTAAAATTACCAATGGATTGAAATTTTAAATAACATGGAAATTTTATCATAAAAAATAAGTAGAAGTCTAAAAAGTTCCTTTTAATATAGCTTAGGAATAAAAGCATGATGAGTTTATCAAACAGAGTGCGCCTCTTATATTTTTAGGCTGAAGGAGAAGGGGATTGACAGCATTTTCGAGCTTTATTAAGATGAGTCCCTAAACACTCACCGAATCAATTTGTGTGTAAGATCCTTCACTACATTGAGAAAAATGGACATATGGGCGATACGATGATTTTAACGAGATCATCCTTTGATTAACCTGTAAAGTTTATTCGCCGTTTTGATGAAAATACAAGAAAAAATTTAATAGAAACCATTGAGTCCGTGAAGATCAATGCACTATAAAAATACCCTTGCTATAAATTTATTGTTGCAGGGTATTTTTCTTTTGAAAAATGGGCAGTAAAAAATTTACAAGAAAAAAACGCTTGAAAAAATAAAAGGACTTGCTCGTTGCTGTAATTTATGAGAAAAATTTGCGATTTTAGAAGAAAAAACATATCTCATCAAATAGAATTTTTGTGATATTTATCATAAATTAACGTAATTTTGTATTCTACTAAAAAGACAATTGATTTTCTATGTACAAAATGATATACTTACCTTAAGTAGTACTACAACTGAACTTGTTATAATATTAAAGCTGTATGAAAATGGAGGCGTAAAAACGAAAGTTTATGTTTTCTTTCAAAGGTGTATATGGTATCTTTATTAATAAATTTATCATTGTTTTGAGATTACAAAATTTTCGATGGCATGTAGACATTTTCTCTTTAATGGAGGAGGAGTATTATGAATTCACAAACCATCGCAATTTTATTTGCAACATTACTGGTGGTTGCGGCCACATTGATTCCTACGTACATTATCAGCAAACGCTCTGCTACATCAGAAGATGACTGGGCAGTTGCAGACAGAAGTCTTCCCATCTATGTTGTAATCGGCACACAGTTTGCCAGTGCTATGGGCGGCGGCATCTTGGTAGGTCACTTGGGTAATGCGTATTTGAATGGTGTAGCGATTTTGATTTATGGGTTTTTAACAGCACTGCCATTTTTCTTTATTCTGATTCCCGCTAAATGGCTGAGACAGAATAATTTCTCCACCGTTCCAGAAATTTTGAGATTTTTCTCAAATAATAATAAACTGGTAGGGATTGTGGCAGCAGTTATGACAATCTTCGTTCCTTTTGGTTGGATCACTTCTCAAATTACTGCATTCGGCAGCATCTATGCAACCATTACTGGTTTGGATTACACAATGCTTTGTATTATCTTTGTTATCGTCAGTCTGTTGTTCGTTATGCCAGCAGGTCTGAAAACAGTAGCATGGACAGACTTTATTTTTGCCTGCTTCATGATTTTCATGTGTATTGTTTGTATCGTGGAAGTTACAAACATGGGTGGTGGCTGGAGCAATATTAAAGCAAATATGGACCCTGCAATGCTGTCCATGAGTGGCTCCATCAATAAATTAGGTGCAGGTACTGTACTGCTGTGGGTATTTTCTGTACTGCCCGGTGGTGTAACAAACCAGTTGTACTTCCAGCGTGTATGCGCAATCAAAGAAGAAAAACAGATTGCAAAATCCTTGGCAATTTCCGCATTCCTTGCATTCTTGGCATTTGTTTGGGCTGTGTATATGGGTATGAGCATCAGCACACTGAATCCAGATTTGGATCAGAACAGCGCAACAGGTTGGTTCATGTCACAGCTGCCCACACCTCTGCTGGCTGGTTTTGCCGCACTGGTGTTTGCAACAATGATGTCTACTGTATCTAGTGGTGCACAGTCCGTAGTTGTTAACATCACAAGAGATATCATTGCTGTTTTGAAACCTGGTATCTCTTCTGAAAGAATGCTGTTCCTCTCAAGAGCTCTTTCTCTGGTAACCATGGCAGTTGCAACAGTAATGTGCCTGGTATTCACAGATACACTAACATGGCTGGTAGCAACTTATGCGTTTTCTGCTGCTACACTGGCTTGTCCTATCTATGTTGGTTATTTGTACCGCAATAAGAAATTCATCACCACACCTGGTCTGATTGCCAGCATGATTGGCGGCTGCGTAGGCTGTGCGGTTGCAATGGTAATGGAAACGACAATCAATTATGCGGCAATCGGTATCGTAGTATCTTTTGTTGCGCTGATGGTTGTTAGTGCACTGACAAAACCCAAAAAAGCGGAATAATTTCGGATACAGCTTGTTAGGAGGTTGATGGAGTTGAGTAAATCATTTGCGATTATTGGTGCTGGTAACGGAGGACAAGCATTTGCGGCTTATTTATCTCTGAAAGGATATCCTGTAAAAATCTATGATGTATCTCAAAAAACAATAGATATTTTGCAGGAAAAGGGTGGTGTTCTGCTGGAAGGTAATTCAGACGTAGTAGGATTTGGAAAAATTACACTGGCAAGCACCAATCTGAAAGAGGTTATTCATGGTGCAGATATTGTTATGGTAGTACTGCCTTCTATTTACCATAAAGATATGGCAGAAAAAATGGCTCCATATTTGGAAGATGGACAATATGTACTGTTGAATCCCGTAGCTGGTCTGGGCATTGTGGAAGTAAAAAATGCACTGGAAGCCAAGGGTTGTACAGCAAAAATCCATCTGGGATGTACATCTACATTACTGTTTGCATGCCGCTCAGTAGAAGTTGGTCGTGTAGCGGTTTCTGGGCAAAAGGAATCTTTTTCTGCTGCTGCATTGCCGGCAAGTGAAAACCAGATTTTTGCAGATACTTTTGCAGATATTTTCCCGCAGTTTGACTTTGCTTATGATGCTATCCGTGTTACACTGGACAATCTGAATGCATTGGTACATCCAGGACCTACACTGCTTTATACTGGTAGAATTGAAAGCGGCATTGATTTTGAGTATTATCGTGATTTTACGCCAAGTCAAGGCAAACTGGTAGAGGCGATGGATAAGGAACGTATGGCAATTGCTGATGCCTTTGGGATTTCGGTTAGAACAGCCTTAGAAGAATACTGCACCATGTATCCGACGCATGGGGATAATGTATATGAAGCCATCCATAACTGTCCTGGATATGATGGAATTATGGGGCAGAAAACACTGCATACACGATATATTCTGGAAGATATTCCTTTTGCTTTGGAAGCGATCAAAGCCATGGGACAGGTTGCAGGCGTTCAGACCCCTTGCATTGATGCAGTTATTACTTTAGCAAGAGCCATTGTAGATGATGTAGCAGAAGGAAGAACTGCAAAAAATCTTGGCATTGACGGTATGTCAAAAGAAGAATTTTTGAAGCTTTGCATTGGTTAAGACAAATAATTTTCCATACATAGATTTCCTACATATAAAATGAATCGTGCAGTGAAAAAAGAGGTAGCAATACCTCTTTTTTCATGGAATTCTTAAAAGAAAAAGTCAGAATCTCAATAGAACAGGAGATTCTGACTTTTTCAATTTTCTTTGGAATGTTGATTGTAATAAAAGAAAGCAAAGACCGAAGCACCTACAATGAGGATGCCACCTAAAACAGAACGTAAAGAGGGAATTTGACCCAGAAAGATAAACCCTAACACAATGGATAACACAACAGTAAACTGATCATATATAGCAATTTCGGATGCTGGTCCTAAGCGATAGGCGTACGTAAGAAAAATCTGACCGAAAGCTCCTGTGACTGCAATTAGTGCTAGATAGATGATATCCATGCCTTGTGCTAGAGAATAATCGTGGAGCATAAAAGGAAGGCTTGCAATGACACAGAATGTGGAAAAGTGCATGATAACTGTCATTGCATGCTCTTTGTCATGAAAATACCGCAGAAGCGGATAGCAGATCCCGTTACAAACAGCAGCTAACAATGCACATCCCAACGGGACAAAAGAGGAATCAAAACTGGGATTTGCTGCCAGCCAGCCACCGGTAAAAATCACTAGCAGCACCGGAAGCTGTATTTTTGTCAGTTTTTCTTTTAAAAAGATAACAGAAAACAGTGTAGTAAAAAAGGGACCTGTTCTGCTGACGATGGTGGCGTCTGCTAAAAGGGCATGACGGGTAGCATAAAAAGCCAGAAGTAATCCTAGAAAACCGCCCAGTGATCGCAGTAGCAAAAATGGCTGTGTCTGGAGTGTTCCAAAATAAGAAGCCCTTTCTTTCCTTATGAAGTAAATACAAACAACCATACCAAGTAGATTTCGGAAAAAAATCTGCTGAAAGACGCTGACATTAGGTCCTGTCATGCTGACAAAAAGCTGCATGAAAGAAAAGAGTACCACGGAAATCAGCATCATTACCGTTGCCTTTTGTTTGGTTGTCATGAAATGAAAAATCCTCCTTTCTTATTGTTCTTTCTTTACATTGTACTACAATACTACAATAAGTCAACTTTGTAAAATAAAAAGACCAGAATTTCAGTGCTGAAAAAATTCTGGTCTTTTTGGTTATTTTTAAGAAAGCTTATTTTTTATTTGCCAAACGCTTACTTTCGATCTTCTTGGAATCGGTTAAATCTTTATTGTAAGAAGAATTGATTGCATTGATACGGCTGAAAAGATGTTTGTACATCAGTTCGCTGGCCAGCAGGGGATCTCTGTTGATGATGGCCATGGCAATTTCTCTATGATGTGAATAGGAATCTTTTACTTCTTCTGTTTGTGCATGAAGATCAAAGTCTTTATAGTCACTAGCACGAAGTTGATCCAACATAGAGAACAGCAGATTTTCCAGAATAATATTCTGGCTGCATTTTGCGATAAACATATGGAAATTAAAATCATCTTTTTTGGTGAACTGATTTTCTTTGTGGATTTCTTCATTCCGTTCGAAAATTTCTTTCAGCAACGTCAGGTCTTCTTCTGTACTGCGCAGTGTTGCGTAATAAGCCAGTTCCGGTTCGATGATCAAACGTGTTTCCAAAATGTTTTCGATGGAAGAATTGTTTTTCAGATTATCAAAGAATCGCATGTTATGAATGGAACTTAAAGCGGTTTCTGAAACAAAAGTGCCAATGCCGGCTTTTGATTCCAAAATACCAAAGTTTTCCAGAATCTTCATGGATTCGCGCATGATATTGCGGCTGACATTAAAAGAAGCTGCCAGGTCGATTTCATTAGGCAGTTTCATGCCGAGTTCCCATTCGCCGCTTTCAATCAGTGCAGTGATCGTATCGATGAGCTGTGTACTGAGATTAATTTTTTTGACTTTAGGTAACATAGTGATTCATCCTTTATTTTTTGTTCTATTTCCACAAAATTTCAATTCTATTTTATCGGATATCAGCAAAAAAATCAAGGATATTCCGAAAACTGAAAAAAACGGTAAAAAACCAAAAATCATATTGCAATACAAGTATAGTTGTAGTACAATTAAACCATCAAAAAGCGTTCAAGACGTCGGAACAATTTTGAGCCAAAAATGTATTTCCAGGAAAGGAGATTGTTATTATGCAGAAACCTATTGCAATTATCGGAGCAGGAAATGGCGGACAGGCGTTCGCGGGCTATTTATCTTTACATGGCAGAGAAGTAAAGATTTTTGACGTTGTGCAGGCAACAGTGGATAGATTGACAGAACTAGGCGGCGTAACATTAAGCGGCAACAGTGATGTTACAGGTTTTGGCAAAATACAGTTGGCAAGTACCGATATCGGCGCTGTAATGGAAGGATGCGAAATCATTCTGGTGGTACTGCCTTCTATTTACCATAAAGACATGGCGAAAAAAATGGCACCTTATCTGAAGGATGGACAGATTGTCGTATTAAATCCCAATGCTTCTCTTGGACCAGTAGAATTCAAAAATACATTGAAAGAATGTGGCTGTACAGCTGATGTGATTTTGGCAGGCACATCCACATTGCTCTTTGCTTGTCGTGCGGTGGAAATCGGTAAAGTGGAAGTTGCTGGGCAGAAAGCTAGTTTTGCAGCAGCTGCATACCCTGCAAAATACAATACTTATGTAGCTGAAAAATTTGCAGATATCATTCCACAGTTTGCATTCGAAGATGATATTCTGAGAGTAAGTCTGGATAATCTGAATGCCATGATGCATCCAGCTCCTACAATCTTGTATACAGCAAAGATTGAACATGAAGAAGATTTTGAATACTATCTGGACATCACACCTGGTCAGGGTGCACTAGTCGAAGCGCTGGATAAAGAAAGAATGGCATTGGCAGAAGCATATGGTCTGAAGATCAGAACTTTGATTGATGAATATAAGAATGTATATGTAACAAAAGGTGATAACATGTACGAAGTTATTACCAACTGCGAAGGCTATCATGGAATCAAAGGTCAGAAAACACTGCGTACCAGATACCTGCTGGAAGATATTCCTTATTCACTGGTCGCATTGCAGTCCATGGGTAAAGTTGCTGGCGTTCCTACACCTTGTATTGATGCGGTTGTAACTATCGCGCGCAGTATGATACCTGATATGGATGAAGGTAGAACATTGAAAAACCTTGGCCTGGAAGGTGTTTCTAAAGAAGAATTTGAATGCATGTGCAGAGAAGGTTGATCTATCTATTCTATATCCTTCAAATTAAGTTACATATTTACACATATTTCCCTCTCAATAAGAAAATCAAAAAACCGTCGAAGAAATTCGACGGTTTTTTGATTTATTTTCTTTCAGTGAAGAATGGAAACCATTCTCTTCCAGTCAGATATGGCTTTGCAGAGGAGTATCTGATATCTTTAGGATATCAAAGTTAGAGCGGAAATAGTTATATGAGCACAGACTTACAGATCAGATGATTCTTATATAGAGGATCTGAAATCTTAAGCAGAAAGTGTTGTGTATTTGCTTGAGATAGATATTTTGTTGGGGAAGGATTTCTGTCGAAAGAATTGGAAACATTTTTCTATTACGTAGGATTGTGATTGATTAACACAATAGATTCTCTGTAAAAACTTAAAAAGATTTCGTCAGCATAAAAAGTTAGAATCTGGAGGAATTTTTAAGAACATAAGTTACATAAATTAATTTATGTAAATATTTAACATATAATTTGTTTAATTATGAATATAAATAGTGCATATTGTCGCAATTCAAAAAGAATGATATACTAATTATACAAATTGAATTTTGTATCTTTGGTGATTTTTGTATTTGAGGTTGGCGATTATATGTTGTTTGGATGGAACAATACTCGTAAGCAATTATGAAAATCATTAAGTTGCAAAAGATATTTTGACAGATATGAAATATTTATCTAAGGCAGGAAAGGGGAAAAGAAAATGAAAAGAGGAATATGGAAACGACGGCTTTTAGCTGTCGCTATGGCGGCAGCGCTGGTGGTTCCACAGGGAGTTTATGCGGCAGAAGAACTTCAGCAGCCATCAGACCAATCAGAAGAACGGCAGATGAAGGAAACAGTGGATACGGAAGAAAAACGGCTCCACCAAGAAGGATGTTTATTGCCATTGGAACATGAAGGAGATTGTATCGTCAATTTAGTAGAAGAATCCGTGGTGGATGAAGGTGGACAAGTTGAGGAAGTACTTTTGTCAGGATATGAATCTGAACAGGATGTAATATCTAAAGTTGTTACAAATTCTAGATCAGGGTTAACAGAAGATGACCCAATGAAAGTACCAGAAGAAGGATTGGTCATTGTTAGTGGAGTATACTATGGCATTTCCAAGACTTGGTTTGCGGAAAATAATTTTAATAAAGATACTTTATATTTTTCGATTGAAATCCCAGATAGTGTGACAAAAATCGCAAACGATGGATTTAGAAGTAATTATACCAGTGATAAACAAAAAAATGGTGCGGTTACCACTAATGATAAACTAGGTGATTATAAGGTTGTTTCCATTGATTTCACGAATGCTACGGAGCTAACGACAATAGAATATCAAGCGGCTAAGTATGAACCACTTCAAGGAGTGTTAGATTTATCAAATACAAAAATTACAAAAATCGAAAAAAACGCCTTTGGAGATTGTACTGGATTGACAGGCGTGATCTTACCTAACACTTTGGAAGTTTTAGGTGATGAGGATGGGGCTTCTGGTTCTGTATTCAATGGTTGTACTGGATTGCAGTTTATCCGTACTGTTGACAGTAATGAAGATATAGTCTTTGAGCTTCCAAAGAGTTTGAGGGTGATTGGCAAACAGACTTTTAAAAATACCTTCCCTAAAGGATCTGATATTATTGTTAAAATCCCTGAAAGTGTTGAAATTATCGGATCGGAAGCATTTTATAGTAATAGTTGTTTTTCTCAAATTTTTATTGAACATTAGCAAGGTTTTGATGGATATGACAGTGGTGCTTTTAAAGCAAATTCTACACAAGACGCTCTATTGATTTTTTTAGACGCAGATGGATATAAAAGTAAAAGTTCATATACCAGAATCACAAAAACATATCCAGTAGTTCTAAAGTTTATGAACAACAGTGAAGTTGTTGCAGAACAAACAAAACTTTATGGGCAAAAGATTGGTTACGAATATGATCATGATGCTGAAAAATGGATTCTGAATGATGATTATAAACTTCCAGAAGCACCCGAAACAGAAAAAATACCTGGTTTTGATGTTGGCTGGAGAATTTATGGCGACACAAAGGTATTAACCAATACATCGAAAGTAAGTGGATGGCAAGATGATGAATTAAAAGTAGAAATTGATAACTATACCATTGTATCTAAGCCAGTTGTTCAATATAAAGTAGGAGATCAGATTATGGAGGATGCAACCGGAGTTCCTTCATTTACCGTAGAGTTTTCTGAAAATAAACCTGCTTACGTTGGCGTGGAAGTAACACATCCGTTGGCAACAGAAGAGGCAAAAGCGAAAGGAACCTATGTTTATTACAAATATTGCTGGTGGGATGAATATGAGAATGGTGTGAATGGCCCTAGAAGTATAGAAGAACCTGACTTATTCTCCAATGCAGAAAATAGTACAAAATATAACAGAAAATATACAGATCAGACAATGATTCCTATGCGCAATGAAGCAGATACAAGAGTAGGTGGAAATTATTATCTGGTGGAGATTTATGGTTATTATGTAGAGGGGAATGGAACGCCGAAGCAGTATTATAAATCTGCACATAATTTTATTGCAGGTGATAATGCAACAGCAAATGAATGTTTTTTGATGGAAGTAAATGTCAAGGAAAAAGCACAGGAATATTTTGATATTGCTGCAACAACCGATGGACGTGGTTCCATCACGCCATCTGGAACAGTTTCTGTTAAAAAAGGTGAAAATCAGACCTTTACGGTTACACCAAACAGCGGTTATGAAATTGAGGATGTTTTGGTAGATGGCAATAGTGTTGGTGTAGTAAAAAGTTATACATTCGAAAATGTAACTGCAAACCATACGATTCGCGCAACCTTCAAAGAAAAAGAAGAAAGCGGCGGAGGTTCTTCTTCCGGTGGCAGCCACACTTCCAACACCTATTATGTTCGTTATCATAACGATGATGATATTGTAAAGGATGGAAGATTTATTCCAGGTGAAACAGTCACTGTCAGAGGGGATATTTTCACAGCTCCCAGAGGAAAAGTACTGGCAGGCTGGAGTCTGGAAGAAAACGGAAAAGTAGATTACAAAGCGGGAGATACCTTCCGTATGCCAGGTGGCTCTTATGACCTTTATGCTGTATGGAAAGATGCGGAAACAATGACACATACTGCATATATCAGCGGTTATCCTGACGGTACCATTGGGCCAGACAGAACGATTACCCGTGCGGAAGCAGCTACTATGTTCTACAACTTGCTTTCTGGTAAGAATGGTACAGTAAGAACATTTGCGGATGTTCCCATGAACCAGTGGTATGCGAATGCGGTTACTACACTAGCAGGTGCGGGTGTCATCAATGGTTATCCCGATGGTACATTCAAGCCTGATGCACCCATTACTCGTGCAGAGTTTGTTACCATGGCAATGAATTTTGCTAAGGAAGATAAAGGCACTGCTTGCAGCTTTGCAGATGTGCCGCAGAACATGTGGTATTATGGCGCAGTAGCTGGTGCAACAGAAAATGGTTGGATCAGCGGTTATCCGAATGGTACTTTCGGCCCTGATCGTTATATCACTCGTGCTGAAGTAACAAGCGTTATTAACCGTATGGAAAATCGTGCGGCGGATATGACATTTATTGTAGAAAATCTGAAAGACATGCGTACATTCAGCGACTTGCCTTTCCAACATTGGGCATATAGTTCCATGATGGAAGCGGCAAACGGTCATGGTTACATAAGAGAACAGGAAAATACATACGAAGTTTGGACAGAAATCAAATAAGTAAGAAAAATTACTCATGGAAACATGAGCAATTTTTTGATTGATTTTTCTTAGGGTACACTGATCTTGTGGAAACGCTGGAACAATATAGAAAAATGTATATTTTATTGTGAGTTTTAGAAACAGAGAAAACATCATTAGAAGAAACAAAATGAGATTACAGAAAATAACATATACCAGTATAATTAAGTTGCTCTATGTACAGCGGTGTTTCCTGAAAGAAAAAGTCAATTACCATATAGGATTCAAGTATCCATATTGATGGTTTGATTAACATGTTATGTTCAGTTCGAGTAGTCATATATGTAAGATTCTTTTCTTTTATTTTTATGGAAAAATTGATATACTGTTTATATGAAAATGCAGTCAATTGTTTTACAAAAGAAAAAGGAGGGAGTATCATGTCATCTTATCGGGTGGAACATGATTCTATGGGGCAGATACAAGTGCCCGCAGATGTGTATTGGGGAGCGCAGACACAGCGCAGCTATGAAAATTTTAAAATTGGTACAGAAAAAATGCCGGCAGAAATCATTCGTGCCTTTGCCATTTTAAAAAAGGCCGCAGCAATGGCGAATTTTAAAATTGGCAAACTGGATCAGAAGCGTTGTGATTCTATCGGTCAGGTTTGTGATGAAATTCTGGCGGGAAAACTGGATGAACAATTCCCGCTGGTGGTATGGCAAACCGGAAGCGGTACACAATCCAACATGAATCTCAATGAAGTGATTGCAAATCGTGGGAATGAAATGGCTGGAGAAAAGCTCCTGCATCCCAATGACCATGTGAATATGTCCCAAAGTTCAAATGACACATTTCCAACAGCCATGCACATTGCGGCATATCTGGAAATTAAGCAGAAATTATTGCCTGCTGTTCAGCGAATGATTGAACAGCTGTCTGTTTTGGAAGAAAAAAATCAACAGGTTATCAAAACAGGAAGAACCCATTTGCAGGATGCCACACCGATTACCTTTGGTCAGGAAATCAGCGGATGGCGTGCAATGCTGGAAAAGGGTTATCATATGCTGGAAGTATCACTGCCGGGTTTATCAGAGTTAGCATTGGGCGGCACGGCGGTAGGTACAGGGCTGAATGCACCGGCGGGTTTTGGTGAAGCAGCAGCTGAAGCAGTTAGCAGCCTGACAGGAGGGCATTTTATCACTGCTCCCAATAAATTTCATTCTCTTACTGCAAAGGATGAATTGGTTTTTGCGCATGGTGCTTTAAAGGCTTTGGCGACGAATTTGATGAAAATTGCCAATGATATTCGCTGGTTGGCCAGCGGCCCTCGCTGTGGTTTGGGAGAAATCCATATTCCGGAAAATGAACCTGGCAGCTCCATTATGCCTGGCAAAGTCAACCCGACACAGTGCGAAGCGGTTACGATGGTTGCGGTACAGGTTATGGCAAATGACACAGCCATTGGAGTTTGTGCTTCTCAGGGAAATTTTGAGTTGAATGTCTATATGCCTGTGTGCATTTATAACTTTTTACAGTCTGTACGTCTTCTGACAGACGTGCTGGATTCCTTCCGAATCCACTGTGTAGCAGGAATCGAAGTCAATGAAGATAAAATGAAAGATAATTTACAGCGTTCTTTGATGCTGGTTACGGCATTGAATCCCTATATTGGCTATGAAAATGCCGCAAAAACAGCAAAGAAGGCCTATGCGGAAAATATCTCTCTGAAAGAAGCTTGTGTTTCTCTTGGATTTTTGACAGAGGAACAGTTTGACGAGATACTTCGGCCAGAAAAAATGGTTTAATCAGAGGAAAAGAGGGATTGATATGACTTTAGAAGAAAAAGCGTTACAGCTTCATTATGAAATGCAGGGGAAAATTGAAGTGGTATCCAGAAAATCTGTTTGTACCAGAGAAGATTTGTCCCTATTATATACCCCCGGTGTGGCTGAACCATGCCGCGTGATCGCAAAAGATGAATCAGAATCCTATCGTTTGACAAGACGTTCCAATTTGGTTGCTGTCATTACAGATGGAACGGCAGTCTTGGGTCTTGGGGATATTGGGCCTGCGGCAGGAATGCCTGTAATGGAAGGAAAATGTGTTCTCTTTAAAGAATTTGGCGGTGTGGACGCTTTTCCCATCTGTGTGGATTCAAAAGATGTAGACACCATTGTCCAGACCATACATTTGATTTCCAAAAGCTTTGGAGGGATCAATCTGGAAGATATTTCTGCCCCCCGCTGTTTTGAGATTGAACGAAGATTAAAGGAAATCTGTGATATTCCTGTATTTCATGATGACCAGCATGGTACCGCTATCGTAGTAGCGGCAGCTATGCTCAATGCCATGAAAGTAACCGGCAAAAAGATGGGTGAGATGAAAATTGTAATCAATGGGGCAGGGGCTGCTGGAATTGCCATTGGGAAATTGCTGGTACGAATGGGCTTTGGAAATATTATCCTTTGCGACATCAATGGGATGATTTGCGAAGGAGATGCTGGTTTGAATGCGGAGCAGGAAAAGGTATCTCACATTACAAATCTGCATCATGAAAAAGGAACCCTGGCAGATGCCCTTCGGAATGCAGATGCCTTTGTGGGAGTTTCACGTCCCAATATGGTGACAAAGGAAATGGTGGCTTCTATGAATGAGGGCATTGTTTTTGCCATGGCAAACCCTGTGCCGGAAATCATGCCGGAAGACGCAAAAGCCGCCGGTGCGGCAGTCATTGGAACAGGTCGCTCCGATTATCCCAATCAGATCAATAATGTGCTGGTTTTCCCTGGCATTTTCAAAGGAGCTTTAGCGGTTCATGCTCGTGAGATTACGGAAAATATGAAAATTCGGGCGGCTTATGCCATTGCTTCTCTGATTCCTGATGAGCAGCTGCGTGCGGAAAATATCATTCCTTCCGCTTTGGATAAAACAGTTGCTGATGTGGTTGCGAAGGCAGTTGCAGATGTGGCGCGGGAAGATGGTGTTGCAGGAATTTAACAAGAAATTGTTATTGCACAAATAGTTTTTCAGAAAATAAAATCAAAAAAGAACAGCCACCAGAAGGCGTATTCTATTGAAGGTTATGGGCAGAGCCGATGTTTAGGCTCTGCCCTGTTTGTATTAGAAGACAGTTTCTTGGGAAAATGCATTTTTCTTGACAAGTTTGAAATCTGCATTATAATACAAACGATAACATTTCTTATTCTGTTTTTCTCTTTGACGCCGAACTTGTGAAAGTGCTATGATGCACAGACATAACCGAAAGCATTGATTTGCGAAATAAAATAAGATATAGGAGTTTTTAATATGCCAATTGGAATTATAATCAATGGATGTTCCGTTATTTTAGGCGGAATACTTGGCTGTGTACTGGGAAAAAGATTGGACAGTCAACTTCAGAATAAACTTCAGATGGTATTTGCGGTATGTTCCATGAGTATGGGCATTGGAACCATTGTACTGATGCAAAATATACCTGCGGTAGTATTTTCCGTAATTTTTGGTACGATGATCGGACATTTGATTCATTTGGAGGACAATGTGAATCGGGCAGCAAAAAGGATGCAGAAAATGATTATGCGCCTGCTGGGTTCTCGTTCTGACATGTCATCCGCAGAGGAAAAAGGGGATATGCTGTTGACGGTCATTGTATTATTCTGTGCTTCAGGCACAGGGATTTATGGTTCTATGATTTCCAGTATGACAGGAGATCACAGTATTTTGATTGCAAAATCAATTTTAGACTTGTTTACAGCTCTTATTTTTGCATGCAGTTTGGGATTGGTGGTTTCTATGATCGCCATTCCTCAGATGATACTGTTTTTGATATTATTTATCTGCGCAGGCTTGATTTATCCCTTATGCACACCGGAAATGATTGGAGATTTTAAAGCTTGTGGCGGATGTATCATGTTGGCGACAGGGTTTCGCATGGTACGTTTGAAGGAGTTTCCCATTGCGGATATGATACCGGCTATGGCATTGGTGATGCCGATCAGTTGGGCTTGGATGAATTACATATTGCCACTGGTGAGCTGAACAATGAAATAAAAAAGCTGAAATTCTTATCAACAAAGGATTTCAGCTTTTTTATTTAAGATTTTAAGGAAATCTGCTTTAAAAGCTGCCGGTGTTTTTATTGCAGAATCCATAGAGATTGTTAATCAGTAGAATGAAAAAGACAAATTTTTAGAGGGAAGAAAGAACACCGCGGAACTTGCGTATGAGACGTATTCCCCAATCCATAGTATCAGAATCCTTATGGGATTCTTTTTTTAATTGCAGCAGTTTATGAGAAAAAGGTAAGGGGAGGATATTGCCATGCTGATACAAAATGCTTTTTTTGTTTTTATACTTAATAATTTTTTATAAGTCCATTCTAGCTTTCTATGTGAATGGGAATGAAAGGAATTTTTCTCCTAAATACAGTGATAAAAGTAATGGATTTTGTATGGGAAATAAATTTTATCTATGACATATACAATATTTAGCAATTGGTTTTTTTGTTTTGTCTATACTATAATCAATTCAGTCAAAAAATGCTGAAAAATAGATAAGAATATGTGAATTTCATACAAGGCATAAGGAGGAGGAAAAATAAAAAGTCTGCAAGTTGAAAAACATATCCAAATATAAAAATAAAAAAGCAAAAGAGAAAAAGAAAGGAAGTTGGAATTTATGAAATTCGAAAATATGTTTTCTCCCATTCAGATTGGGCCTATGGTGGTAAAAAACCGTTTTGTTGTACCACCCATGGGAAATAACTTCGCAAATACAGATGGTACATGGAGTGAACAGTCCATCGCTTATTATGCAGAACGTGCGAAAGGTAAGTTTGGTCTGATCACCATCGAAGCAACTGTTGTACATGATGGTGCAAAAGGCGGCCCTAGAAAACCTTGTCTGTTCAATGACAACAGCATCGAAAGCCTGAGTAAAATCTGTGATGCTGTTCACGCAGAAGGTGGCAAAGTTTCCATCCAGCTGCAGAATGCTGGCCCCGAAGGCAATGCAAAAAATGCAGGTGCTCCTATTCAGGCAGCTTCTCCCATTCAGGCATGTGAAGCAAAAGATATTCCTAAGGAAGTTACAACAGAAAGAGTATACGAACTGGTAAAAGGCTATGGCGAAGCAGCACAGCGTGCAGTAAAAGCTGGCGTAGACGCAGTGGAAATCCATATGGCACACGGTTATCTGGTAAACTCCTTCATGTCTCCCAGAACAAACAAACGTATCGATGAATTTGGCGGTTGCTTTGAAAACAGAATGAGATTCCCTCGTCTGATTATTGAAGAAGTAAAAGCAAAAACAGAAGGCAAAGGTGCAATTCTGGTTCGTATCAACAGCACAGAAGATATGTTTGGCGGTCTGGACAACCATGATATGTGTGCAGTTGCTTCTTATCTGGAAGGCTGTGGCATCGATGCTCTTCATGTTTCCAGAGCAGTGCATCTGAAAGACGAATGCATGTGGGCACCTACCGGTATCCACGGTGGTTTCTCCGCAGAACTGGTTGACAATATCAAAAAATCTGTATCCATTCCTGTAATCACTGTTGGTCGTTACACAGAACCTCAGTTTGCGGAACTGATGGTAAAACAGGGTAAAGCAGATATGGTAGCTTTTGGCCGTCAGTCTCTGGCTGATCCTCACATGCCTCTGAAAGCAATGGAAGACAGACTGGAAGAAATGACACCTTGTATCGCTTGTTTGCAGGGTTGTATTGCGAACATGCATGCAGGTGTACCCATCGCTTGCCTGACAAACCCTATGCTGGGTCATGAATCCGAACCTTTGCAGCCTGCGGAAAAAGCGAAAAAAGTATATGTTATCGGCGGCGGCGTAGCTGGTATGTATGCAGCTTATATCGCAAAAGAACGTGGTCACGAAGTAACACTGTTTGAAGCATCCGATAAACTGGGCGGCAACATGAGACTGGCAGCTTTCCCTCCCGGAAAAGGCGACATCACAAACATGATTCGCAACTACATCGTAAAATGTGAAAAAGCAGGTGTAGATATCAAACTGAATACAACAGTAACAGTGGACATGCTGAAAGAAGACTGTCCCGATGCAGTTATTCTGGCAACAGGTTCCGAAACACTGGTACTGCCTTTCATCAAAGGTATTTACAGCCCTGAAATCGTACACGGCATTGACTGTCTGGAAGGCAAACGCCCCGTTGGTCACAAAGTGTTGGTTGTAGGCGGCGGCATGGTTGGTGCTGAAACAGCAGAATTCCTGGCAGAACAGGGCCATGAAGTAGCCGTTATCGAAATGAGAGATGCCATCGGCCCAGATGTAATCCATGAACATCGTGTATATCTGATGAAAGCATTTGAAGAATACCACATCAAACAGATCACAAGCGCAGCAGTTCAGGAAATCCTGCCTGATGGCGTAAAATACAAAAACGCGGCTGATTCCAGCGATCAGACCATTTACGAAGCAAGAGGCTTCGACACAGTTGTTCTGTCCATGGGATTTGTATCCCGTTACACACACCGCGAAGGTCAGGAAGTTGTTTACGATTTCGCAGACGAACTGCGTAAGATCGTTCCCGAAGTACACGTTGTCGGCGATGCTGTAAGAGCAAGACGTGCCCTGGATGCAACCAAAGAAGCATACGAAGCAGCAGTAAAACTGTAAGATGCTTTGAAGTTTTGGGGGAAGAACAATGGAAAAAAGAATTCAAGGTACTACGGGACTGTATGCCTTATTTGGATCACCTGTTGGGCATTCTGGATCGCCCGCAATGTATAACAAAGCATTTGCACATTATGGATTAGACTATGCATATTTGGCATTTGATGTAAAAGAAGATGGAATGGAAAAGGCTTTTGAATCTATCCGTCTTCTGAATATCAAAGGCGGCAACTTTACAACACCTTGTAAGGTTGCCGCAGCCAAACTGGTAGACCGTCTTTCTCCGGCGGCACAGATGGTTTGTGCCTGCAATGCTTTTACAAATGAAAATGGCGTTATCACCGGTCATATCACAGACGGCATTGGGTTTGTACAAAACCTGGAGAAACATGGCGTTTCTGTGAAAAACAAGAAGGTTGTAATTTTTGGTGCCGGTGGTGCAGCAACTTCCATACAGGTACAGCTTGCTTTGGAAGGTGTGAAAGAAATACATATTTTCAATCCAAAGGATAAATTTTTCGAAAGAGCGGAACAGTTAAAGGAAACCATTTCCAAGACTTGTCCCGGCTGTACAGTGACAGTAAATGATGTGGCAGATCAGACGCTTCTTGGGGAAAAGATTGCGAACTGCGATATTGTTATCAATGGTACCATCATGGGAATGAAGCCTTTCGAAGATGTGTCTCTGGTAGATCCTTCATATTTTCGCAGTGATCTGATTGTTGCAGACACTGTGTATAATCCGGAAAAAACAAAACTGATTTTGGAAGCAGAACGGGCCGGCTGCAAAGCCATCGGCGGCAGGGGAATGCTGCTGGAACAGGGGGCCGTGAACTTCAAGCTGTTTACAGACAAAGAAATGCCTTTGGACTAATACAAAGTGGTGTTAGGGGAGGAAAACATGAAAACGAAAAATTATTTGATGTCAATTGTATGTGTCTACATGTGCTATTTGACACATGGGATTCAGGCCATTATTCTGAGCCAGAATAATATCAACTTTGCAACACAATGGGGTTTTGATATGTCTACACCAGACAGTGCGGCTTATGCGGCAGGTCTGGCAGCAGTAAGTACAGCTGTTGCATGGGTAGGCTTTGGTAAGTTTGTCAGTGTATGGATCGGCGGTGAAATTTCTGACCGTGTGGGACGTAAAAAACTGATGATCGGCGGCGCATTTTTATATATCCTGTGCTTCATCGGATTTTTGATGACAAAGAGCGCAATGGTTGCTTCTATCTGCGGTTTCCTGTCAGGTGTGGCAACATCCGGTTTCTGGGACGCAGCTGGTTATCCTGCAGTACAGGAAGCATATCCTAAGGCTCCCGGCTCTGCATTGATTGGGATCAAGTTCTTTGTATCCCTGTCTGGTATGATTTATCCTCTGTTCGCAGTACAGATGGCAGCAGGCGGCAACTGGAAAATGAATATCATGCTGCCTCTGGTAATGTCTGTGATCTGTCTGGTATTGGCAGCTATCGTGCCTTTTGCTTATGACGACAAGAAAAAAGCAGCAAGCGGCGAAGATGGCAGTCACAAACAGAATGCTGCACAGGCAGAAATCGAAGCTGCAAAAGCAGCAATGCTTGTAAAACCCAGCAAATTTGTTGTATTCCTGGTTATGTTCTATGCTTTCCTGTGCATGTCCATCATGTATGGCGCACAGCAGTACACAAAAGCTTTCGGTATGGCAGTTTGCGGTCTGACAGAATTGCAGGCAGCAGGTATGACTTCCGTTTATACCATTGGTTCCCTTTGTGCCGTTGTATTCTGGGCGTTTATGATGGCAAAACTGAAATGGAATCCTTTGAAAGTTGTTTTGATTGACTCTATTTTCACAGCAGTAGCACTGTTGGGTGTACTGTTCATCCAGCAGGTAATCATCATTTATATTGCAATTGCAATGCTTGGTTTCTTCGCAGCCGGCGGTGCATTGCAGACAGGTCTGGCAGTTGTTCAGATGTTTAATCCTGGCCCCAAAGGCAGAAATACAGGTATTTACTACACCTTTATGGGCGCAGCAAGTTATCTGATCCCTGTTGTGGCAGCACAGCTGACAAAAATGTCCGGGGAAGAAAATGCCATTTATACCTTAATGATTATGTTGCTTGTTTTCGCAGTTTTAGCTATACTAAGTTCACTGTACCTGGTAAAACAGCACACAAATATCTTCGGTAAGAGCGCATTGGCAAAACAACAGTAAGAAAAAATAAATGAATAAGCAAAGAAGCTTTGCAGCAGCAAAGTTTCTTTGCATATATTCATGTCATTATCAAATAAGGAGGTCGTACGGTTTTGAGTGCCAGAAATTTAACAAACAAAAAGGAACTGCCATATATTCCGCTGGGCCCATTCCAGTGGAGGATTCCTGGCATACATTATCGCATAGAAAAAGTAGAGTTTTTTCAAGGTATTATTTTAGGAGCAACTGCATTAAGTTCCATTCCCTATATGACAGACTGTTTGGGATTGCCTTATGAATTGGCATGGAGCTGCGTTATCATCGAAGTATTTCTTTATATGCTCCATGGTTGGCTGGGTGACCCTGTTGTTCCTGGCTGGATTACACCAACACTGCCTTTTACACTGGTTTTCCTGGAAGGTTTTGAACAGGGGCCTGAACGGATACAGGCATTGATCGCAGTACAGCTTTTGGTGGCATTCCTCTTTGTATTTATGGGGATCACAAAGTTGGCAGACAGATTTGTCCGTCTGGTTCCGGCTTCTGTAAAAGGTGGCATTTTGCTGGCTGCACCCATTACGGTTATCCAAGGTCAGTTGGCTGAAGGCAGTCAGCTGATGATTGCGCCAGTGGCAACATTGGTTGGTACATTTTTGCTGGCATTCTTGAGCTTTTCTCCTTTCTGCGAGAAAAAGAGAAAGACCATCAAGATTTTAGATGTTATGGCAAAGTACGGGAATTTGTTCCCTTATCTGCTGGCAATGCTCATTGGTATTTTGTTAAAAGAATTGTCTTATCCTGAACTGGAACTGGGTACAATCATTCGAATTCCAGATTTTGGAGAAATTTTTAACACAGTCAGCATTTTCGCAGTAGGGGTTCCGTCATTATCCGTATTTTTGAAAGCGGTACCCTTGGCATTGATCTGCTATGTATTGGCATTTGGCGACTTTGTTACTTCTGAAACACTGGTAAAAGAAGCCCAGGAAAGCAGAAATGATGAGCACATTGACTTCAATTCCAGCCGTTCCAACTTGATCAGTGGTCTGCGTAACTTTATTCTGGGTATTTTTGCGCCTTTCCCGCCTCTGGCAGGGCCTTTGTGGGTAGGCATGACCGTTTCTGTTGCCATGCGTTATCGCGAAGGGGAAAAAGCTATGAAATCCCTCATCGGCGGTATGAGCTCATTCCGTATGGCTACATTCTTGAGTGTTATTTTGATTCCTATCGTATCCTTTATGAAACCTATTATGGGGGTAGGTTCCGCTATTACATTGCTGTTCCAGGCATATGTTTGTGCAAGAATCGGTATGGAATACTGCAAATCCAATACAGATAAGAGTATCGCAGGGGTTATGGCAGCCGTTCTGGCTTTCAAAGGCTCCGGTTGGGCGCTGCTGGTTGGTATCTTGATGAACCTTGCTCTGTCCAATATGGACTTCCAGAAGAAAAAACTGGGTGTTCCCACAACGGAAGAATTAGAGGCAATCGATCAGGAAAGGGATGAAAAAATCAAGGAATTGACATGCCAAAAATCATTTGAATTATAAGAAATTTATACCAGAAAAAAGGAAAAGAGTGAGGAATTGTCACAGATTCTTCACTCTTTATTTAATTGGGAAGATTTTGAGAAAAGAAAATACAAATATGTATACAATATAGAAAATAACTATCAAAATTGCTGAAATCATTGATTGGATTTATTGAACGATACAAGATAAATTATAAGCAGAGAAAAACGTTAATCACATATCAAACGAAAGGAGTAAATGAGAATGAAAAATAACTTTCCCAACATCTTCCAGCCTTTTACGCTGAGAACCGCAACGGTACGCAATCGTATCGTTATGATGCCAATGGGAAGTGACCTTGCAGGTCATAATGGCGAATTGAGCGACGAACACATCAAATATTATGAACTGCGGGCAAAAGGCGGTACAGGTTTGATTCTGGTGGAAAATATTTGTGTGAAATACCCTGAGGGTTCCAATGGTACCACACAGCTGCGTATTGACAAAGATTGTTACATTCCTCGTCTGTTCAATCTGACAGAAGCTTGCCATAGACATGGCGCATGCATTGGTATTCAGCTGAACCATGCAGGTGCATCTGCCATGAGCAGCAGAATTGGTATGCAGCCTGTTTCCGCATCCAATATTCCTTCTAAAACAGGTGGGGAAGAACCCAGACCGCTGACAAAAGAAGAATTGATCAGCATTGCAAATGACTACGGTACAGCAGCAAAACGTGCTGTAAACGCAGGTTTCGATCTGGTTGAGATCCATGCAGGTCATTCCTATCTCATCAGCCAGTTCCTTTCTCCACTGATGAATGATCGTACAGATGAATTCGGCGGTTCCGCAGAAAATCGCGCACGTTTCTGCCGTATGGTCATTGATGAAGTAAGAAAAGCAGTGGGACCTAAGATACCTATTTCTCTGCGTCTGAGTGTAGATGAACTGGTAGCTGGTGGCAACACCATGGAAGACTGTCTGGAATATCTGCAATATCTCAACGATGAAGTGGATCTGTTTGATACATCCGCTGCACTGAATCAGAGCATCCAGTATCAGATTGATGCAAACTATCTGAAAGATGGCTGGCGTTCTTACATGGCAAAGGCTGTTCGTGAAAAATTCCAGAAACCTACCATTGCCATGGGCAACATCCGTGATCCTAAAGTAGCTGACGAAATCATCGCAAGAGGCGATGCAGACTTCATCGGTATGGGTCGTGGCCTGATTGCAGATCCGAACTGGTGCAACAAAGCACAGTATGGTGATGTGGCTGATATTCGTAAATGTATCTCTTGTAACGTAGGCTGTGTGGGCAACCGTATTGGCGGCAATAAACCCATTCGCTGCTCCATCAATCCCGATCTGATTTACGGAGAAGAATACAAGAGAACAAAAGTACAGAAAGAATGCAACGTTGTAGTCGTTGGTGCAGGTACTGCCGGACTGGAAGCAGCATGTACAGCGGCAGAAGTTGGCTGTAATGTCGTTCTGCTGGAAAAAGAACAGCAGGTAGGTGGCTTGTCCGTTCAGATTTCCAAGATTCCCGCAAAAACAAGATTGGCAGATTTCCCTACATATCTGAAACATCGCGCAGAAAAACTGGAAAATCTGAAGATCGTGACAGGTGTGGACGCAACAGTGGAAACTGTGAAAGCATATCAGCCTGATCTGGTAGTAAACGCAACAGGTTCTGTGCCTATGTTGCCTCCCATCGAAGGTCTCCATGAAAATCTCCAGAAAGACGATGCAAAAGTGTATTGCATCCATGACATGATCGATCACCTGAATGATTATCCTGAAGATCTGACTGGTAAAAAAGTGGCCGTTATCGGCGGTGGCGCTGTTGGTCTGGACGTTGTGGAATTCTTCGCACCTCGCGGCGCAGAAGTGACCATCGTAGAAATGATGGGTGCCATCGGCAATGGTCTGGACGCATCTTCCACATCCAGCATGAATGAATGCATGGAAAAATACCATGTTCGCAAAATGGTAAATACAGCACTGACAAAAGTCAATGCAGATTCCTTTGAAGTGAAATATGATGGCAAAGAAGAAACACTGCCTTTCGACTATGGCTTTGTATGTCTGGGTATGAAAGCTTATGCGCCCATTTGGGAAGAAATGCAGAAAGCTTTTACAGGTGAAGATGTAGAAGTGCTGAACATTGGCGATTCTGTTCGTGCACGAAGAATCATCGATGGTGTAGACGCTGGTCGTCATCTGGTACTGAATACACTGGACAGACTTGGTTTCAGATAAAATATCACAAAAGTACAAAAGATAAAAAGATATCACAGAGATATGTGATTCCATAAAAACAATTTTTCGTCAAAAAATGTTTGTCAGGATTTCCATTTAATATTCCATTAAAATATTCCATAAAAAACAGGTGCAGCATACAGAATATGTAAGCTGCACCTGTTTTGTTTTTTTTAGAATGATAAACAGTATTTATAATATGCTGTAAAGTTTTTTAATGACCGTGTAAAAGGAAATGCATCAAGCCATTTGCAATGATACATGTGATTTTCCATCATCAAAAAAAGCATATTTCCATAGATTCTATTTCTGAATTGATAAATTTCTTTATATGTAATACACAATCCAGAATTTATTTGGGATAATTCTTGGAAACAAATTCACGAAATTCCTGCACAACAGGGGAGAGATATTTGTTTTTCAGCGTAGCCATATGGAAATTTCTTTCCCATGCAGGAGAGGAAATCTGAATAATCTTTACATTCAGCCGCAGAAGCTGCTCCATATAGGGTACAACAGCAATGCCAAATCCTTTGGATACCAGACCGGCAACAACTTCGTCTTCCTCGATTTCATAGGCAACGGTAGGCTTTCCGTCGATTTTTTCAAAGAGTTTGTCAATGATGGAACGAAGTCCAGAACCTTTGGAAAAATAAACCTGCGGATAGGGCAGTGTTTCTGAAAGGTCAATGCTGTGATGATTTGCCAGAGGGTGATTTCTGGGAACAATCAGCACTAAATCCTGTTTTTCCACGGGTGTAAAATCAATATCTACTTCCTGATCGATCTTGGTACAGAATACAACGTCGTACTTGTCCTGTTTCAAGCCATCCAGCAGAGAACTGGTGATTCCAGAGAAAAATTCGAATTGGATAGATTTATCCGGCTTTGTTTCCAAAAAAGATGCGGCAACTTCCGGTACGAAAGAAGTGCCCAATGTACGCAAAAATCCAAGTTTGATGATGCCTTCACCCTTGGACGCCTTCTGCATGACAGATACGCCGTCATCCAGTATGGAAAGAGATCTCTGCACGTAATCCAGAAACTGACGTCCTTCCTTTGTCAAAACGGATGAACGTGACTGACGGTCAAAAAGGGATACCCCAAGTTCTGACTCCAATTGGGAAATAGCATGACTTAAGCTAGGCTGGGTAATACAAAGTTTTTCTGATGCTTTCCGAAAATGCTGCATCTCAGCCAATACCATAAAATACCGTAAATGATATAAATTCATGTCGCTCACCTTTCTGTTTCAAATCCGTTTTGTTTTCTAAACTCAGTATACTATATTAGATAAATATTGTCTATTAAAACACAAAAACAATCAATTAGAATTTATCAGAAAATTGTCGTACACTTAGGTTGTGAAAAGACAAACCCAGTCTTGCAAAACATGATTTGAAAACCTTCGAAGGGAGGAATCGAATGGAACAGGAAAAAGACAGATTGGAACAATTGCGTGAAACAATCGCGCAATGTGATGCAGCCATTACAGATGCTTTAAAAACACGAATGGAATGCATCAAAGAAATTACTGCATACAAAAGAGAATATGGTATTCCGGTATTGCAGCCGGAACAGGAGAAGAAGCAGCTGGATGCAATCAAGCGCAGCACGAAGGATTCTGTATTTCGTCATGAAATTTTACATATTTTCGAAGGGATCATCGAAAACAGCAAACGGATACAGGCAAAAGAACTTTTCGACAAAAATATTTTGCTGATTGGTTTTATGGGTGCCGGGAAGACAACGGTTTCCGCTTGTCTGGGAAATCTGCTTGCGATGGAAGTCATGGAGATGGATGCTCATATTCAGAAAAAAGAAGGCATGTCCATCAAAGATATTTTTGCGGTGCATGGTGAGGAATATTTCCGAAACTGTGAAAGCAATACGCTGATTTCTCTGCAGGAAAAGAGACATATGGTAGTTTCCTGCGGCGGTGGTGTGCCTCTGAGAGAAAAAAATGTGGCTTTGATGAAAAAGAGCGGCTATGTGGTGTGGCTGACAGCAACACCGGAAGCAATTTTTGACAGAGTCAAAGACAGTACAGAACGCCCACTGCTCAATGGAAATATGCGTGTGGACTTTATTCGCGATCTGATGGAAAGTCGCAGAGAAAAATATGAAGCGGCTGCGGATATCTGCATCGACACAACAGAGAAAGACATTGTGGAAATTTGTGAAGAACTGCTGCAAAAGCTTTCTTCACTACAAAATACAAAATAAGCTATCAAAGAAATGCAATATTTTAAGGAGGAACATGAATTATGTCTAAAAAATTCCCTATCACAGTAAGCTCTTGGACACTGGGCGATCAGTGCACATTCGAAGAAAGAGTAAAAGCTGCAAAAGAAGCTGGCTTCGAAGGCATTGGTCTGCGTGCTGAAACTTATGTAGATGCACTGAACGAAGGTCTGTTCGATGAAGACATTCTGAACATTCTGGCAAAATACGATATGAAAGTAACAGAAGTAGAATACATCGTACAGTGGGCTGATGATGTTCGTTCTTACGAACAGAAATACAAAGAACAGATGTGCTTCCATATGTGCGCACTGTTTGGCGTAAATCACATCAACTGTGGTCTGATGGAAAACTACTCCGTAGAACATACAGCACAGAAGCTGAAAGAACTGTGCCACAGAGCTGGTAAATACACAATCGGCGTAGAACCCATGCCTTACAGCGGTCTGCCCGATATCAAAAAAGCTTGGGCAGTTGTAAAAGGCAGCGGCTGCGACAATGCAAAACTGATCCTGGATACATGGCACTGGGTAAGAGCAAACCAGCCTATCGATCTGGCTCTGTTGGAAGATATCCCTGCTGACAAAATCGTTGCTGTTCAGATCAACGACGTACATGACAGAGCTTACGCAAAATCCATTCTGCGTGACGAATCCATGCATGACAGACTGGCTCCCGGCACAGGCTATGGCGATACAGCTGCATTCTGCCGTATGCTGAGAGAAAAAGGCGTAGAACCCAAAGCAATGGGCGTTGAAGTTATCAGCGATGCAATCCTGGCAAAGGGTGTAGCAGAAGCTGCAAAATATAACTTCGACAACACAGTAAAAGTTCTGGCTGAAGCATGGCCTGAAGCAATGCCCGAAAAATAATAGGAGGTGCGCTTCATGATTTTACTGATCGCGAAAAACACCGTTCAGGAAGGGAAACAGCAGGAATTTGTAGAGCTGGCAAAGAAAATGATTGAAAATACCAGACAGGAAGAAGGCTGTATCTATTACGATCTGGTGGCGGATCAAAATGATGAACAGGTATATTTCTTTATTGAAAAATACAAAGACGAACAGGCGGTGGAATATCACCGCAGCACAGATTATTTCCAGACAATTGTGCCGCAGCTGGGTGCACTGAGAGTGAAACCCTCTGAATTAAGCACATGCACAGTGGTGGAATAATCGATATATGTGATAAATGTAAGGAGGTTACATGACATGGAAAGAAGAATTAGCGGCAGAACAGGCATGTTTTGTTTGATTGGTACACCAGTAGGACATTCTGGTTCTCCAGCAATGTATAATTATAGCTTCCAGAAAACAGGTCTGGACAACGCATATCTGGCTTACGATATTCCTCTGGAAAAAACAGAAGAAGCTGTACAGGCTCTGCGTGTTTTGGGCTGCAAAGGCTTTAACGTAACAATGCCCTGCAAAACAAAAGTAGCTGAACTGGTTGACGAACTGTCTGATGCAGCAAAACTGATCGGTGCATGCAACACAGTTGTTGTCAAAGACGGCAAACTTTATGGTAACAACACAGACGGTATGGGCTTTGTTAGAAACCTGAAAGAAAATGGTGTAGACGTCAAAGGCAAAAAAATGACCATTATGGGTGCTGGTGGCGCTGCAACCGCAGTTCAGGTACAGTCTGCTCTGGATGGTGCAGCAAAAATCTCCATCTTTAACAGAGTTGACGAATTCTATGCAAATGCAGAACACACAAAAGCAAAAATCAAAGAAATGCTGCCGGAATGCGATGTAAACGTATATCCTCTGGAAGATACAGAAAAACTGTATGCTGAAATCAAAGACAGCGATATTCTGGTAAACGCAACAAAAGTAGGTATGAAACCTCTGGATGGTCAGTCTCTCATTGAAGATACTTCCGTATTCCGTCCTGATCTGGTTGTAGCAGATGTTGTTTACAATCCAAAGGAAACAAAATTCGTGCAGGATGCAAAAACAGCTGGCTGTAAAGTTGCTGTTGGCGGTATCGGTATGCTGCTGTGGCAGGGCGCTGCTGCATTCAAACTGTTCACTGGCGAAGATATGCCCACAGATGAAGTTTACGAACTTTTCTTTAAATAATGTAGCATTTGTTTCAACAAACTCATAAATCGGCAATTTATGATAGAACGTGTAAACAAAAATATCACTCTCAGCTGAAAGGCTGGCGCAAACAATTTGAACGTTATTGATTGTGACTTAAAAAACTCCTAATCCCTAATTATAAATGAAATGTAAGGCTATTTGATGAAAATGGCGAAAAGGCAGTGAGGTGCGTACTCACTGCCTTTTTTTGCAGAAAAATAGAGGGGGAAAGGAACGAATGATATAGGAATAAGAACATGCCAAGAACCAATATAACGCCTGAAAGGGGCTTATATCGTGTGAGACAGAGCGTTTAAAAAAGAATATTATAAAATGTGTTTCTACTTTATTATAAAAGAAAATAGCGGTATATGCTCTGCTGTCAGATCCACCAGATCATAGAATTGGTTTTATAAGACTCCGTTGGTTTCAGAAAACAAGATAATTTTTTGTGGAACATACAATATCAATTTAATGTAAATTATGCATTAAATTTACATTAAAAATATTGAAGATTTGAGATCAAAAAAATACAATTAACTTACATAATAAATTTTATATAAAAAATCTATGAATAATGAAAATCAATGATAAGGCATTGAGAAAAAATTTCTCATTGCCTTTTTTGGAAGGCTGCAAATAGGATGTCTTACAAAAAAATTGTTCAGATCTAGACAAATTCAAAAAAATAGCTTCAGGACAAATAGCAAATGCTTTGAGCGGAGCCATTGTATACATACAGTAATGAAAGAACAGAAAAAGGGAATATTCATAAAGGAGTTTTAGGGGTTTTTTCAGTGACTTATCTCAGTTTTTATATGGCGTATTGGTATAAATGTATAATGTGAAAAAAGTTGAAATACCTAAAAATGGATTCATTCTTTACACCATTTTTTGTAAGAATTTCGTTTGTTAAATTAGAAACCATATGTTGGAACCTGAGAATTGGATATTGTGTATATGTATATCCGGGAAAATTCGTTGTTTTATAAAATTCACATAGAGTGTATTAAAGGAAAAGAAAAATGTATGAAAAAAATATATAGACTTTATGCATAAAAATATAAAATTAACGGGTTTTGTAATTGACATGTACTAAAAAAGATGCTATTTTGGTAAAAATGAATTCAATTTTACTTATTTTGTATTTTTTTATTACATGAGAAGTTACCTTTCTCAAAAAATAAGGAGGTTCTTACATGAAGGTAAAAGGATTGATCATAGCAGTTACGACCATGACTTTGGCGGTTGGATGCTTCTCTGGATGCTCATCTGCAACAGATGATACAGCGGAATATCATTGGAAAATGGCACTGAACAGTTCCGCTGGTGATGCGGCATATGATGGCGCAGTCTTTTTCAAAGAAAAAATCGAAGAAATTACAAATGGTAGAGTAGAGGTTACACTTTATGGTGGTGCCAGCTTAGGTACAACTTCAGAAGTGTTGGAGTGTATGCCTATTGGTGTAGCAGATATTATGTGTGAATCTGTGGGAACATTATCAACCTTTACAGATCTGGCAAACGTAGATGCATTGCCTTATATTTACAGTGGCTATGACCATTTTATGAAAGTTTGGGAAAGCGATCTTGGTGATGAAATGAAAGAAGTCATCGGTGAAGAAACGAACTTTAAGCTGTTGGGGAATATGTATCGCGGTGCCAGAATTGTAACAGCAACAAAAGAACTGACAACACCGGAAGATATGAAGGGCTTTAAACTTCGTGCACCTAACCTGGATGTTTATCTGAAAACATGGCAGTATATCGGTGCAGCACCCATGCCTTTGGCCATGAGTGAAGTGTATACAGCTTTGCAGCAGCATACAGTAGAAGGCCAGGAGAACCCTATGAGTGACAGTTATAACTATGCGTTCCAGGAAGTTTGTAAATATTGGATCAAAACCAACCATGTATACAGTTCCAATGTATTTATCATGGATCGCGATTATTTCAACAGCTTGCCCGAAGACATTCAGGCAGCAGCCATTGAAGCATCTGAATATGCTTCTGATCAGATGAACAGTCTGATGCTGGACAGAGAAGCAGAAACAGAACAGAAACTCATTGATAATGGATGTACTGTTCTGGAAGTGGATACACAGGAATTCATCGACTACTATGCAGACTTTGTAGATACATATTATCCCGAACTTTCTGACTGGGCAAATCGGATCAAAGCGATGGATCCAAACCTGGAAGGCGCAGCTGAACAGGAAGACACAGTCCAGGATGATGCGGTGGAAGGCGCTGCATAATTCATAATTAAGGTAGAAAATAAGCAGAAAGGAAGATTTTATGCTGAAAAAATATACAAAATTTTTGGACGGTCTGGAATCTGTCGAAAAGGTATTTTTGGTAGTGACAGCGGCAATTATGGTCATTGTCATTGCATATCAGGTCGTTCTTCGTTATGTTTTTCATGCGTCCAATGCCTGGAGTGAAGAGTTGGCGCGTTATCTGTTTATCTATGATGTATTTATTGGTTCTGCCATTGCGTTGCGGAAAAACAGCCATTTGCAGGTAGACGTATTTTTGAATCTGATGAAAGAACGGACAAAATATATTTATACCATTATTGTTACAATCCTGGGGATTTTGTTCTTGGCGGTATTGTTTGTATATTCCATTTCTCTGTGCAAGATCAGTGCCGTTAATATTACACCTGGGCTTCAGGTTTCCATGGCAATTCCCTATGCATGTATGCCTTTAGGCGCAGTTCTGATGATTTTGACTTCTTTCGAAGTGATCGGAAAAAATGTGGAAAAATTAAAACAATGCAAGAAAGGAGCGGATGTGTAAATGAACATTGGGGCAGTTATCATCATTGGTTTGATTATCCTGGCACTGTTAGGGATTCCCATTTATCTTTCTCTGGGGATTTCCGCTTTGATTGCCATGTCTATGGCAGACCTGCCTTTTGAAATTCTGGCACAAAAAATGTTTGCCGGCATGAACTCCAGCTCCCTGCTTGCCATTCCATTCTTCATTTTGGCAGGTAATATCATGTCAAGAAGTATCACAGGGAAACTAATTGGTATATCCAATGCGTTTATTGGATGGATCAAAGGCAGCTTGGCACTGGTTACTGTTGTGGCGTCTGCGTTGTTTGGTGCTATTTCCGGTTCTGGTGTTGCCACTGTTTCTGCCGTTGGCGGTACAACCATCCCCGCCATGAAGGAAGAAAAATACCCTGCACATTTTGCAGCGGCAATTGCATCTATGGCTTCTATTCTGGGCCCCATTATCCCGCCTTCTATCACACTGATCGTGTATGGTAGTATTACAGGGGTATCTGTATCAAAATTGTTCTTGGGATCGGTTATCCCTGGCGTACTGTTGGCTCTGGTTCTGGTAGGCTATGCGCTTTTTTATGGCAAAAAGCATGATCTGCCTGCGCATGAACGGAAATCTCCCAAAGAAATCGCTTGCACAGTAAAAGAGGGTATTTGGGCATTGCTGATGCCTGTTATCATTCTGGGCGGCATTTTTGGCGGCATTTTCTCTCCCACAGAATCTGCGGCAGTAGCCGTTATTTATGCATTGCTCATTAGTTTCTTTGTATATAAAGATATGACACTGAAGGACTTCGGTTCTGTTTTGATTGATTCTTCCATCTCCACAGCGACTATCCTGATGATGGTAGGTCTGTCTAAGTCCTCCAGCTATGTTGTAACGGTTTCCGGTCTGCCCGAAACCATCCTCAATGGTTTTGCGTCCTTTACAGACAGCCCCATTGTCATCCTGTTGCTCATCAATATTCTGTTCCTGATTATTGGTATGTTGATGGAAGCAAATGCGGCAATCGTTATGATGACACCTCTGCTGCTGCCTTTGATGAAAGCATTTGGCATTGATACCATCCAGTTTGGTATTGTTATGTCCTTCAACCTGTGTATCGGTCTGATTACACCTCCAGTTGGTATTTGTATGCTGATGGGGAACCAGTTGGCAGGCTCGAAACTTTCGGCAGCATTGAAGGCTGTTGCGCCTATGCTCCTGATGTCTTTGATCATTCTGATGTTGATCACATATATTCCGGCACTGACAACTTGGCTGCCTGGGTTCTTAGCTGAATAAAAGCATATAAAGAGCGGATATATCGAAAGATATGTCCGCTTTTTTTCGTGGAAATCAAAAAGTCTGGCGTATTTTCCTTGAATGGATCATAAGCCAGACTTTCGTTTTTTGTTGCGCTGTCCAAAGCAATTTTCAGTTATTTTTCCATGTTGTTGACCTGTGATTCGTACCATTCTATGGAATCATAGATCATGTTAAAATGCTCGGTGATTTTTGTGCGGAGATCCGCTTCATTTCTGGAGAGCAGGGCGGCAAAAATTTCTTTATGATGGTTGAATGCTTTGACATGACGGGACAAAGGCATTTTAGAAACGCTGTACATATAGAAAAGGGCGCCAACGCTCCAGTTCATTTCGTATAGATTCATCAGCTGCTGATTGCCGGTTAAGGATACGAGAAGCTGATGGAATTTGGTATCCAGATTTGCAAAAACAGTATAATCCGGAAGTTCTTTATCGGTAAAATATTCCGTTACGTCCTGCATTTCCTGCAAAATACTGGGATAAAAATCAATGTTTTTGATGGCAAGGGGAATAGCAAATTCCTCAATCATCCGGCGAACATCAATCATATCTTTGATTTGTCTGCCGTTCAGCCGAGCCACGATAGTACCGCGCCGTGGGATTGCCTCAGCAACACCCTGGGCAACCAAGCGATTGATGGCAGCAACGACAGGTGTACGGCTGATGCCAAGAGAGTCAGATATTTCCTGTGTGGAAAGTTTGGTACCAGGTGGGTAGGTGCCATTTTGGATACGGGTTTTGATTTCCCGCAGTGCATAGTCTAATAAGGATTCGTCTTGTCCTGCTGCTCGTGTCATAGAAATACCCCCATTTCCGTAGAACAAGGATAAAAGTGAGATTTTCCTAATTGTGAAACTTTTATCTTTTTCTAATATAAAGAAATCTAAACATAAAGTCAAGCCGAAAAATAACCGAGAATTCAGGTTTTTACGTCCACAGGAAAGCGAAAAAGGCGTATGTTCGTAAATTTATACAAAAAAATACGTGTATAAGGGGGGATTCAAAAAGGATTTTTGGTAGAATTTCCATTTTTGTACGCGAATGGAAAAATCACTTGACAGAAATAAATTTGAATGCTAAAGTCTAAATATAAAATTCAAAAATAAGTAAACTGAATTCAAAAAATAAATCAAATAGGAATGATTTTTTAATGTAAGGAGTGAACTAAATGGACTTTACAAATAAAAATGTAATTATTACCGGCGGTGCCAGTGGTATTGGTAAAGCCGTTACAACAGGTATTGTTGCTGGCGGCGGACATGCGATTATCGTGGATTTGAATCTAGAAGCAGCACGAAATGTCTGCAAGGAACTGGGCGAAGAAAATGCCACGGCTTATCAGGCAAATATGGGCGACAGTGAAAACATCCGTACTGTCTTTGGTAAGATTCTGGAAGATTTCGGACAGGTACACTGCTTGATCAACAATGCGGGCATTGTCAGCACAGCACCTTTTGATGAAGTGACACAGGCAGAATGGGATAGAGTTATCTCCATTAATCTGACTGGTGTTTATACAGCGATCAGCGTACTATATCCTGCAATGAAAGCGGCAGGATATGGCCGTATTGTAAATGTAGCTTCTGTTGCTGCAAAACGCGGCGGCGGACTTTTGGGTACAAGCGCATATGCTGCATCCAAAGCTGGCGTCATTGGCTTAACAAAAGCTGTTGCCAGAGAAGGCGCACCTTATGGTGTAGCTTGTAACGGGGTTTGCCCCAGCTTGACTATGACACCCATGACAGGAAATCTTGGAGAAGAAAAATTACAGAAAATCATCTCCACCATTCCTATGGGCAGAGGTGCACAGCCTCAGGAAATCGCCAATATGATTCTGTTCTATGCTTCTGATTTGTCCAGTTTTGCAACCGGTGAAATCAGTGATGTAGACGGCGGCGTTACTATGGATGGCTGATATTGCCTCTTTTTTACAGACAAAATAGTGAAAAAACATGTATCCATAAACATGTGGACTTCACTTTTTTGATGGCAGGGCCGCAAGGTTGTTTCCAAATTTCTTAATTGTATTTTTTTGACTTTAGACATGACTTTCTACATTAATATAAGAAGCACACGAACCATACATATATACTTCCTAGAAAGATAAAACCTACGTATTTGTTTTGCATTGCCGACCTCTCACAGCAGCAAAACAATAAAATGCGGATTTTCTGCCGAAAGAACGATGTTTTATACCATTGCCTTCCGAAATGCCATTGGCGTCAAAGGGAGCCTTTGGTATGGAGCATCGTTTTTTAATGAAAAAAGAAAGGAGATTTTTGATGGAACAAATTTCAATTACATTTACTTCCAATACGGGATTGTTGATGCAATATGGCGATACAAAAGTTTTGTTTGACAGCTTGTATGGAAAATCTGGGCATCGCTTCAGTCCTCTGCCTCAAGTTCTGGAACAGGAAATTATGGAAGGAGCAGGGGACTTTTCAGAGATTGACTATCTGGTGTTTTCCCATAATCATGCAGACCATTTTTCAGCAAAGTATTTGAAAGCATATTTACAGCAAAACACAGTGAAAGGTATTTTTTTGCCGGAAGATCTGTTGCAGGAAACAGATTTGATGGAGTTTTTAAAAGCGGAAAAAATTCCAACTATGTTTTTCTCAAAAAATCCCCGTTTGAACAGGACAATTGTTTTGGGGAAATCTTTTCGATTACGAGCTATTCCCATGTGCCACCAAGGAGAGATTTATCAGGAAGTTCCACATTTTTGTTTTCTGGTTTCTTGCGGCGCAGAACAATTTCTTCTGACGGCAGATGTGGATTTTACGCAGGAAGATTTTTCTGCTTTTTCTCAAACATCTGTGGAGGGGGTTTTTGTCAATCCGTTGTTTTTCCACAGCAAGGAAGGGCAGCAGGTGATTCGTGAAACCATAAAACCGAAAGAGGTTTTTGTGTACCATATTCCCTTTGATGCAGATGATGTGTTATCTATGCGAAAAATGGTAAAACGGGACTGCGACAAATGGGATTCTTGCCCTGTAACGCCTTTATGGGAACCTATGCAAAGGGAGTGCAGAGCAGTAGACAGGGGATGATCTTGTGGGAGATATGATATTTGCACTGGAGGCGGTATTGCCCTTTGTATTTATGCTTGCATGCGGATATTTCTTAAAAAGGCGAGGAATTTTGACAGAAACATTCCGCCAGCAGGGAGACGCTCTGTGTTTTCGTTTTTTATTTCCTATATTGGTATTTCAGAATATATATACAGTAGAAACGCCACAGACGGGTATCTGGCGTCCCATCTGGTTTGCAATAGGCGTGATGGTGTCGTCTTTGGTGATTTTCTGGCTGGTAGTGCCTCGGCTAGAAAAAGACCGCAGAAAAATACCTGTGATCATTCAGTCTTTGTATCGTGGGAATTTTATGATTTATGGCATTCCGTTTTCTTTGCGATTAGGAGGAGAAGAGGCGGCTTTAATTGCCACGGCTATGACGGCGGTGACGCTACCTTTATTGAACATAGCGGCTATCGCAACTTATGCCAGATATACAGAGGGTGAAAAAGTGAAATGGAAGGATACGGTAACGCAAATACTCAAAAATCCCATTATCTGGGGTGTACTTCTGGGTGTGGTGTTTTTTCAGCTAAAAATTCCTATTTGGGAGCCAGTAGAAAGCTGTCTTGCGGATGTCGCAAAAATTGCCACGCCCCTTTCCTTTTTGCTTTTAGGCAGCCGACTTTCCGGCGATATGAAAGGCGCTGATTCACGGATGTTATTTTATATGATTCTGGTAAAACAGTGGATGATGCCTGCGGTTTATCTGTTTTGCGCCATTATGATTTTCCATTTTTCCTCGGTGGAACTGGTTCCGGTATTGATTTTTCTCACTGCACCAGGGGCTATTACTACTTATCAGCTGGCGATACAGTTTCGGGCGGATGATGTTTTGGCTGGAGCATTTGTACTATATTCCATGGTGGTTTCTGTGGTTTCCATTTTCTTTTTTGTTTTGGCAGCAGGCATATGTCAGCGAATTGTATAGAAAAGAGAATGCAGATTTCGCGAAATTGTCTTTATTTTGATACATATGCACAAAATGTGCTTTTGTCGAAAATTACGGTTTTCCTTAAACCATGGAAAAGTTTGGAAAGTCTATTGACAAACATAATTATGAATGCTAAATTACTATTAAAGAATTCAAAAACATAAAAAATGAATTCAAAATAGGAGGCGCATAACGTGAAAGAATTTGAAATCGCTGAAGGCGGGCTCAAACGTGTCATTGCAGTTCGGCTGCATCCAGGAGACGATGTGCTGCTGAGTTTGGAACAGCTTTGCAGAGAAAAGAATCTGAAAAACGGGCTGATTCTCAGCGCCATTGGCAGTCTGGATGGTGCGGCATTTTATAATCCTGTGGAACTTCCGCATAAAAAAGCTGGCTATGGTTACAGCGAGCCTGTAACGCTGAAGGGCCCTATTGAATTGACCAACGCATCCGGCATGATTTGCCACGACACAGATGGCAATATTCTGCTGCATGTACATATTTCATTGAGTGACAGATATGGCAATGCCCATGGCGGTCACTTGATCGAGGGCAATAAAGTTTTATTGACAGTAGACATGATTTTGGGAGAAGTAGAAGGCATTGATATGGGCAGAGGTTATGACGAAGCCCTGGAAGTACCGCTGTTTGCTCCCAGACAGTTATAAAGAGGAAAAAAGGAAAGGTGTGAAGAAAACGTGAGTACGAAAAAATATCCTAAGGAAATGCTGATGAGCATGTATCAGACAATGCTGCGTATTCGTGCTTTTGAAACAAAAGCAGCGGAATGCTTTACAAAAGGGATGCTGGCAGGGAACATCCACCTGTGCATCGGTCAGGAAGCAGTTGCAACAGGTGCCTGCATGGCCCTGGAAGCTGATGACTACATGACATCTACCCATAGAGGACATGGACATTGCATCGCAAAAGGTGCTTCTCTGGATAAAATGCTGGCAGAACTGTTCGGCAAAGAAGCAGGTTACTGCAAAGGTAAAGGCGGTTCCATGCATATTGCGGATGTAGCTGGTCTGCACAGCCTGGGCGCAAATGGTATCGTTGGTGCCGGCATTCCCATTGCAGCTGGTTCCGCACTGGCATCCAAGATTTATGGTGATAAACATGTGACACTGTGTTTCTTTGGTGACAGCGCATCCAACCAGGGTACATTCCACGAAGCTGTAAACATGGCAGCGGCATGGAAACTGCCCGTTGTATTCCTTTGCGAAAATAATAATTACGGCGTATCCGTAAATATCCATAGTGTAACCAATACAGACACCATTGCTGTACGTGCAAAAGCTTATGACATTCCCGGTAAAACCGTAGATGGAAATGACCCCGTTGTGGTATATGAAGCAGTGAAAAAAGCTGTGGATTATGCAAGAGAAGGCAATGGCCCTTCCATCGTAGAATGCATGACATTCCGTCATCAGGGACATTACTGCGGTGATCCTGCAAACTATCGTCCTGCGACATATTTGGAAGAAGCTCACGAAAAAGATGCAATTCCTAATATGAGAAAACGTCTGCTGGAAAATGGTACAGCAACAGAAGAAGAACTTCAGGCAGTAGAAGCAGCTGTACAGGAAGAAATGGAAGCAGCATATACATTTGCAGATGCATCTGCTTACCCCAATCCTGCGGAAGCAACCACCGATGTATATTCTTCTGATAACGAAAGGAGTGTCGTAAGATGAGCAAAAAAATCAGTATCAGCAAAGCCATCGGCGAAGCGCTGCACGAAGAAATGTTGAGAGATCCAAAGGTAATCATCATGGGTGAAGATATGGGTAAAATGGGGAACGTATTCGGTATCACCGTTGGTTTCCAGGAAGAGTTTGGCGAAAATCGTGTCATTGATACACCTATTTCCGAATCCGGTTTCTGCGGTATGGCTGTTGGCGCAGCAATGCGCGGCATTCGTCCTGTGGTAGAACTGATGTATGACGACTTTATCACCGTTGCTGCCGATCCTATTCTGAACCAGGCAGCAAAAATGAGATATATGACAGGCGGTCAGGCAACTGTACCCATGGTACTGCGTCTGCCTATGGGTGCCGGCAGAAGAAATGCAGGCCAGCATTCCCAGTGTCTGGAAAATATGTTCTGCCATACACCTGGTCTGAAAGTTATCGCTCCTTCCACAGCTGAAGATGCAAAAGGTTTGCTGAAATCCGCTATCCGCGATGATGATCCTGTTATCTGTATGGAACATAAACTGCTGTATGCGAAAAAAGAACAGATTCCTGAAGGAGAATACACCATTCCTCTGGGTGTGGCAGATGTAAAACGGGAAGGCAGTGACATTACCATCATCACATGGAGCAGAGAAGTTTATTTTGCATTGGAAGCGGCAGAAAAACTGGCAGCAGAAGGCATTCAGGCGGAAGTTTTGGATCTGCGCACACTGGTTCCTCTGGACTGGGATGCGATTGTTGCTTCCGTAAGCAAAACACATAACGTAATCGTTGTTTCTGAAGAAGTAAAACGTGGCAGCTATGCGGCAGAAATTTCCGCACAGATTGCAGAAGAACTCTTTGATGAACTGGATGCACCCGTTGAACGTGTTTGTGGTCTGAATATCGTTTCTCCTTTCAGCCCTACACTGGAAGATGAAAACTTCCCGCATCCGGAAAATATCGTAGCTGCTGTGAAAAAAGTACTGAACAGATAAGGAGGAAGGGACATGGCTTTTGAAATTAAAATGCCTCAGCTGGGTCTGACCATGGAAGAAGGTACTGTTGCCCAGTGGCTGAAACAGGAAGGCGACACCGTAGCAAAAGGCGATGTGCTTCTGGAAATTACAACAGATAAATTGACAAGTGAAATTGAAAGTGAAGCAGATGGTGTTCTGCTGAAAATTGTAGCAAAAGAAGGCGAAGACGTACCTGTAAAAGGTTTGCTGGGTTACATCGGTGAAGCTGGCGAAACTATTGGCGATGCTGCACCTGCCGCTGCGCCTGCGGCAGCAGCTGCTCCTGCAGAAGTTCCCGTTGCTGCACCAGCACCTGCTCCCGCGGCAAAAGCAGATGGCAGCAGAATCCGTATTTCTCCTCTTGCAAGAAAAACAGCTGCAAAACTGGGTGTAGATTATCAGAATCTGGCAGGCAGCGGCCCCAGCGGTCGTATTGTACAGAAAGACATTCTGGCAGCGGCAGAAGCGGCAAAACAGCAGCCCGCGCCTGTTGCAGAAGCGCCTGCGGCAGCACCTGCTCCCGCAGCAAAGAGCGGAGAACTGGAACTGATGGATGGCGACGAAGTGGTAAAACTGGCAGGTATGCGCAAAGTTGTAGCGGAACGTATGGCAAAATCCGCAAGAGAAATTCCAACAGTTACTCAGAACGTGAAGATCGATGTGACAAAACTGGTGGCATTCCGCAAACAGATCAACGAAACCAGCGGTCAGAAATTCTCCATGAACGACTTTATCCTGAAAGCGGTTGCCAACGCACTGCGTGCAAATCCTCATATCCTGGTAAGTATCGATGGCAACCAGATTATCAAACGCGCACATGTAAATCTGGGTATGGCTGTTGCGCTGGATGATGGTTTGATCGTACCTGTTATCCGTGATGCAGACAAACTGAGCCTGAGTCAGATTTCCGCAACTGCAAAAGATCTGGCAGTGCGTGCAAGAGAAAACAAGCTGGCTATGGATGAATACAAAGGTTCCACATTCACCATCTCCAATCTGGGTATGTTTGGCGTAGAAACATTTGATCCTATCATCAACCAGCCTGATGCTGGCATTCTTGGTGTTTGCGCAGTACAGGATGAACTGGATATGGATGAGGAAGGCAAGATCTTCAAAAAACAGGTGATGCGGATTTCCTTCACCTTTGACCATCGTCTGATTGACGGTGCTGTGGCAGCGAAATTTGAACTGGCAATCAAAGAACTGCTGGAAGACCCTATGAGAATTTTACTGTAATGGTTTGATATAGCAATACAAAAGAAAAAACTTCGTTACAAAAGAGAAAAAGCAGACAGAGAAAATATACAAAAGATTACCCTCTCAGAGAAAGAACACATGAACAGAATTTTTAGGAGGAAGGACTATGGCTTTTGAAATCAAAATGCCCCAACTGGGTCTGACCATGGAAGAAGGCACTGTTGCCAAATGGCTGAAACAGGAAGGGGATTCCGTAAAAAAAGGCGATGTGCTGCTGGAAATCACAACTGATAAGCTGACAAGTGAAATTGAAAGTGAAGCTGACGGCGTGCTGCTGAAAATCGTCGCAGAAGAAGGGGAAGATGTACCTGTAAAAGGTTTGCTGGGCTACATTGGTGAGGCTGGCGAACAGATTGCACAGGCTTCTGCACCTGCTGCGGCTCCAGCACCCACATCTGCACCTGTTCCCGCTCCCGCGGAAGCAAAGAAGGCAGGAGATACTTCCGTTGTTGTGGTAGGCGGCGGCCCCGGTGGTTATGTTGCTGCGATCCGTGCAGCACAGCTGGGTGGCAAAGTTACATTGATTGAAAAAAATAAATTGGGAGGTACATGTCTGAATGTAGGATGTATCCCTACAAAAGTATTGCTCCATGCGGCAGAAGCACTCACAGAGGCAAAACATATGGACAATCTTGGTATCCAGGTTTCTGTCAACGGCATTGACTGGAAAGCGGTACAGTCCAGAAAAGAAGCTGTAACAAACCAGCTGGTAAGCGGTGTTACAGGTTTGATGAAAGCAAATAAGATTCGCGTTATCGAAGGTACAGCATCTTTTGCTTCTAAAACAGCACTGGAAGTTGTGAAAAAAGACGGCACAAAAGAAAATGTTCCTTTTGATAAAGTGATTTTGGCAACAGGTTCTGTACCTGCGGTTCCGCCTATTCCTGGTGTAAAGGAAAATGCGGCTTGTGTAGATTCCACAGGCGCTCTGGCATTCGACCATGTACCTGAAACATTGTTGGTTATCGGCGGCGGTGTTATCGGTATGGAACTGGCAACAGCATACAGCCGCTTTGGCGCAAAGGTAACAGTCGTAGAAGCAATGCCTAAACTGCTGCCCATGATGGATGGAGAACTGACAGCAATGCTGCGGAAAAAGATGGAAGCTTCCGGTGTAACCATTCTTACAGAAGCGAAAGTACAGTCCGTAGAAGCTGCTCCTGTTGGTGCCAAAGTACAGGTAGAAGTTGGCGGCAAAGTAGAATCCTTTGAAGCAGAAAAAGTGCTGGTTGCAGTCGGTCGTAGAACAGATACAGAAGCGCTGGGTCTGGACAAAGTAGGTATTGCCCATGACAGAGGCCGCATTACTGTAAATGATAAAATGGAAACCAATGTACCAAACATTTATGCCATTGGTGACTGCCTTGGCAAAGTAATGCTGGCTCATGTGGCATCTGTGCAGGGTGAAGTTGCCGCAGAAAACGCACTGGGAGAAACTGCTGTATATGATGGCAAAACAAATCCTTCCTGCGTATATACAGATCCTGAATTCGCAGGCGTTGGTTTGACAGAAGAAAAAGCCAAAGAAGAAGGCATTCCTTATCAGGTAGGGAAATTCCCTCTGATGGCAAATGGCAAAGCCCTGATTATGAACGGCGGCGAAGGCATGATTAAGTTCATTATTGGCAAAGAATATGGCGAAGTACTGGGTGTACATATTTTGGGGCCCAGAGCTACTGACCTGATTGGTGAATGTGCCCTTGCCATTGGTATGGAAGCTACTGTTGATGAAATCTACGCTACCATCCACGCACATCCCACTGTAACAGAAGCTGTGAGAGAAGCAGCCTTGGCAGCAACCAAACGTGCAATTCACATTCCGAATAAATAAGTAACTGCTGACGAAATCCGTGCCGGCTCGTTGTCTGCTGGCAGTGTTTCGGCAGACAACAGAGGAGGCAAAGAGATGATCTATATCAAAAGTCCGTCCACAGATCCCCATTTCAATTTAGCATTGGAACAATATGTTTTTGATGAAATGGATCGCAGTCAGGAATATTTTATGCTGTGGCAGAATGATAACGCTATCATCATTGGGAAACATCAGAATACCGTTCGTGAAATCAACAGCACTTATGTGAAAGAACACGGCATTTCCGTAGTCAGACGTTTGTCCGGCGGCGGTGCTGTATACCATGATCTTGGCAATCTGAATTTTACATTCATTGTTTCAGAAAATGGTCTGGAGCAGTTTGATTTTGGTTCTTTCTGCCGGCCTATTGTGAAGGCGTTGGGTCATTTTGGCGTAACAGCGGAAATCAACGGCAGAAATGATATGACCATTGATGGCAAAAAGTTTTCTGGTAACTCTCAGTATGCGAAGCAGGGAAGAGTTATGCACCACGGAACCATATTATATGACAGTGACCTTGAAACTGTTTCTCATGCGCTGCAAGTTTCCGCAGATAAAATCGTATCTAAAGGCGTACAGTCTGTCCGCAGTCGTGTAACCAATGTAAGAAATTACATGGAAAAGGATGTTCCCATTGGAGAATTCTGGGAAATGCTTCTGCAGGATATGGCAGCGGAAACGCCTATGGAATTTTATAACTTAACAGAAGCAGACCTGGAACGGGTGCGGCAGATACAGAAAGAACGGTATGATACCTGGGAATGGAATTATGGAAATTCACCTGCCTATGCCATTGTAAAAGAACGCAGATTTGATGGCTGCGGCAAGTTGGAAGTTCATATGAATGTAGAAAAAGGTATGATTACTGCTTTCGATGTATTTGGCGATTATTTTGGAAACGGTGATAAAGACCAGCTGCGTCAGCATCTGCTTGAGGTAAAGCTGACGGAAGAAGCATTGAAGGAAGCGTTGCAGTCATTAAATATTTCTGATTATTTCTGTCATTTAGAGAAAAAACAGTTCTTGGATTTACTTTTGTACTAAAAATAGCAGTGTAGGATTTTATGAAAAGACTTTCATTTCATGAGAATATGGAAGTCTTTTTTATTGGAAAGAAAAACTTGTTTGCCTAGGAGAAAGAAAAAAGCTATAATAGGAAAAGTAAATATATATAGTAGAAAAGGAGTGGGTTTAGATGTTGGAAACAGGAATCAAAGCACCGGATTTTACTTTATTCGATAAAAATGGAGAACAGGTTTCTCTGTCCCAGTTTTTAGGAAAGAAAGTTGTATTGTATTTTTATCCCAGAGATAATACACCAGGATGCACCAAACAGGCATGTGCTTTTGCCCAGAGCTATGATGCATTTCGTGAAAGAGATGTTGTTGTCATTGGCATCAGCAAAGATTCTGTGGCATCCCATGTGAAGTTTGCGGAGAAACATCAGCTTCCATTTATTTTGCTGTCTGATCCTGAATTGGAAGCCATTCAGGCATATGATGTTTGGAAGGAAAAGAAGTTGTATGGGAAGGTAAGCATGGGTGTTGTGCGCACAACATATATCATTGATGAACAGGGTGTTATCGAAAAAGTAATGCCGAAGGTAAAACCGGATACCAATGCAGCAGAAATTTTGACCTATTTGGCTGGAGAAACAGAGAACTAATGCAAAACAAACAGAAATGGAGATCATTTATGAAAATCATTATATCCCCAACAAAGAAAATGCGTGTGGAAACAGATAGTTTGTCGTGGCAAGATCTGCCGTTGTTTTTGGATAAAACAGAGCAGATTTACAAAGTATTGCAGTCCACACCGGCTAATGAATTGCAAAAGATATGGAAATGTAATGATAAAATTGCAGCGCTGAATGTGGAACGGATTCAGAATATGGATTTATATCATGGATTGACACCAGCGATTCTGGCCTATGAGGGGATTCAGTTTCAGTATATGGCACCGGGCGTATTTACAGAAGCGGAGTTTGACTACATTCAGGAGCATCTCCGTATTCTGTCTGGTTTTTATGGTGTTTTGCGCCCATTTGATGGCGTGACACCGTATCGTCTGGAAATGCAGGCAAAGCTCTCTGTTGGTGGAAAAAAGGATTTATATGACTTTTGGGGAACGGCTTTGGCAGAATCATTGCAGACAGATTGTGTTCTGAATCTGGCTTCTAAAGAATATAGCCAAGCCGTTTCCAAGCACTTGGATGAATCCGTTCGATGGATCAACTTTGTTTTCGGTGAAGTTAAAAATGAAAAGGTTGTGGAAAAAGGGACACTCTGTAAAATGGCGCGAGGAGAGATGGTGCGTTATCTGGCAGAGAAGCAAATAGAAGATATAGAAGAAGTAAAACACTTTGATCGGCTGGATTTTCGGTATTCAGCAGAACACTCAAAGGAAGACACCTTTGTTTATATTCGCAATGAAGAAAGATAATGGAATGTACTTCCAAAAGAACCATAAAAAGTGTTGACAGAACCAGAAGTCGATGGTAATATATATTTCGCTGTCGGAACACAGTGAAAAAGTTCCAAAAAAGTTGAAAATAGTTGTTGACAGATCGGAAACGATGTGGTAACATATTATTCGCTGCTGAAACACAGAGAAAGCAGCAAAGAAAAAATGAAAAAGTTCTTGACAAGCGAAAAACTTTCTGATAAAATGTTATTCGCTGTCAAACTTGACAGACAAGATCTTCTCTCTGAAAAGAAAATGTTCAGAAAAAAGAACTTGACAGAAAAATAAAAGAGTGATAAGATATCACTCGCCGCTGAAAAAGCGGCACAGACTGATCCTTGAAAACTAAACAGCAGAAATAAACTTACAACCCATAGTCAATT
>OFMF01000048.1_pt1 | contig 107571 bp, 91 predicted proteins | sample 1541771 | NCBI WGS metagenome assembly OFMF01 (sample SAMN04209235, study PRJEB22552) | human gut metagenome | biome: gut; material: feces | host: Homo sapiens | place: USA: Oklahoma
TCCAATATGCAGTATCAGCCAAAAAAATAATGTTTTGCGGACAGCCGTTTCAGCTATCCGCTTTTTTGTACCTTAAAAGGATATTTCCCCTCCAATGCCCCCCTTCCATCCACCCCCCTCTATTACACATTGAGCTTACATATGTTATACTTCTTATACTTCCCTTTTCTGCGTCCTGCAAACCTCTGTATTCAACACAAAGTGCCGTTTGTGTCGTTCCGTTTGCTCTTCTTCACCCGTATAATAAAGCCATCAAATGAAGGAGGCAACAAGCCATGAACACAGACAAAATTTACGCAGAACAGATCGCCAACGAGTACGCCCCCAAGGACACCTCCAAAGTGGTTGCGCTTCGCAAGCTGGATGCCAGAGCAAAGCTCCCTGCCACGATCCTCACTTACAGTCTCGGCATCCTCTCTGCCCTCATTTTCGGCATAGGGCTGTGCCTGTGCATGAACGTCATCGGCGGCGGCACCACCGCCATGTTTATCTTTGGCTTCAATGTGGGCTGCCTCGGGCTGCTGGGTATGGGGGTAAACTATCCCCTTTATAAAAAGGTGCTGGCACAGGGCAAGCAGAAGTACGCCTATGAAATCATCGCCCTGGCAGAAGAGATCAGCAAAAAATAATTTGGAACAAGAAAGGCGACCACCATTGAACAAATCTGAAAGCAAGTATTTTTCCACCGCCGCCCGAATGGACGAAGCTTTTCTGGAATTGATCGAGACAAAGGATTTTTCCTACATCACCGTGAAGGAGATCTGTGAAAAAGCCGGTGTGAACCGTTCTACCTTCTATCTGCACTATGAAACGATCGGGGATCTTCTGACCGAAAGCACCGAGTATATCATCCGTCAATTTGAGAGTGCCATGCCGCAGGATGCCACCGGTTTCCTTGAAAAACTCCAAGCCCGTCCGCTGGAAGAATTGTTCCTCATCACGCCGGAATATCTCACGCCCTACCTTACCTACATCAAGGAACACCGGCGTATATTCAAGACTACGGTCGAACATTCGTCTGCGCTGCGGATGACCGATGCTTATCAAAAATTGAACCATCATGTTTTGACCCCCATCCTGAATCGCTTTCAGGTATCACCAGAGGACCAAAACTATATCATGCAATTTCATATCAACGGCTTGATCGCAATCATTAACGAATGGCTGCGGAATGATTGCTGCGACAGCATCGAGCACATTATTTCGGTTATGCAGCGGTGCATTAAAACACTTGCAAAAGATTGATCGTTTCAATTTATTGACTTTCCTTCACGCTCCCTCCGCTGCGGGCAACCTAAAACGGTTGCCCGCTCTTTTTATACCCCCATATGAAAGGAGGCCCGCCCATGCCAAGCAAAACCGAAGAATATTACGCCCTGGCCCAGCGCACGGCCAGCGGACTGACCCGGCACTGGGAAGCCTGGACCGAGTTTTTGACCACCGCATCCCGGCTGTACAAGTACCCCTTTTCGGACCAGCTGATGATCTACGCCCAGCGGCCGGATGCCACCGCCTGCGCCGCCTATGACATCTGGAACGACCGGATGAACCGCTATGTGCGCCGGGGGGCCAAGGGCATCGCCCTGCTGGACGAAAGCAGCGGCTTCCCCCGGCTGCGCTATGTCTTTGATGTATCGGACACCGGGGTGCGGCTCAACTCCCGTGAGCCGGAGCTGTGGCAGGTGACCGAGCCGCTGCTCCCCGCTGTGACCGAGATGCTTGCCCGGCAGTATGACCTGCCCGAAAGCGCCTTTCCCCAGCTGCTGGCCAGCCTTTCCGGCCGGTTGGTGGACAGCTACTGGGACAACAACGGGCAGGACATCCGTGCCATCCTGGACGGTTCGCTGCTGATGGAGTATGATGAAGCCGGAGTGGAGATGCAGTTCAAGTCCGCCGCCGCCATCAGCGTCACCTATACGCTGCTGGAACGCTGCGGCTGCCAGCCCACAGGCTGGTTTGACCAGGCGGATTTCCACGCTGTCTGCGACTTTTCCACCCCGGATGCCGTCTTTGCGCTGGGTGCGGCGGTCAGCGACATGAGCCGGGAGGTGCTGCGGCAGATCGAGCGCACCGTCAAGACCCACACCCGCCGCCAGAATCTTGAAAGGAGCCACTATGAACACCAGGAGCACAAGCTACTCGACCATCGGGGACTATCAGCTCCCGAACCTGACCCTGAACCAGCCGCCGAAACCGCTGGGCCGATACGGACGGATGCGCCGGGCCTATCTGATGGAGCATCGCCCGGTACTGTACCACACGATGCTGCTGAACGGAAGCCTGTACCCGCATCTGTTGGAGTTGGAGCAGACAGCCCAGAGCCGGATGCAGCAGCTGATAAACTCCCTGTTGAAACAGAACCCCGCCCCGGACAAGGAGAGCCAGCAGATGGGCTGGGTACAGCACATGAACCGCCTGAAAGCACAGGTGGAAGAAATGATCCTGACGGAACTGATCTACAGCTAAGTTTTCTGGATGCAAGCATCCCCACCGAAGCCCAGCAGATCGAGAATATAGACCAAGCGGAGAGCGAAAAAACGCCCTCCGCTTTTGTTTTGCCACAGGCTGAGATCGAGCACGAACTGCGCACCTCCGGCTCTGGCTTTGCGCAGGGAAAGCAGCGCATTATGGAGTTGTTCCAGACCCAGTCGGATAGAAACCTTCGTGCCAAAGCTCTGGCAAAGGAATACGGCATCGGTGGGCACTCTCACACCTTTTTGAACGGAAGTAAGGGTTTTGTTCACCACGATGGCAAAGGGCTGGAATTTGAACGCTACCCGGGACATCAGAAATTCGCCTTGAACTGGACGCAGGTTGAAAAATATATCGACCTGATGATCCTGTCCGGGCGATACCTGACCGATGAGGAAAGAGAACAGCGTACAGCAGCGCAGGAAGCAACCATCTATAAGGTCTGGGACGAAGTTGTAGTAGACCTGCCTACCAGAACGATCGAGGGCACTATCGGCTATGTTGGCGAAACCGATGTGCGCATCGACACCAGTGCGCACGGTCATTCTTGGGACAATGAGGTCATCAACAAACAGCAGTTCGAGGATGCACTGCGGCAGGAGGAGCCGGACGAGCCGGAACTGTCGGATGAAGAACTGGACGAGCTGCCCGTCTCTGTTGTGATCGATGGAAAGATACAGACCTTCCCGGATGCCGCTGCCTTGGATGAAGCCCTGAACACGGAGAGTGTCCCAGAACCTGCCGGGAATTTCCGTATCACAGACGACCATCTGGGTGAGGGCGGCCCCAAACAGAAATACGCCCGGAACGTGGAGGCCATCCGCACCCTGTTCCGGCTGGAACAGGAGCACCGTGCCGCCACTGCCGAGGAACAGCAGGTGCTTTCGCAGTATGTGGGCTGGGGTGGTCTGGCAGATACCTTTGACCCCAAAAAGGACAGTTGGGCAAAAGAGTACGCCGAACTGAAAGGGCTGCTTTCAGAGGATGAATATGCCGCTGCCCGTGCCAGCACCCTGAATGCCCATTACACCAGCCCCATCGTTATCCGTAGTATCTACGATGCATTGGAGCACATGGGGTTCCGCAGCGGCAACATCCTGGAGCCGAGCATGGGGGTGGGCAACTTCTTCGGAATGTTGCCGGAGGGGATGCGGTCCAGCCGCCTGTATGGTGTGGAGCTGGACAGTATCACCGGGCGCATTGCACAAAAACTGTACCCGCAGGCCGACATTACGGTTGCTGGCTTTGAGACCACCGACCGCAGGGATTTTTACGATCTGGCCGTGGGCAATGTGCCTTTTGGCAACTACAAAGTCAACGACAAGGCATACAACAAGCTGGGATTTTCCATCCACAACTATTTTTTCGCCAAGGCCATCGACCAGGTGCGGCCGGGCGGCATCGTAGTCTTTGTCACCAGCCGCTACACCCTGGACAGCAAGGACAGCACCGCCCGCAAGCACATGGCAGAACGCGCCGATCTGCTGGGGGCCATTCGTCTGCCCAACAACGCTTTCCGTGCCAACGCTGGTACGGATGTTGTTTCGGATATTATCTTCCTGCAGAAGCGTGACCGCCCCATCGACCACGAGCCGGACTGGGTGCAGCTTGGCAAGACCGAGGACGGCTTTGCCATCAATCAGTATTTCGTAGACCACCCGGAGATGGTGCTGGGAGAACTCACCACCGAAAGCACCCAGTACGGTCACGACTTGACTGTTGCACCCATTGAGGGTGCAGTGCTGGCGGACCAGCTTGCAGAAGCGGTACAGCATATTGAGGGGCAATACACCGAGGTTGAGGTGGAAACACCAGATATTGCGGATGCCGAAAATGAGAAGCACATTCTCCCGGCTGACCCGGAGGTCAAAAACTTCTCCTACACCGTGGTGGACGGCGAGGTGTTCTACCGGGAAAATTCCGTGATGACGCAGGTAGAACTGTCCGACACCGCCAAGGGGCGTGTCACCGGCATGGTGGAACTGCGCCAGATCGTCAACGACCTGATTCAGCAACAGTTGGAGGATTACCCCGATGCCGACATTAAGGCAACGCAGGAGCATTTGAATGCCACCTATGATGCCTTTACCGCCCAATACGGTCTGCTGAACGACCGCAAAAACAGGCGGCTGTTTGAGCAGGATTCCTCCTACTATCTGCTGTGTTCACTGGAAAATCTGGACGAGCAGGGGCAGCTCAAGAGCAAGGCGGCAATGTTCACGAAACGCACCATCCGCCCGGAACGCACTATCATCCGTGTGGATACCCCCAGCGAAGCACTGGCGGTGTCCATCGGAGAACACGGCAAGGTGGACCTGCCCTATATGGCGCAGCTGCTGGGGACCCCAGGTGAATACGGGCATATTACCACGGACCTTTCCGGCGTGATCTTCAAGGACCCTGCCGCTGACCCCACCGACCCGGAAGCAGGCTGGCAGACGGCGGATGAATACCTCTCCGGCAATGTGCGGAACAAACTGCATCTGGCAAAGCTGGCTGCACAAACTGACCTGCAATTTTCTGTGAATGTTGCTGCGCTGGAAAAGGCCCAGCCCAAGGAGCTGGAAGCCTCCGAGATCGATGTGCGGCTGGGGGCCACCTGGCTTTCCCCCGACATCGTCCAGAAGTTCATGGAGGAAACCTTTCGGGTGCCCTACTATATGCGCCGCTCCATCGCCGTCAAGTTCTCCCCTCACACAGCGGAATGGCGCATCGAGGGCAAGACCGCCTTGGGCAAAGGAGATATCACCTCCTGCGAGACCTACGGCACCGGCCGGGCCAACGCCTACAAGATTTTGGAAGAGACCCTCAACCTGAAGGACATCCGCATCTACGACACCATCGAGGATGCCGATGGCAAACCAAAACGGGTGCTGAACAAGCGAGAGACCACCTTAGCACAGCAGAAGCAGCAGGCCATCAAGGATGCCTTTGCAAACTGGGTCTGGCAGGACCCTCAGCGCCGCAACGCCCTGGTGAAGCAATACAATGAGCTGTTCAATTCCACCCGGCCCCGAGAGTACAACGGCGAACACCTCCACTTTGTGGGCATGAACCCGGAGATCACCCTCCGAGAGCACCAGCGCAACGCCATTGCGCACGTGCTGTATGGCGGCAACACGCTGCTGGCGCACGAGGTAGGGGCGGGCAAGACCTACGAAATGGCGGCATCTGCCATGGAAGCAAAACGGCTGGGGCTGTGCCAGAAAAGTCTGTTCGTGGTGCCCAACCACCTGACCGAACAGTGGGCCAGCGAGTTTCTGCACCTATACCCCAACGCCAAGCTGCTGGTAGCCCGGAAGAAGGATTTTGAGACCGCCAACCGCAAAAAGTTCTGTGCCCGCATCGCCACCGGCGACTACGATGCCGTCATTATCGGTCACAGCCAGTTTGAGCGCATCCCTCTTTCCTTTGAGCGGCAGGAGCGCATGATCCAGGAGCAGGTCCAGGAGATCCAGAACGCCATTGCAGAGCTGAAATACTCCAACGGGGAGCGCTTTACCGTAAAACAGATGGAAAAGACCCGCAAGAGCCTGGAGGCCAAGCTGGAAAAGCTCCGGGCCGCTGACCGCAAGGACGATGTGATCACCTTTGAGCAGCTGGGAATAGACCGGCTGTTTGTGGACGAAAGCCACAATTTTAAGAACCTCTTTTTGTACACAAAGATGAGGAACGTGGCGGGGCTTTCCACCAGTGAGGCGCAGAAATCCAGCGATATGTTCGGCAAGTGCCGGTATATGGATGAGCTGACCGGCGGGCGGGGCGTGGTGTTTGCGACCGGCACCCCGGTCAGCAACTCCATGACCGAGTTATACACGGTCATGCGCTACCTCCAGTACAGCACCTTGCAGCAAAAACAGCTGACCCACTTTGACTGTTGGGCTTCCACCTTTGGCGAGACCACCACCGCCATCGAGCTTGCGCCGGAAGGCTATACTTTAATAGGACGATAAACGTGATTGTCCTAAATTGAAAGATTCCATAAGAAAGGAGGTAGAACAAATGCCTAAAGAACCAAAAATCACCGCACTCTATGAGCGTTTGTCAAGAGATGATGATCTTGCTGGTGAATCGAATTCCATCACCAACCAAAAGAAATATCTGGAAGATTACGCCCAAAAGAACGGCTTCAAGAACATCCGCCATTTTACAGATGATGGCTTTTCAGGTGTGAATTTCAATCGTCCCGGCTTTCAATCTCTAATAAAAGAGGTAGAAGCAGGAAATGTCGAAGCGCTTATTGTGAAGGATATGAGCCGCTTAGGACGAAATTATCTGCAAGTCGGTTTTTATACGGAAGTTCTGTTCCCACAGAAAAACGTCCGATTCCTTGCAATCAACAACAGCATCGACAGCAACAATGCTTCAGACAATGATTTTGCTCCGTTTTTGAATATTATGAACGAATGGTATGCCAAAGACACGAGTAATAAAATCAAGGCTGTGTTCGATGCCCGGATGAAAGATGGAAAACGTTGCAGCGGCTCTATTCCATATGGATATAACCGTTTGCCGAACGACAAGCAGACACTTGTTGTTGATCCGGTGGCATCCGAAGTCGTAAAGCGCATTTTTCTTCTTGCGTACGAAGGAAAAAGCCCACGGACAATCGCAGAACTGTTGACAGAGGAAAAAGTCCTGATTCCTGCTGCATACGCAAAGAAATATCATCCGGAGCAGTACAATGGGACAAAGTTCTCCAATCCGTACCTGTGGGGCACCTCCTCCGTAAGAACAATTTTAGGTCGGCAGGAATATCTGGGACACACTGTTTTACGAAAATCTGTAAGCACAAATTTCAAACTTCACAAGAGAAAAGAAACAGATGAAGATGAACAGTACGTTTTCCAGAACACGCATGAACCGATTATATCGCAAGAAGTTTGGGATAGTGTTCAGAAACGCAGATGCCGAGTGAATCGTGCTTCTGCTTGGGGAACGCACACCAACCGTTTAAGCGGGTATCTGTATTGTGCCGACTGCGGCAGAAGATTGACCTTGCAAACACACTACAGTAAAAAGGATGGGTCTACTCAATATTCTTATCGTTGTGGTGGATATGCAAGTCGGGTGAATGGCTGTACTGCCCATTCAATCAGTGCCGATAATGTTGAAGCCCTGATATTGGCATCGGTCAAACGCTTTTCGAGGTTTGTTCTAAAAGATGAAGAAACCTTCGCTTTGGAACTGCAATCACTTTGGAAAGAGAAACGTGAAGAAAAGCCGAAGCAGAACCAATCGGAATTGAAACGTTGTCAAAAACGCTATGATGAGCTTTCTGCCCTTATTCGTAGCCTGTACGAAAATCTTATGGCTGGACTGTTGCCCGAACGACAGTACAAGCAGCTGATGGCACAGTATGATAGCGAGCAGGCAGAATTGGAATCGAAGATGGAAACGATGAAATCCGAAATTGCCGAAGATAAGTCAAGTTCTGTTGATATTCAACATTTCATTTCGCTGATTCGTAAGTGCAAAAATCCAACAGAAATCTCCGATTCAATGTTTAACGAACTTGTCGATAAAATCGTTGTTTATGAAGCCGAGGGTGCAGGCAATGCCCGCACACAAAAGGTTGACATTTATTTCAACTATGTCGGCCAAGTCGATATTGCTTATACCGAGGAAGAACTTGCCGAACTGAAAGCGCAGAAGGAGCAGGAAGAACGGCAGCACATGGAAAAGCAGCGCAAACGTGAAAAAGCCTACCGAGAAAAGCGAAAGGCAAAGAAAATCGCTGAAAACGGTGGCGAGATCATTAAAACCAAAACGTGTCCGCACTGCGGGAAGATGTTTACACCTACGAGCAACCGACAGCTTTTCTGTTCAAGAGACTGCTGGAATCAGGCAAGACAGGAGCAAAAGGAAGCGGCTAGAGAAGCCGAGAGAGGAACTCACTACTACCGGCAGCGCACCTGTGCCGTGTGCGGTCACTCCTACTGGCCTACACACAGCCAGCAGGAATTTTGTTCCGATGAGTGCAGAAGAATTAACCACAACAGGAAAACCTTGGAATTCTATCACAAGAAAAAAGGAAATCCAAAACCTGACCCAGAAGCAACCCCAACGCCGAAACCAAAGGAGGATAATGCAGCATGACTACCTTAAAGAACACGCTCCACGACAGCAACAACGGTCTGGACTACACCCTTGTCAATGACCACTATCTGCCGAACCTGACCGCAGCAGCCCCGGCAGAGCAGGACCCCACCGGGCGGTGGGGCCGCTTACATAAGACGTACCTGAAGGAGCAGCATCCCATCCAGTATAATCAACTGCTCCTGTCCGGTGAGTTGGACGGCTATCTTGCCAAGCTGGACAAACAGGCCGAGGAACAGCTTGCATTGACCATCCGGCAGATGCGGGGCAGTGCGGTTGGGTGACTTAAGAGAAAGAAAAAAGAGACCTCATATCGTTGAAAATCAAATTTTAAAATCATTAAAGGAGCTATTTAAATGAAACGAAATCAGAATTTCGACCCTAATCACTCTCAAAAAGTGCTTTCCTGCCACTACAACATGGACACCAACCGGGTGGAAGCCCGGTTCGCAGATGGCACTACCCTTGCCATTGACTGCATCGCCATCGAGGACGAGTACGGCAACACTCCGGCACAGCGAGCGGAGCTGGACTGGCTGCTATACAATAAGCCCTTGGAGTACGTCCAGCTTGTGCTGAGTGGTGAGATTGAGCATTATCTCTCACTTGGCTGTGACCATGGCAGGTTAGAAGGTTGACCTTTAATTAAAATATCCAAAGCAGACAAAACAGCCCTCTACTTGCAATCGTTGCAAATAGAGGGCTGTTGATTTGTTGATGCTTCGCTCCGAACCGTACCATCGACTGTCTTTTGATTTAGATGCGCAAATCATTAGAACACATAAGGCCGATTCTATATGTTTCCGAGTTACTATCAATAAAGCTTTGTGACACTGAAAGGACACGGGTTTTCAATTTTACACCATTGAATTTTAGATTTATGTAATATCCTTCCTTTTTTAAAACACTTCTGCAAACCATTTTATATATCGTATTAGATTTGCACAAAAAACTTATTAAAAAGCTGTTTTTGTCTTCAAGCATTTTATTGTCAATAAAAATATCAGCCTGTATTAACGTCCCTTCAAATTCGATTTCTCCACGATAAGTACAAAATTTTGGAATGTCATTATCTTCCATATGATTTTCCATCTGTTCTATCCGATGATCAATGGTACATATACGCTTCGACTCCCGGCAATACATAGGAAACACCTTGAATGTCTAACATTGACCCTTCCAATGTTGCATAATTGCTGCCAGGCATCATTTGAACATCTACAAGACCGCTAACATAGCCATCAAAACTAATGCCATTAAGCGGACAATAATCACCAGCTGTTGTACTCACACTTCCAGAGAACACCATCGGCCCAGAAATATTAGAAGATATTGACCAAAAAACTTGTCCCGGAATGGTCCAGTAAATTGTTGCGGTTCCTGCATCGCCCCGTACGCTAGTACGTTCGTCAGGATTATAAACTATCAACTTCCCATCATCAATATAAAAATGAATGACACCAATTGTCGAATTAGGATAAGCATCCACAGGATTTTCTGAATGTACCTGGGAAGAGTTTCCGGTCGCCGCTAGTGCTGACGGACAGATAATTACAAACGCCATAACAATTAGTAACGATGCCCAAAGGTGTTTTACCGATTTCATAGTATTCCTCCAAAATGAAATATATGTTGTTTTTATTTATATGAAACCTTTTCTCACAGTATATTCAACCTTACTAGCATCACCCTCCACATTATTTTCACATAACATATCTTACGCGGTTTCAGTCATGATCAAGCGATTCGGGAACATCCGGCTGATATGCAGTGAAGAAGCAGGTGCTATTTACACTTGCTACTGCCATACCCATTGCAACAGCGCAAGTGAGCTTACTCAGCCAATACATTATCTTTTTCATTTTTTCTCCTTCTTTTGATTTTTGAAAACGGTCGCCCAAAAGGAAAACCGAATTCATCTTTGAAATTTTCGTGTCAGGCAAGGAATGACTGCAAATATAATCAATGCCCATTTCGAAAAATAGTAAATTGTTATAAATCTTGAGAGTGGTAGAATATCAATTGCCGCAAGAATGACATCAAAACCAGTCAAACAGATGCTAATATGCCTATACTTTCGCTTCTTTTCTGTGGGGAGTCTCTTGTTTTTGGCTTCAACAGGGGCATACAAAAATGCAATTATGAATAGTAAACAAGTCGTTATCAACCGAAATCCATATGTCGCCACAATTTGATAACTTAAAACGACACTTGCAAGAAAGACAGATAAGAAAGCCAAGTAGCAGTTAAAATGTGAGGATGCATGATATCCTCCTAGGTATATTCGAAGTGGGATAAAGCCGAGGAGAAAAGCCAATGAGTACCATATATTACCGCAAACACATGATGCGATAAGAATGAGGAAAATACTTATTGTTGATGAAATCAACAATTCATAGGCATATACATAAATATTTGATTCACTGCGTTCAATAATTCCATGACCATATAGCCATTCGACAACTTTTCGAGAGATCGTACGCTCTAACATAAAATTTTCATTTATAAAGAAACAGACGGGCGTCCTTCTTGTATTGTCGGATGCCCGTCTGTTCACAAGAAGTTAACAAGAATCAAACTTTTTAACTAAGCGAGTAGATAGCAGTAATTGATTTTATTTCGAGTTTCGCCAATGAAGCCATTTCCTTATCAACAGTATAATGGCAATGATCATTACCACGATAAAAGTAGAAATGGAAAGCTGGGTTAAAAAGATGCTTTGCGAAAAGAAAAAAAGAACCAACAATCGAAACGCTACGGCTATTAGTAACAGAATTCCAGTTAATTTTTCCATTATTATATCTCCCGGTAGCGTATGTTGAAATCACATGTTTGTTTCAACATAGATTTTTCCATTTCGGATTACAAAATTAAGGTATGCATTAGCAGTTCCTGCAACGCTGAAATATTTGAATTCGATTTTCAGGCTCGCCATAGTCGATGTGTGTGTAAGACTATGAGAGAGAATCTCATGAACAGTCGTATAGTCCAAGTCATATGCGGCTGTGATTTTATAGCTACTGTTAGTGTCAACCTTGTACTCAAAATGCGAACCGATGGAGTTGTATTCAACCGTATAAGTACCATGGATAACGGGATCGCCATTTGCTCGTCCCTGAATCGGAGTGTCTGGACGAATCGTAATGGTTCCATGTTCGCTGTTGTCCAACTGAATCGTACCAGATTCACCGATGGGTGCAACATAATAGGACTTTAGTTCGGGCTCGGTGATTGCGGCATTTGCCATTAAAGGATTTACCGCAATCAAAAGGGCGGCACTACCGGATAGTGCAAGGAAGCTACGCCGAGAAAGCTTTTTCATGGTGATTGACCTCCTAAAATGAAATTTACAAATCATAGACATATAGCTAACGCTATACATCATGATTTTTAGTTGATGATACCATAATTTCAAACGAAAGCAATCTATTTGTCGTGAATGGTTAGCTTTCTGGCACGAACGGTCAATTTGGAGACTTGCTGATTCCTATCCTACCATTTATAATGGTTGTAAACATCAAATCTAATTGGAGGATCTTCAAATGGCAAAATATACGGTCGCGGTCTGCGATGATGAAAAAGAAGATTTAAGTTTCATCGTAAGAAAAATCACAGAATACGACACTCACCAGCTCTTTGAGATCAAAACTTATACAGATGGAGAACTACTTTTTGACGAATTAAAATCACAAAAAACATCCATTGACCTCTTGCTTTTGGACATAGAGATGCCATCCAATGGATTTCAACTTGCACGAACTCTACAAGCTTTGCCAAAGCATCCAATGGTGATTTTTGTAACTAGACAACATGAATATGCCGTTCAAGGTTATGGAATAGCTTTTCGCTATTTGACAAAACCATTAAATGACCTATTGTTTAAATCCGCAATGGATGCGGCAACTCAAGAACTTGCATCACGCCGATTCCTTGTTGAATGTGATGGCGGAACATTATCGCTGGAAACTGCAAATATTTACTATATTGAAAGTTATGGTCATACAATTTTAGTTCACAGCAAAGGTAAAGACTTTCAACTTCGGATGAATATTCAAGATGCAGCCAAGCAACTTCCCAAACGCTGCTTTACAGCACCCCATAGGTGCTATCTTGTTAATATGGAACACATCCTTTATACTTCATCGGACGAAATCATGCTTTCCAACGGAGCAAAGCTGCCTATTAGCCGAAGAAAACGTCAGGAATTCAATCAAGCGTTCAACACATATTTAGGACGGTAAAATGTATTATTTTATAGAATTGGCCGGAAGTATTACAAACATTGCACTGCTCAGTCTGTTTATGAGTCGATTATTTGTGCGAAACAGGATTCAAAGCAAATGGCACTACGCCTTTTTGGCTTTGCTATGCACAGGGCAGTGCGCTCTAAGTCTTTTTCCGAATTGGGTGATACCTAGGACGCTCTACTTACTGCTTGGAGGTTTTTTACTAGCAAGATTGTTCTATGAAGTTCAGACTTGGCCAGCGGCTTTCGCAAGTGGTTTATTTTTTGTCTTAGGTTCCGTGGTAGAGATTCTTGCGATGTTATTGATTGGCGTTCATCTTCCAGATACGGAACTTTTAATGCAGGTTGGAGCAGCGCGATTGATTTACGTTGTGTTCTCTAATCTGATTCAAATACCGCTCCTTATTTTAGTGTCACATTTTTTTAACCGGGAAGAAAGTGATTTACGGATTGTATGGCTTCTTCCTCTAATCAGTATTCAACTTGCAAGTATCTCCGTGTGCTATGTTGTACAGTGCCATGCAGCAGACAAAGATTTTCCGGACTATATGGTCTTTTTCATGGCTGTCCTGCTTTTTGTGAATATTATGATTGTTTTCTATGTGGAAGCTCTGCGGAAAAATGAAAAAGAAAAGTATCTGGCAGAACTAACAGAACAGCACTATCATTTACAGATAGAGTACTATCAGCAACTTCTGGAAAAGCAACAAGAAACAAAGGCTCTTTGGCACGACATTAAAAAATATACCGCCGCAATGCAAGCGGTTGCAGCACAAAATGACTCTGAACAACTCCGTCAGATTGCTCAAGCAGCTGCGGATGCTTATGAACGTGTGAAAGACATCTCTGCTGTTGGAAATCCTGTGGTTGATGCTTTACTGAATCAATATCTCCGTTCTGCAAAAGAAAACCAGATTGAAGTTCTCTTAGATATAACGATTCCAGAAGTTCTCGCTATCTCAACATTGTTATTAAGCGTTGTTATTGGCAACACATTCGATAATGCAATTGAAGCTTGTCGACTTATCGCTCCAGAGAAAAGGGTGATTCACTTGCAACTGCGAAAACAGAACCGAATCCTGTTTTACAGTATCGAAAATCCATATATAGATGCTGTCACCCAACTGCGTGTAGGAAAACACCATGGTTACGGGCTGAAAAATGTAGAACGTGCTGTGAATCAAAACAACGGTAATTTTCAGGTAGAGAAAAGTAACGGACACTTTATTGTACAAATTCGTTTAAACTGTGAGAATTAAATGCGTTCCACAGCCAAATAATCAACACACATCTATACTGATTGTTTGGCTCTTTATTTTGTAAAGGAGCGTGATGCCATTGACCCAACCCAAAACCGACCTATCCTACCTCCGCAATGAAAAAGCCAAAGCCGAACAGAAGCTGCGCTCTTGCCAGCACCGGGAGAGGATCCTTGAACGCCAGATGTCAGAGCTGAACCGGAGAGAGCGTGTGCATCGCCTTTGCACTCGTGCTGGAATGCTGGAAAGCTTTCTTGTCTGTCCGGGAGAATTGACCGACGATCAGGTGATGGAGCTGCTGAAAATTTCATTCCGTCAACCTGAAGTCGTTCTGGCGCTTGCAAAGATGGTGCATGACGTTCACGAAAAGCAGAACGTTCCAAACCCCCTATGAATTAGGGCGCAATTATACACCGTTCCGGTGAAATTGCGGTCTTGCAGACAGCTCGATGAAATCGAAGCTGGCGTTTGTGCGCCAGCCCGATTCCATCCCAAGGAAAACTGCATTTTCCTTGCGCTGCTTTGCAGCTATCCTTTTGCGGCTCCCGCCTGAGACCGAAGCGCACAGCACTCCGCTCCAAGGCGGCGAGTACAACCGAATACGATTCCAGACCGTTCATCAAGAGCAATCTTGCTGGGCGGTCTTTTTGTTTGGAGGTGATGCCTATTCCGTGTCCGCATTTCAAAATCACCATCGTCAAGCGCAGCCAAGGGCAGTCCGCTGTTGCTGGGGCTGCTTATCAGAGCGGCGAACGGCTGTTCAGCGAGTACGACCAGAAAACGAAATTCTACAACAAGAAGAAAGAACTTGTCCATGCCGAGATCATGCTGCCGTCCCATGCGCCGCCCGGATTTGCAGACAGGCAGATTCTCTGGAACGCCGTGGAAGCCGTGGAGAACCAGTGGAACTCCCAGCTTGCCCGGCGCATTGTGCTGGCGTTCCCGGTGGAGGTGCCGAAGGAACAGTATCTTTCTATGATAAAAGAATTTTGTCAGGAGCAGTTTGTTTCCAAAGGGATGATTGCTGATTTTGCCATTCACGACAAGGGAGATGGAAACCCACACGCCCACATTCTACTGACGCTCCGGGCAATGGATGAACACGGCAAGTGGCTCCCGAAAGCCAGAAAGGTGTACGACCTTGACGAGAACGGTGAGCGCATCCGGCTCGCTTCCGGCAACTGGAAGTGTCACAAGGAAAACACGGTGGACTGGAACGACCAGAAGTATGCCGAGGTTTGGCGGCACAGCTGGGAAGTTGTTACCAACCGCTATCTGGAAGCCGCTGGCAGACCAGAACGTGTTGACCTGCGCTCCTTTGAGCGGCAGGGCATCCAGCAGATACCGACCGTGCATCTCGGTCCCGCTGCACACCAGATGGAAAAGCGCGGGGTGAAAACCTTTCTCGGCAATCTGAACCGAGATATTCGAGCCGCCAACAGCCTGATGCAGTCCATCCGCAGTGCAATTCGTGGTCTGCAACACTGGATCGCAGACCTGAACGAAAAGAAGCAGCTTCTTCTGGACGCTCTGGAAAAGGCGAAAGAACCCACGCTGTCCGACCTGCTGGTGGACTACTTCAATCTCCGCAATGAGCAGCGCAGCGATTGGTCTGGCAAGGCAAAACTGAAATGCACTATTCGGGACTTTGAGGAAGTCAAACAGGCGGTGGACTATATGAAAGCCCATTCCCTGAACACCATCGAGGATTTGGACACTGCAATTTCTAACCTGAACCAGACCGCCGCCCCTCTCCGCAAGCAGTTGAAGCAGAACGAAAACCGTATGCGGGCAATCGCCCAGATCAAGGACGCTGCCGCCGCCCATGCCAAGCTGAAGCCCATCCACGACACCTTTATCAAGAAGAACTTCAAGTTGACCAAGGACGCTTACGCTGCCCAGCACAAGGACGAGCTGGACGCATTCAATAAAGCCGTCCGCACCCTGATGAAGCTGAACGGCAGCACAGCGGTGGATTTTTCGGCATTGGATGCCGAATTTTCTGCGCTGCAATCGAGCAGTGCAGAGCTGCGCACCCAACTGGAAACCTTGCAGCCGGATATCTCCGCACTGAAAAATGTGCGAAAGTATATCGACATGGTGCTGAATAAGCAGCAGCTTTCCGCACCGGGCGGCAAGACCCCGGAGAAGGAATCGGTGCTGAAAAAGCTGGAAGAAGCCAAGGCAGCGCAATTCCAGAAGAAAACCGAGCAGAAAAATCAAACACAGGAGCTTTAAGGAGGAAGCAGCATGACCTACACCCAAGCCCAGATCGACAAAGCCAATGCGGTGGATCTGGAAAAATTTCTCCGGGCACAGGGCGAAACGCTGGTGCGCAGCGGAAAAGAATACCGCTGGAAAGCCCACGACAGCCTGACTGTCTGTGGAAACAAATGGTTCCGGCACAGCCAGAGCAAGGGCGGTTTCCCGGTGGATTTCGTGATGGAATTTTACGGCAAGTCCTTCCCTGAAGCGGTGCAGATGCTGACCGGAGAGCCGGGCGAAGCTCAGCCGGAGGCTGATTCCGCCCCCTCTCCGGCATTTCGCTTGCCGCTGCGGAACGTCACCAATGCCAACATCCTGAACTATCTGACACAGGAACGGAAACTCAGTCCCTCGCTGGTGAACTTCTTCATCGCCGCCGGAGATATTTACGAAGACGCTGCCCACCACAACGTGGTCTTTGTGGGGCGGGATGCAGACGGGCATCCCCGCTACGCAAGCAGCCGTGGAATTCGGGAGAAATTTCGGCAGGATGCAGCCGGTGCAGAAAAGGCGTTTGGCTTTGCCCATCGTGGCACCGACAAACAGTTGCTGGTCTTTGAAGCCCCCATCGACCTGCTGTCTTTCATCGAACTGTTTCCGCAAAACTGGCAGCAGCACAATTATCTGTCGCTGGGCGGCGTGTCGGCAAGGGCATTGCAGCAATTCCTCTCAGAACGCCCGGACGTGGAGCGAGTGTTCCTCTGTCTAGATGCCGATAAAGCCGGAGAGGATGCCTGCAAGCGACTGACGGCGCTGCTGCCGGACACCGTGAGCGTGACCCGCATCCAGCCCTGCATGAAGGACTGGAACGATGTTCTCGTGCACCGGGCAGAGATTCCAAACCGCAATTATTTCAAGAGCATCGCGCTAAAGGAGCCATCAAAACCGGAAACGGTGAAGATCATCCGCATGAGCGACGTGGAGCTGACCCCAGTAGACTGGCTCTGGAAACCGTATCTTCCCTTTGGAAAGCTCAGCGTGCTGCAAGGTAATCCGGGCGAGGGCAAGACCTACTTTGCCATGCACCTTGCCGCCGCCTGCACCAACGGAAAGCTGCTGCCCAACATGGAGCGCATAGAACCCTTCAACGTGATCTACCAGACCGCTGAGGACGGTCTGGGTGATACGGTCAAGCCCCGCCTGATCGAAGCCGGGGCAGACCTTGACCGGGTGCTGGTCATTGATGACAGCGATGTGCAGCTGACGCTCTCCGATGAACGAATTGAAAAAGCCATAATCGAGAACAACGCCCGACTGGTCATCATCGACCCGATCCAGGCGTATCTCGGTGCCGACGTGGACATGAACCGGGCAAACGAAGTCCGTCCTATCTTCATGCGGCTGGGACAGGTAGCGCAGCGAACAGGCTGCGCTATTTTGCTGATCGGGCATCTGAACAAGGCCGCTGGAATGCAGAGTCTGCAACGGGGTCTCGGCTCCATCGACATCGCCGCCGCCGTCCGCAGCGTTATGTTCATCGGCAAGCTGAAGCACGACCCCACCATGCGCATCCTGACGCACGAAAAAAGTTCTCTTGCCCCGCCGGGAGCGTCACTGGCGTTCTCTCTGGGGGACGAGGGCGGTTTCCGCTGGGTCGGCGAGTACGACATTACCGCAGACGAGATGCTGTCCGGCATCGAGCCGCAGCGGGAAACCAAGACCCAACAGGCTAAAGACCTGATCTGCACCCTGCTTTCCGGAGGAAAGCAGGTGCTCAGCGAGGACATCGACAAGGCGGCTCTGGAAAGGGGCATCCCCGGTCGAACCGTCCGGGATGCAAAACGGGAACTGGGCGATGCCCTGAAAAGCAAGATCGTGGAAGGCCGCAAAAAGGTCTTTTGGATGGAATAAGCTATTTGACTGGCAGAAAATTTTGGCTGGCAAGAAAATCATGGTACACCCACAGTTGCCAGTCTGCCAGCCAAATTTGAAAAATGACGATAAAAGGAGAAATCGAATGGAGAATCAGAATTCGAGTTATTCGGTGCAGATTGGTAAAACCACCTTTATTGTGTGCGTGAAGCAGTCCGAAACCGCCAAAAAGCCGATTGAAAAGATGTTCAAGGATATGTGCAGACATGAGGTCACAAGGGACTTCCTTGCAGACAACCTGATGAATTTAGAAAAATTACCGAAAACCTCTTGACGAAGTCCAGCCCGAGGGCACCGGCTACCGGGCAAGGACCCGCTTCGCCAAATTTTTCAATCTGCCGGAACTCATGAATATGTTCAAGGAGGTAGCCGACATCAAAACGAGCGACCAGCTCCATCTTCCGGTGCCGGAAGCAACGTTCGAGACGGTGGTGGCAAAGCCCTCCGAACTCCAAAAAGAGATGGTGCAGAACCTGAGCGAGCGTGCCGCCAGGGTGCATTCCGGCATCGTGGATGCATCCGAGGACAATATGTTGTGCATCACAAACGACGGTCGGAAGATCGGGCTGGACGTGCGCCTGATGAATCCCCTGCTGCCGGACGACCCGAGCAGCAAGCTGAACGCCTGTGTGCGGAATGTGTTGCAGATCTGGGAGGAGGGCAAAGATCAGAAGCTGACCCAGCTTTTGTTCTGTGACCTCTCCACCCCAAAAAACGACGGCAGCTTCAACGTGTACGAGGACATCAAGGCAAAGCTGCTGGCCGCCGGGGTGCCGGAAAACGAGATCGAGTTCATCCACAACGCCGACACCGAGGCGAAAAAGGCGGCGCTTTTCTCCAAGGTGCGCTCCGGGGATGTACGCATCCTGCTGGGCAGCACCCAGAAGATGGGCGCGGGCACAAACGTGCAGGATCGGCTGGTGGCGGTGCATCACTTGGATGTGGGATGGAAGCCCAGCGATATGACCCAGCGCAATGGCAGAATTATTCGTCAGGGCAATCAAAACAAACAAGTTTACGTTTATAATTACGTCACTGAAGGGACATTTGACGCCTACCTCTGGCAGACTTTGGAGAACAAGCAAAGGTTTATCTCCCAGATCATGACCAGCAAAAGCCCGGTGCGCTCCTGTGAGGATGTGGACGAGCAGGCTCTCTCCTATGCGGAGATCAAGGCGCTGTGCGCTGGAAATCCGCTCATCAAAGAAAAGATGGACCTGGACGTGCAGGTAGCAAAACTCCGGGTCCTGAAAGCCGACCACCAGAGCCAGAATTTCCGTCTGCAAGACAAGCTGCTGACCAAATTCCCGGCAGAGATCCAGGAGATGAACGCCCACATTGCCGCCTTGAAATCGGATGCCGCACTTGCTGCGGCACATCCGCAGGGCCAAGAGACATTCTGCGGCATGACCCTCAAGGGCATGACCTACGACGAGAAAAAGTCGGCTGGTGAACGGCTGCTCCTGGCCTGCACGGAACTGTCGAACACAGAGGAACAGTTGGTGGGCAGCTACCGGGGATTTGCGCTCTCCCTGCGGTTCGAGCCCTTCCGCAGCGAGTACCAGGCGGTATTAAAAGGCCGCCTGCCCTACCCGGTATCGCTGGGCACCGATCCCCACGGCAGCATCACCCGGCTAGACAATGCCCTGAACGCCTTTGCAGACCGCATCGCCCACGCCGAGAACGAGCTGGACAACCTGAAAGCGCAGCAGCAGGCAGCGCAAGCAGCGGTCGAAAAGCCCTTTCCGCAGGAGGAAGAACTGGCGGAAAAGTCCGCTCGCCTTGCAGAGCTGAACGCGCAGCTGGATATGGAGGACCACCGCCCCGAGCCGGAACAGGCGGAAGACCTCCCCCGCCCTTCCGTTCGGTCTGCCTTGGAAAGAATCGATAAGGCAGCGCCTGTAAAGCCGTTCAAAACTTCTCAAAATAGGGAAGGAGATGTCCGGTGAAAGAAAATCGAGATGAAACGATTATTCTTCGACTAAGCAAAACAGAAAAGAATCGCATCTATAAAAAGATGCTGACTATGGGGATCCACAGTTTGAGTGCTTATATCCGCAAGATGGCACTGGATGGCTACTGCCTGCATTTGGACCTGAAAGAGCTGCACAGGATGGCTTATCTTTTACAGATGTGCAGCAATAACCTGAACCAATACACCCACGAAGCCCACCTAACTGGCTATCTCTATCCCCAAGACGTAGAAGCCTTGCGCTGCCAGCTGGAAGAACTGACCGACCTCGCCCGGCAGATCCTCTGCCGGCTGGCAGAACTCTAAGATTTTTCCCCGCAGTTGGAGGGCTGCGGGGGTACATAAGGGTTGACATCCTTGCAAAGCAATCGTTGATACCTTTATAATCGGGGTGAAAGAAAGGCGGGTGCTAGATATGAGGTTCGTTTTTAAGATGATCGTTTTCCCGTTTTGGTTGATTACCGCTTTCCTTGCGCTGATGCTGAAATGGACGCTGAACCTGTCGGCGTTCGTGCTGGCGCTGCCCATGCTGTATATTTTTGTCTGCGGCCTTTATACGCTGTACTGCCGGGAGTGGCTGCAGTTTTTGATCTTGCTGGTGGCGGAGTTTGGATGCTTTGTGTTGATTTTCATGGGTGCTTTGATTGCAGATGCAGCAGAGCGTTTTAGTGGCTGGGTTGCCGGATTGTGAGGGATTAGATGGACACAGATGCTATGACCGACTATTATTGGGAAAATCTGAAAGATATTCTGCAACGACAACTTGCAGACGATGATGAATATCGTGCACTGATCCAGAAAAAGATTGCCGCAGAGATTGCGTTGAAAGCTCTTATCGGCGAAGAAGCATGGAGCCTCTATCTGGAATTGGATGCAATCAGCAACGAGTTAGAAAGTGTTCGGCAGGAAGCCATGTATCTGGCAGGTGCCGCCGACCACGAAAAATTATCCAAATAATCTCGATGCCGCCGATGTGCGGCATTTTCTTTTTTAGGGGGTGATGGCACTGGCAGCAACACGGTTGATTGCGCTGCACAAAAACAAAGGCATGGCCGTTGCGGCCTGCCTGAAAAATCGCACGGACTATATCGAAAATCCGGACAAGACCGAGCAGGGACAGTATGTCAGCAGCTATGCTTGCAGCACCCTGACGGCAGATGAAGAGTTTAAGCTGTGTTCCGTTTACGGCGCAGTCTTTCGTTTTGTTTGCAAATTCAGATGAACCGCAACGAATCTTAACATGAACCGAATGTTTTTGCCAAGGAAAGTTGGTCGCAAAGAAAAAGACTTTGTGCTATACTGTGTTAAAAATCATTGCAAAGGTGGGAATGTCATGAATCCTGCAAGAAAGTTGTATCTGGATAACATCCGCTGGATGACGGTGGTCTTGGTGGTAATCTACCATGTGGTCTATATGTACAATGGCGTGCAGCCTTTTGGTGTGATTGGCCCCTTCCGGAAGCATCAGTTACAGGATTGCTTTCAATATCTGGTTTACCCTTGGTTCATGGCATTGCTGTTTGTTGCGTCAGGGATGAGCGCACAGTACTATCTGCAAAGCCACACCACAAAACAATTTCTGAAAGATAAAACCCGCAAGCTGCTGGTTCCGTCCACAATTGGCTTGTTCGTGTTCCAGTGGCTTCTTGGTATCTATAACCTGAAAATTGGCGGCGGACTGAACATTGCGGACCTTCCGATGCCTATAGTATATCTAATCACCGTGCTGTCCGGTGTAGGACCTCTGTGGTACATCCAGATGCTCTGGTTGTTCTCCATGCTTTTGCTTGTGGTTCGGAAAATTGAAAAAGGCCGGGCCTGGAACTTCTGTTCCAAAGCACCGGTCTGGAGCATTGTCCTGCTGGTGACTGCCGTTTATGGCTCGGCACAGGTATTGAACACCCCAGTCGTCACCGTTTATCGGTTTGGTATTTATGGATTCTGCTTCTTTGCAGGCTATTTTCTGTTTTCCCACGAGGAAGTAATGGGACGGCTGTGCTTGGCATCTCGTACACCGTGCGCTATTTTGGTGAAAATTACGCCATTGCACCTGTTCTGAACAACATCCATGCCTGCGTTTACTGCTGGTTTGCCATTCTTGGAATCCTTACAACGATGAGAAATTATGCCGACATCTCAAACGCATTCACACACTGGATGGCGAAAAAGTCATGGGGTTTGTACATCTTTCATTATCTGCCCATTGCTGTGATCTCGTATGAACTGCACGAACACGCCCCCAACACGTCGGAAATGCTGGTCTATCTGCTGGTGGGCATCGGAGCCTTTATCGGCGCATTTCTGCTGGATGAACTCATCAGCCGGATACCCATTCTGCGCTGGTGCGTCCTTGGAGTCGGAAAGGAGAAAAAACGTGTTTAAGGACAATTTGATCTCACTTCGTAAGATTCGCGGTTATTCACAGGATGAACTGGCGGAAAAAATCGGCGTGACACGCCAGACTTTATCAAAATACGAGACTGGAGAATCTCTGCCGGACATTGAACGCTGCAAGCGACTGGCAGATGTTTTCGGTGTTTCTATGGATGACCTCGTGAACTACGAGAAAACCGACCGGGAAAACTTAGGGTTGGAAGTGCCACCCAAAGGAAAACACGTTTTCGGCATGGTAAAAGTGGGAGATAAAGGGCAGATCGTCATCCCCGCAAATGCACGGAAGATATTTGACATACAACCGGGGGATAATCTGCTGATCCTTGGGGACGAGGAACAAGGCATCGCCATCCTCAAAGAGAAAAGCTTTCTGGAACATCTGCGTCTGATGGAACGGTTGCGGTACATGGAATCCGGCGAATGATCAAACCCTGCGGAAAACACCCTCCCTGCACCGAATACTGCGAAGCTGAGTATGGCTTATCCACAGCAGACCATTCATCTCCTGCGCTGCATTCTCATATCGGCTGTTCTGGTGATGTACCAGAATGTAGTCCGCTTCCCTGATCTTTCCGGATGCCTGTTGGCAGAAGCTGCGTACAAGGCAATATGTCTTGCAGGGGCAGCAGACTGCAAAAAACTAGAAGAACGATTCAGATGCCGCCTCCGGGCGGCATTTTTCTTTGAAATAGAGGAGGTGAAGTTGCATGGCGGCAACACGGCTGATTGCATTGCACAAAAACAAAGGAAAGTCGGTTGCGGCCTGCCTGAAAAGCCGCACGGACTATGCGCAGAATCCTGACAAAACGAACAAGGGAGAGTTGGTTGGCAGCTATGAGTGCAGCCCGCTGACCGTGGACGAAGAATTTCTGTTGACGAAACGGCTGTATGAGCAGACCACCGGGCGCAGCCAGAAAAGCGATGTAATCGCTTATCAGGTGCGGCAATCTTTCAAGCCCGGCGAAGTCACCCCAGAAGAGGCCAATCGTATTGGATATGAGTTTGCAGAGCGTTTTTTGAAAGGCAAATACGCATTTATCGTTGCCACCCATACCGACCGGGCACACATCCATAATCATATCCTTTATAACTCCACTGCCTTGGATGGAACCCGAAAGTTCAAAAACTTCTGGCTTTCCTCCTTTGCTGTGCAGCGTCTCAGCGATCGGATCTGTTTGGAACATCAACTCTCGGTGATCGAGATCAAACCCTACCGGGAGCGGCAGAAGCGCATCCCCTACCCGCCAAAAGAGAGCAACCGGGAGCGGCTGTGCGGGGTCATTGACACCATCCTGATGAACGAGAAGCCCGCAGATTTTGAAGCCTTTCTTTCGGCATTGGAGCAGCAGGGCTATGAGATCAAACGGGGCAAGTACACTTCTGTCAAAGGCCCCCGGCAGAAGCGGTTCATCCGTTTCAAAACGCTGGGCGAGGGGTACAGCGAGGAGAAGATCCAGGCTGTGCTGGCAGGCAAGGCAAAGCACCAGCCCTACCAGAAGCAGCCGCCGAAAGAGCAGCCTTTCCACCTATTAGTGGACATTCAGGAAAAAATGGCAGAAGGCAAAGGTGAGGGCTACAAAAAGTGGGCAGCAAAGCACAACCTGAAAGAGATGTCCAAGACCCTGCTGTTTTTACAGGAGCAGAAAATCGGCAGTGCCGAGGAACTGCGAGAACGTGCAGCGGCGGCAGCGGAACGCTATCATGCCATGGGCGATTCCATCAAGGCAGCAGAAGCAAGGCTGACGGAAATTGCCGTGCTAAAAAACCATATCATCAACTATGCCAAGACCCATGAGGTGTACACTGCTTATCGGAAAGCCGGGTACAGCAAAGCATTTCTGGAAGCCCATCGGGAGGAGATCACTCTGCACAAGGCGGCGAAAGCTGCCTTTGACGAAGCCGGGCTGCAAAAATTGCCGAAGATCAAGGAGTTGGATGCGGAGTTTACAGAGCTACTGACCAAGAAGAAAGCCGCTTACCCGGACTACCGCAAAGCACGGAACGAGATGCAAGAACTGGTTCGGGCACAGAAAAACGTAGAACGATTTTTTGCAGAGGAAAAGGACACCATCGAAAAAACGCAGACCCGATAAACGAATACCGCCGAGGACTCTTCCCATTTTGGGAATACATCCTCGTTTTTTTGTATGTATGGCGAAAACCTATGACTGAATTTTTGTCAAGCACTAATTATCGTTGTATTCTTGCTATGAATGTCTTTTGTCGGTATAATTGGAATTAAAGGACGGTGAAGCGTAGTGGCAAAGAAAAAGAAGCAGCGTGCTCCGGTCAATCCGGAACTGACAAAAGTGAAGTCTGTGTTTCAGCGAAACGTAGACATGGCCTACAAAGTGCAGCGCACACACAAAAGCGATTTTGTGGAACACTATGATTTGACGGATGCATACTGCAAACGACGAATCAAGGCCGTTATGAACCTTTTGCCGAAATTCAAAGAACGTTATGGCAAGCAGTATCCGGAATTGGAAATGGAAGAAGATCTGACTAACGTTAAAGCAAAAGACCAGAGTTGTAAAGCCTTTTGGCTAAATAACTCTGGTCTTTTTGTTGGGGCTTGTGCAACAGCCCCTTGGTTTTACCGGGGAGCTTTTACCGCCACCCGCAGCATACAGTGCATCTGGCGCAGCCCTGCCTTTTCGGTGTAGCAGAACACGGTGCGATACACCATAGGCTCCGGGATCAGGTTCAGAGCGGCGGCACGGTCCATGCAGGTGCGGTACATCTGCGCTTCGTTCTGCCCGTTCTCCGTCACCTGCCAGGACCCATATATCTCCAGCACCCTGCCTTGCTGCACCAGCCTTGCAGGGGCATCGGGGGCAAGGCGGATCTGCTGTGCCTGCTGCACCTCCACCCCCAGCCCCCACTCTGCACGGAGTCTGCCCTCCGGCAGGGCGGTGATCATCTGCGCTGATGTGACCAGCGGCATCCACTCCAGCCACTGGGGCAGCTGACGGTAGATGCCCTCCTCCTGTAAAAACTCCTGGTCCATGGTGTGGGCCAAAAACCAGATATCCGGTGCGGTGCGGACACTCCACTCCTGCTGCTGGCAAAACCTGAGGGCAGCCCGCAGGTTTTGCAGCCCCTGCAGGTGCATCTGCTGCTGCCACAGCTGTTCTTCCAGCACATTTTGCTGCTGTGCAAGGAGCTGTTCCGTCTCTGCCGGGGTGCTGTCGTTGATCGCCTTTTCAATCTCCTTTACCGAAAGCCCCATGTTTTTCATCCGGCGGCATTCCAGCACAAAGCTGGCGTCCCGGATATCATAGGTGCGGTAGCCGTTGTCCTGCACCACCGGATGCAGGATGCCTTTTTCCTCATAAAACTTTAAAAAGTGCGTAGATACGCCTGCCATCCGGGCAAAGGTACCGATGGGATATTTGCGGATCCGGATCCTATTTTCCCCTGTGGACATATTGTATTTCCTCCTTTGGACGCTGTATCGTTTTTTGCGCCGCAAAGATCTTTCTGTTTAGGCTTGACTTGCGCCTTGGCCTCAAGTGTATGATAGATGTCGGACAAAGTTAAACTTTTGACAAGCAAAAGTAGAACGTTCTGGAAAGATAAGAAGAAAAGGAGAATCCCCCATGAAAAAGATCTCTCGTCAGGGCTTTCTGAAGGTGGCTGCGGCTGCCGCCATGTCCGGCGTCACCGCCGGTGCACTGGCTGCCTGCAACGGCAGCAAAGCCGACAGCGCATCCAACAGCGCCTCCGGCAATGCCGGCATCTACACCCCCGGCACCTACACCGCTACCGAGACCGGTACCAGCGCTGTGACCGTCACCATGACCTTCAGCGACAGCGCCATCACTGAAGTAAAAGTGGATACCTCCAAGGAGACCATTGCACTGGCTGTGGACTCCGCAGCAGATTTTCAGGAGGCACTGATGGCTGCGCAGAGCGCCGAGATCGACTCAATCTCCGGTGCAACCATCACCAGCAAGGCAGTGAAGAAGGCTGCTGCAAACTGCATTGCGCAGGCCATGGGTCTGGCCACCAGCGAAACCGAGGAGCCGACCGTAGAGGACGGCACTCCCAAGTGGCTGGGTAAGGCTCCGGAGATTGCCGACAGCCAGATCACCGAGACCTTCCAGACCGAAGTTCTGGTGGTAGGCGGCGGCACCGGCGGCCTGTTTGCAGCCTGCAGCGCAGCCGAGAACGGCGCAAAGACGCTGGTCATCGACAAGGTGACCAGCGGCGGCATCCGGGACGATCTGGGTGCCATCAACAGCCGCTACCAGAAGGAGTGGGGCACCAAGATCGACAAGTTCGATTATATCACCGAGATGACTAAGATCGCTGCCGGTCACATCGACCAGCGTCTGGTGCGCTTGTGGTGCGAAGAGTCCGGCGAGACCATCGACTGGTACGGCGACCGTCTGGCAGAGCGCGGTGTGGAACTGTGGCACGAGGCCGGCGGCGATGACGACGGCGACCGCTACATCCACTTTGCCACCGGTCACTCTCCCCGCTGGACCGGCTCCGATGACGGTGCCGGCAACGTGCTGGACGGCGCAAAGGTGCTTACCGACTACGCCGCCGGGCTGGGTGTGGAGTTCATGTACAACACCCCCATGGTGGAGCTGGTAAAGGAGAACGACCGTGTGGTGGGCGTCATTGCCGAAAACGAGGCAGGCAAGTATGTGCAGATCAACGCCTCCAAGGGCGTCATCATCTGCACCGGCGGCTACTCCCTGAACTACGACATGATGGAGGCGCTACAGCCGGAAAATCTGGCGATCGTGGGACAGAACAGTTCCATCCCCGGTGCCACCGGCGATGGCATCAAGGCGTGCATCTGGGCGGGTGCAAAGTTTGACGACACCCACAGCATGATGATATTCGACCGCGCCGCCCTGAAGCCTGATGCAGTGCCCGGTCGTGCCCAGACCGAAGGCGGCGAAAGCGGCATCTTCTGGATGGGCAGCCAGCCCTTCCTGAAGGTAAACTCCCGCGGCGAGCGGTTCTTCAACGAATCCGGCACCTACGAGGGCGTCCTCCACGCAGACGAGTTCAACAAGGATCACTGCCATTATACCATCTTTGATTCCGATTGGACAACCTATATTCAGGAGTTCAAGACCCACGGCTGCAGCCGCATGTTCCCGTTCCCGAACAATGCGGACCCCAACATCCCTTATCAGGCTGTAGAGGGCAACATGCTGCCGGATCTGGTGGAAAATGGCTTTGTGTTCAAGTGCGACACCATTGCCGAGTTGGCTGAAAAGCTGGGCCTTCCCGCAGACCAGCTGGTGGCTACTGTTGCGCGGTACAATGAGCTGTACGACAAGGGCGTGGACGAGGACTTTGGCAAGGAGGCACACCGCATGAGCGCCATCCGCACCGCCCCCTTCTATGGTGCCAAGAACACCGGCTGCATCCTGTGCACCATGGACGGCATCCAGATCGACCAGAACATGAACGCTGTGGATACCAACAACGACCCCATCCCGGGTCTGTACGTGGTGGGCAACGACTCCGGCGGATACTTCTCCGGCACCTACCCCAACCTGTCCACCGGCGCAGCCTGCGGACGCACCGTCACCTTTGGTCGCCGTGCAGGACGCATCGCCGCCACTCAGGGCATCTGATCTTTAACGATATCTTTTAAATTTTTCTTTCTTCTTTTATAAGCAGTGCACCCTTTGGCATCAAATGCCGGAGGGTGCATTTGCTTTGGGCAGCTTGAGCGAGCGACAACCACCAGCTCTGCCGGTGGGAAAGGCTGAGCACAAGCCGTACCAGAAGAAGCCGCCCAAAGAACAGCCTTTCCAGTTGCTTGTAGACATTCAGGCAAAAATGGCAGAAGGCAAAGGCGAGGGCTACAAAAAGTGGACAACGAAGTTCAACCTGAAAGAGATGTCCAAAACGCTGCTGTTTTTACAGGAGCAGAAAATCGGCAGTGCCGAGGAACTGCGAGAACGTGCAGCGGCAGCAACGGAACGCTATCATGCTATGGGCGATTCCATCAAGGCGGCAGAAGCAAGATTGACGGAAATCGCCGTGCTAAAAAACCATATCATTAACTATGCCAAGACCCGTGAAGTGTACGCCGCCTATCGGAAAGCCGGGTACAGCAAAAAGTTTTTGGACGCCCACCGGGAGGAGATCACTCTGCACAAGGCGGCGAAAACCGCCTTTGACGAAGCCGGGCTGCAAAAATTGCCGAAGGTCAAGGAGTTGGATGCGGAGTTTGCAGAGCTACTGACCAAGAAGAAAGTCGCTTACCCGGACTACCGCAAGGCACGGGAGGAGATGCAGCCGTTGCTGCGGGCGCAGAAGAATGTGGAGCTGTTCTTTGCGGAGGAAAAAACAGGCCAAAAGCAGCTCCAAGCAGGTAAAAGAGAACCGCCGAGGATCCTCTCTTTTGGAGAGGGGCCTCGGCGGATTTTTTCTTTGTCACATTGCGAAAAACGGGCAGCTGTTACCCGCACAGAAAGGTATATCAGCACCACCACATGGAACCCGGTGGAGAATTGTCCGACCGCATCCCGCCGCGCAGCTACCAGGGTGCGCCGCCCGCTGCTTACAGCAGCGGTACATCAGGGTTTGGGAGAAGTCCCAACAAGCATTTTGCAGTGCAAAACAGTCTTTGTATATACAAAGACATTGCTTGCTACAATGGTGTTGGTTCTGAGAAGTTCACAGCCAGTGAGCTATACAGATGCCCAAACCTAAGCTACAATGAAGATGTGCTGAGAGAACGAAGCATTGCTTGAGCTGAACGCTCGTATGCGCAAACTGTTCTCCGCCATCTCCATTGCAGCGTTCGATTGATGCAGGTTGAGTTATCGGCAGATGAAAATGTTGCCGTACATTCGTGTCACAAAGCAAGCTGAATCGGTAATGGGCATAGGCGGAACCGGCATTAAAGGAGGTCAGAAAAATGGAAGCTGCTGTTATTACCGCCGTCGGTATCGATGTGTCTAAGAGCAAAAGCACAGTTGCGGTACGGAGACCCGGAGGCGAAATCGCACTTCGGCCTTTCGAGGTCCACCACACGAACAGTGACTTGAAAAAGCTGGCATCCACACTCAAAAAACTGGGAGGCGATATCCGTATTGTAATGGAACATACCAGTACGTACTGGAGACCAATCGCACTGACATTGAAGGAAGCGGGCTTTTTTGTTTCCGTTGTCAATGCGATGCTGATCCACGATTTTAGTGATAATACGATCCGAAAGCTAAAGACGGACCGAGCGGATGCTCTTAAAATTGCAAACTATGCGCTCACCTTTTGGGATACACTCCCCCCGTTCAACAATGAAGAAGAAACCAGGCTACTTCTTAAAATGCAATCCAGAGCAAATGAGCGAATCACTGCGACTGCAACAGCGTTGCGGAACGGTCTGATTGCACTGGCTGACCAAACATTTCCCGGCGTAAATATTGCGTTTGATCCGAACACAAAAAATGCAAATGGGCATGAAAAGTGGGTGGACTTCTTTCTACGTTATTGGCACAAGGATTGTGTCTGTCAATATTCCATGGAGGCTTTCACGGAATCTTATCGGGGATGGTGCAAACGAAAAAACTACAAGTTCCGTACAGATACCGCTCACAAAATCTATCTGCTTGCACAGGAGGGCGTGGCTACTCTTCCGAAATGCGAAAGTACGAAGATGCTGATCACGCAGGCTTGTAAAAGCCTGAATGCCGTTTGCGAGGCCAAGCAAAGCACCCAGCTTGAAATGCAGCGGTTGGCTACAATGCTCCCCGAATACGAGGTTGTGATGCAGATGGAAGGAGCCGGACCCATTACCGGGCCTGCTCTTATGGCCGAAATTGGTGATGTTCGGCGGTTCAAAAACAAGAAAGCGTTGGTAGCCTTTGCTGGTATTGATGCACCACCGTTCCAGTCTGGTGCATTTGAATCCAAGTCACGCCATGTTTCTAAACGAGGTTCACCGCATCTGAGGCGTACCATTTTTATTGTATCGAATATTATTTTAACACGCTCAAACCCAGAAAATGCTGTTTACTGCTTTATGGACAAAAAGCGTTCCGAAGGAAAGCATTATTACGTTTATACCGTCGCAGGAAGTGCCAAGTTCCTGCGAGTCTATTACGCTCGTGTTACTGAATTTCTGCGTTCCCAGCCATCTCCTGATGCCTGTTGATGGTTTCTGATGAACCATTGCGATGACTTTCAGCTGACAAGCTGTGCTGTCGGCTTATTAAAGTTGCCGGATGCTCAACTGCACCCGGCAATAAATTTTTGATGATTTATTTGTTCAGGCTATTGACACTCGTTAGCAGGTTTGCCACAACAATGCGACCTTTCAGGCCGTATTCAACTGCTTTCAGTTCTAGTCAAACATGAGTGCTATCAGGAAGAAAATCATAGTAATCCCAACGAGCCAAGGGATAATTTTCTCTTGATGAAACTCTCGGAATCCCAATGATCTTATAAATAGAACACCCAATAAAGCAGAAAGCCATTCACCGCGTTTTATGAAATGCTGTCACTCTTTTTTAAAACTTCAACTGCTCCTGCAAAAAGCGGCACAATAGCTCCGCACAGGCGTTGTGTTGTTTTTGGGGACGGAGAAATCCGGCACAAATAGGCGGCAGACCGTCTAATACCACATCCCGGACATTGGACATCTGATTGTGGGAGGCTTCCTCAAAACGGTTCAGAGATACACAATTCTGCTCCTGCGTGCGGTAGAGTACCTGATAAAATTGCTCGACCAGCTCCAACTGTGGGTGTGCACTGCTCTCCCGCAGTGCCTGCCACAGCGGTGCGAGGGCATCCAGGGCAAATCCGGGAACCAGCAGGGTCTGCCCGTCCAGCTCTGCCGGTGTAATACGCGTCCGCTCCCAGAAAGGGCTGCTGCGGCAGACCATGACGGCGGCGGTATGCTGGGAAAGGGCGGTGCGTGCAAGCCCGGTAGCACAGCCGCCTAGGTCCATCACCAGCCCGGCATCCAGTGCGCCCCGTTGCAGCTGCACCGGCACTTCATCGTTGGACAGGGAAGCAAGCTCCAAGGGGATGCCGGGGTACTGCTGCCGGAATGCTTCCAGCACCTCCCCCAGATTGGGCAGATAGTCCGGAACCAGTGCCACGCTGATGCCCAGCCGCAGCGGTGCAGACTGGATGTCCTGATAAGCCTGCTGGCACAGGGCATCGAACTGCTGCACCACCGGCGCAGCCTGTGCCCGGAACCGCTCACCCTTTTCAGTAAGGGCCAGATGATTGCGGTTGTTGACAAACAGCTTACCGCAGAGTTCATCTTCCAGCGCTGCAATACTCTGCCGTAAAGCCTGCCGGGACAGATACATCCGCCCGGCGGTGTGGGTGTAATTCAAATCTTCGCACAACGCCAGAAAATAGCGCAGCTGCTGAATGGTCATGATGTGCTCCTTTTTGCAAAACGCAAGTTTTACTTGACACTTATAAGGATATTATATCTTCTTTTTCTTTGGCTGTAAATGTGATACTTTTAACAAAAAGAGTACTAACGCTTGCTACAAAAATTCAAGCCAAAAAGGAAGGAATAATTATGGAAAAAATCTCTCGCAAAAGTTTTTTGAAGATCGCTGCCGCTGCTGCTATGGGCAGTGTGACCGCTGCTGGTCTGACTGCCTGCAATGCAGCCAGTAGCGCCTCCGGCACTTCCAGTGCAGCCGGCATCTACACCCCCGGCACCTACACCGCTACTGCCAAGGGCATGAGCGAGATCACCGCCACTGTCACCTTTGATGCCAACACCATCACCAAGGTGGAGCTGGACCTCTCCGGCGAGACCGAGAGCATCGGCGTTGCAGCCAAGGACAAGCTCATTGAGCAGATCATGAACGCCCAGACCAGCCAGATCGACGGCGTGACCGGTGCAACCGTCACCAGCAAGGCCGTGCAGAACGCTGTGGCAGACTGCATCCAGCAGGCCAGCGGCGGTGCCATCAACCCTGCACAGCAGTCCACCGAGGAGACCTCCTCTACCGCCGACTGGCTGGGTGAGGCACCGGAGATCGCCGAGAGCGATATCAAGCAGACCGTGGACTGCGAGGTTCTGGTGGTGGGTGCCGGTTCTTCCGGTACCTTTGCTGCCGCCGCTGCCGCCGAGGCTGGTGCCAAGACCATCCTCATCGAGAAGTTTGGTCACGATATGGCCAGCGGCATCCGGGATACGCTGGCAGCCTGCGGCTCCAAGCAGCAGAAGGAGGATGGCGACGACGTCAGCAAGAAGGACGCCGTGCGCTACCTGTGCAACTGGAGTCAGGGCTACACCCGCCGCAGTCTGGCACAGGTCTGGGCCGACAAGAGCGGCGAGACGATGGACTGGTTCACGGATGTTCTGGCCGAAAGCGGCATCGACTTCCGCCACGAGATCGACGAAAAGCACGAGGGTGACAATTACGAGGTTCTGGATGTCGGCCACAGCACCCAGTATGGTGAAGAATACAGCGAGCAGCTGACCATGGATGCCGTGCTGAAGCACGCCGAGGCAGACGGCCTTGAAGTGCAGTACGAGATCACCATGGTCAAGCTGGAAAAGGATGGCGACCGTGTCACCGGCCTCATCGCCAAGAACGCCAGCGATGAGTATGTGCGCTACAACGCTTCCAAGGGCGTCATTCTGGCCTGCGGTGGTTACAGCGGCAACGAGGCCATGATGCAGGCATTGCAGCCCCAAAGCATTGAGCAGACCTGCGTAAACTACTCCAAACCCGGTGCCAAGGGCGACGGCATCAAAGCATGCCTGTGGGCAGGTGCCATCATGGACACCACCCACACCTCCATGATCTTTGACCGTGGCGCCATCAAGCCCGATCAGGTGGGCGAGTACGGCAAGGCCAGCGATGGTGCCCTCTTCTGGATGGGCAGCCAGCCGTTCCTGAAGGTGAACCTGAGCGGTGAGCGTTTCATGAACGAATATATGCCCTATGATCTGGTACTGCACGCTGCTGCAAGCCAGCCCTACCACACCTACTGCACCATCTGGGACAGCAAGTATGTCGAGGACTGTAAGAAGTTTGCCACCCACGGCTGCAGCCGTCTGTACCCCCATGTCAACGGCACCAACCCGGTGTTCCCCATGGACTATGTGCAGGCAATGAACGCCGACCTGCAGGATCAGGGCTACATCGTGGAGGCCGACACCATCGAGGAGCTGGCCGACAAGCTGGGTCTGCCGAAGGAGACCTTTACCGCTACGGTGAACCATTACAATGAGCTGGCCGACAAGGGCGAGGATGAGGATTACGGCAAGGAGAGCTACCGCCTCTCCACCCTGAGCGAGGCACCCTTCTACGGCGTCCGTCAGGCGGGCGGCTACCTGATCTGCACCATGGACGGCATCCAGATCGACGACAATATGCACGCCATTGACCAGGATTTCAAGGCGATCCCCGGCCTGTACGTCATTGGCGACATGAGCGGCAACTACTTTTCCGGCAGCTATCCCAGCCTGATGGCTGGCGCAGCCGCAGGCCGCAGCGCTACTTTCGGCCGGTTGGCTGGCCAGAATGCCGCAGCAGGTATCTGAGATCAAACTCTTATCCCAGCAATACTTTTCCCTCCTTACTCTGCCTAAAAAGCCGCTCCGGTCTGCTCAAACCGGAGCGGCTTTTTTGAAGGGTAGGAAATCCCACTGAACTAAAAGAAGGGAAAATAGTTGCGTGTATTGCTGCTCCCTGGCTCAATCCAGGGCTTTGTATCACATACCGTAGCACGCTGCCATAGGCTGTCCCCAGCAGGATCATATCATGACCTATTCCAGATTCCACTATTTGTTATTATTATTTTTTATTGGTGCTATCGACATCTGTCAGCAATTTTGCTGGTACAATATTTTATCAATGAAATAAAATCAGATTATCAGCACACATAATCACCGCTCTATGCCACTTCTAGCTTATCGTTTTAGCCAAATATACTCCCACAACAGAGCCTATTGTATTGAACAATATATCGTTCACGTCTGTCATTCCTCTTCCTGTAACATACTGCAAAAGCTCGCAACATGCAGAAAGAAGGAATGCACTACCAATGCTTATTTTTCGGCTTTGTTTCCATCTTTGGACGGCCCATCCAAAAGGAATATACAAAACCACATTCAAAAGATTTCCATCCCATACATCTGCATCCGGCCATAGTTTCAAATAAAGTCGAATATTCTCATTATATCCCGGCTCACGGCGCAGCAGTGTAATATATAAAATCAGAAAAACACCATAGAAAACCAGCAAATATGGCTTATCCTTACGGCCAAACCACATAACAACCGCAAAAGAAACCAAAAGTACGGATTCACATATGGTTAGATTCACGCTGATACTGGTTAAAATAGAATGTAGCACGCAGATTAAACTCCACACCCTTTGCTCTTGATGGTCTCCACCACCTGGATGACATACTTCTGGCAGACACTGTGGCCAGGGGATTCTACCATGACCCGCACTAGCGGCTCGGTGCCGGACTCACGGACAAGGATACGACCAGTGTCACCCAGCGCTTCCGCCTCCGACTGGATGGCCTTCTGTACATCCGGGTCGTTCTGGACGAAAGACTTATCGGTGGCACGGATATTTTCCAGCACCTGCGGATAGATCGTCAGCAGCTGCTCTTTCGCCTTCATTGCCTCTATTACTTTTATAACAGAAATATCTATGCTTTTAGCCAGATTTTCATCTGTTGCCTGCTGCTCACCACGGAGAGGTAGCATATTGGAGCAGCACAGCCATGTGACTGAACACATGACTGCTGTGCGGAATTAGTATTTTCTCCACACCATTTTATTGACTACATTCACATACCCCTGAATGATGCGAACCACCTTCATGGACACGGTCTCGTCCACATAATCAGGGCAGGGCTTGCCCAGAACACCCTTCTGCTTCATCTCAATCGCCATATCGGTGGCGTTGAGCAGTTCCCGGGTGGTAATGCCAGCCAGAATGAAGTCGCCGGCTTCCAGTGCCTCGGGACGTTCCGTACTGGTACGGATGCACACGGCGGCGATGGGATGACCGATGGACAGATAGAAGCTGCTCTCCTCGGGCAGGGTACCGGAGTCGGAAACGATTGCAAGAGCGTTCATTTGCAGCTTGTTATAGTCGTTGAAGCCCAGCGGCTCATTGACCCGGACACGAGGGTCAAGTTTGAAGCCGCTCTTTTCGAGACGATGCTTGCTGCGGGGATGGCAGGAGTACAGAATGGGCATATCGTACTTCTCTGCCAGTGCGTTGATAGCAGTAAACAGGCTCAGGAAGTTCTTTTCAGAATCGATGTTCTCCTCCCGGTGGGCGGACAGCAGAATATACTTATCCTTTTCCAGCCCCAGACGCTCCAGCACATCGCTGTTCTGGATCTTGTCCAGATTCATGTGCAGCACCTCTGCCATGGGGGAACCGGTCTGATAGGTCCGCTCCTTGGGCAACCCGGTGTCCGCCAGATACTTACGGGCAAACTCGGAGTAGCACAGGTTCACATCGGAGATCACATCCACGATGCGGCGGTTGGTTTCTTCCGGCAGGCACTCATCCTTGCAGCGGTTGCCGGCCTCCATATGGAACAGAGGAATATGCAGCCGCTTTGCACTGATAGCAGACAGGCAGGAGTTGGTATCACCCAGTACCAGATAACCCTCCGGCTGCAATTCAGACAAAAGCTCATAGCTGCGTCCCAAGATATTGCCGCAGGTCACACCCAGATTCTCGCCCACCACGGGAACAAGAATGTCCGGGCCGTATTCCCCAAAGGTATTTTTTAGCTCAAAATCCTCCCAGAAAATAGTGGAAAGATTTCTATCCCAGTTCTGATTGTAATAGACCACGCAGCAGTCAAAATATTCCCGGCAGCGCTTGATGACGGCAGCCAGCCGGATGATCTCCGGACGGGTGCCGCAGCCAATCATGACCTTGGTGCGGCCGTCGTTTTTCCATGTAAAATTATGTTCCATATAATTCTCCTAACATCAACCAGTATCTTCGCTTACACCGGCTCAAAGAAGGTATCCGGGTGATTGGGGTCAAAGATCTCGTTGCAGGTCATCACTGTCACCAGATTTTCCGTCTCCGACAGGTTGATAATGTTGTGGGTCCAGCCAGGAATCATGTGGACAGCCTCAATCTTATCCCCAGAAACGTCAAACTCCACTGTTTCTCCAGTGTTGATGTTCCGCTCCTGGATCAAACCGTGACCAGCAACCACGATGAACAGCTCCCACTTGGAGTTGTGCCAGTGCTGCCCCTTCGTGATGCCGGGCTTACTGATATTGATGCTCACCTGACCGCAATCGGCGGTGTGCACCAACTCGGTGAAAGAGCCACGGTTGTCCACGTTCATCTTCAGGGCATACTTGAACTTCTCCGTCGGCAGATAGGTCAGGTACAGGGAATACAACTTCTTAGCAAAGGAACCGTCTGGCATTTTGGGCATCATAAGCGTACTCGGCTGCGCTTTGAACTCCTGCAGCAGATCTACGATCTCGCCCAGTGTTACCTTGTGTGTCACAGGGACACAGCAGTAGCGGCCGTTTGCATCCAGTACTGTTTCCACACCGTCGAACTCGCAGTGCTGCTCTTTTCCTTCCAACAGATCAAACAAGCCTTCTACCAGATCATCAATATAGAGCAGTTCCAGCTCCGTGTTGCGATCATTGACCGTGAAAGGCTCATCGTTCGCAATCGCCCAGCAGAAGGTAGAAACAGCACTATTATACTTAGGACGACTGTGTCCCATCAGGTTTACAAAGCGGTAAACTGCCACCTTTGCGCCGGTCTCCTGGGCATACTGGAAAAACAGTTCCTCGCCAGCCTTTTTGCTGCGTCCGTACTCGCTGTTTCCAAAACGACCCGCCAAGGTAGCCTGGATAGAGGAAGACAACATGATGGGGGCCTTGTTATTGTACTTTTTCAGGCAGTTCAGCAGGTCAGAGGCAAAGCCGAAATTGCCTTTCATAAAATCTTCCGGGTTTTCCGGACGATTCACTCCCGCCAGATTGAAAACAAAGTCTGCTTTACGGCAGTACTCGTCCAACTCCTCTGGAGTGGAATTCAGGTCATATTCAAAGATCTCTTCAACTTGAAGCTCCGGGCGAGTTTTATTTTTGCCGTCCCGGATATTTTTCAGGTTGTTCACAAGAGCAGTGCCTACCATGCCCTTCGCGCCTGTGACTAAAATGTTCATCCTTTTACCTCTTCAACGGACTGCCATACAGTCCGGGATATCTGCTCCATCTAACACAGCTGCGTTATTACAAATCGTCACATTGCTGCCAATGCGGGCATACTTGCCTACAGCTGCGCTGGTACGAATCACGCTGTTGGTGTAGATCAGAACATAGTCCCCCACTGTTGCATCACAGTGGATTTCTGTTCCCGCATTGAGCAAGACTCCATTTCCAACTTGCGAACCGTTTTGAATACAAGCGTTCTGCAACACTACACAGCCATATCCAATTTTAGCATACGGACTGATGTAGGCACTAGGCGCAATAATGTTGGGAAATGCAAACCCAAGTGCTTCTGCTTTCTCAAATACCTGTGCCCGAAACTTGTTGTTCCCGATTCCAACTGTGAGCAGAGCATACTCTTTTCGCAACTCCGGCAGATCAGTAATGCCACCAACCACCGGAATGCCGCAGATGTCAGTGCCCACAGGTTGCCCATCGTCTACAAAGGCACAGTCATATTGACGGCTTGCCTGTTCAGCTACCATGCGACCAAAGCCGCCTGCACCCACTAACAGCAGTTTTTCTTTAGACATTCGGGATGCCCTTCAATGCATTCTGGACGTATTCCGTAGTCAGAATCTTCTTGACGGTTCCCTCAACGTCCAGACGGGTGGTGTTGTGGCTGGTATAGGACTCATCTGCCATAGTCTGCACCTCACCCTTGACCACAAACTTATCATAGTTCAGATCGCGGTTATCGGCGGCAACACGGAAGTAATGGCCCATATCCTCACTGCGCAAACGCTCCTCCTGGGTCATCAAGGTCTCGAACAGCTTCTCTCCATGGCGGGTACCGATAATGTTCGTACCGGTATCGCCGAACAGCTGCTGAACAGCCTTGGCAAGATCACCGATGGTGGAGGCATCTGCCTTCTGGATGAACAGGTCGCCGGGATTGGCGTGCTGGAAGGCGAACATAACCAGATCCACAGCTTCGTCCAGATTCATCAGGAAACGGGTCATGTTGGGATCGGTGATGGTGATGGGGTTGCCAGCCTTGATCTGATCGATAAACAGAGGGATAACAGAACCACGGCTGCACATAACGTTGCCGTAACGAGTGCAGCAGATGGTGGTGCCGCCACGCTCAGCAGCCACACGGGCGTTCGCATAAATTACGTGCTCCATCATAGCCTTGGAGATGCCCATGGCGTTGATGGGATAGGCTGCCTTATCAGTGGACAGGCAGACAACACGCTTAACACCTGCATCAATAGCAGCGTGCAGGACGTTATCAGTACCGATGATGTTGGTCTGAACGGCCTGCATGGGGAAGAACTCGCAGGAAGGGACCTGCTTCAGAGCAGCCGCGTGGAAGATGTAGTCAACACCGGGCATAGCGTCACGGATGGACTGGGGATTGCGGACATCGCCGATGTAGAACTTCACCTTCTTTGCAGTGTCAGGGTGCTTGGCCTGAAGCTCATGACGCATATCGTCCTGCTTCTTCTCGTCACGGGAGAAGATGCGGATTTCCTTCAAATCGGAATCCAGGAAGTGCTTCAGAACGGTAGAACCAAAAGAACCAGTACCACCAGTGATCATAAGGGTTGCGTTGTTGAATGCAGACATTTTTATTTCCTCCTACATTTATTTTCTTCTAGGTAATATCGAAAATAATCACGACCAAAAAAAGTAATACTGAAACTCTGTTGTCCACTCCGGTCTATAGACTATCTTTCCCGCATTATACAAAATCAAAATTATCAAAAGCCCTGCCAACACAATTCGTATATTAGAGGATTTCCGTAAACTTTGGCCAACCATCCGTGGGATAAATACAACCAAAAAAACAGAAAAATACAGTTCAAATCGGGTCGCAACTGGCAGTGCGAGAGCACCAATAGAGAGAAGTAAACACACAAACGGTATCCAACTCATCAAATTATCAGCTATTATAGGATTCAAGTCGCTTTTGGGGAGCGAATGGCAATCCTCTTTCCATCTTCCATTAAGCAAATACCATGAAAACAAGAAAACACACACATTTTTTATAATAGCAAAGATAATACTGCTTCCTGCGACTACGCTTGTATATCCCGTTGAAATACCTATCAAAGACAAAATCCGAGGTATCCAGCCTCGAAGTACCGCAATTCCTGCTACTCCTGCAGAAAAAAGCATAAATCCTTTCTTACATTGATATCTTGACATGGGCAAAAACAGAAGGCAAATTATTGCACTTCGATGGAATAAAACTGTTGCTAGCAAAACACCAATTGTGAACCAAACTGGTTTATTCTTGTTTAGTGCGTCAAAGAATATTAAAACAACTGATAGGGCTAACACCTGCCTCAGTAGGTTCATATATGCCCCATAAAACATCAGGAAAACTAAAATAACAGATAATGCAGTATTTGAAGAATATTTCTCAATAAATCTCGCTAATACCGCATAGCAAAAAATCGATATAATTGATATAAATATCTGATAATTATCTGTAACAAGCCCAACCAACTTATTAAGCAATTGATACCCCATCTCTATACTATTCATCCATTCAGTACCCGCAGCAGATACCTTCTGCAAGGTGCCTTGTCCAGTATAGAAATAGAATAATTTGTAATAGGAAAAAGTATCGTTTCCGACATTCATTCCTCTAAAGCAAGCAAGAAAAACTAATAACCCTATCCCACCTACTAAATAACTTCTATTTTGTGTTTTACTCCCACTCTGGTAAACAAGTTTTTTTCTATATACCATCCATGAATAAATCAGTAGGAAAAAGAACACCGAAAATAACAGTATCATTCTATACCCTCCTGATTTTATTCATAACAGCATTAATTTGGCTCATTCCATAATTCCACTCATCCCTCATCATATACCTGGTAACAGTAGCATAAGAGAGAAGATAAATTATAATTCTGATCAAATAGTTAGGAATAAAACCCAATAGTACATATATACTCAACATACAAATGCAATATGAAATTTCTTTTTTGTCAGGTTTCATATAAGGAAAGCATGTAATATTAAGTCCCAGCCAAAATACACAGCTAATTAAAGTTGCCACCGCATATCCAATTGTACTTGCACCACTTTTATACACGAAAAAGTCCATCAAGCAAGCTATCCCTAATGCTGCAACCAATCTAAGAAAATATTCTTTTTGCTTTTTATATGTTTTGTACATATTTACAAACACTGCTAAATTCAAAAGCAAAAAAGTCTGCGACAACAGAAGTACCGATACAATTTCAACTGCTGATATGTATTGTTTCATATAATTGCTTATAACATAAGAAATCATATATATGATCATCGGAAACATCATTAAAAAGACAAGTAGAATCTTTTTGATTTTTATTTCAAACTTCTTATCTTTTCTTCTACTCATATTGCTATACAGCGTCATAGAAACAGGTGTAATAAACATATTTATAACTGTAAGAAGCTGACTGGAAAATGAATACATCGAAAAATCGGAGAGTGTCATTGTAAACTGTATAAACCATTTATCAATTCCAATAAAAAGCATATATGCAAAATTCCCAATCATTAAGAGGAATCCTGTTTTTATATAGCTAAAAAGAAGTGAAATTGAAAAAGTTGAAACTCCAAGCCAGCCTTCCCTGGAAAACGATATCGTTCCTATGATAAGGGAAACAACTTGAACAAACACATACCCTATTATATAGATTTCATATGATTTTACGCCGATAAAAACCAACAACATATTGAACAGCAAATTAATAAGTGTTGATAAATTCATTATTCTAGCATACTCAGAAAAATCTCCAATTGCCTGAAAAATTTGAGTATAAAACGTAAAAATCACATTAGGAATGACTGTCATTCCAAGACACACTATGGTTAAATCCGAATGAACAACTCCATATATAGTAACTGCTATTGCCAAGCAGGACTCATATAATAGTAAGGTAAACCATTCTTGCTTAATACTCTTATCGTTAATCTGATTTTTTGAACACCCGCCATATTTTAAATAAATACCATCACAATATCCCAAATGTGTAATGCCTATATATGATGCATAAAATGTATATAGTTTGTATTTTCCGTAGTCGTCCACTTGTAGTATCATGGGGATGATAAATGCTGAAATAAATGCTACAAGCATCTTTATTAAATTAGTTCCAAACACTTTTAAAATATCTTTTTTCACAAATCATTCTCCAGATTCATGGTTCCATTATAATTTTAAAGCTCAAATTGTTTCGGATACAGTTCATGAAAAAATATAGTATATCTTATATACAACGTCCTCAATTTTCCCATATTTTCCATATTTATAGTGATAGAGATTCGACGCTCTTTTTAGCAGGCTCTTATCTTTTTCTGCAATGCATGTAAGCACTTCGATACTGTTACTATCTAAGATATCTCTATACCGTTGGAGAACATCTTTGGATAGTTTCTCATATCTTTCCAGTCCTTTAAAGAAGAACCCCACTTTAACAAAAAATTGTTTTATCTTTTTAGATCTATTTCCTGTCCAACTCTCATTATGCTGCCGATAGTCCATATGTGCCTGATCATCATATAAGCAGTTTGACATCAGATATGCAACTATTGTAATCCATGTATCATGTCCATAATCATTCGGATATCCCTTTTTTCTAATCAGATCAAACAGCTTATTATCAAGAATAATAGTGCATCCTTGTGCCCCCGGTGTTAATACCTTTGAGTTTGTGCACATATAATATTTATATTTTGATGCAGCGGATGTTGTTGTACCAAGCTCATTTAACTCTTGATCAACAAGTCTTGCAGCCGATGAATAAAACGATGCCTTATTCTGTTTTAACGCAAGGATACCTGTTATAAGCTTATCCCTGTCCCAACGATCATCTTGATCGGCAAAAGCTATATATTCCAAACCTTTTGCCTGATCTATCAAACTTGCAAAGCTTCTGTGAATGCCAACATTTTCGCCCTCAATCAACTCTATCTTATCCAAATATTTTTCCTGATATTTTTTTATAATCTCTACTGTATTATCTTTTGACCCATCATCTCTTATCAGCAATTTTACATTTACATCTTTTTGAGAAAGAATACTCTCTATTTGACAATCTATATACTTTTCTCCATTGTATGTTGACATCAGAATTTCGCAGTCAAATTTCCTCTCATCTTCTATTGCCTTATTTTTCAAATTACAGCTTACAACTTTACTCATAATTTCACCATATTCTTCTATTTATTATAATAGTTTATTCGGCATACGGAATCCACAAATGATTCTGTATGTGAACTTCTTCACATAGAAAGTACACTTAATTTATAATACGCTCTATTCTCTCTCCATAATATCAAACTTTTGTATCTACAGAGAGATATCAGCTTACTATACTTTCACTATGTATTCTTTCAACCGTTTTGTAGCTCATTTGAGTAGATCTATAATATTATCTCTTTCCTAAGCAGGATATTTTACATTTCATCGCTAAAGAATGTATATCCTCTGTGCCGCATAAGAGCTTTTGCAGCTTTAAATAGCGGCAAGGGAAGCCATACCCTCATCCAGGTACGCAAATCGATCATCAATTCGTCACTCCGCCTCATAGTTTCCCTTGTCCCATTATAAATGGGATTTTCTTCAAAATAGTGTCTTGCCTTAGTAAGTACTTTACCTTTTCGTATTACATCTAAAATCGGAAATTCCTCTCTACAACTAACTGCACAACGTGCCTGCATTTCACGCGCCATTTTGGTCAGTGCTACTTCATACTGCCAAGCATTTAATGTCTCAGAAAGAGTTCTTTCCATAAAGCTCTTTTTCCAAAGTCCTGCATATAAGCTAACAACATACTCTCTTGCCCAATTATCCATAAGATAAATCTTATCCTCTACCTCTACAGCCTTTCGATTTCTGAGGTTCTTTTTGGACAACGTAGACAATCTCATATAGTCTATATTCTGCTTTTCCATATCCTCAATATCTTGGAGTATAGCCTGCGTAGATATTTTTTTTGTCAAAAAATAATCATCCAATGTAAAGAGAATATACTCTGTTTTTATCAGCGGCATCGCTGCTTGTAAACGCTCTGTGATTTCCGTTCCTTCTCCTGCAGCAACCACTGTTACATTCTTAAACGTCCGATTTGTTGGTTTATCCGTCACCAAAAAGGCATCTACATTGCGGTCCTCCCAATTTTCATTGAGAAGCTGGATATTAGCATCCCACAAATCTGCAAATTTATCGCAAGTCGATATAATAATTGAAAATGCACCTTTCATCCTTGTATCCTTCTCTTATCCTACACGTTAAATTGTTCAACCAGACATTTTCGATATACTGTAATCTGTCTAAAGATTGTAGCAGTAGATTTCCCTTGAAAAAGCACTTACTTTTTCTTTCCAGTTAGTACTACTCTCAGCACAGCATTTTGGTTGACCACCGCTGTTACCATCGCTGTTAGTGCCACCGTAATCATATAGTTAACCAGAACTAGACTCAGTCCCATTGGACTGTAAAAAACCGGTGCATTGTCTATCTCAATCAAGCTGAGCAGCAGATAGTGGACGAGGTATACTTCCAGCGAATGTTCTCCAATCCACGCCATCCACCCCCCCCCATTTTTAGAGAACATTCCCTTGCAGAGTCCACACACAGCAATACAACCCGCCAATGATGTTGCCATGCGCAGAATGATTGCAAATCCACTATCCGACATCTCATACAGATTAAATCTACAAATAACAAACAGCCACACCATAAAGCAGATTGCAACTATAATATCGATAATTGTTTTTCCGGGCACAGATTCCTTAATTCTGTCATCAAATTGACCATATAAGAACCCCGCATAGTAGAAAGGCATATAATAGAGTGTCAATTTGATTGCAAAGAATGAAAGGCCTAAAACTGCACCAATTCCAACCAGCAGAACCATTCCTGCCAAATAGCACCCCAGAAGTACAATCTGTTTCTTCAGCAGGTTTTCTTTGTTCACCCGTTCTGCAATGAAAGACGCAATACCAAAAATCATGCTAATCGTCCAAATCGTTGCGAGGAACCAATAGCCCGAATCCATATGCCATAGAAGATGCCTGACGTTCAAGAAATCAGCCTCTCCAAAAACGATTCCACGTACAAAAAAGCTCCATACAGCCCACGGTAGCATATAGGCAACCGTCCTGCGTTTTATATATTTCCATAGTCCTTTTCTAGTAGAAATAGGATGACCATATTTTGTCACGTACCCACTGATAAGAATAAACAGTGGCATTTGAAGTGACCACACTATATTATATAAGAAGTTTTTTTGTGAATCGACAGTACACCCCGTCATCGTATGTCCAAGCACTACCAAGAGCATGGCGATACCGCGCATAACGTCAACAAACTGGTTTCTTTCTTTATTTATATTCTGTATCATCTACGATGTCTCCTTATAAACAACCTAATCCTATACGGCACCCATGCCTTCAGTTTCCCCTTCATAACAGTCTTTCGATGCGTTTGCAAATATGCCTTCTGGATCTGTTGTCCGCTCATTGACTCAAATTCTTCAATCCGCTTCTGCCTACGCTCTGGCAATTTAGATGGCTCATTAAGCTGCTTATTACAATGCGCTGCCTGTTCAATCGTAGTTTCGACTTTATCAAGCTCCGTAATCGTGCTCAACAACTTTCCAGCTCGAGCATTATTTACAAGAAGCAACGAACACCCCTTTTCCGTTTTTAATGGCAAATTCAGCGCTTCTATCCCCCAATAGTCACCCAGCGAAAAATCACCTACACGCTTTGTATTTGCATATTTACAGGAATAGCAGCATTTTCTATAAATATCTCCAGATAAAAAATAGGCATAGTAATAATTATCAAAATCTCGATACGGGATTTTTTTCAGGCAATCAGAGGAATCGACGACGACGACGCCGCCGCCGCAGCTCCACCCTGCGTATTCTTTAGATCGAAAGCGCAGCGCCTTTATTTTGCCATATCTTTCCTTTGCAAAATCCATATACTTGTCAAAATAAGCCTGCGAGCCAACCCCATGGCATACAATATCGACAGTATAAAGATTCTCGTAGTTTTTTCCCAAGAAATACTTTAGACCATCAATTTGGCACGGAGTCCCAGAATAAAGCACAGCTTTACCCTGTTTCAAATCTCTCTCTACACACTGATAAGTAGTCCCCGTATCACTCTGAAGATATTTAGAACTTCTCAAATACTCAAAAGAGGATTTGTCCTCTGCGCGAATATGTTTAACCTGCATACCATCCATCATTGCAGCGCCATACACAACGCCCTTATGAGCAAAAATCGCATCTGCAAGTGCTGTAAACGCACCTCCACTTGTACTTTTCGCAAGTACTTCGGAATCCTTGTGTACAGCAGCATAAGCTTTTTGCTCTAATGGTACTGTCAGAGCTTTATCAATTGGACAAACTTTTTCACATAAACTGCAATTTATACATGTATCCTTGTCAATCTTCGGATATCGAAAACCAAACTCTTTTGTTGTCCATGAAATGCACTGCTTGGGGCAGCGTTGAACACACGCACCACATCCGGTACATTTCTCATAATCGATAGTAAGCATATATTTTCCTCTTTACTGGCAGTTTGCAAGTGCATCATTAAGGAACTTCATAGAAGCCTCCCGGCGTTCTTTAATTGCGGCATTCACCGTATTGAAGTCTACACTTTTATTTGCAACAGCTTCCATCTCGGAAAAATCCGAAATAGTTCGGTCAAGCAGTCCATACTCTGACAAGAGAAATCTCAATTTGTTCTGATTCCCACGTAGTTTTACAACTGCTGGCGTATTGCAAATAATAGACATAACTGAACCGTGGAATGTGTCTGTTACAACAAGTCTTGCGTTTTTGATCCAGCCCAGTAGCTCAAATGGCGAAGCATCAATAGACTTACACCATTTATGGTAGTATCCCACTGAAACAATCTTTAGATTGTGCTTCTCTGCATATTTCTTGATATAGTCATATTCTTCTGCATCATTTAGATTCTTATCATACGAATAGATTAAAATATAGTCCTTCATCGGCGGAGTAAAGGATTCCATCTCTTTTTCATACCCGTAAAGAATGACTGGATCACATACAAGCGTTGCGTCAATTCCGGCAGTTTTTTTTACTGTTTCCATTGAGTTCTGATCTCTCACAGAAACCGCATCCATCCGATGAAGGCCATCCGAAATCATCTGTTGTTGCTCCTGTTTAACAACATCTTCATATGTTGTAGGACCAAAGCAGCCTGCATAACTAATGACATGATTTACCTTTAAACCGTTGCCATACAAAAATGGATTAACGCCAATTTCAAGGCTAAAAACTTCATCGCTTCCGATTACAGCCAAGTCTCCTGTAAAATCCTCATACTTAGCCATCATCGGAATATTGTCAGCCCTAAACTTCCCAAGTGTCCGTTTCTTACCAACATTATAAAGAATATTTCCCACGCCTTTTTCCATCAGGTACTTAGCGTAAAAACCAATGCTACCTAATCCAAGTTTATATTTATTTGCTTGTTGCCGAGAAATGTTTGAGTAGCTTCTCTCAAACTCAAGAAAACCGCACTCATGTCCTTTCCCCTTCAGCACAGTTTTCAACGCATTTGCTTGCAAAACTGCGCCATGATTATGTACACCGTAATAAGTAAGGATCCCAATTTTCATGCAATAAACTCCTCTTTACTTCCTCAACACTTTCTCAAACATAAACTTACGCAGCCCATTCGGAGCTAACGCCGACCCACTACGAATCACACAACTCTTTATGTACTGCCCTTCTCCAATGAATCCTTGTTCCTTCATGAACTTGAATAACTTTGCTTGCGTCTTAGCATACTTCCAACCGGCTCTTCTTAAATACATATCCGATCCCGCTCTCATATGCAGCAGCGGTTCCTGAATGTTATAGCCCTGATACCCTGCCATTAACATCCGGAGCCAAAGGTAATAATCCTCCAATAAATAAAAGTCCTGATAAGATCCAACTGCTTCAACTGCGGATTTCTTGTACATCACGCAGGGATGATTAAACGGATTTCGCTTCTTTGCAAACTCTACGATTTCTGCATTCGTCTCCGGTGGTACTCGCTTCGCATCAACAACATTCGGATCCGTTGTGAATTCCTCTACAATACCAGAGCAAATACTCACTTCCGGATGCGTATTGAACACCGCTAGCTGTTTTTCACAGCGTTCTGCGTAAGCAATGTCATCGCTATCCATCCGGGCAACCAACTCATTTTTGCAATGCTTAATTCCCTCGTTCAGAGCGTTTCCAAGCCCACAATTCTCTCCCAAACGGACAACATTCAATGTCTCTCCCATTTCCTGTTGTTTTTCAGCAATAACTCCATCCAGCCCCTCATTCAATGGACCATCACACACCAATACAAAATCATTTGTGGAGAGAGTCTGCTTTTGAATGCTCTCTATTGCTTGTTTTAAATACTCCGGATTTTCTTTATGATAAACCGACATAAGAACCGAGTATTTTCTGTAGGACACACCACTCATATCCCTCTCCCCATATAACAAAAATCTCGACTCAGACTCATCTCAAAAAAGCGTCTTCCCCGTATCTTTTATAAAGCTCGTACATTATAACAAACGGCCGTACAAACAACACTACCTACGTTTGTATTATCGAGCAGTCGCAAATCACCCTAATATCAGTGGTTTTCCTGCCCCATCGCCGTCGTAGCGCCCTCAGCTACGCCCTCGGTACTCTCCGGCATAAACAGGATCTTCACAGTAGCCATCATGATCTTCAGATCCTCGATCAAGCTCGGGTGCGCAATGTACATCAGGTCCATCTGCAGCTTATCATACGGAGTTGTGTTGTATTTTCCGTACACCTGCGCATAACCGGTCAAGCCAGCCTTTGCCTGAAGGCGCAGGGAAAACTCAGGCATCTCCTCACAATACTGGGCTGCAATCTCCGGACGTTCTGGCCGGGGACCAACAATGGACAAATCACCACGCAGAATATTCAGCAGCTGCGGCAGCTCATCCAAACGGCAGGCACGAATGATATGACCCACCTTTGTAATGCGGTCATCCTTATCACCCGTAGACAAACGAGCCACGCCATCCTTTTCTGCATCCACTCGCATAGAGCGGAACTTCAGGATCTCAAACCGCTTGCCATCTTTCGTCAAGCGAACCTGCTTATAGAAAGCCGGGCCGCCGTCCGACTTGACTGCAAGGGCAGTAATCAAAAAGACCGGGCTCAGGACGATCAATGCGGCCAGAGAGATGACAATATCCATCGCACGCTTAATAAACAGATACTCCGGATTGGCCATGTAGCGCCCTACCCGCAGCATCGGCAGATGGAACATATGCATCGGCCATGCACCACTCATAAGAACATCACCGACTCGGGGGATCACAAACATGTCGATGTCTTTTGCCACACAATACTTCAGGATGATATTCCGCTCATGGCTATGGACACCGCTGACAAAGACCGTTTCCACCCCATCCAGGACACTCAGGTCTGCAATACATTCATCTGCATGAAGTGTGATCTGAACATCGTACTTTTTATCCAGCCCATACTCGCTGATGAGCTTTTCCATTCCCTGGCGTACATCATAAACGATTGCCGTTTTCTGCGGCGGGAATGCCATGTAATACCCTTTATTTGCAAGCATTGCCCAAACCGTTGCCATAATAAGCTGTCCTGCAATCGCAGCAATTCCCGGCCAAAGGTTGCACAGCTTTCCGGACATAAGGCAGATCACAATGTACATGATCCCGTCGGTTGCCATAGCTCCAAGGATCTGTCCATAGACCATCTCTGACACTCTCTGATTGGACATTGAAAATGCATCATAGATGCGACCTATCACAATATACAGTATAAAAAACAGAGCCAAGATCGTCAGATTGCCTTTCCAGCCAACTTTTTTGTAGATCTGCTCCGAATAGTACAAAAACCAACAAGCTGCAAACGGCAGCTCGATCATCAAAACATCCAAGACCTTTACGATTCGCAACATCACATTATGCTGAAACTTCGACATAATTCCGTAATAACTCCTTTAATTGTCCCTTTTCCCGCTTAACTTTCCAAATCTGCTTCTCTGCTTCTTAGATGAATCCGTTTTCAGACCGTCGCCTCCTTCTTGGTCAAATTTCAGCTTCCATTTATTGCACCAAAAACATTCAAACCGATGCGATTCTGTTTACAGCTCTCGTCCTTGTCAAGACTGCGAGAACATCAAAAAGATGCTAGTTTTTCTGTTTTTGTGCAGGTGAAATCCCCCGAGCAGTAGCCTTACCCAGGGTCATGATGTCAAATCATGTTGATGCCGTCCTCTACACCACTATAAAACAACATTTTATTTATAACAAGCAGTCAAGATTCCATTTTGACCACAGCACAGAACGTCCCTTCTTTCTGGAGTTTTGAAGATGATCCGTCCAAATCAAACGCTACTAACTTTTTATATATTTTACCATACTTATCTTGTTTTAACAAGACGATTTGTCGAGAAGTTACGCTTGATGTCGTTGAAAAAGTGACATCCAAGCTTGTATTTTTTTGATCTGTTTGCCAAAATCCCCAAACTGCAAAACTCTCATCCAAATTTCCACATAAAGGATATCTTCTCACCACTATAATTTTCTTCAAAAACCGCTTCGTCTCATACAGTATCTTCCTCTTTTCCAGTCAAACGACTTCCGCCTCATTAAAGTATTACCCCCGCTCCTCTTTTGCTTGCTCAGACCCACCTAAAAAATCCCATTCGATGCTTGTAGCCCGCCAGAGATTCTGTTACACTGGACCTTGAGAAGGACAAAATCATTCATTTTCAATCGCCTACTGCATGGCAGCTAAGGAGTTTTATGATGAACCAGTCACTGCGAGAAGATGCCGATCAGATCATCCAGGCCAGTCTGAATGCGGTTTTGCCGGATGAAGCCGTTATTCGCGCCTTACAGAACTTCCGTCCAGGCTCTGGAAAAATCCTATTAGTGGCTGCGGGCAAGGCAGCCTGGCAGATGGCTGCCGCCGCTGTAAATGTCTTGGGTCATGTGGATGGCGGGATAGTCGTGACCAAATATGACCATACAAAAGGACTTATTCCCGGCGTCAGCTGCTATGAAGCAGGACACCCCGTACCGGATGATTCTGGTTTTTCAGCTACACAAACGGCCATCGAGTTGGTACAAAACCTCTGCCCGGAAGACACTGTGCTTTTTCTGCTGTCCGGAGGCGGCAGTGCTTTATTTGAAAAGCCACTGCTCCCCGCCGAAGAATTGCAGGAGATCACCCATCAACTTCTTGCCAGTGGTGCTGACATTGTAGAGATCAACACGATCCGCAAGCGACTGTCCGCCGTCAAGGGCGGCCGATTCGCCCAGCTCTGCTCTCCCGCACAGGTATTCAACATCGTACTGAGCGACATTCTCGGAGATCCTTTGGACATGATCGCCAGCGGTCCGACTGTCCCAGACTCATCCACCTGCACCCAGGCACTTGCGATCGCAGAAAAATATCACTTATCTCTATCTGTACAGGCTCAGCATCTTCTCCAAGTTGAAACACCTAAACAGTTGAAGAATATCACAACTCGGATCACCGGAAGTGTCCGTGAGCTCTGTGCCGCCGCTGCATCTGAGTGTCGTACCTTAGGGTATACGCCCGTTCTTTTAACCGACCAGCTCTGCTGTGAAGCACGGGAAGCAGGCAGCTTCCTTGCCAGCATCCTGCGTACCCATGCGCAGGCGAAAAAGCCGCTTGCTTTCATCGCCGGCGGCGAAACCATCGTCCATTTGACAGGCAAAGGGCTGGGCGGCCGAAACCAGGAGTTGGCTCTGGCTGCAGCTCCTGGAATTGCAGGGTTGAACGCCTGCATTTTTTCCATCGGAAGCGATGGCACCGACGGCCCCACAGACGCAGCCGGAGGATATGTGGATGGGCAAACGGCCGATGTTCTCCAGCGCCAGTCGGTCCGCATCTTTGATGCACTGCAAAACAACGATGCCTATCACGCATTACAAGCTGTGGATGGGCTTATTTTCACCGGCCCCACCGGAACAAACGTGAACGACGTTGCTGTCGCATTGCTCCGCAGCTAATAGCTCCCTGCGTTTTCTCTCCGCAAATAAAAGCAAAACCGCTCTGTACTCCTTTTATAAAAGAAGCGCAGGACGGTTTTGCTTTTTTGTATTTCAAACGATCAGTGGTTACGGCTTTGATGACTGCGCCGCAGCATCTTAACCTTCACACTGACATCCCCAGAGTGATATTGTCCCCATCCTGCCATCTTGCGGAAATACAAGCAATCTTCCCTCGCCCAAATTTACTACAGTTTTACAAAATAATACTGATTTTACAACCGAGCCTTATATATTTTACCATGCTTTCTTTCATTTGAAAACAAAAGAATCAGTCAAAATTCCATTTTCGTCCAAATGGAGATTTTTCCCGGTATAACCTTGGGAAAAATGCGCATTTACAAATAAAACAGTAAATGATAGTATTAACTCCATCAATAAAATCGCCCAATTTTTATTGAACACAGACGCGACGATACATAAAAGGTAGAAAAGGGAGGTTCCGTAATGAGCAATCGTAGGGTCGATAGTAAAAATCCTTGTATCGCCAAAGATGACAAGGTAGTCATCCAGCTGATTCGTGAGATCACCGATCACGGTGACAATGTGGAGATCAAACGTCAACAAGACGGAACTCTAAAAATCTATGCTGTCAGAAAAAGTGTCGTGTACAAATAAATAAGGAAAGCCGGGCAATCGGGTTCGGCTAAAAGCCAATCGGGGCTGTCTGCTGCGTGTAAAAGCGCAGCAGACAGCCCTTTTTGTTTTGATAAAACAAGCTATAAACTCGCCCCCACACAGCAACTTTACAAGTAAATAAAACCATGCGCTCCATTCTAGAAAAGAGCAAAGGTGTGGCTTTCAAGTTTTGAAAAGTCGGTCCATCCCGTTAAGCACCACTCCTTTTCTTGAAATGCAGGGCGTATTTTCGCTGCAACCGTACAGGTTCATTTACAGGGTCGGTGTTTCTTTACACCGGCCTTTCCTTTTACCCCCTTTGTCCTTTTCTGTGAGCGCAGGAAAGGACAGTCTGTGCGGATATTACTTATTAGATGGTCTCCTCAAGCCGCTAAATACCCGTAAAGCTCCAAATTCTCAACTTTTCACAAAAAACGAGAATTTGGAGGTCACAATGGGATTTTATTATGCCAAGGAAAAGAAAAACTTTGAGCTCCAGTGGAAATCTCTCCGCAAGCAGTACGAGGCTGCCGGTATGAGCCAGGAAGCCATCCAGGCGATGTATGAGTATGACCGGTCTGTTTTTAACGGAGAACGTGCCTATTTGAATCATACACAGGATATCGCCATGCCTTCCTTTGATAACACCGCCGATTCCTATTCCCCGCTTCTCAAGAAGTATCAGGACTCCATTTCTGTCACGGAAAGCTACCACGAAACCAAAAGCCGTTTTTCCTGGATCGGAAAGATAGAAAACGAAGAATTGCTATCCGCACTCGAAAATTTATCCGATGTGGACCTGAAACTGCTTACGCTATATGTCTATGAAGGCTATACATTAACTGAGCTCTCCAAAGTATACCGTATCTCTTCGCCTGCCATCTATAAGCGCATCCAGAAAATCGCTGCATCTTTGAAAAGAACGCTATAAGGGTCAAACTTTAGCTCTAATCAAAGTAGATTTCTAGCCCAAACAATACGGGGCTGTTGCTTTTATGCAACAGCCCCGTATCCCTATTCTGCTAATTTCAAAAGTCTTTCTGATAATATTCCAGCAGAATACAACCAGTACGCAGGATATTCCGAACCACAACATCATCCAGATCCAGTTGTAACAAGGCACGGATGCGCTGCAAACGATACACCAGCGTATTCCGATGGATATAGAGCTGACAAGCCGTCTCGTGAAGATTCGTCTCCTGTGTCAGATAAACACCCAGAGTGTGGAGCAGTGATGTACTATGTATACGGTCGTATTCCTGTAAGCGGTAGAGCATCGGATGAATAAACGCCCGCATATTTGCAGAATTTGTGATATTGCGAACAAACACATCTTGATACAATTCCGCTGCGCTGCGGCAACCCGCACCGCAGTGCAGCTCACGAGCGGAAACTGCTGCTTCTTGATTAAATCTCCATACCGTCCCCAGCTGCAAAAGTGAGCAAAACGGCATACTAAGAATTACCGTTTGTCCCATCCGTTGTCCAACCTCCTGTAAAAGCCGCTGCAAGCGAGTATTGACTTCCAGCTCTTCTGAACCGATTAACAGAAGCAAAAAGGCCTCTTCTGTCTGCAAAAGCCAACTGCCAGGAAATTCATGGAGAAGATGCTCTCGCTGATTGGAGCAGGTGACCTTATGGACATGTGACAGAGGAATCAGGGCCAAATAAAATATCTCTGGCCTCTCCAAGTCCGGAAAACGGCGCAGTTTTTTTCGCATGATCTCCTGTTGACTGGGTTCACAAAATAAAAGCTCCTGCAGAAAGGACTCTTCTGGACTCGAATGATACTCACTGACAGGTGTATGTATGAGATAGTAACGCAGCAGCTCGCTAAGACGCTGGATCAGGATGTTATCCTCCTGCGTGAAGTTCCGATTCAACTCAATAACTTCCAATCCTCCATGATTTTGGCCATCTTCTGGCGATACAACTGCTGCTACAAACCGCCGGACGCTCCTCCCATCCGGCTCGGTATACGGGACGATTTGAGGACCAGTGATATTGCGCGCCGAAAAGTTTTTAATATGAGATTCAGCCTGTTTTAAATCGTGTTGCTGCGGTGTTCCCCCCCGCAGGATTCGGTCCCAACTATCAATACCGATATCCCTCTCTGGTTCCATTGCAAGGGTCCGAAATCGGCTGTCTACAATCAGTACTGGATTTTCCAGTTCCAACCATGCCGCTTGAACGAGTTTCTTCAAGCTGCCGCCCAGACAAGCCTGCTCCATCCGCTGAATTCGCCGCTGCAATCGTCGCTCTGGTTCCAACAGTTTATTAACTGCCCGGAATAAAGGAAGGGTCAAGGATGGATCCGAATAATACACGACATTGTCGTGCACTGGTACTCCGGCATCACACAATAAATAAAACCGGTCCGGATGGATCTTTGAAAAACTGCCAACCAGAATCGTTCCTTTTTCCGTATCCTCCCATTGATCCAATGCTGCGTGTGTGCAGGTAAAACAAGCAGGCTTGTCGGGAATCTGCAAGTTAAAATCCGCACTAAGATGGGCACAGAGTTCTGTGGTAAGCATGGTCCCCCTCCCTTGGTCTATAAAGCACAAATTATAGCTTATGTTTGTATTGATAGTACAATATACAACCCCACGTGTCAATGTTAAAATGATAACAAACAGGAACAATATTTTTTTAACAAAATATGTTTCCTCCGGAAATTCCAACACGATTCGAGATGAAAAAGGAGAACCACGATCATGTCAAAACTTTCTCGCAGATCTTTCCTTAAGGGCACCGCTGTAAGCGCACTGGGTGCTGCTGCTCTGGGTATGACTGCTTGCGGCAACACCGCTGCAAGCAGCACCGCTTCTTCGGCTGCTTCTGTCCCTGCTTCCAGTACTCCTGTTTCCAGCACTCCTGCCGAAAAGCCCGCAGTTGAGACCGGCAAGCCCAGTTTCTTTACGGATCCGTATCAGTATAAGGTGACCGATGCAGTTCAGGTAGTTACCAGCGAGGTCGTTGTGGTGGGTGCCGGCAATGCAGGTTGTACCGCTGCTTGTTCCTGTGTTGAAAATGGCAGCGAAGTCGTTGTTATTGAAGCACAGAACGTCATCCATGGTCAGGGTGGTGGTATTGGCATGGCCAACACCAAGTACGTTCAGTCCCTGGTAGACGAGGGCAAGCTGCCTCATCTGACCGATGTTGTGGAGCATCAGAACATTTGGATCCAGCGCTGCGGCAGTCGTGTCAATGAAGCGCTGGTCTCCATGTGGTTCAACCACTCCCCGGAAGCCGGCAACTGGCTGATCGACAAATGTGCGGAATTTGGTGTCGTACCTGTATCTTTCCGCGCACACGCTCCCAATGCCATCATCCCGGAATCCTACGACTACCATATGTTCGTTAACGTAGGTGAGCATAAATTCAACGAGAAGTGCGGTTATTTTGCAGCCACCAACGTCCTGTTTGAGGACAGCCAGAACGCCGATAAGTACGAGCACCCTGCAACCTACTTCTTCAACACTAAAGCACAGGAACTGCTGGTAGAGGACGGCCGCGTCACTGGTGTTTTCGCCCAGCGTGAAGGCGAACTGTGGTTGTTCCGCGCAACCAAGGGCGTTATACTGGCTACCGGCGGCATCCATGAAGATACCGAGATGACCGACTATTACTGCGATGAAAACATTAAGCGTGTGCAGCGTTGTGAGCATGGTCCGGCAGGTTTCTCTACTGGTGATGGTCATAAAATGGGTCTGTGGGTCGGTGCACATATGCAGGACGGCCCCTTCCCGCTGATGCTGCATCCGCAGGCAAATGCCATGTTCCATGGCTGCTTCCCCTTCCTGAATCAGGAGGGCCATCGTTTTATGAACGAGGGCACCTGGGTACAGGGCAAGAGCATGAATATCATGCATCAGACTGGCAATATTGCATGGTCGATTTTTGATGCAGATTATGGCAAATACAATCGGATGTCTCTGGAAAAAGGCACCGGCGGCGGTATGTTCTGGGATACCATGTCTGCATCGGTCGGTCAGAAATTTACGGACGACGATGTCACCTCCACTGTGGAAAGCGACATCGCTGTTGGCAATACCTTCAAGGCCAATACCATTGAGGAGTTGGCCGATATGATCGGTGTGCCCGCCGATGAAATGAAAGCATCCATTGACCGGTACAACGAACTGGTCACCAAGGGCGCAGATGATGACTTCCACAAGCCGTCTGACTTCCTGTATCCGGTCATGAAAGCTCCCTTCTACGCTGCCAAAGTGGGCATTGCTCTGCTGGCTGTTGTGGGTGGTTTGTCGGTCAACACAGATCTGCAGGTCCTGAACGACAAAAAACAGCCTATTGCTGGTCTGTATGCTACCGGCAACACCTCTGGCGATCTGTATGCTATCGACTATCCCATCAACATGGCTGGCAACTCCAACGGCCGCTGTGTGATCTGGGGCTATATGCTGGGCAAGACTCTGGCCGGTGTTCAGGCTACCGGAGAAACCCTGACCAGCCGCGATGAACTGGCGGAATTGTCTCAGGACGAAAGCCAGATCGTCGTTTCTGACACCGTATATAAGGACGGGACCTACACTGGCACTGGCAAGGGCCGTGGAGGTGATATGGAAGTGACTGTGACGATCGTCGACGGAAAAGTCTCTGATATTGTGGTCAATTCTCATGCTGAATCCTCTGATATCGGGGCACCTGCTCTGGATCGCCTTATCCAGAAAGCGATCACCGCCAACAGCGCTGAGATCGATGGTGCTTCTGGCGCAACTATGACTTCTGATGGTTTCCGCCAGGCCGTTGCACAGGCACTGTCCAAGGCACAGTAACAAGGTTGAAGTGCTCCGTTCAAAATCTTTATAGAATAAGGTTTTAAACAAAGATGAGATAAACAGCCCTTAATCGGACTGTCTATCTCATCTTTTTATTCTCTCCAAATTCGAAAAGACCTTTTTACAGTATCTTTTATCTTCTTCTATAACTAAAAGTCCACCCTCTGAAATTTCAAAAACAGCAGCGCCCCCGGTATGATCCGGGGGCGCTGCTGTTGCCAGGGACCGTGATACCCCGCCAGGCGGCGGGCAGAGTCCTTCCGGCTATGGCCAGGCAGGAAGGTTAGGGAAAATGTTACTGTTGATCTTTCTGGACGGCATCCACAAACCCAAGGGCCGTCTTAATGCCAATATCCAGCGCACTCTCGTCAATATCAAAGAATGCGTTGTGATGATCTGCACCGGAACCAAAGGCGTCGTTCTTAATGCCGACAAACGCAAAGACCGCAGGATATTGTTTAGAATAAATTCCAAAGGATTCCGTGGCGATCCAAGGCGCACAATGCACCATAGCGCCCTCAGGCAGGATCTGTTTTACCCGATCATATGCCAGTGCAGAGTAGTGGGGATCGTTCATCAGCGGGCCCTCTCCCATATGGTAGAACTCATTCGTAAACTCCACACTGCAATCGTACATATCGGCTGTATTCAGAGCCACCTTTCGGATGGTCTGTTCTGCCTTTTTGCCGAGTTCTTCGTTATAATAGCGCACTGTACCATTGATGTAGGCACTCTCTGGGAAAGCGTTGTACACGCCGCCGCCTTGAATCGTGGTGATGCCCAAAGGCAGTGTCTCTCCCGAGGGGAACGCATTGGCCCAGACAGCACCCAGATTCGTAACGATATTGGCCGCGCAGAACACTGCATTATGTGCCAGATCTGGGCGAGAGCTATGTCCAGATTTGCCCAGCACTTTCATGCCAAGCTCAAAGGTCGAAGCCATGCGGGGACCTGCCTCGATATTTACAGTGCCTGCCTCCAGTCCAGCCAGCACATGCATACCATAGCATACATCCACTGGACGTTTTGCCAGCGCATCCAGCATTCCCTGATAGCCGGTGCCGACCTCCTCGCCTTCTTCAAAGCAGAAATAGATCGAACCGTTTAGCGCCTCTTTTACCGAGACCAGCGCTTTCATAACCGCCAGCAGCACTGCCGTGTGTGCATCGTGACCGCATGCGTGGCAGGTATTGGGGTCATCGGATACACATACCCGCGGCCCCACTAAGTTATTGGGTTCCTCGGCAACCGGCAGGGCATCGATATCGCAGCGCAGTGCAATATGCGGACCCGGACGTCCAGTGTCCAGTACAGCCAGCAGACCGGTGGTGCTCACCTTTTCATAGGGGAGTCCTAAAGCCTGGATCTCCTGCTGGATAAAGGCACTGGTCTTTACTTCATGGGCTGCGACCTCTGCAAAACGATGGACCTTGCGGCGACAGTCGATGGAATATTGTTTCAACGATGCCGCCAGCTCATGGATCTGTTTGTTTTCCATACTTTGCTCCTTTTATTCACTCACTGGTTGATTCGGGTGCTCTCGCAGTGCCCGGCAGAACCGTTCCAGAGCGTTTTCATAAGCAATTTCGTCGTTGATACAGGCAAACACCATCCGGATATGTCCTGCACCATTTATAGGACCCATGGAATCTCCTGCTCCCACAAAGATTCCTTTCTGACGCAGGTAGGCGGCCACTTCAGCGGCGCTGCCCAATTTAGATACATCGATCCAGAACTGTGTACCTCCTGCCGGAATGGGGAACGAGATCCCCGGAACTTTTGCCAGAGCTGCGCAGGTCTTATCACGCCGAGCTTGCAGCTTCTGTCGATAGCTTTCGTACAGGGTCTTGTTGTCCAAGATCGCTTTGGCCGCACTTTGCATCAGCAGACTCACCGAGCAGTTTACCGGCAGAAATGTGTTGACGATAGCCTGGATCAATTCTTCGGATGCAACCATAAAACCCACACGGAGACCGGTCAGCGCCTGCCCTTTGGAAACTGAAAAAAGGCTTACTGTGCGCTCCCACATACCAGGGCAAAGAGCAGGCCATGTGCAAGGCTGCTGGTCATACACCAGGTCATCAAAGACCATATCACACAAAAGCAGTAGATCCTTTTCAACGACGCAGGTGCAGAATTCAGATAAAAATTCCGAGGAAAATACTGTTCCTGTAGGATTGTTTGGCTGGGCCAGGATAGCGGCTTTGGTTTTAGAGGTCATGCGATCTGAAAAATCGCTGACAGCCCCGGCAAAATCCGTCTCCTGCCGTAGAGGAACACTAACAGCCTTTGCCTCCAGCAGCTGTGCTGCCTGGAAGTACGATGCGTAGGACGGATCTGGGATCAGCAGCTCGTCCCCCTGTTGAAGAAATGCTGTCAGAGCTGCCACTAGTCCCAGCTCTGCCCCCGGTATGACCAGGATATTCCGCTCTGGGTCTACATTAGCATGATATTTTTCGTTCAGCCGTTTCGCCAAGGTCTCCTTTAATCCACTGTCACCGGTCAGTGGCGGATAGTGGGCGGCACTTTGCTCATCCAGCTTTTCCATGATCGCCTGTCGGACACACGCAGGGATCCCCTGGTCTGGATAGAAAGGGTCGGCCGATTCAAAGTGGATCAGCGGCTCAGCGGCAGCAACCGGATCGGCGGCAATGGATGCCTTTTGATAATTGCACCGAAATGCTGGTGCCAGCCGGTCGGCAACGTTCATAATGTTTTTCCTCCCTTTATCTGAAAGCAGAATAGGGTAAGCAAGAACTCTTGTTTAGTCCTGATCGATAGAACGCTCCTTGATGCCGCCCTTACGCACCTTGATGATCGCATACGGGATGGAGATAGCCAGAGCAGCCACTGTGATCACGATGATATAGGGTTTGACAGAGCTGGCCGAGGTAGCGACCGTGAGCAGTTTCAGAGCAAAGCTTTCAATCATAGCTGCGTAGAATACCCAATCCGGCAGTTTGCGGCCCCAGCCACGATTCTGCCAAGCTTCCGGGTACTTTTTGGGGACGACCCACAAAGCAACGTACAGCACGATGTCCAGGATAGCAAAGGTCAGCAGGCAGGTATTGCCCAGCATATTCATATCCCAATCCAGGATCAGAGGAACAACACACAGCAGATATTGCAGACCCATCAGGATCACATAACCGCCGCCCTTGGTCTGACGAGCAAGACCCTTCCAGTACCAGCCATCCGTAACAGCGGCAACGATCGGCTCGCTGCACACAACATAGGTGGAGATAATGGTGGTAGACAGAGCCATCATGGGCACAGCGATCATAAAGAAGACGAACAGCCAAGTGGGCATGATAGCCTGTGCAACATAAGTCAGAGGCTTACCAGCCACCTGCTCCAGCGGCAGAGTGCCTGCGGCGATAAAGGCCATGCAGATATACGCCACCGAGGTAATAAGTACCTGGTTGCGGGTGACCCAGGGCTGAGTCTTTTTGGGATCCTTCGCCAAGCGGGCGTAGAAGATACCGTACTGGGGGCCCACACCGAACATCAGCAGCAGGAAGGCTTTCCAAATACCTTTGCCGCCGTTGGCAAAGAACTCCGGATTCGTATTCGGCATCAGCAGAGCAAAATCGGTCTGCGGCAGACCAACAATAACAAAGGTGGCAATACCTGCGATCAGCATACCGGTCATCAGAGTCTGCACACGAGAGACACCTTTGATACCCACCAGGTTCAGGATAAAGAATGCGGTCATCAGGATAAAGGCCGTCACCTTAACATTTGCCGCAGGAATCAGCGAGTTGATATACTGAGCAAGAGAGATCGCATAAATGCCGCTGCCCAGCCAGTTCAGCATACTCAGAGAGCTGTAAATACCGCCAGCAGTACGACCAAGGGTACCGGCCACCATGCCGTAACCGCCTCCCGGAGGAACCACTGCGCTACATACCATCATACAAGGGATTGCAATAATGGAGCCAACGATGATGGCGATCAAGAACGAGACCCATACCGAGTGACCGGTCTCCGCAATTGCCACTGGGAGCATCGTGATCAGTCCCGCACCAATGTTTGCACCAACAGCCAGGGCCAGAATACCCCACTTGCTCAGTGCGCCGTCATTGGAGTCAACTGTATTGGTCTTTTTGACTTCTGTGCTCATAATTCAACCTCCTTATTTATTGTTCACATGGAAAGGATGGGGAAACCCAAGGTTTATCAAAGCTCAGCAACTGCCTCGATCTCACACAGCAGACCTTTCGGCAGATCCTTTGCCGCCACACAGCTGCGAGCCGGCTTACCAGTAAAGTAGCGGGCATACACCTCATTGAACACCGCAAAATCGGCCATATCTGCCAAAAAGCAGGTCGTCTTGACCACACGTCCCAGATCAGTACCAGCAGCCTCCAAGATAGCAGCCACATTTTTGCAGCTCTGCTCTGCCTGGGCAGCGATTCCCTCAGGGGCAGTCCCCGTAACCGGGTCCACTGGGATCTGTCCAGAGGTAAATACCAGGCCGGCAGCGGCCCATGCCTGCGAATACGGGCCAATTGCTGCAGGCGCGCGATCAGTATGAATCATTTCCATAAGTGCATCCTCCTTTTCAATTTTTTGTCCGTTGCACTGTCTTCATTATATGGCGTTACAAAAGTTAAGTCAATGAACAAAAATGTAGAAAAACAAGAGTTTCATTTGTGTAATTCGACGTTAATATCGTAGTATCAGCATAATATTATTGTGCCATTTCTACAGTCGCAAGGTTTCGGATAATCTGTATTCTAGGATAAAAGTTTTTCCCCATCTTGCAAGCAGTCACTGCGACACATATAATAAGTAGGAAGAAACATTTTATAAAAAGAAAGGAGTATTGCATGGTATTGACAGCTGCCGACCATCTGATCCTCAATTCATACAAATCGGTGTTGGATGGGCTCTCGGAGTATCTCGGCCCCGGATATGAGATCGTTCTGCATAGTTTAGAAGATTATGACCATGCGGCGATCAAGGTCATCAACGGCCATTACACCGGCCGTAAAGAAGGTGCCCCCATCACAGACCTTGCGGTCAATCTGCTATCAGAGATTGAAAAGGATCGCACTGGCCGAAAAAATCGAGTCTATTTCAACCGGAACAATAAGGGCGTTCCTATGCGTTCCGCCACATTTCCCATTATGGGAGAAAACGACCAGATCATTGGCCTTTTATGCATCAACCTACATATGGAAATTTCCCTGCATGACTTCTTAAACGGAATCATGTGCATCAAGGATGTCGAACACACAGATAACATTGTGGAGACATATGCCAGCAGTTCAGACGATCTTATCCTATCCGCCATTGAGGAAGCGCGGGTGGAGGTCTGCAACAACCCCAACATCCTAGTCACCAACCGCAACAAGGAGATCATCACGCTTTTGCATCAGCGGGGGATTTTCCGCTTGAAAGACTCTGTTCTTACAGTTGCCCATAGTTTGGGTATTACAAAAAACACCGTCTATCTCCATCTACGCAAATTAAACGGCAAAGCCGAATAACATCTCTCTAGCCTCCTTGTGTACGGTCTTACTCCTGCACAAGGAGGATTTTCTATTTATACATAAAACCAATTCAAACACCTACCGCCGTATGGGGAGCCCCATACGGCTTTTTTGTGCTGCAGCCAATTTGATAGACTTTCATTCCACAATCCAATGAATTTTAAAAAGCTTTTATTCGGGTTTCTGTAATTTTATATATCAAATCGCAGAAATCACTATATTTTCAAAGATCTTTTGATTCTTGGTTAATTTTCACCCCTTCTCGATGCCTACCAAATAAGAGGCAGTTTTCCAAGTGGCACCCACCGCACGGACTGCTGCTCTCTGCAGAACCTTGACAACTGAATAGCTCAATCCTCCGGTACTTCAAAAAAGGTACTTCTGTAACACGCAGCCCGGCCGCAGAGAAGGCGGGGTGGCTGAAACGCCAATGGTGCGGTGAAAATCCGCCGCCGGACGATTCCCCACTCCTAGGGAGCCGAGGGCGAATATGGGAGACCTCTATCATAAAATCGCAGACTGTGCTGTTTTCAGGCCGGTCTTGTGAAGGACAGCCCGGCACACAACAGACCCGCCGGGCTGTTTATAGATCGGGAGCGTCCGGTATTTTTATCCCGGACAGCTCCTGTACTTTTTACATATCCATTTTTTAGGAGGTCTATATGAAAAAACAAATCGCTATCCGCCAGTCGGATATTTACAAGGAAATGCAGCTGACCCCGGAGATGCTCCGTTCCATTCGCACCCTTTGCGGCGTCTGCCTGGAAAACTACATACATTCCAAAAGGTTCCGTGTTCTTTTGGTTCCCCGCGCAGACCGGTGCAAGGATACCTGCACCCTCTGCCAGGTTCGCCGCGGCAATGACTATATCGTTATGCCCAAAGAGCCCCCGCTTTAAGTTTCTATCCACCCTGCAAAAAGATGGGAGGTGCACATTTGAAACGAGACTGGAAATTTCTCCGGGGAGATCTTTACTTTATAAAGTTTGAGCAAGGAACTGGTTCCGAACAGAAAGGAAACCGCCCCGCAGTCGTGTTGCAAAACGACGTAGGGAATCTTTGCTCCCCCACCCTGATCATTGCCACTCTGACCAGCAGGACTCACAAAAAGAGGACGCTCCCCACCCACTGTCTGTTAGACACCCCTGGACTGACAAAGCCTTCTATCTTTCAGGCAGAACAGATCTTCACCATCGACAAAAGCCGGGTCCTGCGTTATATAGGGCACCTTTCCCCAGAGGAGATGCGGCAGGTGGACGCAGCGGTAAAAATCAGTCTAGCCCTGCACCCCATGGGGAGCGTGCAAAAACCGTCCCCCATTCGCCGCTCCACCGCTGCCTATGCGCCACCGGAGGTGGCAGAGGGAAAGCCGCCGGTCTATCCCTATACGCCCATCTCTTTCTCCTTCAAAAATGCCGAGACTCCGGAGGAGGAAACACTGTACATTGAACTTCAATCCGCTGTCCATGCCATGATCCAGCGGCTGGAATACAGTTTCACATTCTATCCCAGTCTGTTGACCATTCCCAAGCGCCAGCAGCAGGTAGCGGAGATCTTGGAGCAGGCCGAAAAATACATCTGGCAGATCAAGGAGGAAATGCGATCCATATGAAAAACAACACTCAATTTTCTTCTCCCTTTTCCGTCATCCCACCGTACCAGATGCAGGTCATCCACAGCAGCCGCCTGATCTATCCCCGCGAATTATATCAGCGGGGTGTACAACGCAAGCGGGTGGAGCAGATCGCAGCGGAGTTCAACGAGTATACTGCCAACGAACCCAAGATCAGCTTCCGAGAGGGACGGTTTTATGTAACAGATGGGCAGCACACGATCGAGAGCCGCATCCTGCGCAACGGCGGCAAGGATCTGCCCATCCTCTGCAAGGTGTACACCGGACTGACCATGCAACAGGAAGCTCTATTCTTTGCTGCACAGAATGGGTTTTCCGCCCCACTGAAAGCAGGCGTCAAGCTCCGTGCAAAAGTTGTAGGCGGCGATGCCATCTCCACAGCCTTTGTGGATGCCAACCAGCGGATCGGACTTGTGATCGACTATGGCCAGCGGGGCAGCAATTACCGCATCGGATGCGTAGGCACAGCATTCCGGCTGTACAAGCAGATGGGCGAACTCCTTTACTGCGAAGCCATGCAATATATCGTAACCGCTTGGGAGGGCCAGCCGGATTCCCTCCGGGCTTGTGTGCTGAATGGGATGCTGCATTTTGTGGAGCTGTACCATGATGAGTTTGACCCGAACCGGCTGATCCGGGCTTTGCATCAGCTCCACCCTATGGAGGTCTATCGCATCGGCCAGGACAACCCAGCTAAACTTCCAGGGTGGAAAAAATACGTTTATCCCATTTATACAGCCTATAATGGCCGGTCTCGGATGGACACCCTGCCGATGAAATTCTAATTTTAGAAGTTATTCTTCCTTTCCGGATAATTCTCCCCCTATCCAAGCCCGGGGCAGCTGCATCGTACCGCTGCCCCGGGTTCCATACTTTCCGTTTTTTCTCGGATTCGGACAAGCAAAATATCCCTCTTGCGCTCATATCCATAGTTATACTCAGTTTAGGGAGGCAATCTCTATGAAAAAGCAAGAATTGATCGTGAAATGTATTTTTTCTAAAAATGGGGCCGATTTGGAAGATCTGATCCTGCGCTCGTTTCAGCTCTACCTGCGCCGCATCCTTGCTTCGGACAGCGGAAATGCGCTATGATAAGCACAACGATAAACCGCTTATCTCAAGGAGGGCATTATGTATTTAGAGATAAGCAACCCCATGGAATACCACGCAGCGCTGTATATTCGTCTATCCAAGGAGGACGAGAACGTCGGCCCCTCTCAGAGTGTCCAGAACCAGGAATCCCTTCTGCGGGAATTTGTGCAGCAGCACAGAGTATCGGTCTATGACACGTATATCGATGATGGCTGGTCCGGCACCAACTTTGACCGCCCCTCCTTCAACCGGATGATCCAGGACATCGAAGCCAAAAAGGTCAACATGGTCATCACCAAGGACCTCTCCCGTCTGGGACGTGACTACATCATGACCGGGCACTATATGGAGCGTTACTTTCCGGAGCATCGAGTGCGGTACATTTCCCTGCTGGATGGCATTGACACCGGTGTGGACTCCACCGCCAACGACATCACTCCTTTCCGGGCGATCATGAACGATATGTACGCCAAGGACATCTCCAAAAAGATCAAGTCGGTCAAGCGGGATAAACAGCGGAAGGGGCTTTTCATCGGCGGCAAACCTGTATACGGCTACAAGATGCACCCCACCGAAAAAAACAAGATCGTGGTGGATGAGCCTGCAGCTATGGTCGTGCGCCGGATCTTTGCCATGGCTTTGAGCGGACAAAGCTGCCACAGCATCGCCAGCCAACTGAATCAGGAAGGAGTCCCGCCCCCTTCGGTCTATGCAGGCATCCCGTTAAAGAACGGACGCTTTGCCGGTCTTTGGAGCAGCGAGCGCATCTCTGAGATGCTGCAAAACGAGACCTACATTGGCAACATGGTGCAGGGGCGGCAGGTGAAGATCAATTACAAGTCCAAAAAATGCCTGAAACAGCCGCCGGAAAGCTGGGTCGTTGTGGAAAACACCCACGAGCCCCTGGTAGACCAGGAGACTTTCCGGCAGGTCCGACTTTTGGTCAACAGCCGCAAATACACCCGCAGCCGTACCTACGACTACCTATTAAAGGGTATGGTCTATTGCCACGAGTGCGGTGCGCTGATGACTGTAGCCAACCGCAAGACCACAAAGGGAGAGGACCGGCTGTTCTTCATCTGCAAGACCTACCAGCGCTTCACCAAAGCAGGGCTCTGCACCTGCCACACCATCAAGGTGGACACCGTGACAGAGGCTGTGGTAAGCAAGGTGCGGGAGGTCTGTCAGTCCTATCTGGACCAAGACAAGCTGCTTGTCCTTGCAAAGGATGCCCTGGCGAAAAATGCACAGAAAAACAAGGTGGAGATCCAGCTGGCCGAACTGCAAAAGAAGATCGACCTGCTGACTTCCAACCTGGACCGGATGTACACCGACCGTCTGAACGGACTTCTGCCGGAAGAGGATTTTCAGCGCATCTTCAACCGCACAAAGTCCGAGCGGCAGCAGCTGGAACTGCAGCAAGCAGATCTTCGCAGCCTGCAAAAGAACCCGGTCAACAGTTCCGACAAAGCAAAAGAGCTGGTACAGCGCTTTGTAGAAAGCGCCTGTGCCAGCCGAGAGCTGCTTGTAAGCCTGGTGGACCGGATCGAGCTGACACAGGACAAACAGCTGATCATCCGCTTTAGAATCCCAGAACTTCAAGATTTTCCCTTATAAAGCATCGTGTCAACGACCGATTATTTCGTTGTTTACAATAAGCAGGGCGCTATGTATCCCGCCTGGAAAGCCACGCACTGCAGCTGCTGCGCCAGGCATGGGAGCAAACCGACCGTCCGGTATAGCCGATCCTATGCCGCTTGCCGCAAACGATAAGATCGATAAAAATTTCTCCCCCTTGCTGCGCCAACAGGCGTATAATAGAAACATCGTCCCCCACGGTCAGGACCGTAAAATGCTGCGGTTTTTCTGAAAAGAGTTTTATTTTATGCACCAGGTCTATCAGCAGGCCCTTGCTCTCCATCCCGAGCTGGTGGAGATGCGGCACATCCTTCATCAAAATGCTGAAGTGGGGCAGCAGCTGCCCCGGACCAAAGCCCTTGTAAAGAAAAAACTGATCCAGTATGGCTATTGCCCGCAGGAGCTGGCCCACAGCTCTCTGACCGCCACCATCCAGGGCAGCCGCCCCGGCAAGACCATTCTGCTCCGGGCCGATATGGATGCTCTGGCCCTTCAAGAGCAGACCGGTCTGCCCTTCCAATGCAACACCGGCTCCATGCACGGCTGCGGACACGATCTGCACACCACGATGCTGCTGGGTGCCGGGTCCCGCCAGGAGAATGAACGCTACGGCAAGCCCATGCACAACGCCGGCATCGTGTTCAATGAGGACATCTTGTCCTTTGGCAGCGCCATACTCGCAGCAGGCGCTATGGACTGGCTGGAGCACCACGCTCAACCGTAAAATCGCCGATGTGATAAACGCAAAGCCGCCCCTGGGGATCTGCTTTCCCAGGGGCGGCTTTATTCATTCTTCTGCCAGCAGTCTTGCTTGCAGCTCATCCAGCTGCTGGTAGGTATACAAACGGTTCAGTGCTTCTACAAGCTCTTTTTTAGACAGCCGGGGCGGCAGACCCAAAGCGGTCAGCAGACGGCGCTTGCGCTCGGCGCTGCCTGCTGTGCCGGAAAGCCCCCAGTCGTACAGATCCGTATAGGTGATCTGTCGGCCAGCCGGGCGGGGCGGAGCTTCCCCCGCCTCTGGGCCCAGTGCATCCCGCAGACACTGGAGAAGGATATCATCCTCTACCCCCTCCACACCCAGCAGTCCCTCCTTGCCGGGCTGGGCCTTTCGGCGCTCCTTGCCCGGAATGGCCGGGACGTATGCCTGCACCACATTCTCCGCCCCCACCAGGTTCGTGATGTAGTTGCGGATGCGGAAACCTGCCGCGTCCGAGTCGGTGAGAAGGATCAGTCCATTCTTTTTGGCCAATGCTTTGAACAGCTGCTGACGCTGCTTATCCTTATAAATAGCAAAGCCATCTGTCAGCAGGATCATGGCATCTGTCAGGTGGGACAGGCGTGCCGCATCGTATTTTCCCTCCACGATCAGCACCCGCTGGGTATGCAGCGGGGCCGCGGGGCGGCTCACCGTGCACCTCCTGCCAGAGCCAGGCGGCACAACGCCATCTCCAACAGCACAGCCTTATCCACTGGCTGGCTCTTCAAACTTTGATCCAGCTCCAGCAGCACCTGGAGACAATTTTCCAGCTGCGGCAGCGTATAATGCGATGCCGTCTCCGCCGACCGCTTGAGCCGGAAGTCGCTGCCTTTATACCCAAAGTCCTTGAATACTGCGGCGTAGTTTTTCCGCCGGGAAGCCCCCAGCTTGACCCGATACAGATCCACATAGCTGCCGATCATAGCCGCCGTTATGGCGATGGGTTCCTGCTGCAGCCGCAGCAGGGTCTGTAATTTTTTGCAGGCCCCTGTGGCATTTTTGGCTGTGATCATGCGAATCATCTCGAACACATCTGCCTCCAGACTTACCGTACCCATTTCTGCCACCATCGCGGTGGTCACGGTCTGATAACCAGCCAGCGCACAGAGCTTGTCCACCTCATTTTCCAGCAGAAAAGGCTCCTCGCCGCAGCGCTCCAGCAGCGCCTGGGCTGTGCCCTCCGGCAGAACAGCCCCCTGCGCCTTGGCCCGGTCGATCATCATGGCTTTCAGCTCAAAGGGCTTTGGCTTTGCCAGCTCCTCCGCATAGCCCAGTTTTTTGCATTGGGCAGCCAGCTTCTGTGCCCGCTTGCCCATTCGCAGTTTGCCCCGCTCGGCCTCAAAGACGCTGCCCAGCACCACCACTGCATTCTCCAGGCTGGCAAGCGTGCCGCACAGTTCCTCCAGGTCTTTCTCCCCATAGGCAGACGGTTCCAGCTCCGGCAAGACCACCACCCGGCGGGTCCCAAAAAAGGAGATCGTACCTGCCGCCATGATAAGCTGCTCAATATCCGGGGCGGCACCATCCAGCACGGTGGGTTCTTCTTCCCCTTCTGCACAAAGCACCCGCACGGCAGCAGCGGTGGCCTGCCGCACCAGGTAGCGCTCGGTAGAGTAAAAATAATAGACCGGACAATCCTTTCCGGCCAGCTGACGGAGCTTTGCTTCTGTGGCCAACGGCACGCCCCCTCCCTTCCGGCAGGACGCAGCCCTGCCATTGCTGCCCCATTGTACCACAATCCGCTCTGGTTGGAAAGAGCCGCACCCCCGCAGCCGCCCGCAAAATTTGCCCAAAGCAGTTGACAAATGCCGCGGCCATGTTATAATTTGAAATGTACGCAAGCTGGCCTGATGGGCCTGTCCTGCGCCCATCAAAAATCATGACAGACGGCATAGATGGGGCCAGCGCTGTAAGCAATACCGGCCAGAGAGGAGACCCGCAGGCTGCAAGGTCTCCCGGTAAGCACAGCACACGCCACCCCGGAGCCTCCGGCGAAATGAGCTGGACGCACCGCAGCGTTAGCGCGGCAAAAGAGGCAGGTCCCTGCACCTGCAATCTGGGTGGTACCACGGAGCTTACAGCAGCCTTCGTCCCTGAGGGGATGGGGGCTGTTTTATTTTTTCGTCTGCCAAAGGGTCTTGGAGCCGCTTGGCTCCTGCCATACGCAACACAACGATGTGAGGAGAATCAACCTATGCAATGGACCGGTTTGAATGAACTGCGCGACCGCTATCTGAGCTTTTTTGAGAGCAAAGGCCACCTGCGGCTGGACAGCTTCCCCCTGGTACCCAAAAACGACCCCAGCCTGCTGCTGATCAACAGCGGCATGGCCCCCATGAAAAAATGGTTTCTGGCGCAGGAAGAGCCGCCCCGTCATCGGGTGACCACCTGCCAGAAGTGCATCCGCACCCCGGATATCGAGCGGGTGGGCATCACCGCCCGGCACGGCACCTTCTTTGAGATGCTGGGCAACTTCTCGTTCCAGGATTATTTTAAGGACGAGGTCATTCCCTGGGCTTGGGAGTTTTTGACCAGCGAGGAGTGGATGGCCATTCCCAAGGACCGGCTCTATATCTCGGTATATGAGAAAGACGACGAGGCCTACGAGATCTGGACCCAGAAGGTGGGCATCGCCCCGGATCACATGGTGCGCCTGGGCAAGGAGGACAACTTCTGGGAGCACGGCTCTGGTCCGTGCGGCCCCTGCTCTGAGATCCACTTCGACCGCGGCCCGCAGTACGGCTGCGGCAAGCCCACCTGCGGCGTCGGCTGCGACTGCGACCGCTATATGGAGATCTGGAACCTGGTGTTCAGCCAGTTCGACTCGGACGGCAAGGGCCACTACGAGCGCCTGCCCCGCCCCAACATCGACACCGGCATGGGGCTGGAGCGCCTGGCCTGCGTGATGCAGGGCGTGGGCAACCTGTTTGAGGTGGACACTGTGCAGAGCGTGCTGCACCATGTGGAGCGCATCGCCAACAAGACCTACGGTGCCAACGACAAGGACGATATCTCCATCCGCGTGATCACCGACCACATCCGCAGCTGCACCTTCATGGTGTCGGACGGCATCCTGCCCTCCAACGAAGGCCGCGGCTATGTGCTGCGCCGTCTGCTGCGCCGTGCTGCCCGCCATGGCCGGATGCTGGGCATCCAGCGCCCCTTCCTGGTAGAGCTGGTGGAGACTGTGATCCAGTCCAGCGAGTCTGCCTACCCGGAGCTGCGGGAGCATGCCGCTTATATCAAGAAGGTCATCGGCACCGAGGAGGCAAACTTTGCCCGCACCATCGATGCCGGCATCAACATCCTGAACACCATGATCGACAAGCTGGAGAAGGCCCATGCCCACCTGCTGAGCGGCGTGGATGTCTTTAAGCTGAACGATACCTTCGGTTTCCCGCTGGATCTGACCCGTGAGATCGCCGCCGAGCAGGGCCTGGATATCGACGAGGAAGGCTTCCACGCAGAGATGAAAAAGCAGAAGGAGCGCGCCCGGGCTGAGCGTCTGAAAAAGAACATCTCCGGCTGGAGCGAGGATCTGTTTGGTGCTCTGGAGGCCGAGCCCACCGTCTTTACCGGCTATACCACCCTGGAGGACCAGGGCATCGTTGTGGCTCTGAGCGACGAAGAGACCCTGACCGAGGCTATCTCCACCGATGACCAGGCCAAGGAAGGCGTGCTGGTGGTGCTGGACAAGACCCCCCTCTATGCTGAGATGGGCGGCCAGGTCGCAGACCACGGTCTGCTGGAGAACGACAGCTGCACCCTGCGGGTGCTGGACGTGAAAAAGACCCCCAAGGGCTACTACGTCCACACCTGTGTGCTGGAAAGCGGCATCGTTAAGGTGGGCGACTGCCTGAATGCCCGTGTGGACCGTGAGTTCCGCATGGCTGTCTGCCGCAACCACACCGCCACCCACCTGCTGCAGGCTGCCCTGCGGGAGGTGCTGGGTGACCATGTACACCAGGCAGGTTCCTACCAGAGCGAGGAGCTGACCCACTTTGACTTCACCCACTTCAGCGCCGTTACCCCGGAGGAGCTGGCCCGCGTGGAACAGCTGGTGAACGATAAGATCTTTGAGGCTATGCCGGTGTGCGTCAATGAGATGCCCATTGAGGAAGCCAAGAAGCTGGGCGCTATGGCTCTGTTTGGCGAGAAATACGGCGACGTTGTCCGCGTTGTCGATATCCAGGGCTGGTCCGATGAGTTCTGCGGCGGCACCCATGTGCAGAACACCGCTCAGATCGGCTGCTTCAAGATCGTCAGCGAGTCCTCTGTGGCTGCCGGCATCCGCCGCATCGAAGCCGTCACCGGCAAAAACCTGCTGCTGCGTGCAAACCTGCAGGAAGTGATGCTGCGCAGCGTGGCTGCCACCCTGAAGGCCAACAATGTGGGCGCACTGCCGGTGCGCGCCGAGGCCGTCATGGCCGAAAACAAGGCTATGAGCCGTGAGCTGGACGAGCTGAAGGCCAAGATCGCAGCCTCCAAGGTTGAGACCCTGTTTGATGATGCCGAGGATGTCGGCGGCGTCAAGATCATTTCCGCCTACTTTACCGGCACCTCCGGCGACACTTTGCGCGGCATGTGCGATACCATCCGCGACAAGGCCAAGAACCCGGTGGTGGCTGTGCTGGTGGGCAAGGCCGAGGAGAAGCTGACCATGGCTGTGGCCACCAATGGCCTGGCACAGCAGCAGAACCTGAAGGCCGGTGCGCTGGTCAAGGAGCTGGCTGCCATTGCCGGCGGCAAGGGCGGCGGCAAGCCGGACTTTGCTATGGCCGGCCTGAAGGATGAGACCAAGATCGACGAGGCACTGCAGGCTGTGGGCAACATTGTCCGCAAGACCCTGGGCCTGTAAGATCTGTATTTGCTTGTACCGTTGCTGTACCCAGGAAAGGAGCATTTTCGGATGGAAGAGTGTTTATTCTGCAAGATCGCGGCGGGCGAGATCCCGGCAAACAAGCTCTATGAGGATGAGCAGGTGCTTGCCTTCTACGACATCCACCCGCAGGCCAAGGTCCACTTCTTGGTCATCCCCAAGCGCCACATTGCTTCGGCGGCTGCCTTGACCGAGGGCGATGCGGCTCTGCTGGGGCACATCTTTGCGGTGATCGCTCAGCTGGCCCAGCAGACCGGGCTGGAAAACGGCTACCGGGTCGTCTCCAATGTGGGGCCGGATGCCGGACAGACTGTGCCTCACCTCCACTTCCATGTTCTGGGCGGCGAAGTTCTGCCCGTTTGAACCGGAGCGAGAAAGGAAAAATTCATTATGGATAATACGTATACCCTGCACGTTGCGGGTCTGACCCGTGAGCTGACCATCTGCAAGGTGAATGACCACCTGGACATTGCGGCCTTTATCATGCTGGGCGATGCCGAGCTGACCGTGGCTACCGCTGCCGAGCTGCTGAAAAAGTGCCCGGAGTTTGACATCCTGCTCACTGCCGAGGCCAAGGGCATCCCCCTGGCACACGAGATGAGCCGTCAGAGCGGCAAGCCCTACATCTGCGCACGCAAGGGCGTCAAGCTCTACATGAGCGACCCCGTGATCGTGGAGGACGAGTCCATCACGACCGCCGGCAAGCAGAAGCTGGTCATTGACCGCAAGGAGCTGGAGAAGATGAATGGCAAGCGGGTGCTGGTGGTGGACGACGTCATTTCCACCGGCGGCTCTCTGAAGGCTCTGGATGAGCTGGCCAAGCAGACCAACTGCGAGATCGTAGGCCAGGCTGCTGTGCTGGCCGAGGGCGATGCCGCGGAGCGCGAGGACATCCTGTTCCTGGAGCCGCTGCCCCTGTTCTTCCACTAATAATCCTATGAGACGGCCGCTGTGCATTTTTTGTGCAAGTGCATTGGCCGTAGAGATCTTTTGCGCTTTTTTGCCGCGAGGGGCGTTTTTGCTGCCCTTCGCGGCATTTTTTATCTTTCTGTTTGCACACTGCCACTGCTCCAAAGCAGTCTGGTGTATGCTTGCCGGGGCAGGCGCAGGTCTGCTGCTGTTATGGGCAAGCCAGCTGGGCATCCGCTCTCTGCAGGCGCGCTACGCCGGCAAGCAGCTTTTGCTCACCGCACAAGTGCAGCAGATCCAGCCCGGATTTTCTCCAAAAACGGTGCAGGCGGTGCTTTGGGTGGAGCTTGCAGGCGGGCAGAAGGCCGGATTCCAGGTCCACTGTCCCAACCTGCCCCTTTGTACCGCCGGGGATCGGATCAGCGGACGCTTTTCACTGGAACCGCCTGACCCCGCCCAGGCTCTGGATTCCTATGCAGACGGATCGGCGCTCTGTGCCGTGTATCAGTCCGACTTCCTTCCAAAAGGAAAAAGCACCAGTTTCCGTGCCCGCACCGCACGGCTGCAGCATAAACTCAGCCAGTCCCTGCAAAAACTGTTGGACAAGGACACCGGCGGGGTACTGGCTGCTATGATCGCAGGAGACCGCACCGCTCTCCCCCCAGAAATGAACGCAGCTTACCGCTCAGCTGGATTATCCCATGTACTGGTCGTCAGCGGGATGCACGTCACCTTGCTGTGCGGCGGTGCACTCGGGCCGCTTCTGTCCAAAAAGCGAGAGCAGCGCTACTGCACCCGCCGAATCACTGCGCTGGCCCGCAGCCTGTGTGCTCTGCTGCTGATCGGGGTCACAGGGTTCACGCCCTCTGTTCTCCGGGCTGCTGTGGCCATCTGGATCAGCGCTTTGGGTGTGTGGGTCTATGGCCCGCCCGACCCATGGACCAGTCTGGCGGCAGCTGGCCTGCTGATGAGTCTGAGCAACGGCTATGCGGCCTGCGACGTAGGGTTTCAGCTCTCCTTTGCTGCCGTCCTTGGCACGCTGGCCGGTGCCTCCTGTGCCAAAAGAGGGGCAAAGTATCTCCGTCAGAAGATGCCAAAATCCCTACCCCGCTGGTGCATCCGATGCCTTGCCCCCGTTTGGGAGGGCTTTTGCATCTCTTGCGGCGCTTCCGCAGCCACCTTCCCCGTGCTGGTGCTGCGGGGCATGAGCGTCAGCGCCTATGCCCTGGTATCCAGCCTGGCGGTGCTGTGGCTGGTGCAACCGCTGATGCTGCTGGGGATCGCTGCCGCTATCAGCGGCTTATTCCCTGCGCTGCGCTGGCTGTATTACAGCTGCTCCTTTGGTGCGGGAGCGCTGACCGTCCTGCTCAACACCTGGGCTCGGTGGGTCGCCGGATGGCCAGGGGCACAGCTCTATTTTGATACGGGCTATGGGGCCATCGTCTGCCTGCTGCTTTTGGCTCTTGCAGGAGCAGCGCTGCACAAAAAGGTCCGTCTGCGCATCGCTCTGCCTGCCCTTATGCTGGCAGCGGGCGCCGCCATTTATATGGGCAGCGCCCTGAGCCGGGATCTGATCCATGTAGAATTGGCCGGCAGTTCCACCGCTCCCGCCGTAGTGATCACCCAATCCGGACAGGCTGTCGTACTGTTCCGGGGCGGGGATGCTGCACAAAGCGCTGTGGAGACTTTGCTGCAGCGCCGCGGTGCCGACCTGCAGCTGCTCATTGACCTGCGTTTGTCCCCCAAAACGCCTTGCACGCTGCCCGCCCACCGACGGTTCCAGCCAGCGCAATGGCCTGCGCTGCACAGCCGCACCGCCCAATGCGGCGGGGTCGGAGCAGAGGTACTGCGTACCCGGGACGGGTGTATCGTGCGCATCACCGCAGGCGGGCACACGCTGGCAGCTGTATCCGGCGATGCCTCTCTTGCAAGGCCCATACAGGCAGACTGGCTGCTGGCCAGCCCTGCGGCCCCTGTCTCCCTCCGTTTTCATGGCATGGTATCTCCCTCCGAGGACTATCCTTGGCAGCAGGGGCGTACGATTTGCTCTGTCCGCCGCCTGACACTGCGTCCCAAAGCGTCCTTACTTGACAGCCTACCGCATTTTCGGCTAAAATAAGAAGAACACACCGTATCAATGTGAAAGAAAGGGAACCTTCCGTGAAGATATTGAAAGTGAAATGCCTGGCCCCTACCCGGCTGGACAATTACCTGATGCAGCAGTATCCCGCCCTGAATCCGGGCCGTCTGAACAAGGCTCTGCGGGAAAATAAGATCAAGCTGAACGGCAAAAAGCAGCCCCTGTCCACCCGTGTGATGGCCGGGGATGAGATCAAGCTGTTTATCCTGGACGACGTGCTGGACGAAGGCATCCGGGTGGATGGCCCTGCCTGGAAAAACGCCCGCTGCCCTGCGCAGGTCGTATACGACTGCCCCCAGATCCTGGTAGCCAACAAACCCGCCGGGCTGGCAGTAGACGGCCCGGAGGATGACACCCTGCTGAACCGTGCGCTGCTGTACCTGAACCAGCAGGGCGAATACAGCGAGAACAGCCTGTATCAGCCGGCCCTGTGCCACCGGCTGGATACCGGCACCAGCGGTCTGGTGATCATCGCCAAGACCCCGGAGGCAGAGCAGATCTTCCTGGAAGCCATCAAAAGCCGGGAGGTGCAAAAGAACTATCTTTGTGTCACCTTTGGCCGCCCCACCCCGCCGGAAGGCGTGTTGGGGGGCTACCTGCTCAAGGACGCAGACCGCGGCATCGTCAAGATCGTAGGCGAAAAGCTGCCCGGCGCCAAACAGGTGGAGACCCAGTACGAGACCCTGGCTGTCTCCGGCCGCCTGGCTCTGCTCAAGGTCCGCCTGATCACCGGGCGCACCCATCAGATCCGCGCCCACATGGCCAGCATCGGCTGCCCTATCCTGGGCGACAGCAAGTACGGCAACAATGCCGCTAATCGAGAGCTGAAGCTGAAATACCAGGCTCTGTGCGCCTGGGAGCTGGTCCTGCCGCACTTCTCGCAGCCGGATTTCGCCTTCCTCAGCGGCAAGACCTTCCGTGCACCAAAGCCCTGGTACTACAACCAGGTGCTGGACGGCACCCTGAAATGACCCTTCGACCCGCTCCGGCGGGTCTTTTTTGTCTCTTTTTTGGCCTGAGGGCTTGCAAAATCCCCTCTCCCGTGCTATATCTAGGTTAGATGTATCCAACAGACAAGGAGGACTTTGCCCATGCAGCTGGCAATGATCACCGCCCAACAGGTCGCGGTGCTGTTTTTACTGATCTTTACCGGTGCAGCAGCCACCAAAGCCGGCATCCTGCGCAGTGAGGGCAAACAGACCCTCAGCGGGCTGCTGGTCAATGTAGTGGTGCCTGCCATGATCCTGAACTCCTACCAGATGGAGTTCAGCATGGAGATCTTGCGCAACCTGCTGGCGGCTTTCGGCCTCAGTGTGCTGGCCATTCTGCTGGGCACCGGCGTGACCGTTCTGCTCACCGCCCGCCGCAAAGACAGCCGGGCTTCGATCTTCCGCTTTGCCTGCATTTTTTCCAATGCGGCGTACATGGGCTTCCCGCTGATCTCTGCTCTGTTTGGCGCCGAGGGTCTGCTGTATGCCAGCGCCTACGTTACCGTATTCAACCTGCTGCTGTGGACCTTGGGCTATGGACTGGTCAGCGGCAAGGCCAGCGCCCGGGAGCTGGGCCGCAGTCTGCTGCACACTCCGGTGCTGTACGCCATGGTCATCGGCCTGACCATCTATCTGCTGCAGCTGCCTTTGCCCTCGCTGATCGTCCAGCCCCTGCAGCTGCTGGGCGGCATGAACACCCCGCTCTCTATGCTGATCACCGGGATGCTGATCGGCTCCGGCAACCTGCGCACCATCCTGGCCGACCGGCAGATCTGGCAGCTGGCCGGTGTGCGTATGCTGCTGATCCCTGCTGTATGCATGGCCCTGTTTGCCCTGCTGGGTCTGCTGCATTTTGGCACCGTCTCTCAGGTGGTCGTCCTGCTGGAATGTTGCCCTGCGGCGGCCATCACCTCTGTATTTGCGGTGCAGTTCGGCCACGACGAGGGCTTTGCCGCGGGCAGCGTGGTGCTGACAACCCTGCTCAGCATCCTGACTTTGCCCTTATGCGCCCTGGTGCTCACCAGCCTGTAAACAAAAACTGCCCCTGCGCACGGACTTGTGCGCAGGGGCAGTTTTGTATCCTCTTAAAAATCCAGCAGGTTCAGCCCGATCTCTGGGTCATACACCCGCTCTACCCGCCCCGGCAGGGTGCGGATCACCAGCTCGGCAGTGGCGCTGATCCGTGCATTGCTCAGGTGGCCGCCCACCACCGCACCGGTGCCGTCTGCTGCGCTCATGTGCAGGTGACAGTAGAACTCTCCGTTCATCGTGTTGATGGACCCCGTCAGCGATACGATCTCATAGCAGCCCGTGTACTCCCGCGGACAGAACTGCTTTGCCTGGGTGTCAAACACGCCGATGGTAAACTTGTCCACCGCGCCGATGCCCTGGACGCTGGCCAGGTGGATCTTTTCCATCATAGCCAGCTCTCGCATCTGTTCCAGGATCTCCTCCCCTTTATCCAACCGGACAACGATCGCATCATAAAAGCGTTTGTACTCCATACTGCCATCTCCTTTGTTATTATTGCAGCACAGGGGCTGCTCTTGTTCTGGGCGGCGCTCTGCGCTATAATCAAACTAAAAATACCCACAGCCTGTACGGGAGGTCTTGCAGCTATGCTTTATCTGGACGAGTTCCGTCTGCCGGATGCAGACGACGAATGGCGCTATTTCCGGCATAAAAATGCCGAGTATGCATACGACAGTGTCTATCCTTTCCAGCACTTCCCCAAAAAGCAGTGGGAGCGGATCGTATTTGATGCAGTGACGATCTTTTACGGCGGCAATGGCTCCGGCAAAAGCACGATGCTGAACATCATCGCACAAAAACTGGCCCTGCCCCGGAAGAGCAGCTTCAACCACAGCGCACTGTTTGATGACTATGTACAGCTGTGCAAAGCCTCCACTCTGCGGCATCTGCCGGACAACAGCCGCATCATCACCAGCGACGATGTTTTTGACTATATGTTCGGCGTGCGGGACTTCAACGACGGGGTGGACCGCCGCCGGGAGGATCTGTTTGCGGAGTACCAGCACTACAAAAACACCCCGCTCCGGCTCCACTCCATGGAGGATTATGAAGAGTTCAAACAGGGGCTGGCTGCCCGGCGCAGCTCCACCACCCAATATGTGCGCCAGCGGGTCACCAACAATATCCGCACCCAGTCCAACGGGGAGAGCGCCCTGCATTACTTTCAGATACAGCTGAAACCCCGGGCACTCTATCTGCTGGATGAGCCGGAAAACAGCCTCAGTGCCGAGCGTCAGATCCAGCTGGCAGAGCTCTTATATGGCTGCGCCCGGTTCGAGGGCTGTCAGCTGGTATTGGCTACCCACTCGCCTTTTTTGCTGGCCATCCCTGGGGCACGCATCTACGACCTGGATACGGTCCCCGTGGAAACTGCGCCCTGGACTCAACTGCCGAATGTGCGCATCTACTACGACTTTTTCCGGCAGCATCAGTCGGAATTTGAGGCAGACTGAGCAGCCTGCGCCACATGCAGCGCCAGGATCGCGGTGGTCACAGCCCCTACGCCGCCCGGCACCGGGGTAAATGCAAGGTCTGCTTGCAAAGCATCTTCCTGGCAGATATCCCCGCAGAGTTTTCCGTCTGCGCCCACATGGATGCCCACATCCACCACGACCTGTCCCGCCCGGAAGCACTCCGACCGCAGCGCCTGGGCACGCCCCAGCGCCGCCACCAGTATATCTCCCTGGCGGCAGACAGCGGCCAGATCCTGGGTGCGGGAGTGGCAGACCGTCACCGTGGCATTGGCGCGGTCCAGCAGCAAAGCCGCAGGCCGCCCCACCACCAAGCTGCGCCCCACCACTACAGCCCGCTTGCCTTCCAGCGGAATGGCATAGTGCTGCAGGATCTCCAGGCAGGCCTGCGCAGTGCAGGGGGCAAAGCCCCGGCCGCTGCCGCTGACCAGCCCTGCCAGAGAAGCACCGGTGATCCCGTCCACATCCTTGGCCGGGTCCAGCATATTCCGCACCGTTTCCTCATCCAGTCCAGCGGGCAGCGGGCGCAGCAAAAGGCAGCCGTGGATGCTGCTGTCCTGGTTGATCTGCTGGATCTGTTCCATCAACCGGGCCTGGGACACCTGTTCCGGCAGAGGAAAGCAGCGCACCGCCACCCCCACCTTTGCGCAGCGGGCCAGCAGCCCCCGCTCATACGCCAGGTCATCCTCCTTTTCGCCCACACGCACCACTGCCAGCGTGGGGGTCACGCCCCGCTGGGTCAATGCAGCACAAAGTGCTGCGGTCTTTTCATTCAATGCGGCGGCCACCGGCCCGCCTTTCAGCAGCTGAGACATTCTCCCTCTCCTCCCAGGTCCTTTGCGGTCTGCCGCCAGAGCCGATCTGCCCGTCCCGTCCAGGCCGTCAGCAGCGTTTCTGCCTGCGCGTTCAGCTCTTTGGCACGGCTGCGATCCGCCATCAATTTTGTATTTGCGTAAAGATTCAGCAGGCCGCAGCGCAGCGCAGTCTGGCACAAAACGGCCGCACACCCTGCATCCGATACCGCCAGCACACTGCCTTTGGCGGCGTATTGCTCTGCCAGGGCAATGCCCTTGGCAGACAGCTCCATGACCTGCATCGGCACTGCACACGCTCCCGCCAAGGCAGCTTCCAAGGCCGCCGCCTTTTCCGCAGCCTGCTCCGGGGTAGCCCGGGGCATCCGGTACGCAGCAGCCACCGGCGCAAACGCCTCTGCATCTGCCTGGATCAACACTTCCAGCTGGCAGCGCAGGGATTCCGCCTGCGAATTCAATGCCCGGATCTCCGGTTCCACAGCTGCATACTTGGGCTTACCCACCGTCAGGCTGCCCACCATATTGCCCAAAGCAACGCCCAGCGCACCGGCCAAAGCCGACACACCGCCGCCCCCCGGCGCCGCAGCAGGCCCTGCCAAGGCCGACAAAAAATCGCTGCAGGCCAGTGCTGTCAGATCTTGCATCGATATACTCTCCCTTCCGTAATAACAGCATCCAGCCGCTGATCGTTTGGGTCCGCAGCAGCCAGCTCCACCTTTTGCACCTCATAGGCTGCCCCCAGCCGGAACGCATGGGTGCACAGCGGCAGAAAGCGGTCGTAATATCCTTTGCCCATGCCCACCCGGCCGCAATCCGGGTCAAACGCTGTGCAGGGCGTTACCACCAGATCCAACTGGTCCGGGCGCAGGATCTGTGCGCCGTCCAGCACCGGTGCCGGGATGCCGTAACGTCCGGCCTGCCAGCCCGCCGGGCCGGGCACCACCGCTGTAAGACGATATCCTTCGCCGCAGACCGGCCAGGCCACGGTCTTGCCGTCCTGTTGGGCGGTTTGGATCAAAGCCGACAGATCCACCTCCCCGCCCCAGGCTGCATACACCAGCAGCGTCCCTGCGCAGCGGTACGCTTCCGTCTGACAGATCCCCGCGCAGATGGCTGCATCCGCTGCACTGCGCACCTGCGCAGACAGTGCCTTCCGTGCCGCAACGCCCGCCTGACGCTGCGCTTGCTTTTGTTCGGTCAGGGTCATGGCCGATCTCCTTTTTTGCTGTCTTTTATCTTTTTATAATAATCGCTGCCCCCAAAAATTGCAAGGTTTTTTTCTGGATCGGACGGTTACACTTATGGGGGCTGCGGCAAAAAATATGGCCTGCGCAGACGCGCAGGCCATATACACGCTTATGTTTTTGCCTTTTGATCAGTGCTTGCTGATCTGCTCCTTGCTGTATTGCAGGGTGTAAAGCTGATAGTACCGTCCATGCTGCGCCAGCAGCTGCTGGTGGTTGCCCTGCTCCAGGATCTTACCATGGGACAGCACGATAATATTGTCTGCGTGCTGGATCGTGGACAGCCGGTGCGCCACGATCAGCATAGTGCCCACCGTGCGCATCTTTTCCAGCGAGTCCTGGATCAGGATCTCGGTCTCGGTATCAATGTTGGCCGTTGCTTCGTCCAGGATCATGACGCTAGGCTTATGCAGCAAGGTGCGGGCAAAGCTGAGCAGCTGCCGCTGCCCGGCAGAGAAGTTGTTGCCCCGCTCCCGTACTTCCTCATCCAGGCCATGATCCAGCTTGGCGATGAACTGATCTGCGTTGACATAATGGCATACCCGCAGGATCTCCTCATCCGGCACCCCATCCATCCGCAGCAGCAGGTTGGAACGAATGGTGCCGGAGAACAGGAACACATCCTGCAGCATCTGGCCAAAATGCCGCCGCAGAGAGGAGATCTTGATCTTGCGGATGTCCACTCCGTCGATCAGGATCTGGCCTTTCTGGAACTCATAATTGCGGCAGATCAAAGAGAGGATGGTGCTCTTGCCGGAGCCGGTCGAGCCAACAAAGGCCACCGTCTCCCGGGGATGGATGTGGAAGGACACTCCCTGCAGCACCCACTCCCCCGGTACATAGCTGAACCACACATCCCGGAACTCGATCTCGCCTTTGACCTCCTCCAGCTCGATGGCATCCGGTGCATCCACCAGCTTAGGCTGGATATCCATGATGGAAAAGACCTTTTCACCGGAAGCCAGCGCAGATTGCAGCCAGTTGAACTGTTCCGCCAGGTTCTGGATGGGGGTAAAGAACTTGGCAATGTACATATAAAAGGTAACGATGGTGCCGCTGGTCAGGGTCTGTCCCAAAAAGCTGGTCCCCTCCAGATAGCCCATACCGCCCAGGTAGAACAGGCACAGGATCGAGCTGATGTACAGCATATACACCAGCGGACGGAACACACCAAACACGAAGATCTGCTCCTGCTTTGCCTTTGCCAGTGCCTGGCTGCGGCGGCAGAAATCCGCCTGCTTCTCATCCTCCCGGCCAAAGATCTGGGTGACCTTGATGCCGGAGAGGTTCTCGGACAGGTAGGTGTTGATATCGGTGGTGGCATCCTTTACCTTGCGGTACGCCCGGCGGGAAAACTTGCGGAAGATCACCGTAAACAGCACGATAAAGGGCACAAAGCACAGCACCATCAGGGTCAGCTCATAATTCAGGCAGACCATCGCCACCAGGATGCCCAAGATCACAAACGCATTTTTGGTCAGGTTGACCAGCAGATTGGTGAACATCATGGAGATAGCGTTGGTGTCGTTGGTCACACGGGTGACCAGCTTGCCCACCGGGATCTCATTGAGCTGCTCATGGGACAGCGACTCGATATGGACAAACAGATCCTCACGCAGATCAGAAACGATGCGCTGTCCCACTTTTTGCAGGATCACCGCTTGGAAATAGGTGCTGCCCATCGAGAACAGCAGCACTCCGGCATATACAGCCACTGCCGCAAACAGGTGCTTCAGCGCAAAGGTGCCCACCACCAGTTCCTCGATATAACCGATCAGGAGCGGCGAAATGATATCGTAGGAGATAGAGAACAGCATCAAAAAGCCCACAACCACAAACTGCGGCAGATAGGGCCGTGCATACGCCGCCAGGCGGCGGACGATCTCTCCATCCGGCATATTGCGCTCAAAACCCATGGCAGCTTTTTTATCCTTGACCGCCGCATAAGCGCCGATCAGCAGTGCCGACACGGCACCGATGATGCCGCCCACCAGCAAAAGCGGGTTAAAATCAGCCATTGTTCTCCCCCCCTGTCTCATCCTCCAGCTGCTGCAGATCTACCATGCGCCGGTACTCGGCACAGCGGGCATACAGCTGCGCATGGGTGCCCACATCTTCAATGCGGCCAGCCTCCAAAAATACGATCTTGTCCAGATCTTTCACAGTAGAGATGCGGTGAGCGATCAGCAAGGTGGTCTGACCCGCCCGGCTGGTGCGCAGGTTTTCCAGGATCACCTTCTCGGTGCGGGTATCCACCGCCGACACCGAGTCATCCAGGATCAGGATGGGCGCATCCTTCAGCAAAGCGCGGGCAATGGAGATGCGCTGCTTCTGTCCGCCGGAAACGGTAACGCCGCGCTCACCCAGCATGGTCTCAAAGCCATCCTTGAAATCCACGATATTATCCCGCACATCTGCCAGAGCTGCGGCACGGTCGATCTGTTCCGCAGTGGCATCGTCCACGCCAAAGCCGATGTTGTGGGCAATGGTATCCGAGAACAGGAAGTTATCCTGTGGCACATAGGCGCAGGCAGAGCGTACCGACCGGATGGTAACACTGTTTACATCCTGCCCATCCACAAACAAGGTGCCGTCCGGCACATTGTAGGTGCGCAGCAGAAGATCCACCAGGGCTGTCTTGCCAGCACCGGTCTTGCCCACGATGCCCACGCTCTCCCCCGGTTCGATCTTGAAGGAGACGTTCTGCAGCACATCGAACTCGCCATCCGGATAACGGAAGGTCAGATCCCGGAACTCAATGCCGCCCTTGACATTTTCCAGCGCAGGCACACCGGGACGGTCTGCCACATCGATGGGGGCGTCCAGCAGCTCGCTGATGCGGTTGAGCGAAGCCTTGCCGCGGGATGTTTTTTCGATCAGCATGGACACAGCCATAATGGGCCAGACGATGGCCTCAAAATAACCAATATACTCCACCAGCTGTCCGGCGTTGAACTTGCCCATATACACCAGATAGCCGCCGTACCCCAGGATCACGCAGACCACTGCCTCCACAAACAGGGTGACCAAGATCTGCAAAAGGGTGGAGAGCTTGGTATACAGCACATTGATCTCTTCGTTTTCCTTGTTCAGTTTACGGAATGCAAGCAGCTCTTTCAGCTCCTTGACAAAGGCTTTGATCACCGCAATGCCGGAGAAGTTCTCCTGCGCAAAGTCCGACAGGTCCGAAAAAGCCTGCTGCCGCAGCTCCCACTTTTGGGTCAGCATCTGCCCCATGATGGTGCCGATGGCAAACATGATCAAAGCCGGGATCAGCGCCAGCAGGGTCAGAGTGCTGCTCATCTGCCACATCTTGAACAGCGCCATCAGTCCCAGAACCAGCGCATCACAGAACATCAGCACACCGTCGCCAAAGCACTCCTGGATGGTATCCAGGTCGTTGGTGTACAGGCTCATCAGGTTGCCCACCTTGTTCACCTGATAATACTGCTGCGACAGCCGGCGGCTGTGGTCAAACATCCGCTCCCGCAGCTCCGCCTCTACCTTGACCGCAGAGCCGTAAAAGCAGACCCGCCACAAAAAGCGGCCGATCACCATGGTGATCACGATAAAGATCATGGGCAGGCAGATCTGCTGCAGCAGCACCATCTTATCAAACGGCACCAGCTGCCCATCCACCGTCACCTGTCCCAGGTTGATGCCGTTGATCACCAGACGATACAGTTCCGGTACTTTGAGCTGGATGATGTCCACCATTATCAATGCCAGCATACCCAGCAGCAAAGCCGGTGCATTTTTAAGGTAATAGCGGTTGATGTACTTGCCAAAGATCAAGCGTTCTCCCTCCTTTATTTGTTTCCGTTCCGATCCGCTTGTCCGCCCGGGACGGTCACTCAGACCCCTGCAAGCCCCCTGCGCCCGTGAAAAAGCGCCCTCTGCACCACACGGCAGAGGGCGTGGACCGGCCCAGGGACAGCCCTGCTTCCGGGATCTTGTCAATACAATTCCAGTATAAAATCAAGAGCAGGTTCTGTCAACTCCCGGCGCAAAGAATCGGGATTGAATGCACATTTTCCATAAAAAACGAATGAGCCGCGCCCCGCATACAAAAAAAGAAACCGTTGCATCTGCATCTCTGCATTTGCAACGGCTTCGTACTGGAGCGGCCGACGAGGCTCGAACTCGCTACCTCCACCTTGGCAAGGTGGCGCTCTACCAGATGAGCTACGGCCGCATATGCGGAAGACTTTTTCAGACTTCCGTTTTGTGGTGCCTCCGATCGGAATCGAACCAATGACACGGGGATTTTCAGTCCCCTGCTCTACCTACTGAGCTACAGAGGCGCACCGGACGATGATTATTATACCGCAAAAAACGGATTTGTAAAGGGGGAAATTGAAATTTCTTTAGAAAAAATCAAAAAAAGTTTCAAAATGACGCTGGTGCGCCGTTTATCAAAAAGGGGTGTTTGACTTTTGCATACAACCTATGGTTTAATAGACGACGAAAAGAAGAAAAAACGGCTGGGAGGGCAGATCTCCCGGCCCGGAGGGTGGATATGGCTAGAAGAAAACAAGAATATGGCAACGAGAGCATTACCTCATTAAAAGGCGCCGACCGTGTGCGCAAACGCCCGGCCGTCATCTTTGGCTCGGACGGCGTAGAGGGGTGCGCCCATTCGATCTTTGAGATCATCTCCAACTCGATCGACGAAGCCCGGGACGGCCACGGCGATACCATCAATGTGACCCGCTGCAAGGATGGCAGTGTGCTGGTGGAGGATTTTGGCCGGGGTATGCCGGTGGATTGGAACAACGGCGAGGAGCGCTACAACTGGGAGCTTTTGTTCTGTGAGATGTACGCCGGCGGCAAGTATGGAGAAGGAGAGGATAACTACGAGTTCAGCCTGGGCCTCAACGGTCTGGGTCTGTGCGCTACCCAGTACGCCTCTGCATGGATGACGGCAGACATCTACCGGGACGGCTTCCACTATCATCTGGACTTTGAAAAGGGCGAGAACGTGGGCGGCCTGCACAAGGAACCCTACAAGGGCCGCCGCACCGGAAGTGTGATCCACTGGAAACCGGATGATGAGGTCTTTACGGATATCGATGTGCCCGGCAGCTATTATAAGGATACCCTGCGCCGTCAGGCAGTGGTCAATGCGGGCCTGACCTTGCACTTTACGGATGAAAAAGAAAAAGACCCCGCTACCGGCAAACCCTGGCAGCAGAGCTGGCGGTACGAAAAAGGCATTGCTGACTATGTGGCAGAGACCGCCGGAGAGGACGCCATGACCCCGGTGTTCTATTGTGAGAGCGAGGCGGTCGGCCGGGACCGGGAGGATCAGCCGGATTATAAGGTACGCATGAGCGCTGCCTTCTGCTTTTCCAACAAGGTGCAGCTGCTGGAGTATTACCACAACTCCTCCTGGCTGGAGCACGGCGGCAGCCCGGAGCACGCACTGCGCACCGCCTTTGTCTACCAGATCAATAAATATCTGAAGGAGAAGAACCTGTATAAAAAAGGGGAAAGCGCTGTCAGCTTCCAGGATGTGCAGGACTGTCTGGTGTATGTGTCCTCCAGCTTCTCCACCCGTACCAGCTATGAGAACCAGACCAAAAAGGCCATTACCAATAAGTTCGTCTCCCAGGCGATGACCGATTTTTTGAAGCATTATCTGGAGGTCTACTTCCTGGAAAAGCCGGATGAGGCACAGAAGATCTGCCAGCAGGTCCTGGTGAACAAACAGAGCCGTGAGCACGCAGAAAAGACCCGCCAGAGCATCAAAAAGACCCTTTCTACCCAGATCGACCTGGCAAACCGCGTGCAGAAATTTGTGGACTGCCGCACCCGGGATGCTTCCCGGCGGGAACTGTATATCGTGGAGGGCGACTCGGCTATGGGCGCCGTCAAGCAGAGCCGGGACAGTGAGTTTCAGGCCATTATGCCCATCCGCGGCAAGATCCTGAACTGCCTCAAGGCGGATTATGCCCGTATCTTCAAGTCGGATGTTATCGTGGATCTGATCAAGGTCATGGGCTGCGGTGTGGAGCTGGGCGGCAAGCACAACAAGGAGCTGGCTACCTTCAACCTGGAGAATCTGCGTTATAATAAGATCGTCATCTGTACCGATGCGGACGTGGACGGCTACCAGATCCGCACCCTGGTGCTGACCATGCTGTACCGGCTTACCCCGACCCTGATCAACGAGGGCTATGTGTATATTGCGGAGTCGCCGCTGTATGAGCTGACCACCAAGGACCGCACCTATTTTGCCTATACAGAGCCGGAGAAGGCGGCTTTCCTGAAGGAGATCGGGGATAAAAAGTATACGATCCAGCGCTCCAAAGGCTTGGGCGAGAACGACCCGGAGATGATGTGGCTGACTACGATGAACCCGGCCAGCCGCCGCCTGATCCAGGTCAAGCCCGATGATGTGGCAGAGACGGCCCGTGTGTTCGACCTGCTGCTGGGCGACAACCTGACCGGCCGCAAGGAGCATATCGCCGCCCACGGAGCCGAGTATCTGGACGCACTGGATGTATCCTGACCTCTATGGCAATCAACGATATTTTGAGCAGAGGATAGACAATGGCAAGAAAAACAAGCAAAAAAACACCCAAGCCGGTGCGCCCGCAGCTGGGCGAAGGGGTGGAGATCCTGAACGCGGGCAGCGTATTGCAGGACCCTATCACGTCTACGCTGGAATCCAACTATATGCCCTACGCCATGAGCGTTATCGTCAGCCGTGCCCTGCCGGAGATCGACGGCTTTAAGCCTGCCCACCGCAAGCTGCTGTATACGATGTACGGTATGGGGCTGCTGAAAGGGGTGCGCACCAAGTCTGCCAACGTAGTGGGCAGCACCATGCACCTGAACCCCCACGGCGATGCGGCCATTTATGAAACGATGGTGCGCATGGGCCGCAGCAACGAGAGCCTGCTTTTGCCCTTTGTGGACAGCAAGGGAAACTTCGGCAAAGCGTACAGCCGGGATATGTCCTATGCGGCTGCCCGGTATACGGAGGCAAAGCTGGAGCCGGTATGTGAGGAACTGTTCCGGGACATTGATAAGGAGACCGTGGACTTTGTGCCCAACTACGACGGCACCACCACCGAGCCGACCCTTTTGCCGGTGACTTTCCCCACGATCCTGGCAAACAACACCCTGGGCATCGCCGTTGGCATGGCCTGCAATATCTGTTCGTTCAACCTGGGAGAGCTGTGTGCGACCACGGTGGCCCTCATCAAGGACCCGGACCATGACATCAGCACCACCATGCCGGCCCCGGATTTTGTGGGCGGCGGCCAGATCCTGTACGACGAAGCACAGATGCGCCAGATCTACGAGCAGGGCCGGGGCAGCGTGCGGGTGCGGGCGGCCTACCGCACCGTTCCGGGGGAAAATATCATCGAGGTGACCCAGATCCCCCCCACCACCACGGTGGAAGCCATCATGGATAAGATCGCAGAACTGGTCAAGGCGGGCAAGATCCGGGAGATCAGTGATATGCGGGACGAGACTGACCTCAACGGCTTAAAGCTGACGCTGGATCTGAAACGGGGCGTAGATCCGGACAAGCTGATGGCCAAACTCTATAAGGTCACGCCTTTGGAGGACAGCTTCAGCTGCAACTTTAACATTCTGGTCTCCGGTCAGCCCCGGGTCATGGGCGTGCGGGAGATCCTGCGGGAGTGGACCGCATTCCGCACCGAGTGTGTGCGCCGCCGCACCTGGTTCGACCTGCAGGGCAAGCGCAAGCGCCTGCACCTGCTCCAGGGCCTGGCGGCGATCCTGCTGGACATCGATAAGGCCATCCACATCATCCGTTCCACCGAGCAGGAACAGGAGGTGGTGCCCAACCTGATGATCGGGTTTGGCATCGATGAGCCCCAGGCAGAATATGTGGCGGAGATCAAACTGCGCCACCTGAACCGGGAGTATCTGCTCAAGCGCACCGGCGAGATCGATCAGCTGGAAGCGGACATTGCAGACCTGGAAGATGTGCTGGCTAAGCCTGCCCGGGTGCGCCGCATCATCATTGCAGAGCTGAACGAGGCGGCCAAAAAATATGGCAAGCCCCGCCGCAGCCTGATCCTGTATGACCTGCCCCAGGAGGAAGAAGCCGAAGAAGCCGAAGCGGTGCCGGATTATCCGGTGACCGTGTTCTTCACCCGGGAAGGCTACCTCAAAAAGATCCAGCCCCAGAGCCTGCGCACCGCCGGTGCCCACAAGCTGAAAGAAGGGGACGAGATCATCCGCCAGATAGAGACCCGGAACAATCTGGATGCGCTGTTCTTCACCGACCAGCACCAGGTGTATAAGGTGCGGCTGGCAGAACTGGAGGATGGCAAGGTGGCCCAGATGGGCATCTTCGTGCCGGGACGGCTGGGCATGGACGAGGGAGAAACCATCCTGGATATGGTGCTTACGGCGGATTACAACGGGCATATGCTGTTCTTCTTTGCCAACGGCAAGTGCGCCAAGATCCCACTCTCGGCATATGCTACCAAGCAGAACCGCCGCAAGCTGCTGCGGGCGTACAGCGACAAAGCGCCGCTGGCTCTGATCCATTATCTGCCGGAGGAGACGGAGCTGGCCATCCGCACCAGCGCAGGCCGGATGCTGCTGGTGGGCACGGCACAGATCCCGGAAAAGACCACCCGGGACAGCCAGGGCGTGGCTGTGGTGACCCTGAAAAAGAACCAGAATATCACCTCTGCGGTCCCGGCGGAGAGTTTGGCGCTGGAAAATCCCCACCGGTACCGGGTGCGCAGCCTGCCTGCCGCCGGTGCGCTGCTGCGCCCAGAGGATGAGGGCGAACAGCAGATGAGCCTGCTGTAAGGAGGAACGATGCAGAATATTGACCTGATCTGTGTGGGCAAACTGAATGCCAAATATTTTGCCGAGGGTGTGGCAGAGTATCAGAAGCGCCTGGCTGCTTTTGCAAACTTCCGCATCCTGGAGCTGCCGGAAGAAAAGATCGAGGAAAAAAATGCTTCGCAGGCTGTGGTGGAAAAAGCGCTGGAAAAGGAAGCGAAGGCGATCCTGTCCAATGTGCGCAAGGGCGCAGCGATCGTGGCTTTGTGCGTGGAGGGAAAAGCGATCTCCTCGGAGGAGCTGGCGGACTTTCTGGCACAGCGGGCGGGCAGCGGAGCAGGGGACGTGGCTTTTGTTATCGGCTCCTCTCATGGCCTGGCACCCCAGGTCAAACAGGCGGCAGCCCTGCGGTTCAGCATGGGACGCATCACGATGCCGCATCAGCTGGCACGCCTGGTGCTTACAGAGCAGATCTATCGTGCCTGCACCATCAATGCGGGGATGAAGTATCATAAGTAAAAGGGAAACGAGGGTTCCTGTTTTTCGAGAAAAGCGGGGCAAAAAGCGTTTCACACGGCTGGCGAATACTCGCCAGCCAATTTTTTGCATAGGGTAAGCTCGCTGGTCAATGGGAGGAAAAGCCGACCGGTAAGCAATGTGCTTTACGCCCTTGCCAAAGCCTCCACCTTCGGGAGAGGTGGCACGGCGAAGCCGTGACGGAGAGGGTTGAATCTGGGACGAACCCTCTCAGTCGCCTACGGCGACAGCTCTCCCGAAGGGAGAGCCCTTGGCAAAAAGGGCAACTCTCGTCCTTATAGGTCAACTACTAGAAGAAGCTAACTTGTAAGCCCATAAACTTTACGCCCCTGCCAAAGCCTCTCCCTTTCGGGAGAGGTGGCACGGCAGAGCCGTGACGGAGAGGGTCTCCCCGGCATTGCCCTTTACAAGCCGCACAAAACATGGTACAGTATAAAAAGCCGCATTTGAAGCGGAAAAATTCACTACGACACGGCAAACCAGCCGCGGACGGAAAGGATGTTATCACGATGGAACAGAGCGAAAAGACCCTTGATATGATCGTTGGTCTCTGCAAGAACCGGGGCTATGTGTTCCCCGGCTCGGAGATCTACGGCGGCCTTGCAAACAGCTGGGACTACGGCCCCCTGGGCGTTGAGTTCAAAAACAACGTCAAAAAGGCATGGCTGAAAAAGTTTGTGCAGGAGAGCCCCTATAATGTGGGCCTGGATGCCGCAATCATTATGAACCCGCAGACCTGGGTGACCACCGGCCATGTGTCCAGCTTCTCGGACCCGCTGCTGGACTGCCGCGCCTGCAAGGCCCGCCACCGCGCCGATAAGCTGATCGGTGAGGAGCATCATGAGGTCAATGTGGACGCCATGAGCTTTGATGAGATGGATGCCTTTATTGCAGAGCATGAGGACATCGTCTGCCCGGTGTGCGGCAAGCACGACTTTACCCCCATCCGCAAGTTCAACCTGATGTTCAAGACGGCCATTGGCGTTACGGAGGACAGCTCCTCCACCTGCTATCTGCGTCCGGAGACTGCACAGGGTATTTTTGTAAACTTTGCCAACATCCAGCGCACCACCCGCCGCAAGCTGCCCTTTGGCGTGTGTCAGGTAGGCAAGGCTTTCCGCAACGAGATCACGCCGGGCAACTTTACGTTCCGTACCCGTGAGTTCGAGCAGATGGAGTGCGAGTTCTTCTGCAAGCCCGGCACCGACCTGGAGTGGTTCGCCTACTGGAAGGATTACTGCGAGAACTGGCTGCTGAGCCTGGGCATCAAGAAGGAGCACCTGCGCCTGCGGGACCATGAGCCTGCAGAGCTGGCTTTCTACAGCCGTGCTACCACCGATATCGAGTACGCCTTCCCGTTCACCGACTGGGGCGAGCTGTGGGGCATTGCAGACCGTACCAACTACGACCTGACCCGCCACCAGGAGGCTTCCGGCAAGAGCCTGGAGTACTATGACCCTGAGACCAATGAGCACTATGTGCCCTATGTCATCGAGCCTTCTCTGGGCTGCGACCGTGTGGCTCTGGCATTCCTGTGCGAGGCATACGACGAGGAGCATCTGGTGGATGGCAAGGGCAAGGAGGACGTGCGCACTGTGCTGCGTCTGCATCCGGCGCTGGCACCTTATAAGTGCGCTGTGCTGCCCCTGAGCAAGAAGCTGGGCGAAAAGGCAATGGAGATCCGCAACCAGCTGAGCAAGTACTTTATGGTGGACTATGACGATACCGGTTCCATCGGTAAGCGTTACCGCCGTGAGGACGAGATCGGCACCCCGTACTGCATCACGGTGGACTTTGATACCGTGGGCGACGAGGCTAAGGGCATTGCCGCAGACAACTGCGTCACCGTCCGTGACCGTGATACCATGGAGCAGGTGCGTATGCCCATCAGCGAGCTGAAGGCATACATCGAGAGCAAGCTGGAGTTCTGAGCTTTCGCCTGACCGAATAAACGAAAACCCCCTGTGTGCGTTGTGCATACAGGGGGTTTTTTGCGGGTTGAACGATCTTGGGCCAGGGAGGGCGAGCTGCCTGCCCTATATGTATAAAAATCGGCCCGTGCATCTGCACGGGCCGTGTGAAACGCTTTTTGCTCCGCTTTTTCTCGAAAAAGCGGGAAAAAACCCGTAAAAACTCAGTTTACCGTCTTTCCGAAGAACTCGGCTTCCTTGGTGATGAACTGCATCAGCTCGTCGAACTGGTCCGGGGTCAGGCTCTGTGCGCCGTCGCACTTGGCTTTGGCGGGGTTGTTGTGGACTTCGATCATCAGTCCGTCTGCGCCGGCAGCCACGGCAGCCTTGGCCAGCTGAGGCACCATCCAGGCATGACCGCAGGCGTGGCTGGGGTCCACCACCACCGGCAGATGGGTCATCTTGTGCAGCATCACCACACCGGCCAGGTCCAGCGTATTGCGCATACTGGTCTCAAAAGTGCGGATGCCCCGCTCGCAGAGGATTACGTTTTCATTGCCTTCGGCCATGATATACTCAGCGCTCATGACGAACTCTTCCAGGGTGTTAGCAAGGCCCCGTTTCAGCAGCACCGGCTTATTCTGGCGGCCCACCGCTTTCAGCAGCTCAAAGTTCTGCATATTGCGGGCGCCCACCTGGATCAGATCCACATCCGCAAACAAGGGCAGATGCTCGGTGCTCATGACCTCGGTGACGATGGGAGCGCCGGTGACACGGCGGGCCAGCTTGAGCAGGTCCAGCCCCTGGCTGCCCATCCCCTGGAAGGAATACGGAGAGGTGCGGGGTTTGAAAGCGCCGCCCCGCAGCAGGCTGGAACCAGCTGCCTTGACCCGCTGGGCACACTCGGTGATCTGGGCTTCGCTCTCAATGCTGCAAGGCCCGGCGATCACAGCAAAGTGTCCGCCGCCGATCTTGACCCCGGATACATCAATGACACTGTCGTCCGGATGGAATTTCCGGTTGGCTTTTTTATACGGCTCGGAGACCCGGTGCACCCCTTCTACCACAGGGTTTGCCAGCACCCAGCTTTCCGAGATGGACTTTGTATCGCCGATCAGGCCCAGGATGTGGGTGTCGTGCCCCTTGGAGTCATTCAGCTCCAGGCCAAGAGCCTCCAGTTCCTGGCAGAACTCCCGCACCTCGCGCTCGGGTGCGTTCTGTTTCAATGTGATGATCATAGATGCGTCTCCTTTGCGTCGGCCCACGGTAGGGGCGGATGTTGTATTTTGCACTGCGCCCGCCATTGCAGGTCGCGGTTTGCTGCTGGGGATATCATAGCACTTCAGGACAATGAAGTCAAGCGGGCAGGGCGGATTTTTTTCTGGGCAGGGGCAAAAAGCGCAAAATCTCCACAAAAACAGTTTTTACACCCCGTACATCTATTATTTCGGTGCAAAACGTGGTAAAATAAAAACAGTATCGTGTATAAGGGGGAGAACGGACAAAAATGGGGAAGGAAGTTAAGACCAATGCTATGCGGATGCTGGAGCGGGCCAAAGTGCCCTATACGGCTCACGAGTATCCCCACGAAGAAGGGGTGGCAGTGGACGGGATCCATGTGGCGCAAAGTATGGGGGAGGACCCGGCCTCGGTGTTCAAGACCCTGGTCACCAAGGGGTCCAGCGGCGGCTACTTTGTGTTTGTGATCCCGGTAGCAGAGGAGCTGGACCTGAAAGCGGCTGCCCGCAGTGTGGGAGAAAAAAGCGTCGCCATGCTCCATGTGGCTGATCTGCTCAAGGTCACCGGTTATGTACGGGGCGGCTGCAGCCCGGTGGGGATGAAGAAGAAATACCCCACGGTCTTTGATGAAAGCGCCCTGGCGCGGCCCCGGATCTATGTTTCCGGCGGGCGCATCGGCACGCAGATCTGCTGCGAGCCTGCCGGCCTGATGAAAGCAGTACAGGGGAGCGCTGCGCACATTACCCAGGGTGCTGCGCAGACCGGTACAGCTTTATAAAAAAATGTCCAGGCAGAAGTCATACTTAAAAAGAAAAACGATGTCGAAACTGCACAAAACTTTCTAAAGTTTTTTGTGTGCTTGGGAACACAAGGGAGAAATTACGAAAACGGTCTTTGCAAAGCGATTTTTTTGCCGTAAACTGTACTTGTAAAGGGCGCAAGCCGGGGGTCCTGCTCTTCTTTGAGAACGGGATGGTCGGCGTTTGCCCTTAGAGCACATTTTCAAGGACAGAACGTTTTTGCGGAGGGGAACCATGATGCGCAAAATGCCGCTGAACACTGTGGCCCAGCGGGCTATTTTTGGGAACAGCGGGCATCGTGCAACCTTGCGCAAGGGCGCGTGTCCGGCATGACGCAGAACAAAGGCCGTGGTGTAATTCATCACAGCCTTTTTTTGTTTCTTTTGTCAAGAAAGAGAGGATCGAAGCTATGATTCGTAAGGTTGCAGTCATCATGGGTTCCGACAGCGATTGGCCGGTGGTCAAGGGGGCCTGCGCACAGCTCAAGGCGCTGGATATCCCGTTCGAGGCCCATATCCTGTCCGCTCACCGCACCCCGGCCCAGGCCGCAGAGTTTGCAAAGGGGGCTAAGGCCGCAGGCTTTGGCGTGATCCTGTGCGCAGCGGGCATGGCCGCCCATCTGGCAGGCGCATTTGCTGCCAACACCACCCTGCCGGTGATCGGCATCCCCATGAAGGGCGGCGCAGCAGATGGTCTGGATGCGCTGCTGTCTACGGTGCAGATGCCCAGCGGCATCCCGGTGGCTACTGTGGCCCTGAACGGCGCCAAGAATGCCGCCTGGCTCGCAGCGGAGATCCTGGCACTGGGGGATGAAGAGCTGGATGCTCGCCTGGAGGCAGAGCGGGTGGCTATGAGCCAGCAGATCGCTGCAAAGGAAGCTGCCCTCCAGCAGGAGCTGGCTGCGCTGTAATATTCTGTTGTGGATTTGAGAGAGGAAAAAACATTTATGTCTGATTTTGCATATCCGCTGCATGAGGAGTGCGGCGTCTTTGGTATTTACGATAAGGCCGGCACCGAGGATGTTGCCGCCGCAGTCTACTCGGCCCTGTATGCTCTGCAGCACCGCGGCCAGGAGAGCTGCGGCATTGCTGTAAACGATGACGGTGTCATCCATGGCTACCGGGATTCCGGCCTGGTGAACGAGGTGTTCACCCCGGAGGTGCTGGCTTCGGTGGCACGGCCCAACGCCCATATGGCTACCGGCCATGTCCGTTATGCCACTACCGGCAACCGCTCCCGCTCCAACGCACAGCCCATGATCGTGCGCCACGGCCGCGGCACCATGGCTCTGTGCCACAATGGCAACCTGGTCAATGCCATGCAGCTGCGCAACGAGCTGGAGAACGAGGGCGCCATCTTCCACGGCACTTCGGATACCGAGGTGATCTGCTATCTGATCACCCGTTTCCGCCTCAAGACCGGCAGCATCGAGGAGGCAATCAGCCAGACCATGACGCTGCTGGACGGCGCATACAGCCTGGTGATCATGTCTTCCACCAAGCTGATCGCTGCCCGTGACCCCCGCGGTTACCGGCCGCTGTGCATCGGCACCCTGCCGGAGGGCGGCTATGTGTTTGCCAGCGAGAGCTGCGCTCTGGACGCCGTAGGTGCTACCCTGCTGCGGGATGTGGAGCCTGGTGAGATCGTGGTGGCCGACGCATCCGGCCTGCGCAGCATCAAGGCCCACTGCGGTGAAAAAGAAAACCAGATGTGCGTGTTTGAGTTCATCTACTTTGCACGTCCGGACAGCGTGGTGGAGGGCAGCTCTGTGCATGAGGCCCGCAAGCAGGCAGGCCGCTTCCTGGCGATGGAGCACCCGCTGGAGGCCGATGTGGTCATTGGCGTGCCGGACTCCGGTCTGGACGCTGCACTGGGCTACTCGGAGCAGAGCGGCATCCCCTACGGCATCGGCTTTATCAAGAACAAATACATTGGCCGCACCTTTATCCAGGGCAGCCAGAAGCAGCGTGAGAACAGCGTGCGCATCAAGCTGAACGTGGTGTCCAGCACGGTGCGTGGCAAGCGGGTGGTGCTGGTGGACGACTCCATCGTCCGCGGCACGACCTCGGCCCGCATCATCAACCTGCTGCGGGATGCCGGCGCTAAGGAAGTCCACTTTGTGGTCTCGGCGCCTCCGTTCAAGTACCCCTGCTACTTTGGCACCGATATCCCGGACCAGAAGATGCTGGTGGCTACCGGCCGCAATGTCGAGCAGATCAACGAGATCATCGGCGCTGATACCCTGGGCTATCTGTCCATCGACCACGTCAAGCAGCTGGCACAGCAGTCTCACTGCGGCTTCTGCACGGCCTGCTTTACGGGAGAATATGCAACCAAGCCGGCTTGCCAGCCGACTGCAGATATCCACGACCGACACCTGAACGACCGCCCCAAAGGCGAGAAAAAGTGAGGAGAATAACATCCATGGAAAAGAGCTATTCTGAAAGCTACAAGGCCGCCGGCGTTGACATTACGGCGGGTTACCGCTCGGTGGAGCTGATGAAGCAGTACGTTGCCCGTACGATGACCGAGCAGTGCATCGGCGGTCTGGGCGGCTTTGGCGGCCTGTTTGAGCTGGACTGCACCGGTATTCAGCGCCCGGTGCTGATCTCCGGCACCGACGGCGTGGGCACCAAGCTGCGCATCGCCATGCTGCTGGATAAGCACGACACCATCGGCATCGACTGCGTGGCAATGTGCGTCAACGACGTGATCTGCGCCGGTGCAAAGCCCCTGGTCTTTTTGGATTACATCGCCTGCGGCCGCAATATCCCCGAGAAGATCGCTGAGATCGTCAAGGGCGTGGCAGAGGGCTGCGTGCAGGCTGGCTGCTCCCTGGTGGGCGGCGAGACTGCCGAGCACCCGGGCATGATGCCGGAGGAGGACTACGACCTGGCCGGCTTTACTGTGGGCGTGGTGGATAAGGAGAAGATCCTCTCCAATGAGAGCATGATCCCCGGCGATGTGATGATCGCCCTGCCCTCCACCGGCGTGCACTCCAACGGCTTCTCCCTGGTGCGTCATGTGTTCAACATCGATGCAGACCCGGCTGTGCTGAACACCGCTCCCGCTGAGCTGGGCGGCCAGACCCTGGGCGAGGCGCTGCTGGCACCCACCAAGATCTACGTCAAGCCGGTGCTCAAGGTGCTGGAGCAGGTGGCTGTGCGGGGCATCTCCCACATCACCGGCGGCGGCTTCTATGAGAATATCCCCCGCAGCCTGAAGAAGGGCTGCTGCGCCCGCATCCGCAAGGAGGATGTGCGCACCCCCGCCCTGTTTGACCTGATGCAGAAGACCGGCAGCATCTCCGAGCATGATATGTTCAACACCTTCAACATGGGCGTGGGCATGGTGCTCACCGTGCCTGCTGCTGAAGCAGACAAGACCCTGGAGATCCTGCACCAGAACGGCGAGCCCGGTGCATACCGTCTGGGCGTCATCGTGGAAGGCGAGGGTGTGGAGCTGTGCTGAACATCGCAGTTCTGGTCTCCGGCGGAGGCACCAACCTTCAGGCACTGCTGGACAGCCAGGCCCGGGGGGAAAACCCCGATGGCCGCATCACGCTGGTGGTAGCGTCCAAGCCCGGCGTCTATGCGCTGGAGCGTGCGGCGCAAGCTGGCGTGGAAGGCTGTGTGGTGCGCCGCAAGGACTATGCCGACAGCGCGGCTTTTGATGCCGCCCTGCTGGAGGTGCTGCACAGCCACCAGATCGACCTGGTGGTGCTGGCAGGCTTTTTGTCGGTGCTGGGGCCCAGCGTGATCGCTGCTTACCCCCGCCGCATCCTGAACATCCACCCTGCCCTGATCCCCGCTTTCTGCGGGCCGGGGATGTATGGTCTGCGCCCCCACCAGGCTGCACTGGCCCGGGGCTGCAAGGTCACCGGCGCTACCGTCCACTTTGTAAACGAGGAGTGCGACGGTGGGCCCATCCTGCTGCAAAAAGCAGTGGAGATCCTGCCCGGCGACACCCCGGAGACGCTGCAAAAGCGTGTCATGGTGGAGGCCGAGTGGCAGCTGCTGCCCAAGGCTGTGGCCATGGTGTGCAGCGGCGAGATCCAGTAAAAGCGAGATCAACGGGTTTTTGCCCTGTCAAAAGGAGTATAAACGATGGAAAAGATCGATCTGAACCAGTATCTGGCTGGGAACCGTTACCCCGGCCGCGGCATTGCGGTGGCCCTGGCCCCGGATGGCCGGCAGGTGTTTATCGGCTACTTTATCATGGGCCGCAGCGCCAACAGCCGCAACCGGGTGTTTGATCCGCTGCCGGAGCGGGGCGGCATCTGCACCATGGCAGCAGACCCTGCCAAGCTGGAGGACCCCAGCCTGATCATCTACAATCCGGTGCTGACCCTGGGCCGCACCCATCTGGTGACCAACGGCGACCAGACCGATACCTTGTATGACCTGATGAGCCAGGGCAAGAGCTTTGCGGATGCACTGCGCACCCGCACGTTTGAGCCGGACGGCCCCAACTACACGCCCCGGATCTCGGCGGCCGTGTATGCGGACGGCAGCTACCAGATGAGCATCCTGAAATCTGCCGACGGCAATGGGGACAGCGTCCAGCGCTATTTCTTTGATTATCCTCAGCCTGTGGCAGGGGAGGGGCACTTTATCAGCACCTATAAGCAGGATGGCGACCCCATCCCCAGCTTTGAGGGCGAGCCCCTGCGTTTTGCCTGCCCCCGCACCATTGGCGATTTTGCCCGCGGTCTGTGGAGCAGCCTGAACGAGGACAATAAGGTCAGCCTGTTTGCCCGGGTCATTGACCTGGAGAGCGGCGAGACCGGGGATATCATCTACAACAAGTATGCCCCGGTGGGTGACCCGGACGAAGATATGGAGGAGCCGCCCCTGCTGCCCGAAGAGCTGGAAGCAATGGCTGCGGCACAGGAATAAGGAGGAAGCGGAATGAACGAACTGGCATTGAAGTACGGCTGCAACCCCAACCAGAAGCCCAGCCGCATCTATATGGAGGATGGCTCTGAGCTGCCGGTCACCGTGCTGAACGGCAAGCCCGGTTATATCAACTTTTTGGATGCCCTCAACTCCATCCAGCTGGTGCAGGAGCTGAAGACCGCCTGCGGTCTGCCTGCGGCAGCCTCTTTCAAGCACGTTTCTCCGGCGGGCGCAGCCCTGGGCCTGCCCCTGACCGAGGTGGAGCGCCGGATGTACCATATTGCCCCGGAGACGGAGCTGTCCCCCCTGGCCTGTGCCTATGCCCGGGCCCGCGGTGCAGACCGGATGTCCTCCTTTGGCGACTGGATCGCTCTGTCTGAGGTGTGCGACGTGCCCACCGCCAAGCTGATCCAGCACGAGGTCTCGGACGGCGTTATCGCTCCGGGATATGAGCCGGAGGCTCTGGCCATCCTGTCCGGCAAGAAAAAGGGCAACTACAATGTGGTGGCCATCGACCCTGCCTACAAACCCGCCCCCATCGAGCACAAGCAGGTGTACGGCATCACCTTTGAGCAGGGCCGCAACGAGCTGGTCATCAATGCAGAAACCATGCTCAACAACTTTGTTACGGAGAACAAGGAGATCTCGGAGGACCAGAAGCGGGATCTGATCCTCAGCCTGATCACCCTGAAGTACACCCAGTCCAACAGCGTCTGCTATGCCTACGGCGGCCAGACCATCGGCGTGGGCGCAGGCCAGCAGAGCCGCATCCACTGCACCCGCCTGGCGGGCCAGAAGGCCGACAACTGGCAGCTGCGCCACATGGACAAGGTGCTGGACCTGCCCTTCCGGGAGGATATCGCCAAGCCCAACCGGGACAACGCCATTGACGTGTACATTGGCGACACCCCGGAGGACGTGATCGGTGACGATGTCTGGGCCGAGACCTTTACCCGCCAGCCGGAGCCTCTGACCGCTGAGGAGAAAAAAGCCTACCTCAGCCAGGTCACCGGCGTGAGCCTGGGTTCGGACGCATTCTTCCCCTTTGGCGACAACATCGAGCGGGCCCGCCGCTCCGGCGTTACGGCCATCGTCCAGCCCGGCGGTTCCATCCGGGACCAGCAGGTCATTGATACCTGCAACAAGTACGGCATCGCCATGGCCTTCTGCGGCCTGCGGCTGTTCCATCACTGATGCTTTTTTAAGCGGGAAGGTGAGATACGCATGAGCAAAAAGATTTTGGTCGTAGGCGGCGGCGGACGGGAGCATGCGATCGTCCGGGCGCTGAAAAAAAGCCCGGACTGCGGCGAGATCTGGTGCGCACCCGGCAACGGCGGCATCGGCTTTGACGCAAAGTGCATGAACATCAAGGCCACCGATGTGGATACCATGGTGGGCTTTGCTGCCCAGCAGAAGTTTGATTACGTTGTAGTGGCGCAGGACGATCCCCTGGCACTGGGCATGGTGGATGCGCTGGCAAAAGTGGGCATCCCTGCATTTGGCCCCGATAAGGCAGCTGCCCAAATCGAAGCATCCAAGGTGTTCTCCAAGGATCTGATGAAAAAGTACGGCATCCCCACTGCGCAGTACGAGACCTTTGACGACCCGTCCAAGGTGATGGACTATGTCCGTGCACAGGGCCGTTATCCGGTGGTGCTGAAGGCGGATGGTCTGGCTCTGGGCAAGGGCGTGCTGATCTGCGAGAACGAGCAGCAGGCCGCCGACGGCGTGCGGGAGATCATGCTGGACAAAAAGTTCGGCGCATCCGGCAACCGTGTGGTGGTGGAGGAGTTCCTCACCGGGCCGGAGGTCAGCGTGCTGAGCTTTACCGACGGCAAGGTGGTCAAGCCCATGGTATCCTCCATGGACCATAAGCGTGCCTGCGACCATGACACCGGCCTGAATACCGGCGGCATGGGCACGGTGGCCCCCAACCCCTATTACACCCCGGCTGTGGCACAGGAGTGCATGGAGAAGATCTTCCTGCCTACCATCCGTGCAATGGCAACGGAGGGGTGCCCCTTTAAGGGCTGCCTGTATTTTGGCCTGATGCTGACCCCGGACGGCCCCAAGGTCATTGAGTACAACTGCCGCTTTGGCGACCCGGAGACGCAGGTGGTGCTGCCTTTGCTGCAGAGCGACCTGCTGCAGGTGATGACTGCCTGCACCGAGGGCACCTTGGCAGATACCGAGGTGCAGTTTGCGGACGGCGCAGCTGCCTGCGTGATCCTGGCATCCGGCGGCTATCCGGTGCAGTACGAAAAAGGCAAGCCGATCACCGGCCTGACCGAGGGCCAGCTGCCGGAGGCAGAGGGGGTCACGGTCTATCATTCCGGCACCGCAGTGGATGCCGAAGGCCGCCTTGTTACCGCCGGCGGGCGGGTGCTGGGCGTGACCGCTGTGGCCGATGCCCTGCCCGGTGCAGTGACCAAGGCTTATGCCGCAGCCGAGCAGATCGGTTTTGAGGGGCTGCATAAGCGCAGCGATATCGGCCTGCGGGCATTGCAGGCCCTGGGCGCAGTGCAGTAAGCATACAAGAACAGGAGGGGGATCATCCCTATGGTATATCGTATTTATGTGGAAAAAAAGCCCGGCTTTGATGGTGAGGCACAGGCTTTGCAGAACGAGCTGTGCTCGCTGCTGGGCATTGAGCAGCTCACCGGCCTGCGGCTGCTGAACCGCTATGATGTGGAGGGCATCGACCAGGCACTGTTTGACCAGTGCGTCTCCACCGTGTTCAGCGAGCCTCCAGTGGACGACACCTACACCGAGCTGCCCGCTTGGAGCGACAGCTGCTTTGCAGTGGAGTATCTGCCTGGTCAGTTCGACCAGCGGGCGGATTCTGCTGCGGAGTGCATCCAGCTGATCAGCCAGGGCGAGCGGCCGCTGGTGCGCTCGGCACGGGTGTACCTGCTGGAAGGCGCACTGAGCGATGCGCAGATCGATGCCATCAAGAAGTATGTCATCAACCCCGTGGAGGCCCGGGAGGCTTCTCTGGAGACCCGCGCCACCCTGAAGATGGAGTATCCTGTGCCGGCTGCTGTGGCTGTGCTGGAGGGTTTCAACCAGCTGGATGAGGCCGGTCTGGCCGACTTTATCCGGGAAAAGGGCCTGGCTATGGACCTGGGGGATATCAAGTTCTGCCAGGAGTACTTCCGCACCGAGCAGCGTGACCCCACCATCACCGAGATCAAGATGATCGATACCTACTGGTCCGATCACTGCCGTCATACCACCTTTGGCACCATCCTCACCGATGTGAAGATCGATGACAAAGTAGTGCAGGCTGCCTTTGAGCGCTATATGGCACTGCGGGAGGAGCTGGGCCGCACCGAGAAGCCCCGCTGCATGATGGACCTGGCCACCATTGGCGCCAAGGCACTGAAAAAGCGCGGCGTCCTCACCAACCTGGATGAGTCGGACGAGATCAATGCCTGCACGGTCAAGATCAAGTGCGATGTGGACGGCGAGGATCAGGACTGGCTGTTCCTGTTCAAGAACGAGACCCATAACCACCCCACCGAGATCGAGCCCTTTGGCGGCGCAGCTACCTGCATTGGCGGCGCGATTCGTGACCCGCTGTCCGGCCGCAGCTATGTCTACCAGGCAATGCGCGTTACCGGCGCAGGGGACCCGCTGGTCCCGGTCAGCGAGACGCTGTCCGGCAAGCTGCCGCAGCGCAAGCTGGTGACCACTGCTGCCGCAGGCTATTCTTCTTACGGCAACCAGATCGGCCTGGCTACCGGCCAGGTGGACGAGATCTACCACCCGGGCTATGTGGCCAAGCGCATGGAGATCGGCGCAGTGGTGGGTGCTACCCCTGCCTCCCATGTGCGGCGTGAGTGCCCCGCCCCCGGCGATGTGATCGTGCTGCTGGGCGGCCGCACCGGCCGTGACGGCATTGGCGGCGCTACCGGCTCCTCCAAGGCCCACAACCTGGACAGCCTGGAGAGCTGCGGTGCAGAGGTGCAGAAGGGCAATGCCCCCATCGAGCGCAAGCTGCAGCGTCTGTTCCGCCGGGAGGATGCCTGCCGCATGATCAAGCGCTGCAACGACTTTGGCGCAGGCGGCGTTTCTGTGGCGATCGGCGAGCTGGCCGATGGCCTGTATATCGACCTGAACAAGGTCACCAAGAAATACGAGGGCCTGGACGGCACCGAGCTGGCGATCAGTGAGAGCCAGGAGCGTATGGCTGTGGCGCTGGCTCCCGAGGACGTGGATGCGTTCATCGCTCTGGCCAACGAGGAAAACCTGGAGGCTACCCCCGTGGCCCGCGTCACCGAGGAAAAGCGCCTGAATATGGTGTGGAATGGTACCTCCATCGTCAACATCAGCCGTGAGTTCCTGAACTCCAACGGTGCAGAAAAGCATCAGACTGTTCATGTCCAGAAGAGCAGCGTCTGGCAGCCCCAGTGGAGCGGCGTCACCTTCGGCCAGAAGATGAAGCACATGGTGGGCGATCTGAACGTGTGCAGCAAGAAGGGCCTGTCGGAGCGGTTCGACTCCACCATTGGCGCAGCTACCGTGCTGATGCCCTTTGGCGGTGCATACCAGCTGACCCCCCAGAACGCCATGGCTGCAAAGCTGCCGGTGGACGGCGAGACCAATACCTGCTCCGGCATGGCTTGGGGCTACAACCCCTTCCTGACCAGCGCTGACCCCTACACCGGCGCACGTCTGGCTGTGGTGGAGAGCGTCACCAAGCTGGTGGCGTCCGGCTTCCGCTATGAGGATGCCTACCTGACCTTCCAGGAGTACTTTGAGCGCCTGGGCAGCCAGCCGGAGCGCTGGGGCAAGCCCCTGGCTGCTCTGCTGGGCGCACTGGATGCCCAGTTGGGCCTGGAGATCGCATCTATTGGCGGCAAGGACAGTATGTCCGGCTCCTTTGAGCAGCTGGATGTGCCCCCCACGCTGGTCTCCTTTGCAACGGCCATTGGCCGTGCAGACCGTGTGGTCTCCACTGAGTTCAAAAAGCCGGAGAGCAGCGTTGTGCTGCTGCGCCCGCTGATCGACCCCGAGAGCGGCTGCCCGGACTTTGCCTCTCTGAAGGCCAACTACAAGATCGCCGAGCAGATGGTGGAGCAGGGCATCGTGGCTTCTGCTTCCTCGGTGGGTTACGGCGGCCTGGCCGAGGCCCTGTTCAAGATGGGCCTGGGCAACCGGATCGGCTTCCGCATGACGGCAGACATGACCACCAGCCAGATGTTTGCACCTATGTACGGTGCTCTGGTGCTGGAGATGGTGTCGGATACCCCGGCAGGCGAGCTGCTGGGCGAGACCACGGTGGACTACACCCTGTGCTGCTGCGGCGAGACCCTGGATATGGCACAGCTGCAGGAGATCTGGGAGCAGAAGCTGGAGCCGGTGTACCCCTACCGCAAGTCCGGCCCCGCGGTGGAAAAACTGAGCACTACCATCGCTGCCCCGGCTGCCCCCAAGGTAGGCGTGGCAAAGCCCAAGGTGGTTATCCCGGTGTTCCCCGGCACCAACTGCGAGTATGATACCGCCCGTGCCTTTGCCCGGGCCGGTGCCGACCCGGAGATCCTGGTGGTGCGCAACCTGACCCCGGCAGATGTGACCGCCAGCTGCGAGGCTTTGGTGCGGGCTATCGGTGAGAGCCAGATCGTGATGCTGCCCGGCGGCTTCTCCGGCGGCGACGAGCCGGACGGAAGCGCCAAGTTCATTGCTTCCTTCTTCCGCAACCCTGCCGTCACCGAGGCAGTGCGTGAGCTGCTGCAGAAGCGGGACGGCCTGATGCTGGGCATCTGCAATGGCTTCCAGGCGCTGATCAAGCTGGGCCTGGCTACCACCGGCGATATCTGCCCCATCACCGAGGAGAGCCCCACCCTGACCTTCAACACCATCGGCCGTCACCAGAGCATGCTGGTGCGCACCCGCATTGCTTCTACCGGCAGCCCCTGGCTGAGCCAGTGCGCCCCCGGCGAAGAGCACACCATTGCCATCAGCCACGGCGAGGGTCGCTTTGTGGCACCGCAGTCTGTGCTGGAGACCCTGGTCAAGAACGGCCAGGTCGCTACCCAGTATGTGGACCTGGAGGGTCAGCCCACCATGGACCAGCGCTTCAACCCCAACGGTTCTGTGCTGGCTATTGAGGGCATCACCAGCCCGGATGGCCGTGTGTTCGGCAAGATGGGCCACTCGGAGCGCAGCGGCGACTACCTGTACAAGAACGTCTTCGGCGACAAGTATCAGCCCATCTTTGAGGGTGGCGTAAACTACTTCAAGATCTGATAAAGCATCTTGATACACTGATTTTTGCTCAAGGCCGTACCGGCCGTGATCACTGCCCACGGCCCCTGCCTGCATTTGCGGTGCGGGGGCCTCGGTGGGCCTGCCAATAGGAGGATAACACCGAATGTCTCAGCATGACCGCTATATCAGTCCGTTCTCTACCCGTTATTCCTCGGACGAGATGCAGTATATCTTTTCGGACGACAACAAGTTCCGCACCTGGCGGCGTCTGTGGGTGGCGCTGGCCCGTGCCGAGATGAACCAGGGTCTTACCAACATCACCCCGGAGATGGTGGCCGAGTTGGAGGCCCATGTGGAGGATGTCAACTATGAAGTGGCCGCTGCACGGGAAAAGCTGGTGCGTCATGACGTGATGAGCCACGTCTACGCTTATGGCCAGCAGTGCCCCAACGCCGCCGGCATCATCCACCTGGGCGCCACCAGCTGCTATGTGGGCGACAATACGGATGTGATCGTGATGCGCCAGGGCCTGGAGCTGGTGCGCAAAAAGCTGATCGGCGTATTGGCAAAGCTGGGCCACTTTGCTGCACAGTACAAGGATATGCCCTGCATGGCATACACCCACGGCCAGCCTGCCCAGCCCACCACGGTGGGCAAGCGGGCTACCCTGTGGGCCAACGAGCTGGTGATGGATCTGGAGGAGCTGGACCACCGCCTGGCCACCCTGCAGCTGCGGGGCGTCAAGGGGACCACCGGCACCCAGGCTTCCTTTATGGAGCTGTTCAAGGGTGACGCAGACAAGATCCGCGCCGTGGATGCTTCCATTGCCCAGGAGATGGGCTTTGCACCGGATGCGGTGGTGCCGGTATCCGGCCAGACCTACAGCCGCAAGGTGGACGCCATGATCCTGAACGCTCTGGCTGGCATTGGCCAGAGCTGCATGAAGTTTGCGACCGACCTGCGTCTGCTGGCAAACTTCAAGGAGATGGAGGAGCCCTTTGAGAAGAACCAGATCGGTTCTTCTGCGATGCCCTACAAGCGCAACCCCATGCGCTGCGAGCGCATCTGCGCTCTGGCCCGTTACCTGATGGTGGATGTGCTGAACCCCAGCTTTACCACTGGTACCCAGTGGTTTGAGCGCACCCTGGACGACAGCGCCAACAAGCGTGTGGCCATGGCAGAGGGATTCCTGGCGACCGATGCGATCCTGAACATCATGCTCAATGTTACCGATGGTCTGGTGGTGTACCCCAAGGTGGTGCGCAGCCGTCTGATGGCAGAGCTGCCCTTTATGGCCAGTGAGAACATCATGATGCAGGCAGTGGAAAAGGGCGGCAACCGGCAGGAGCTGCACGAGCGCCTGCGCCAGCACGCCATTGCCGCTGGCAAGCAGGTCAAGGAAGAGGGTCTGCCCAACGATATGGTGGACCGCATTGCCGCTGACCCCGCCTTTGGTCTGACCAAGGAAGAGATCGAGGCAGGTCTGGTTCCGGAGAACTTTGTGGGCCGTGCTCCCCAGCAGGTGGAGGAGTTTGTTGCCCATGTGCTCCAGCCCATCTTTGACGCAAACCCCGAAGCTCTGGAGCAGCACGCTGCCCTCAGTGTTTAAGCATTAAGCCTACAAAAGGCTGCTGCATCATGCGGCAGCCTTTTTGGTGTTTTTGGGCAGAAGGGATAATGGGGGAAGGTGCTGCGTTTTTGCTTTTTGCAGCTTCTGAAAATCACGCTACAAGTGAGGCGCTCCGCTGGGCCAGAGAATGGCTCAACCCTCTCCGTCACGGCTTCGCCGTGCCACCTCTCCCGAAAGGGAGAGG
>OFMF01000054.1_pt1 | contig 101974 bp, 72 predicted proteins | sample 1541771 | NCBI WGS metagenome assembly OFMF01 (sample SAMN04209235, study PRJEB22552) | human gut metagenome | biome: gut; material: feces | host: Homo sapiens | place: USA: Oklahoma
CCCCCGCCGCGACTGGACACAGGAACGGTTCATCGAATTCGTCAAGGCCGCCGTCCAGGCGCATTGCCGTACGCCGTTCAAGGAGTCAACTTGGCGCAATCTGGCCGCCGGCATCCGCTTCGTGCAGGGTACGTTCGACGACCCGGAGGCCTTCGAGCGTCTGAGCGCCACCGTGCAGGAGCTTGACCGCGACCGCGGCACGCAGGGTAACCATGCCTTCTACATGTCGGTGCCGCCGCGCGCCTTCCCACAGGTTGCCAAGCAGTTGGCCGCCTCCGGCCTGTCGCGCTCGTCCGAGGGCGCATGGCGCCGCGTGATCATCGAGAAGCCGTTCGGCCATGATCTGGCCAGTGCCAAGGAACTCGACAGCGTGGTATCCGAAGTGTTCGACCCGAGCTCCGTGTTCCGCATCGACCACTACCTCGGCAAGGAAACCGTGCAGAACCTGCTGGCCCTGCGTTTCGCCAACGCCATGTACGAGCCGATCTGGAACGCCAACTATGTGGACCACGTGCAGATCACGATGGCCGAGGACATCGGCATCGGCGGCCGCGCCGGCTATTACGACGGCATCGGCGCCGCACGCGACGTCATCCAGAACCACCTGCTTCAGCTCATGGCTCTGACCGCCATGGAGGAGCCGGTGAGCTTCACCGCCAAGGACCTGACCGCCGAAAAGACCAAGGTGCTTTCCGCCGTGCGCCTGCCCAAGGACCTCGCTGCCAACACCGCGCGCGGCCAGTACGCCAAGGGCTGGCAGGGCTCGCACGAAGTGGTCGGCTACTTGGAGGAAAAAGGCATCGACCCCAAGAGCACCACTGAAACGTACGCCGCCATCCGCCTCGATATCGACACCCGCCGCTGGGCTGGCGTGCCGTTCTACCTGCGTTGCGGCAAGCGCCTCGGCAAGCGTGTAACCGAAATCGCCGTGGTGTTCAAGCGCGCCCCGCATCTGCCGTTCGAGCAGACCGCCGTGCGCGAACTCGGCAAGAACGCCATCGTGATTCGCGTGCAGCCCGACGAGGGCGTCACCATGCGCTTCGGAGCCAAGGTGCCGGGCGGCTCCACCATGGAGGTCCGTGACGTGAACATGGACTTCAGCTACGGCCGCTCCTTCACCGAGAACTCGCCGGAAGCCTATGAGCGACTGATTCTGGACGTGCTGCTCGGTGATCCGCCGTTGTTCCCGACCACCGAAGAGGTGAACCTCAGCTGGGAGATCCTCGATCCGATTGAACAATTCTGGTCCACGCTTGGCCAGCCGCAGGCCTACCGCGCCGGTACGTGGGGTCCGGCACAGGCCGACGAAATGCTGGCGCGCGACGGCCGCCACTGGAGGATGCCATGATCATCGATATGCCGAACACCCGCACCCGCGAGATTGCGCACAAAATCGAACAGCTGCACGAGGAGCGCGGCGAATCGGCGACCGGCCGCGTGCTGACGCTGCTCATCGCCACCGAGGACGCGGACCTAGAGCATGCGCTGGAAATCGCGAACTCGGCCAGCCGTGAGCACCCGTGCCGCGTGATTGCCGTAGTACCGGATACCAATCCTGCCGATCAGTCCGGCGAAGGCGAACCGAACGCGGCCGAAGTGGCCGCCGAGGTGAGCGCGAGTCGCGATAATCCGGCCGTCGATTTGACCGACGGCCCGAACGATCCGAACGATTCCAACCTGAACGCCCAAGTGCGATTCGGCGCGGACGCCGGTGCCGGTGAGATCATCATCTTGCGTCCGCGCGGTGGCCTTATCAACCACCCGGATACGCTGGTTATCCCGCTGCTTGTGCCGGATGCGCCTGTAGTGGCGTGGTGGCCGACCACACCGCCGTCGAACCCGGCCAAGGATCTGATGGGTGCGATGGCCCGCAGTCGCATCACCGACGCGTTGCACTCCAATAATCCGGAGGCCACGATTGAGCGTTTGCGCCGCAATTGGACACCGGAAGATATCGACTTGTCCTGGACACGACTGACCGTCTGGCGCGCAATGCTCGCCTCGATGCTCGATCAGCCGCCGCACCTGCCCATCACCGCCGTGAAGGTGACCGGCAAGGCCGACTTCCTGCCTCTGGAAATGCTGTGCGCATGGCTGCGTCTGAAACTTGGCGTACCAGTCGAAACTGAGTTCGTGCCCGACGCGCAGGCCGTGACCGGCGTGTACCTGACCCGTGAGGACGGTGTGATCTCGCTGGAACGCCCGCATGAGGACCAAGCGCTGATCTCGCTGCCCGGCCAGACTCCGCAGGAAGTGTCCGTGCCGATGCGCACCATCGAGGACTGCCTGACCGAGGAACTGCGTCGCATCGATCCCGATGAGATCTACGCCGAGGTCATCAACGAAGGCTGGGATCTGATTCGTCACTGAAGTCGGTAGAACCCGTTGCCACAGCGGCGTTGGAATGAGTTCGGCAATTGTGGCCGAGCCATGCCAACGCCGTTGCTCATCGTTTCCTACCTCATGCGATGCCGCACAATGTACATTGTGTTGTCAACTGACAACACATTTCATTGCTGCAAATGGCTAGATTCCCGGCATGCCACCCGTATTATGCGTTGTCAACTGACAACACAATCCACATTGCAAAGTACGACACATACCCCATACAAGGACCATACATGGCAACTCGAAAACTCATTGTGTATCCGAATAAAGATCTGATGATTCAGGCTGGCGCGCAACGTTTTGTCTTGGCGCTACTCGATTTGCTCGCCGAACGATTGCCTGATGGCACGCATCGCACGCGTGTGGATGTGGCGCTGTCTGGAGGTTCGGCCGCGCAGCCGTTGGGCTTGGTGCTGAGCGATCCGCTGGCTGATGCGATTGATTGGTCACGCGTGCATTTCTGGTGGAGCGACGAACGTTTTGTGCCGGCTTACGACACCGATCGCAATGCTCTGGAGGCCCGTCGCCTGCTGCTTGACCAGCTGGTGGCAGATGGCAAGCTGCCTGAATCGAATATTCATGAGATGGCGGCCGATACCCGTTCAGCCGACGACATCGCCGATGTGATGGATCAGGCCGACAGCGATGATGCTTCCGTTCGCGCCGCCGCCGATGCCACAAATGATGCGTTGCTGGACGATGTCGCGAGCGACTATGAGCGCGAGTTGGTGAATGAATTGGGACCGGAACCGGTAATCGATCTGATGATTCTCGGCATGGGACCGGACGGTCACTATGCGTCGCTGTTCCCTGGTCATGATGAGGTCAAGGTTACCGATAGGCTCACCGTGGGTGTGAACCACTCCCCCAAGATGCCGCCGCTGCGTGTTTCATTGACCGCTCCGCTCATCGCGCGTTCACGCCATACGTGGTTCTTCGCCGCCGGTGCCGGCAAAGCCGAATCGCTGGCCCATGTCTTCGAGCAGCCCAACAACCCGGATTACCCGTCCTCCTACGCCAACGGAGTGGACGAGTTCATCTGGTTCTCCACCGAAGAAACCGTCACCGAGTTGTGAGTGAATTAAGCCCCCTCTGATGAGGGGGCTTAATTCGTCTATGGCTACGCCTCGATTTCGGGCTTGCCCTCTTCGCCGCCGGCCCCTGCAATTAGGGACTCGCCTGCGGCGAGGCTCAGTGTTGGCTCGGCGGCATAGCCGCCTCGCTCCGAAGAGGGCCGGGGAGCCCACCGGGCTCCCCTAAGCCCGAGATCGCGAGGCTACGCCTCGATCTCGGGCTTGCCCTCTTCGGCCCACAACGTGTGGAACACGCCGGGCTTGTCTACGCGGCCGTAGGTGTGGGCACCGAAGAAGTCACGCTGGGACTGGGTCAGAGCGGTGGGCAGGCGCTTGGAGCGCAGACCATCGTAGTAAGCCAGGGAGCTGGAGAACACCGGGGTCGGGATGCCGGCCTCCACCGCGCGAACGATCACGCGACGCCATGCGTCCTGCGATTCGCCGATGATCTTCTCGAAGTACGGATCGAACAGCAGGGAAGCCGGCGGGTTATCGCCCTTGAAGGCCTCGGTGATGCGGTCGAGCAGGAACTGGGCGCGAATAATGCAGCCGCCACGCCAAATGCGGGCCACTTCGGACAGGTTGATATCCCAGCCGTATTCCTTGGCACCGTCCTGAATCTCGTTCAGGCCCTGAGCATAGGCCACGACCTTGGAAGCGAACAGGGCCTTGCGCACGTCCTCGACGAACGCGGCCTTGTCTTCTCCGGCCAGATCGATGGCCTTGTTCGGGCCAGCCAGACCTTCTTTCTGAGCGTCTTCACGCAGCTCACCGTGCGAAGACAGTGCACGAGCGAACACGGCTTCACCGATGGCAGCCACAGGAGAACCAAATTCCAGACCAGCCTGCACGGTCCAAGTACCAGTACCCTTCATGCCGGCGTGATCCACGACCACGTCCACGAACGGCTTGCCGGTCTCGGCATCCTTGTGGTGCAAAATCTCAGCGGTGATCTCGATCAGGTAGGAATCAAGATCGCCCTTGTTCCATTCAGCGAACACGTCGCCAATCTCCTCGGCATCCATGCCGAGTCCACGGCGCAGAATGTCATACGCCTCACCAATCACCTGCATATCGGCATACTCGATGCCGTTGTGCACCATCTTGACAAAGTGGCCGGCACCATCGGTGCCGATGTGGGTCACGCACGGTTCGCCGTTCACCTTGGCGGCGATGGACTGAAGAATCGGGCCCAAGGTCTTCCAGGATTCCGCAGTGCCACCAGGCATCAGAGACGGGCCGTTGAGCGCGCCTTCCTCACCACCGGACACACCGCAACCCACGAAGTGGAAGCCCTTAGCACGTACTTCCTTCTCACGCTTGATGGTGTCCTTGAAGAAGGAGTTGCCACCGTCGACGATGATGTCGCCCGGTTCGAACACCTCTTCCAGCTGCGCGATGGTCGCGTCGGTCGGAGCACCGGCCTTGACCATGATGATGGCGGTACGCGGACGCTTCAGGGACGCGGCGAATTCCTCGAGCGTTTCGGCCGGCACGAAGTTGCCTTCGGTGCCATGCTCGTTCATAAGCTTCTCAGTACGCGAGTAGTGACGGTTGAACAACGCCACCGTGTTGCCATGGTGTGCCAGATTACGCGCCAGATTGGAGCCCATCGTGGCCAGTCCAATCACACCAATGTTTGCTGTAGCTTCGGCCATGTGCCTTGCCTTTCGTTTGATTGTCCCATCGTCATCACGCGCGTCACAAAACAGCGCATCAACGGAGGGAATCATTCCTTCAACGCTTGAAAGTGTATCCCGCTTACCACCCACACGCGAGGGCTGTCTTAGGTTCTACGCACCTTCTGCCCGCGAAGCGTAATTACTTGCCGGCCATTCACATACGCCCGGCCTTGGAAGGGTCGATATGCATGGTCTGGAAGCGATTGGCCATGTAAGCGTCGCTGTAGCGTTCGCTGAACCACATCGCGACCGGTGAATCCTGCGGCTGGCCGGCCATGCGCCCATACCAGCAATCCAAGGCCATCAGCGTGAAGGCAATGTCGATCACCATCAGCACCGTGCATACCGCAGTCAGCGAATACCGCACTTTCCATGGAATGCGATTAATCAGAGCCAGCAGTCGCGGTAACAGCCACTTGACCCACACCACACCAATCAGTCCCCAGAAGAACATGAATTGGCCCGAAGTACGTCCGTCGATGGACAGCCAACGGCCGGTGTAATCCCACGCGGTAATACCAAACGCCGCTTCCATGAACCAGCTGGTGCAATATTCGAACGCGCCGCCGATCACCGCCGAAGCGCAGAAAATCAAGAACGGATTCGCCTTCCACAGGCGATTCAGGCACACGGTTACCAATACCGCACCACAGCCGTAAATCGGCGAGAACGGGCCCCACAGCAAACCAGCGCGGTCCTGAAGTTCACCGTTATACAGCGCCATATGGTAGATCGTCTCCACAATCAGGCCACCCACCGAAGCGATGGTAAACAGCCAGAAGATATTGAAAAAGTCCAGCGCAATATAGCCCTTGCCGGACTGGTCGCGGCCTAGCATGCCGGCCGCCACAGCCGATTCATAATCATCGCGATCGTCCATACGCCTGAGCGCGCGCTGCAGACGGCGTTCCTCGCTCAGGGAGGGATCGGCGGTCACCGAAATCACGACGAGAATAATCATCTGAATCAGCGGCAGCAGCAGGTTGAAGCCAAGGCCGGTCAGGGCCAGCGACAGCATGCCGTCGGCCAACGTCAACGGCATCAGCACGTAGGTCCAGCGCCCGGCATACCGGCGATGATTGCGCAGCAGCATCACGCCGAACACAATCAGGCATGCGGCACTGACTACCAGCACCACCGCATGAATCGCGGACAGGATGAAGGTCAGGCTCATCGCATCGACGTGCACATGACCATCCAGAATCTCGCGCACGGTATAGAGGATGGAAATCACCATAATCGGCAATGTGGCGAGTCCGTCCAGCAGCACGACCGCGCCATAGATGCGCGCCAGAAACGGTAATCGCTTGGCGTTCAGGTTCAAGCCGGCGTCGTCCAGTTCGACGGCCACCAGATCGGCCACGACTGCGGACTCGGCGTCACGGTTCTCCCGCGGCTTGCCGGGGGTAGTGGCCGTGCCATCGTCCTTGAATTCAACCATGGTTTCCTCCCCACATAGCGTCCCCTCACCCTATCACCCGATTGCGGTTTTGCTGAACTTGATGGGCGGTCGGTACATGTCTGTCTACATTGCCGAGCACCGAGCCTATCCATCGCGTTCAGGAAACGTCCAAAAACCATCCAGAAATCTTGTCAATAAGTTCCAGAACGCCTTTCGCTCTGCCCAGCGACACACGATAAGCCGCTGGGCAGCGGCGTTATTCCGCCAAAAACATCATCAATCACCCCATTAATCTCCGGCAGCCGTATTACGCTACTACAAACGTAGCGCTACGATTAACGTATCGCTACGGAAAACGTAGCAACCAAGCAACACCAAGCTCCGGAGGTATCAGTGGGCAATATCTTCAAGGTCCTCAGACGCGACTTCCTGCGCCTGTTCAAGGTGCCGGCCGCATGGGTGATCCTGTTCGGCATGGTGTTCATCCCGCCACTGTATTCGTGGTACAACATCGTCGGCTTCTGGGACCCGTACGGCAATACCAAAGGCATCACCGTCGCCATCGCCAACAATGACGACGGCACCGACAACGCGCTCATCGGCAAGCAAAACCTCGGCGATCAAATCGTCAAGCAGATGAGAAGCAACGACCAGCTCGGCTGGACCTTCGTCACCGAAGCCGAGGCCATGGACCAAGTGGAATCCGGCAAGGCATACGCAGCCATCATCATTCCCAAAGACTTTTCCGACGATCTCGCCGGCGTGATGACCGGCGGCAAGAGTCGGCCCACTCTGGAGTATTACGTCAACGAAAAAGCCAGCGCCATCGCCCCCAAAGTCACCGACGTCGGCGCGTCCACTGTGGACCGCACGGTCAATTCCACATTCGTCTCCACCGTATCCGAAGTACTTACCGAAGTCATCAATACGGTTGACGGCAAAGCCATCAGTACCGAAGACACCACCAAAGCCAAGGCCCTCACGGCCCTTGCCGAGGCCTCCGACGATGTGCAGCACACACGCAGCACCATCGCCAAGCTCACCACCAAACTCACCGACACCCCAGAGCAGACACGCACCGCACGTCAGGCGTTGGACGACGCGCGCACACTTGGCATCGACACTGCAGAAGGCCTGGCCGGCGTCTCCACCCTGATCGGCACTACCCAGACCAGTCTGAACGGCTTCGTCACCTCCACGTCCGAAGCGCTTGACCAAGGCTCAAACCTGCTGAGCCAAGCCGCAGCACAGGCCAACCAAAGCGTGGGCACGGTAACCGGAACCATCAGCGCCGCCAATCAGCAGGTAGGCGGACTGATCAATACGGCGGAAGACATCAACCAAGCGAACGCCGACATCATCGGCCAACTCAAAGGGCTGCCGAACGCCAATCGAGAACCGCTGCAATCCGCCATCGCCACACTGGAAAGCCGCAATAGCGAGCTTGCCGGCGCACTGGGCAACCTCGATAGCCTGAACACCACTATCGGCAATGCCTCCACAGACACCGCCGGATTGGCGCAGCATCTCAATACCGCCACCCAAACCACGGTGCGCGAGGCCAATACCGCTCGCGGCACCATCACCTCCGGCGCCATTCCTCAGCTCAACACCGGTCTCAACGCCCTCAGCTCGACCGCCAGCACTCTGTCGACCGGCATCACGTCGCAAGGCTCACTCATCGATCAGTCGAAGCATACCCTCGACCAACTCGACAAAGCAGCCTCCACCACGGTGACCGCGCTGCGCGACACCGATAAGGCGCTGGCCGGCGTACAAACCAAGCTCGATACGCTGGTCACCGACATCAAAGCCCTGAGCATCTCCAGTTCACTCAGTTCCCTGATCGGCACCGACGGCAAACTGGATGCCGCCACAATCGCCGACTTCATGCTCTCCCCCACTGTTATCAGCGAACAGGCCGTCTATCCGGTCGCCTCCTATGGTTCCGGCATGGCACCGCTGTTCACCACCCTGTCTTTGTGGGTGGGCGCGTTCGTGCTCGTGGTCATTCCCAAACTCGAAACCGACGATGAGGGCATCGACGATCTCACGCCAACCCAAGGCTATCTCGGTCGCTTCCTGCTGCTGGCCACGCTGGCTGCCGTCCAAGGCCTGGTCACGGCCATCGGCGATCTTGTCATCGGCATTCAATGCGCGAGCGCCCCAGTGTTTCTGCTCACCTGCGTCATCACCTCACTGGTGTATATGTCGGTGATTTTCGCCCTCTCCACCACGTTCATGCACGTGGGCAAAGGCGTATGCGTGGCGCTGGTCATTCTGCAGGTGCCGGGCGCCTCCGGCCTGTACCCGATTGAAATGATGCCCGCGTTCTTCCGCGCCATCTACCCGCTGCTGCCGTTCACCTATTCGATTGACGCGATGCGTGAAACCATCGGCGGCTTCTACGACGGCCTCTGGTTCGCCTATATCGGCAAATTGCTGGTTTTCGCGGTTCTGGCCTTTGCGCTTGGCCTCGGCGCCCGGCCGAAACTGGCCAATCTCAACCGCCTGTTCGCGCGGGAAATCAAGGAAAGCGACATGATTATCGGCGAGCCGGTGCACCTGCCCGGCAGCGAATACCGTGTCACTCAGGCCATTGCAGCACTGGCCGACCGCGACGAATACCGTCATGCCATCGAACGTCGGGCCGCCAAATTCGCCTACCGTTATCCCCGGCTGCTGCTGGGTGCGCTTATCGCCGGATTCGTGGTGCCGGCCGCGCTCATTATCGTGTTTGCGCTGACCACCAGCGAGAAAATCGTAGTCATGGGCACATGGCTGGCATGGGTGCTCATCATCATGGGCTTCCTGATGGTCGTGGAATTCATGCGCGATTCCATCCGCCGCCAAACCGAGCTCGGCAACCTCTCCGACGAGTCGATCCGCGCCATGCTGTACGGGCATAAGGCCAAGCGTCGCGACACCTCCGCCGAACGCCACGAAGAAGCGGACCCGAGCGCCGCCGTTACCGCAATCATCCCCACTATTCCGCCGACCAAGGAAGGCAGGCACGCACGATGAACACCATGTGGAAACTGTTTACCGGCGACATCAAACGCCTGACCAGCAACGTGGTCTCCATCATCATCGTGATCGGCTTGGTGATGATTCCCGGCCTGTTCACCTGGTTCAACGTGGCCGCATGCTGGGACCCGTTCTCGAATATGAAGAACCTGAAATTCGCGGTGGCGAATGTGGATGAGGGGTATCGTTCCAACCTGATCCCGGTGAAAGTCACGGTCGGCGATCAGGTGGTGAACGCGCTGCGCGCCAACAGTCAGCTCGATTGGACGATCACGTCCAAAGCCGATGCCGTCGAGGGCGCACGATCCGGCAAATACTACGCGGCCATCGTAATTCCGAAGTCGTTCAGCAAAGACATGATGACCTTCTTCTCCGACGACGTGCAGCATGCCGAACTGACCTATTACCGCAACGAGAAGAAGAACGCGCTGGCACCGAATCTGCTCAACGAGGGCACGGATGAGGTTGCGGCGGAAATCAACACCACGTTCGCTAAGACCATCACTTCGGCCGGGCTGGAAATCGCGTCTTCGCTGGCCGATCAGCTGTCCAAGCCCGAGGCCAAAGAGCAACTGAATACCTTCAACGCCAACATCGCCAATTTCGCCACACAGCTTGACGATACGGCGGATCTGCTTGGCACATACAGCGCATTGACCGATACGGCCGGCGCCTTGCTCGACACCTCGAACTCACTAATCACTCAGGTTTCCTCTGCCGCCAAACAAGGCGGCAAGGATCTTGCCAGCACCAAACAGGAAGTCACCGACGTGGCCGGAGCCCTGGGCACCACCGCTGACGCGATGAGCAGCGCACTGGACGCGAGCGCCTCCAGTTTCGGCGCGGTGTCCGATTCCATAGACAAGCTGTATTCCGACGCGAATGATGGTGCCACCACGGCCGCCGACGAATTGGACCGTCAAGCCACGGCCATTGGCAAGCAGACGGAGAAATACACTGAAATTCGCAACACGTTGGCCGGCATACTGGGCAACGACTCATCCATCATCACGGCGATTGACCGTTCAATCGCACGGCAAAACAGGCTGCGGCAAGCGCTGAATACGGCGGCGACCGATATTCGCCAAGGCAATCAGGACGCGCAGGATCAGCATGCGCAGGTCAAGAATCTGGCTGATCAAGCGCAGAACAGTATCGCCAATATCAAATCAGATTTCTCGGCCACGGTGAAACCGCAAATCGACTCCCTGTCGTCCACCGTCGCTGACGCCTCCGGCATACTGAGTTCCGGCGCCACCCAGTTGGACTCCACGCTCGGCGACCTGAAGGGGACTTCCGACGACGCCAGCGATATGCTCAGTGACGCTCGCACTACCTTGGACAAGGTGTCCGGCAAACTGCGTTCCGCCGGTGCCGAACTGGCTTCGTTCAACAGCACACTGAGCGACGCACTAAACAGTGGCGATATGAGCATGGTCAAAGAGGTGCTGGGCAATGATCCCGAAACGCTGGCCAGTACGTTGGCCGCACCGGTGCAGCTCAGGCGCAAGGCCGTATTCCCGGTGGCGAATTTCGGTTCGTCGATGGCACCGTTCTACACGCTGCTGCCGCTGTGGGTGGGCGCGCTGCTGATGGTGGTGACGCTGAAAACCACCGTGTCTCGCCGGACGCGCAAAGCATTGGGCGATCCGCGGCCGCATCGGCTCTTCCTTGGACATTACGGGGTGTTCGCGCTGATTGCGCTGCTGCAATCCACGGTGTCGCTCGGTGGCGATCTGCTGTTCCTGCGCGTGCAGGCCGTGCATCCGCTGCTGTTTATGTTGTCTGGATGGCTGGCCTCGCTGGTGTTCTCGTTCTTCACCTATACGATGGTGGTGAGTTTCGGCAATGTGGGTAAGGCAATCGGCGTGCTTATGCTCATCGTGCAGATTTCGGGTGCGAACGCTGCCTACCCGGTGCAGATGTTGCCCGACTTCATCGCCAAAGTCAGTCCGTTCTTGCCGCTCACCCATGCGGTGACGATGATGCGTGCGGCCATCGCCGGCATCTACGACATGGATTACTGGCGGGCCGCCGGAATGCTGCTGGCATTCGTGCCGCCGCTACTGTTGCTTGGGCTGTTGCTCAGGAAGCCACTGGTGCGGTTCAACCAGTGGTATGTAGCCCAAGTCGAGAGCACTAAAGTGCTGAGCTAGCAGGTATTATCCGGGAGTTGCCTACAAACGGCATGGACTTACCACCCTCAGTCTGGCTTTGCCAGCCAGCTCTCGCCAGCGGGAGCGTACGGGAGCATATTTCGAAGAGAAGAGATGACGGAGATGACAGATACGACGGCGACACCGCGCGGTGAGCGCACGCGCGAGGCGACGGATCGCAAGCTCATGCGAGCCACGCTGCAGATTGCGGTGGACCGCGGCATCAGCGGCGTGACCATCGAGGAGGTGGCCCGGCGCTCCGGTGTGGCCAAAACCACGATTTACCGCCGATATCATAATGCCGACGAGCTGCTGCACGAGATCAGCGCGATGTATCTGGCCATCCCGGATCCCGACCCAGTGCCCAGCCCCACGCGTGAGCATTTCACGCAACTATTGCAGCGATTGGTCGATTGGGTGCGCGACAACGACATCGACGTCAAGCGCGTGGGCATTGTGTTGTCCAGCGAGGCCAAGTTCTTCCAGCACATCGTCGACCAGGTGGTGACCCCGTGGCTGGAGCATGTGGGGGCGTTCCTCAAGCGGGGAGTCGCGCAGGGCGTGTTTCGCGAGGACGTTGACGAGAAGTTGCTGTTGTCCACGATTATCGGATCTTTGGTGGCGTATGAGGCCATCGAGGGCAAAGCAATGGACGACGACACCGCCTGGGCCTCGCGCATGGCCGATCTGCTGTGGCCAGCATTGCTGAAGTAGCGGTCTTACTCCTGAATCGAAGCCTCCTGGCGGGCGACTTCGAGGGCTTTGTTGAAGGCGTCGGAGGTCCAGCTGGCGCCGGCGACCTTGTCCACTTTGAGACCCTTCAGAGGTTTGCCGTCCACCACGCCGTTAATGGCTTTGGCGAAGTCGTCCTGATGGTTCTTGGAAATCGTGGTGAACGGGTGCCCAATGATATTGACGGTCTCGACGTTGCCGTCCTTGATGGTCAGATGGACGTCGATGGAATCCTCGCCTACCGGGCCGTACTGGCCGTTGATCGAGTAGTTGCCGTCCTTGTAGTTGCCGGTGTCCTTCTTGTCGGACGTGGTGGTGGACGGGTCGTTGTGCGATGAGCCGGAATCGGAGCCGTCGGAGCTATCGGAGCCGTTCGACTGGGATTGCGACTGCTCTTCCTGCGACTTCTCGGTCTCGCCCGAGTTGCCGGCGTACGCATCGTCCATCGGCGTGGCCTTGGATTCGCCGCACCCGGCCAGCAGCGCGCCAGCCACGACCAGTCCGGCCGCCGCCAATGTCGCGGATTTCTTCAACGTATTCTTTTCGGTCATATTCACGCTCCTTAAGCCCCCCTCTGACGAGGGGGGCTGTCAGCGAAGCTGACTGGGGGAGAGACCATCAGCTTGCCATGTATTCCTCACATACTGCTCGATGCCCCTGACGGCCCTACTCCTCGCCGCCGGTTTTCGCGGCCTTGGTGGGGTCAGTGAAACCAATGGCGGTCTCGCCGTTCTGCGCGCCCTCGACCTGTGCACCCGTGGAGGCGGGCTTGCCGCCGGCCGCCTCGTAGGCCTTGCGCGCATCCTCGTCATTCCACTTCTCACCGACGAGCACGCCATGGTTGAGCATGATCTCGCGCTGCGCGCAGCTGGCGACCAGCGCATCGTGGGTGACCACGATAATCGTGGTGCCCTGCTCGTGCAGCTTGCGGAACAGGTCGAGCACGATCTTCTCGTTCTTCTCGTCGAGGTTGCCGGTGGGCTCATCGGCCAGAATCAGCTTCGGGTCGTTGATCAGCGCGCGGGCCACGCACACGCGCTGCTGCTCGCCGCCGGAGAGCTGGCCGGGCAGGTGGTGGGCGCGGTCCTTCAGGCCGACCTTTTCCAGCGCCTCCATGGCCTGCTTCTCATCGACCACCGAATGGTAGTACTGGGCCACCATCACGTTTTCCACGGCGGTCAGGTGCGGCACCAGATAGAACTTCTGGAACACCAGTCCGATGAGGTTCTTGCGCACGTCGGCCAGCTGCGTGGCGTTCAGGTCCTCCAGCTTGCGGCCTTCCAGCTTCACGGAGCCCTTGGAGGGCGTGTCCATGCAGCCAATCATGTTCATCAGCGTGGTCTTGCCTGAGCCGGAGGAGCCGACGATGGCGAGCCATTCGCCTTCCGGCACGGTCAGATTGAGGTCGTCCACGGCACGCAGGTCGCCGTAGATCTTCGAGATGTGGTCGAGTTCAAGTAGCATGACGTTTCTCTTTCTTTATTCTTCGCGAAGCACGACGGCGGGGTCGATGCGGGTGGCGCGGTGGACGGGCGGGATGGAGGCGACGATGGCGACCAGTGCGCTGAACAGCACGGAAATCAGCGCCAGCCACCAGTTGAATACGATGGAGCGTTCGAACACCGCCACGCACAGCCAACCGGCGAGTCCGTAGCCGATTGCGGTGCCGATGAGGCCGCCAATCAGGCCGTAGAGCGACGATTCGATGTAGAACTCGGTGCCGATGGCACGCGAGCTGGCACCGAGGGCCTTGCGCAGGCCAATCTCGTTGCGTCGCTGCGAGACGATCGAGCTGATTGTGGTGCCGACGCCGACGAGCGTCAGCACCAGCACCACCAGCGAGACGATCCAGAACAGCGTCTGCAGCATGGTGATGATGCGGGTGTCGGAGGCGGTGATCTTGGTGACCTGCTGTGCCTTGACGTGCATGGAGGTCATGTCGTTGATGCTGGACACCAGGCCTGCGAGATCGCTGGCGCCGGCCGAATACTCGATGACGTCCACGCCGCGCGTGATGCCGGTGAGCTTGTTGACGTCGGCGTTGGTGGCGTAGATGATCGAGTCTTCGCTGCCGCCGGTGTCCACGATGCCGGCCACGCGGAATTCGGTACCGGAGGTGTCCATGATGTCACTGGAGACACGGCCGTCTTTGGTTTGCTGGTCGATCGAGGAGTTCGACGAAGTGCCGTTGGTGCTGGCGTTATCGGATGCACGGTAGCCGATGGTGATGGCGGAGCCGATTCTCAGGCCGATGGCGTCGGCGATGTCGCGTCCGATCAGCACCTTGCCGTCGGTCGGCCACGAGCCGTCGACCACCCAGTGATGGTTGAGGTTCTTGACCTGCGCCGCATTCACGCCGGCCATCACGTACGGCGAGGCGTTGACGCGCACGTTCTCGTAGCGGTAGGTGGCGTATTTCGCGGAACCCTTGGCCTTGACCATTTCAGTGGTGTGCTGCACCATCGCCTTGTCGATGCCGGCCTTGCCGTCGGCATTGGTCGATTCGGTGGGCGTGACAATCAGGTTCGCGCCGTACGCACGCATCTCCTCGTTCATCTGCTGCGGCACAGCGAGGCAAATCATCGCCAGACAGAACAGTGTGGCTGCGCCGACCAGCGACGCCACCACAGCCATCACCGCGCGCGAACGCCGACGGAACACGGCGCTGAACAGCATTCTGAAGAACATACCGGTGTTGGTCATCGGTTCCCTCCTTCCACACCTACGTAGATAAACTCAGCGACCATGGAGCACCTCCGCGGGCTTGAGATTCAGAATCGAACGAATCGATGAGGCGGACGCCAGCAGCACGGTGACAGCCAGCAGCACGAACACCAGCACGAACACCATCGGCCGCATCGTAATGCCGGAACCGAACACCACCCGGCCTATCAGCTGGGCCACGCCGGAACCGAGCAGCGCGCCCACAATCGCGCCCAGCAGCGAGATTGCCGCCGTTTCGGCCAGCATCAGGCGGGATACCGCGGCATCGGTGGCACCGAGCGCCTTGAGCAACGCCAGCTCGCCCGACCGTTCGCCGATCGAGGCGACCATCAGGTTGGCCACGGCCACGGCTGCGGCGATCAGGCTCAGCACGGTCATCAGAATCATCACGGCCTGCGTCTTTTGCAGCACATTGCCCTGCAACGCGGCCACCTGACGCACCTGCTTGGCCACCGCGCCCGGAATCACCTCTTCGATCTGATAGGCGATCGAGCTCGGGTAGGCGGTGCAGTACCAGGTCTCCCATTCCTCCTGGCTCAGCGCGGCCGGGTTCGCGGCGGCCTTACGGGCCAGGTCGTTCTCCGGCGTGGTCAGGGCCTTGACCTCGATTTTGTCGACCGAATCGGGCAGGTCGGCGAGTACCTGGGCCGTGGAGGAGGCGATGTAGAGCGAGCCGTTGTCCTCGTCGCCGGAATCGTAGACACCGGTGAGCTTGATTTTCTGCTCGTTCTTCTTGCCTGAGGCGGTGGTTTTGTTGAGGGTGATGGTGTCGCCGGTGGTCACGCCGAGTTCGGAGGCCAGCGTCTTGCCGATCACGCCCTGGTCGGAATCGTCTTTGGGCCACTTGCCGTCCAGCTGCCACCACGAGCGCATGCCTTCCACGCCCACGACGGTAGTCTCGCCGGTGGAGATCTTGAGGTTCTTGTTGAACCACGTGCCGACGACCGGCACGTTGGTACCGTTCACCGTGGCGTGGATGTTGAGCTGCGGCGCGAAGCTGGTGATGTTGAACGACCAGAAGATCGTCTTGATCTTGGCCGCGTCCGACTCCTTCAGAAAAGCGGTCGGGTCGCTGGTGGACGTCGCGCCGCCCGACTCGGTGTTGTACAGGTCGGAAACGACCGCGTCCGCCTTAGGCTGCACGGTGATGTTCGAACCGTAGGTGGACAGCTCGGCGTTGAGCTTGTCGCCCACGTCGAACACGACGCCCAGCATCGATACGGACACGGTCGCCGACAGGCATACGGTCAGCGCGATAAGCAGGCGCCGGCGCAGCTGTCGGGTGAACGAACGAGTAATCATACGCAGAAAGAACACGATTCTTGTCTCCTGCCTGACTCACTGGAAGTGGGCGCTCAGCACGTCCAGATCCGTAGTTTGAATGGTGATCTTGCCGTGGCCGGTCTTGTACGGGAATGGTATCGGGTTGCAGCCACCCTTGAAGCCGATGGTCGCCAGGTTGATGGCCACCTCGCACTTCTTGCAGATGATCTTGCCGTCCTTCTCGTAGTAGCCGGCGTCGCCGCAGTTCTCGCAGGCGTCCAGGCCGATGCCGTACGCGCCACCGTTCTTTCGGATGATGATGAAGCGCATGACGGTGCCATCCTCGGCCTTGTATTCGAAGCGGTGCAGGTGGCCGTCCTCGACCTGGCTGAAGGGGATGGTGGCCACGCCGTCCTTGAGCGAGTAGGCTTCCGGCGGGGAAAGAGTGATGGTCTGATGGGTCGCGGCGACGCCCACGGTCAGGGTTGCGGTGACGCCGATGGCTGCGATAAGGCTCCACACGGCAGCGGCGATGGCGTGGTGGCGGAATGCCTTATGCCGGCGCAACGTGGCCTCGTTGGCTCCCGACACATCATGGGTTTTCATACGGAAACCGGCCACGATGGAGGCCACGGCGGGAATCAGGAACACCAGCGCCTGCGCCATAATCATCGTGGAGTTCTGGTTGATGGACCAAGCCAGCGCCACGAACATCGTATGGTTCATCGGGAAGCCTCGCGCCTGCAGAATCTGGGCAAGACCAGTGAAGTGTTGAATCAGCAGAATCACCATCATGGCCGCGACGGCCACGGTGAACGCCCAGCGCACGGCAGTGGTGCGCATCGTGCGGAAGATGGCGGCCACAATAATGGACATGGCCACGCCAAGCAGGAAACCAAGAGCGCGCAGCAGCATGGCCGAAGTGAATGCGGTCTCCCCTGGTTCCACCCAGATGGTGAGCTGCAGAATCACGTCCGGCAGCGCGTAGAACAGGGTGAGTGCGATGTCGATGGCGGCCACGGCGTTAGCGATGTGCATGAACACCTTGTGCTGCTGCCAATTGGTGGTGATGCGGCGTGCGAACACCACCACGACGATGGTCAGGATGTCGGCAATGATCGCGCACCACAACACCGGGTAGTTGACGAACGTGCGCTGATTGATCACGGCCGAGGCGCGCAGGCCGGCGAATACGATGGCGGCGATCAGACCGACGATCAGGCCGATGAGACGCCAATGCGAGCTTATCGGCTTATCTCGCCCCTCGCCGACCGTGAGCATCACGCTCAGGCTCATCACCAGCAATGCGGGGGCCAAAGTGCCCGGCATCACTGCCACGAATTGTTCAAGCATTCGCGTCCTTTCTCTGTTCACCTTAGGCTCCCCTCTCTGAGGGGAGCTGTCCGCGAAGCGGACTGAGGGGAGTTTTAGACCGTCCTAAGAATTATCTCCCTAAAGCGGCGTAAAGCCCCCTCTGACGAGGGGGCTTTCTGCTTAGTCAATCACCACTGGCGAGGAGTGTAATCCCAGTTGTCGAAGGTGACCTCGATCGGCTCGGTCCAGAAGTGGCCCTTGACGCCGGTCTCCGGGTCAACGTGCAGCATCCAACCCTTGGAGGCCGGGGATTCGATGGAGAGCTTCAGCTGGTAGGTGCCAGCCTTGTCGAGCTTGACGTTGGCGCCGTAGTGCGGGCCATCGGAAGCGTTCATCTGCATGAAGGTACCGGAGGTGGCGGTGCCGCCCTCGACTTCCTTGCCGGTGGACTTATCGATGATGGTGTAGTTCACGGTCAGATCCGGCACGAAGTCGCCCTTGCCGTAGCCGAGCTCGGTGCCCTTCTGGTTGGCGTGGATGTCGGCCTCGAGGTGGAAGGAAGCGTCAGCAGCCTTCAGGCCCATGGAAGACGGCTCCATATCGATCGGCTGGAAGTACACAGCACCCACGGTCAGCGGGCCGGCGTCCTGATCCTGCTCTTCAGCAGTACCGGACGGACCAACCGGAACCTCTTCGAAACCGGCGCCGGAATCGGAGGAAGAATCGGAGGAAGAGGAGTCGGAGGACTGGGAGGAGGAGTCAGCCTTAGTGTCGGATGCGGAGTTGGTGGAACCGCAGGCAGCCATGGACACGGTCATGGAACCGGCGAGCAGCAGGCCGAGCAGAGCGGCCAGTTTCTTGTTCTTCATCATTGTTATTCCTTTTCTCTATCTCTGGTGAATTAGGATTCACGCTTAGATAATTGCAATTATTCAGTTATGAGATAAGTGCGGCGTGGGCTGGAGGAATTGGCATCGATCCGAGGCCGTGCCGCAAGTCTGTCAGTTGTCTGCAGTTATGGGAGGAAACGGACGAGCTAGACGGGCTACGCCTTCACGGCCGGGACCTCGGCAGCAGCCTGCGCCTTCAGCTTGCGCTGCTTGATGAAGCCGACCACGAACAGCGCGATAACCGCAACGGCTGCGATGGCCTGCGCCACTAGGCATTCGACGTACGGGTAGAGGCCAAGCCAATCGTTCGTCGGCACACCGTTCAGGTAGAAGGCGGGCAGCAAGTCGCCCTCGATCAGCGAGTGGACGCCGCCGCCGGCGAACACCACCACCAGCACAGACATCAGAATCGAAGTGACCAGGAAGAACGGACCAATCGGAATCTTCACGGAGGTGAAGCGGAAGAGCAGGAAGATGCCGACAAGCACCACCGCGGCGGTCAGACCACCGATCCACATACCGCGAGTATCGCGGCTCATCGTGTAGATGGACTCGTAGAAGATCACGGTTTCAGCGCCTTCACGGAACACGGCGAGGAAGCTCAGCATAGCCAGCGAGACCACGGTTTTCAGCGTCACGTTGTCGGCACTTGCGGCGGCTGCGGCATCAGCCACAGCAGCCTCGGTCTTCTTGCGAATGTAACGGTTCCACGCTTCCACGCTGGACTTGTTCAGCATCCAGTTACTCGTCCACAGCAGCATGCCCATGGCGATCAGTGCGCAGGTGCCTTCCATGATCTCCTGAATCGGGCCGGAGCCGCCGAAGGCGAACACGAAGATCACAGCCACCAAGCCGGCGCCGAGCAGACCGACGAGCACACCCAAGTAAATCCACTTGACGAAGCGCTTGTTATCGGACTTGACCAAGTAGGCGACGATGGCTGCAACCACCAGCAGAGCTTCAAGACCCTCACGGATAAGCACGAGGAACGCCTGGCCGGAGGAGCTGGTGACCAGCTTGGTGAAACCGTCTTCCTTATCGGCGGCACCACCGTCAAGAATGCCGGCGTCCTTGATCAGCATGGCCTTGAGGTCGTCGATCAGCTTCTTGGTGTCTTTCAGGGATACGCCGGTGTTCATGGACTTGCGGCACATCTTGAACTGGTATTCCACCTGCGAGACGCGGTTGCCGCTGATGGCGTTCATCACGTTCTTTTCGAAGCCGAGCTTCTCGTAATACTGGTAGTACGCGTTGTTCACGAGCGTGGCGCCCTTGGCACCATTACCCTTTTCGTAAGCTTTGTATGCATTGTCGAGAATCGGGGTCATTTCGTTGGCCACGTCGGTCCATGAACGATTGCCCTTGCCCGGGTTCTTCTTTTTCTTGGCGTCGAGCTCCTTGCGCTCTTTGGCCAGCTGCGCCTGCAGCGCTTCGGCGTACGCCTTCGGCTTGGCGAGATCGGCGTTGGAGTCGAGCTGCTGGGCCGTGGCGTCAAGATCGGCGGTCAACGCATCAATCTGCTGAGCCAGTTGATCGTCGTTGCCAGGCGTGTAGGAAAGATTCTGAACGCTTTGGAATGCCTGCTGTTGGGCGAGCTGCTTGTCCGCGCCAATGGTGTCGTGCACGACCGCGGTGAAGTTGGAGGCCACGTAAATCTTGTTGTACGCGCCCATGAAATCGGAGGTGGCGCCAGCGGTGTTGCCATCCTTGTACGTCTTAAGACCGCTGTTCAGCTGCTTGTCCATCGCCTTGGAGACTTCGGCCCAGGTGGCGTAGTCAACGCTGGACGAGCTGGTGCTGCTGTCGGCGAAGGCCATCGGAGCCGTAACTGCAGGAGCCACAGTGGCGATGACCATGGCGAACAGAAATACAATCGCAGCCAGGACTCGCAGCTGCCTCACGCTGGTGTGTTCAACGGACCGAAGAGCAGCCTGGGCGCGACGAACCATGCCTATCCCTCTCTCTGCGCGGCTAAGTAATCAAAAACCAACTACTCAATATAAAGAAAAACTTTTTTGAGGAACAGTCTTGATTTTTTAGGATTTAAGAGGTATTAGGCACTGTTTTTCGATCAATTATTACCGCAGATTGTCTCAATATTCGATATTGTCCCGCTCACAGATGGGAGACTTCCCGAATTATGAACTCCCCGCGACTGGCCACTCCCCATCCCTCATATTGCATGACCAACTGTTTCACCAAGGTTCATAGCCTAAAATCACTATGTTGCATCACGGCAAGAGGCTGGCAATAATTCACGCGATGGCATGCGCATGTTCATTCTGGTTTGCCTCGGGTTTGCTGACTTGCCTTGAGTCGCTTTGATTTGCACTGGTTCATCCCCCGGTGAGATCACCTGTTGCACACGCCGTACGAACGACCTGCACATCAGCGCAGGCACTCATTGGTGGTCCTTGTCCACAAAGCGACACGCCGCAGCCGGCACTGAATGTGCATTTATCCGAAAGCTGTGGTAGCTTATTCGAGTTGCCTACGGAGCTTACTTCTAGCAAGCACTGCAGTGCATGGAGGATTCGCCTAGTGGTCTATGGCGCACGCTTGGAAAGCGTGTTGGTGTAACAGCCTCACGAGTTCGAATCTCGTATTCTCCGCCCGGATTGGAACCCTGGAAACCGTTGGAATCATTCGGTTTCTGGGGTTCCTTCTTTTCCACTCCGTTTTCCGGTTCCTTCCAGATTTCCTCCGAATGCTTCTTTCGTTGGCCTCGGTTTTTGAATCGTCCCGTATCGCAAGTCTCGCGTGTACGGGCCGGCATCCAGGAAAGTCCCTGATTGCCATGCTGCGGCTTATTGGTGCCAGTCTGTGGTCTCAATAATGGGATTGTTTGCCCTCATATGTCGATATTTGATTGCGATTCGGTGGGGGAGTTGCGTACATCGTCGTTTTACGCGCACTTTTGCGCTGCGCTACGTTACGCTCGAAATCGTGACGTTGAGAGAAAGAAGCACGACGATGGTTGACAAGACGGCTGCCGGCAGCCAGCAGACTGACCAACGCGATGCTGATACTCGTGACTCTCTGGCGGCGCTTGCCCGACGCCGTTCGAATTCATCGCCAATCGTATTGCAGAGTGATGTGCAGGCCGCTCCGCAGGAAAAGCAGGAAAAACAAGAAAAGCAGAGCGAAGCTGGGTCTGCCTTGCAAACGGGCGAGGATGCGAATGATGACGCGAATCGTGCGGAAGAATCGCAAACCGTGAAAGAAAAAGACGCTGCGGATGGTCCTGATAATACGCAGCAGCCGCAGATGGCATCCATAAGCGCCATCACAACGCAGGTTTTGCCGCCAAGCTTTATTCCGACCGCAACCGGTCGTATTCGTCCTGTAACGGGCGCTTTTCCCGCAGTTCAGTCCGCTTCGCAGACGGAACAGGCGCAGCGCAGGCGATCCATCCGCTCGTTGGCCGCGGGGTCGTTGCGTAGAACCAACATCGGCAATGCTGAAAAGGCCGGCGATGCGGGGAGCGCGGGTAGTACCGGACGGACGGCGGGGAATGGCGATACGCCGTCGCCGCGAATCGCCAGCAGTGCTCCCCATTATGCGAATTGACCAGTGGACTGATCGGAACGGCCAACGTAACAAATCAGTGGAAATACTGGACATACGCACGGTACGCGCGCTTCGCGCTGCATTGTGCGTCGCTGTACTACGTCATTCCAATTGAATCGCAACAATGCGTATAGCAGATAAAAGCACATACGAAAAACGCGCATGAAAAAACGGTCCCGATATATTCGAGACCGTTTTTCATGAGTCGATGAAGCAAACGCTGTCCGGCAGCGAGCCGGCTCAGTCTTCGCTGGTTTCGCGCTTATACTGCACGAACGTCTTCATGGCGTAGGCAAGGCCGGCAAGCAGCAGAATGGCTGCGCAGGCAAGGGAAATGCCGATGCCGGTTTGTGCAAGCTGTCCATATTCCGACTTGGTCAGCGCGCCGGTGGACGCGGCGGTTTGATCGCCGGAAGCTGCGACGGATCCAGTTGCAGCACCATTCGCGCCAGTGCCGGCAGCCGTGCGCACAGTGCCAGTGGTGCCGTTGACTCCAGTAACGGTCGTACCGGCATTCGTTCCAGCCGTGATGCCATGCGTGCCGGTAGCAACGGATGAGCCGCCCTGCTGACCCGTCTTGGAGTTCGCGTCCTTCAACGCCGCGATGAACGACTGATGCCACTGGTGGCTGCTTGCCGCGAACGCATCATGCTTGGTTTTAAGCTCGTCGTGAGTCTCTTTCATGTCGGCATGCATCTGGTTGAGGTGGGCCTGCGTGTCCTGCATATCCTGATGCAGAGCGTCGTGACGCTCCTGACCGCGCTTGACCGCGCCATCGATCGCATTCTTTATATCCTCGCGGTCCTCCTGGTAGTTCTTCCAGGCCTGCTCGCCGTACTGGCGAAGCGCGTCGGCGTCCTCGTGCGCGTTCTGATGCAGCTGCTCGGCGTGCTGCTTGGCGGTATCGATGTCCGACTTGATCTGCTGGTTGGTTTTGCGCACATGCTGTACGGCATCGCACGTTTTGTCGGTGCACACGGCCATATCCTGGTCGATCTGCCCGCTGATGGTGGTGCTGCCGGCCAGTCCGTCCGTAGACGGTGCGACTTCACTGGCCGAAGCCGCGGAAGGCAAGGCGGCCATGCCGATGGTTAATATTCCCGCCGCTGCAGCTGCTGCAATACGATTCCTCATGGTGATTCCTCTCCTGCGCACGTTTGCATTCGATCTGTGATTGTGCGCTCGCGTTCATTCCGTATGCCATAGTAGGAGGGGAGTGTGCCTAAATAAACCGGTGGAAAAATGACATTTGTCTAGTTTCTGCGATGCTGCAGCAGTCTTCATAGTTTAAGCAGGAAACCAGAAACCAAACCAGAATCCGGAACAGCCTGCTCAAAACATGACCAAGCAGGCCAAGCAACGGCTCAGACCGCCCGTACTTATCCCGCCCGTATTGGTTTATCTCGCGGCGGCCCCCAACAAAGATCACTCGACAATAGTGATGAATGGGCTAGCCGGCAGATTAAAGCCGTTGTACAGCATGCTCGCGCACTTCGGATTGCCGCTGAACAGGTAACGCACCTGGGTTATACCGCTGAGATTGTCAAGTGGCGTTCCATTGGCCGCGCTGAGCACCACCTGGTTGCCTCTGATGATGGCGTTGGCCGGTACCCATTGCCCGGAAGAGTTGGCAACCTCGAATCCCTGCAATGCCGCAGTCGTTGGGATTACGATATTGCTGATACCGTCAAGAGGGGTCGCTTTCGAATTCTTCGTATAATCGGGTGCGCTCGCGCTTGCGCTCTTCGTATAGTTCGGTTGCATCGCTTTCAGTCCGCTTGCGGTGCCGATTTGGAAAGACAGGGCGATTTTGCCGTCCACAGTATGCCGTGCACGTTCAATAAGCGGTCCGTTAGGTACGCTGACAGCGTTTTTCGTACCGTTTTCCATGGCGAGGTACTGCGCGGCCATACGCGCGCCCAGAATATCCTTGCCGAGTGGATGAATCAGCGCGGATGTGCCTTTATCGGTGTCAAGGGAAACCGTCATCGCCACATTGGAACGGTCTTGCAGATTCGCGTTGTCAAGCGTGGTCCGTTGCGCCTCGCGCACGTTCTGCGTGTACTGATAGTTCGGCCATCGCGCAAGTTGCACGTACAGGAACGGCAGATCCTTCCGTTCGAACACGCTACGGTACTGGTTGATCAGCGCGGTCATCTGCGACTCATACTCCGTAGCGGTCGAAAAGTTCATCGCATCATCGCATCCTTGGTACCAGAGCACACCTGCCACATGAAAATCCTTCAACGGTGCAATATGGTTCGCGTAGATATCTCCGCCACGTATATGCCTGCGAATAGGCGTGCCGCCCCACGCGGTCTGGATGATGCCGACTGGTACGTTAGGATGCTTCGCGCGCAACTGAAGGGCGAACTGCTGTGTCAAGTAGCTCAGATGCAGTGAATTCGTGGAATCCGCATTCAGCCACGCGCCAGCGTTCAGATTGACGTTGGCCAGCGGAAAATCAGTGTTCTTCGCATCATGATCCGCAATGACGAATTTCACGTTCTTATCGACGAGTGGTTTCGGTAGGTCTGTTTTCTTAACTAGACCCTTCCCAAAGTTGTAGGCATTGTTATTCCCCTCATAGTACTGCGCATAGTTGAGTTCCATGTTCGATTGACCGGCCGCCACGAACACGTCGCCCACATACACTTTCGCCAGTTCCGTTACGATTTTGCTGTCATACCTCACCTGTAACGAATACGGCTTGAGGCTTGCTTTCTGTGCGTTCAACGTGCAAGTAAACGAACCATTTTTGGCGATTTTCGCAGTGGCGCTCGCAGTCATCTTGCCTTGGGTAAGGGTCGCGGACAGTTTCGATGCATCGATCTGTTCGCTGGCGTGTGCGGATTTGACGGTTCCTTTGACCACTAACGGCTGGTTGCGCTGGAAGACCATATTTTCCATGTAGTAGGAGGGCAAAGTCACGGAAACCTGCGAATTTGAGGACTGTGCGGTTTCTTCGTTTTGGTGCAATGCTGAACCGTTGCCCCATTTGGGGCCGCACCCGACGATGATGGCAACGACTATTCCTACGGTTACGATAACGGCAAGTGCCGTTCTTGCCAATCGTTTCGTATTCAATTCTGATTTGCCTCGTTCTTTGTCAACGCCCGCTCGAAGGTTCTGGCCTGTTTGTCATATGCGGCTCGTTCGGTGTTGGCTTTGCTGGTGGTCCCGGACGGGTCGGCTTTGCAGTCAAGCGCCTTCGGCGATTTGACTTCTTCCTGATACAAGGTGCTGAGCTTTTCCAGATCATATGAGGAATCCATGCTGGAAAATGCGTCGACAATCTTTCCTTTGAGCTGGAAATCCTTGGAATATGAAGCGTTCATGGCGGCAACCGCGTCTCTGCAGTCGTTAATGGCATTCAGTTCGCGCATTTTCTGCGATGTTCTCACGCCCATGACGCCGAAGACCACAATGCATACCGCAACGACGATAACGGCTACGATGATGGAACGGCGAATCAAGTTCTTGACATGGTTGTGCACCCAAGTGTCGCCATCTTGCACACCTTGCTTCACAGCGATTTGGAACGGATCATTGGAATCTGCCTGATAGAACGAATTACGTGAGTGTCTTCCATTGTTGCCAAGGCTCGATTCACTGTGATTGACAGTTTCAGCTGCTACGTTGCTTCTGAATGTGCGAGGTTTGTAGACATCGTTTTCGTGGCTGCTATTTTCGTTTGGCTGTTTGCCATGCCGTGCCATGTTTTCCTCCAGAAATCACGATGCCTGTTTCTGCATCAGCTGTTGGTGGCGAATCTGTGAGACCGCTACGTCTAATGACAATACATATCGTATTGTATGTTACTCAGGTTGATTTGAATATCTTCAATCATATTGTAGTTTTTAGTGGGTGCTAGGGTCAGTTCTGATACAGAACCATCTCCCCTAGAGTTAGTGGAAGTTAATAAGGAAGAAGAAGGAATAAGCATGAGTGAACCATCTTTAGGGCGAATTCAACGAAATTCAAGCATTGAGTTACTTCGTATTATTGCTATTCTGATGATCGTTCTTCATCATGCTTCTGTCCACTCAACTTTGGATGTATGGAGTCAACCTTTTTGCTTAAAACGTCTTTTTTTCCAGTTATGCAACTCTATTTCTGGCGAAGTCGGTAATGCGTTATTTCTGCTGATTTCTGTATGGTTTTTAGCTGATCGGAGGATTATGGTCCGTGATGCTTGTAAAAAAATATGGATTCTTGAAAGAGAGTTGCTTTTTTGGTCTATCGCGATTTTGATTGCTCAAATTATTTGGAATCCAGTTCAAGTGGATTATAACTCGGTGCTTAATGCTTTTTTCCCGATATCCCGTAACGTATGGTGGTATGCAACAAGTTATGCTCTTTTTCTTGCTATTTTACCTTTTCTATCAGAAGGATTAAGGAAGTTAGGGCAGAAGCTTCATGCACAATGTTGCATTGTGATGTTTGTTATCGGAGGCTTGCTTAATTTTATTCCTGGATCTAGTTTGAATATAGGAAACAACGTTCTTGGCTTTATGTATGTATGGATTCTCTTTTCATATTATCGCTGGTATATGGAGAGGGTAACAGTTAAGGCGGCTGGCATTATAGCAGTTACAGGACTTGTTGTTGTGCTGTTTTGGAATACATTAATGGCGTTCTTTTGGAGGGGAGATGGGGGACTCCAAAGTATGTTTTCAGAACCCGTGGGTAGAATCTGGTCTTTGCCTGTGCTGATGATTAGCTTCGGCCTCTTCTCGTTGTGCAGTGAGATTACTTTTCATAATCGAGCTATCAATGCTGTGGCTTCCGCGGCTTTTGGGGTATATCTGATTACGGATCATCAGTACGTTCGGAATATTCTTTGGACGCAGCTATTCAATGCCGAGTATTTTTACAATAGCCGATATGCGATTCTTCATTTACTTGCGGTTGCTTCTGCCACGTATGCGATTGCATCAGCTTTGGATATGATTCGGAATACTCTTTTCTCGTTTACCATAGATCGCCATCGGGGGGCATGTTTTGATAAGCTTTGGATGAAAGGTACCAAAGCGATGAAGACTTACTTCCAAGCTCCAGATAATGGGAAAGGCTCTAATGGTAATGCGATGTGATGGTGTGCATTAGAGCATTTTTAAGGAATATGGGCATCTTATGTTTGAATGATTATAGTTCGATGAATTGAAGTGTTCTCATCGGTTGGGAGTGTGCTCTTGAATAAAAACCATGTGAGGATTGTCCTAGGCATGATTGCATTGTCGGTGACAATTGCGCTGTCAGGCAGTGTGATGGGTTCGGCTTATGCAATGCAGGATATCGTGATTGAAAACTCGCCGCGTTCTTCCTATGTTCCGGTGTCAGATGCTCAGGCTTCATCTGACAGCATGCCAGATAATCCGAATGCGATTTTGCCGGGCACGATGAGCCGGAATATTTCGGATACTTCCACTATGGTTTCGGAAAAGCTCGTTGTCACTCCCGAAGGTGACGTACAAGATATCGAGACCGGTAAATCTGTAACGGATTCCCAACTTGTCGGTACCCAATATCGGCAGCCTGATCCATTGACCAAAACCAATGGTGAATCGTTCATTCCGGTGAGTGTCTCGGATGTGAAGAGCGCTGTGGAACAGTCTTCTTTGGAAAATGCCGCGACGGTACGGCTTGCTAAATTCGATAGTAATGAGTATGGAGCCCATTGGGGGACTTACAATGGGACGAAGGCATTTTTCGACTATAAAAACAACCTTTTCGCACAACAGGCCAGGGGCGTGATCGATGTTTCTGAATGGCAACATGACATTGATTGGGCTAGGGCGAAGGCCGATGGTGTGGAAGGTGCGATTATCCGTTTGGGCTATGGCTGGGGCAATAATGCCGATGCCAAAGCACAGCGCAATATCAATGAATGTAAGCGATTGGGCATTCCTTTCGGTATCTATTGGTATTCATACGCATACGATGCAAACTGTGCACGATCGGAAGGTGGCGATGTGGTTGCTAAGCTCCGCCAGATGGGTGTGAGCCCAAACGATTTGAAATACCCTGTGTACTACGATCTCGAACAGTGGACGTGGTTGGGGCATGCCACACCGACCAATCCGACCGTGTATAGCGACATTGCCAATGCATGGTACAGCGCACTGCAATCCGGTGGATATAAGAATCTTGGTGTGTATTCGTACACAAGTTATTTGCAGGGGCCGTTGAACAACGCGAATATCTATGCGAAAACCCGTTGGGTAGCTCAGTATGGTGCTCGAATGGGATTCACCGCATTCGGCACTAACGACCGCGGTTGGCAATACACCAGTTCCGGTCAGATTAACGGTATCAGCGGTTCTGTAGACATGAATGCTTTTGGCAGCAAGATGGTAAATCTTGAGGTCAAGGGGGAAATAGAAAAAGAATGGCGCTCAACTGGTGCTGAGAAAGGCGCTCTTGGATATCCGGTTGAGGCTGAAACAAGTTTCCCAGATGGATGGAAAAGCCAACGTTTCCAGAATGGTGATATATGGGCCAAGGGTTCTGATCGGAGTTTTGTGATTAAGCGCTCCCTTCGTGATTCTTGGGATTCTCATGGAGGGTTCTCTCGGTTGGGTGCTCCCGTGGCCAATGAGGAGGACATGGGCAATGGGTATTGGCGCCAGCGTTGCGAGAACGGCGACGTATGGACGCGTAGCGGTGCTTGGTCCAAGTATGCGGTTGTCCGTAGTCTTCGCGATTCGTTCAATAAGAATGGTGGATATCATGCGCTTGGGGGACCCGTCGCGGATGAGGAGGACATGGGCAATGGGTATTGGCGCCAGCGTTGCGAGAACGGTTATATACGAGTCCATATCTAAAATGCGTGAGACTGCTATGAAGCCTAATTAGATATCATTAGTGTCAAATTGCTTTCTATTGAATGCGGTTGCAACGGAGTGCGAACATGCTGTTTGAAGGATTAGATAACGTTATTCGAAATGTCAGAATATGCAAGAGGTCGGATGTAATTTCAAATAGCAACTTGCAATGTTTTTGCACTGCTTTTTAAATAAACGATTGTAATGCGATGAATTTTTCACTTATCAGAAGTATCTATATTTATTAATTGGCCGATGAGGGCGTGAGGATTTATGTATAGCATTAAGAAAAATCTTGAAAACGAGAGAAACCCGCTTGTAAACCGTATCGTTCTCATCATACTGTCACTCTTCCTTGGTTTTATGGCTTCTTTGGTGGATGCTATTCGTATTCACCAGTGTCTTCTTATTTCATGGCGTTGTCTGTGGTATACGCTCATGACTGCTTGCCTTTTCTTAGTATTTACGTTTTTGGGCGAGCGTCTGATTGCGTGGTTTGCAACTGAACCTAAAAAAACCTCGTACTCAAAAATACGTTTATTCTTTTCGTTCGACTGTAATTGGAAACAGTTTCTGCTAGTAATGTCAGTTATTTTGCTTTGTTGGTTACCTTACCTGTGGCTGTTATATCCGGGGGTATTATGGTATGACACAGGTCAGCAACTTATGCAGTGGTTCCATTTGCCAAATGTGTTTACTGATGGCAGTTACTGGTCTGATCATCATCCTGTATTCGACACGTTAGTTTTTGGGTTGTTTGCAGAGCTGGGCAAAATGCTTGGCTCTGTTGATATTGGTTTGTTCATTTGCTCTGCTTTTCTTTCAATTCTATCAGCGGCATCATTTGCGACCATTGTTCTTTACTGCAGCTGTTTAGGCGCAAAATGGCGCTTATCCGTTGTGCAGATGCTATTTTTCGCATTGTTCCCTGTGATTCCGGTTTTCTCGATGAGCCTTGTCAAAGACTCCGTTTTCATGCCGTTCTTCATTTGGTTTGCAATCTTCTGTATTGAAATCGTTAGGAGCCGAGGGGCCTGTTTGAGCAAAGTCTCTATGGCAATTTTGTTCATTGTCCTTTTCTTGCTAGTCGGATTGACGAAAAAAACTGGCATATATATTGCACTGATATGTTGCCTTGTGCTGTTGTTTATGGTTAGCAGATATCGCTTGCGTCTTGTAGTCGTTTTTCTAGTCGGACTGTCAACTTTGACATTGTTCGTTCCAAAAGTTGTTTTTCCTGCTATGAATATTCAGGAAGGTGGCAAACAGGAAATGTTGGCCATTCCTTTCCAGCAGTCTGCCTTAGAAGTAAAACGACATGAGAAAAATATGGATTCACATGATTTAAAGGTGATTTATTCGATTCTTGGAAAAGATGTTGCAGATAGATATCAATGGTGGGCTGCGGATAATGTGAAAGGGTATACATGGGATCAATCAAAAGATCCTCTTCTTGGTGAATATGCCCGAATTTGGGCACACGGTGCAATTCAATATCCGCAAACATATGTAGAAGCATATCTTGCATTACAGGAGGGGTGGCTGGGCGTCCCATCGTATGTTGGAATGGGAAATACCGATTCGGCGAACTTGGTTTTAACGGTTTTTTTGACTGGTAGCGACCATGCGATTGTTGATAATGCTGCTCAAATGGGTTTGAAAATGCCTGGGAGATACAATTATGTACAGCCGATTGAAAGGCGAATAAATCAATTTGAACAGCTTCCGGTCATTAATTTACTATTTTCGAAAACAATTTGGACAACATGGATGTTCTGCTTCGCCATATATGAGTGGTGCCGTTCTAGACGTATGCGAGACATTGCATGCGTTGCATCGTATGCAGCGACATTTCTGTTTTTGTGGATTTCTCCAGCAACAGTGACAATTGAAGGCATCCGATATGCCATGCCTATGGTTATTCTAGCTCCGTTAATGTGGGGTCTGTTAGCATGCAACTCAGCTGCAGCAAGAGCTGCTGCAGAAAATTGATTTTGATTTAAACAGCTGAAAATCTTATAAGGTGGCTTTAGAAAAATTCTAAAGCCACCCCGGAATATCATCGTCGGCCACGGATTATGCGGCCGACGGCTTTCGCCGCATCACGGCGACGAGAACCAATCGGCATCAGTGGGTCAATGATTCTGCGAATCGGGTTGTCTTCTCCGACTGCGCGTTCATGCTGTGGACGAAGAATACTGACTGGAATCTTCGGTTCATTTGCCTTTAGTACACGCTTAAGCAGACGCTCATAGAACGGGGTCTCGCGTGCGTACTTCCAGTACATGGAAGCGAAATCGCAATCCGGGTCGGTCCATGGCTTCTGGAAGCCGGCATAGTGGACAATCTGTGGATCGTTGCGCGACTTCATATACGCGTCGTAAATGTCGTTCGGCGCCTGCACGAAGAGGTTGCCGACACGACCGCCGCAGTCATGCACTACGTTCCATTCCCACGGCAGGTACAGCACATTGCCTTCGCAGTGCGCGTTGAGCACGTCCTGATCATTGTAGATAAAGGCGTCGTTCGAAGCATAGGTGAGCCACTGCTTGATGGTGTAATGCTCACGCATCGCCTTGGTGTTGAGCACCAGCACGCCGGCCTGGAAGTAATCGTATGGATTCTTCATCTTCAGCACGGTTTTCGCGTAATTCATACGCTTGCCATGCTTCACGTTCAAATTGCCAAGGAAATCGATATCACGCACCGCACCGAGCAGCTTGTCCTGCAAATCGATGTTGTACAGCTTTGCGATATCACCGTTGATGATGATGTCGGAATCGAGGTACAGCACCTTGTCATAGAAAGGCAGAAGCTTTTGAATCAGGAAACGATAGTACGTTTCCACGCTGATATGGGCGTTGTTGGTGGAAAGCTCATATCCGGCAAGCTCACGGTCCACATTGGTGAATCGCAGATTCATATTCGGGAACTGCTTGAAGAAGCCGCGCAGACGTTCCTGCTTGTCCCATGCGATGTTGCGCTGCAGCACCGTCACATCGTAGAAGTAGTTCGGATCGGCGTTCTTCATGGCTGAATACACGGTGGTGGTCAATTGAGGAACATAATTGTCATCCGCTGCGAACACCACCGGAACGATTGGCTTGTCGGTAATGTCAAGCGGCTTGAGCTGCTCCGCTGGCTCCGGATTGGTGAAGTGGACGCACTGCAGCTCCTTGAATTTCCAGTTGGAGCCGATCCGCTTGTGATGCATGAGATAGATGTTCAGCAGGCGTTCGGAAAGGTGACCTGGCGTGCGCAGCGCCTCCTTGCTGTACGTGCTGTAATCGGTGTTTTTGTCGAATTCCTCGAGAATCGGGAACATCCATTCACAATAATCGAAGAAGATCTCCTTCTTCATAATGAACATATTGCAGAAGCACGCCTTATTGCCGTTGAAGAAATCCTGTGCGTCCTTCTTATAGTCGGGATACATATTGCACAGAATCTGATAGCAGCGCTTCAAATCGTCATCATGCAGCAGGGGAGCGGCCTCCCACAAAGCACGAGGACTTCCATACTTGTTGATGATTTCATCCAGATCGCCAAATGGAGTTGTGATGACATCGTATTGTCTGACTACGCGGGCGATATTATCATCGTCCAAACCGTATTCCTTCGCAGTCTTGACACTGATATAGTCATCCATGATTTCTCCGAACGCGTTTTCCTCATGCACGGTTTCGGAAAAATCGAAATAGCGGCGATAATGGCAGAATCCGTAATAATCCGCGTCAATGTTCTTCCACGCCCAGTATTGGGTGGTCAGTTCGCAGTAACGTGGATTGCGATTTGAAATATTCTCTCCTTCGTCATCATGGAACGCCCACGGGAAACGATAGCTGCCATTGTGCAGACCAACCTGCACCGGCTGCATGATGGCACTGTTGAAGGTGCTGACGTTCTTGTGTGTAGTGACGAAAATACGGATACGCTGATTGGCATATTTTTGCCTATTGCGCACTGTGTCCAAATCTGCAAGCAATTCCTCGGCACGGTGACGGACGGTCAGATAACGGTTGTTTTCAATGTTGCCGGTTGCCGGAACATCGATGGCGTCCGCAAGTCTTTTCCACATGTTGGCACGATTCAGAGAATCGTTATTGTCTTTAGATGTAATGGCCGCCCATGCGTTGTCGCGGGTAAAACGCCAGATTTCGCGGGCGGTGATTGCTGGGCCGAACGTTTCGAACATGGCTTGAATCGCCTCGGCCTTGTCCTCATCAGCTATACGGATATTAAGGTCATTGGCAAGTAATTCGGTCGCCTTCCAACGGTATCCATTTACGCAATCTTGCAAGTCAAGACTTGGATTCTGATTCGCAAACAATTGTGCCGCGTTAAAGCATTGGCTAAATTGCTGACAAAAAGCGGCATATTTACTGGCTGTGACCTGATTCGTTCCGGTGACACCTCGGCCGTAGTGGTATTGATATCCACGGCATTCCTTGTAAGACCGGTAAGTGTGCGCCAGCGCCGAAATGACGAGACATTCATAACCGTCCTCAGCTCGTTCAAGACGCTTGCTGGTCATATTGTTAAATGCCTTTTTAAGCAAGGAAGTCTTGAAAAGTCTTTGGGTTACTCGCCAATCTACCTGCTGGCCATTAGCTTCGGCATAGATGTTTCGAACGATATCGGAGCCAGTGCAGTTCTTGGTTTGAGTGTTATTGAATGCTTCAAAGGCTTTACATTCATCGTCAAGGATGCCGTTTTCACCTATGACGGAAATTCCAAAATGCAGGATGTCAACGGGATGCTGGTTTATCTCTTCTGCAAGTTGCGCACATGTTTCCGGAGCGAGATCGTCATCTCCGTCGAGGAAGAAAGCATATTCGCCGCTGGCGTGCTCGACACCGGTTTTGCGAGTGAGATGAAGTCCTTGGTTGTGTGGATGCGTAACAGGAATGATGCGTGGATCTTTTTCTGCGGAGCGTCTAAGAATTTCGGCGGTGGCATCCGTACTGGCGTCATTGACAATAATTGCCTCGAAATCCGAAAATGTTTGGTTACTGAGACTGTTAAGACATTGCTGAAGATATTCTTCCACATTGTATGCGGCAACGATAATAGAAATTTTAGGCATAAATTTTCCTTAAGATATTTTCGATATTTACCGAATGAAAATCTGTTTTACTTTCTGAAGCAGCGTATTAATATGAGGAGATTGCTTTTCTCGATTTCTGAGATCGTTGAGATGATTGAGAGTTGCTTCTGAAAATGAACGATACCTCTCAGAAGGATTTTCATTGTTTACTAATTGTTGGGCACAACGAATCCATTGAATAAAAGGCTCATGTTCAGAGAAAGGAAGTTGATGATCCCAAAGATAGTATGCGTCATCGCGTGCTAAGCGCATGAGTTCGGCTGCTATTGCATCTTCTCCGAAGAGTTCGGCTGACTTCAGCGCAACAGATATTTTTTCAGCATTGTTAACGCGAATATGCCAATCGTTCATGAGCAATTCGAGTTGATGGTTTTTTAAGTCATCGACGTAGATTTTCATATCGAAGGATTTAAAAGAATTTGCATACTGATATCCGGCTTGGATTCCATCGTTGAAGGCCTTTGCGTTCTTTAACCATTTTTCGCCAGAGATTGGTTGGACATTCGTAATTCCCCGTCCAAGATAGTAGCGGTAAAGAATCAGGTCATTGCGGAAGGTTTCATGTTTAGCTGAGCTTGATATAACTAACCATTCATAGGCATCCTGTCCGCGTCCTAATCGACTATCGGTCATATTTGCAAAAGCATTTTTAAGCAAATCTGATGAGTAGAGGCGTTGCAATACTCTCCAGTCTTGTTTCCTCTCTGCGAAAGTGGATTGAATAATCTCTTCGTTGTGGGCATCGGGAAGTTGCGCATTGCTTTGTTCCAACATGCCATTACACACGTCTTTCGGCATATCGATTCCGAACAATTCCATTCCGAAATGAATAACATCTATGTCTGGAGCGCTAGCTTGAATAGCTATTTTGAGTTCCTGAAGTGCATTTTTTTTGAGCTCGTCATCAGCATCAAGGAAAAGCGCGTAATTGCCTGATGCATGCTTAACACCTGTTTTACGTGCAAGATGGGTGCCCTCATTATTTTTTTTTATCAAAGGGATGAAACGCTGATCTTGAGAAGCGACTGAAGTAGCAATGTCTGCTGCATTGTCAGGGCTGCCATCCACTACAATGAGTGCCTCCCAGTCATGAAAAGTCTGGTTTTGAAGACTTTGAAGACACTTGCCGAGATATTCTGCATTGTTATATGCAGGAATAATCACCGAGAAGAGTGGCATTGGGGTCCCTTTCTTGTCGATTGCGTCTTGTACCAAGTGTTCTTTGGCATTTGACATGTTCAGTATTATAAGTATTTGACGCTACATCGTCCGAACAATCAAGGTAATGAATGAGGTACCGGAATATGAAATTAGACAATAACGGACCTTTGGTGTCTGTAGTCATTCCTGCCTATAATGTGGCGGAATATATTAATCAGACAATCGCAAGTGTGCGAGAACAATCTTATAAAAATTGGGAACTGATTGTCGTGGATGATGGATCGACAGATAGGACCCTTGAAGTAATTGCTGAGTCGGTGAAACAGATTCGGCAGCATGTTGTTGTTCATCATCAGGAAAATGGTGGTCTTAGCGCGGCAAGAAATAGCGGTGTTAAATTAGCAACTGGTGAATATGTTTATTTTCTTGACTCTGATGATCTCCTGCCGCAAAACGCCTTGCTCCGTTTTGTTGAGTTGTCGTATCAAAATGCTTTGGACGTTCTTTCATTTTCTGCGGTGAACTTTGCGGATGATTCTTACGCTATGGGGGATGAGGAATCGACGAAACGCCGTATTGAGGAATATGATGAGTATTATGATCGCATAAATAATCAGATTTGTGTTTCTTCGGGCGAAGATGCTTTTATTTCAATGGTTAATAGTAATCATTTTGTTCCGTCTGCGCCTTTGTCATTTTACCGGAAGACGCTCGTGGAGAAAACTCCGTTTTACAAGGGAATTTTGTTCGAAGACAATCTTTTTATGACACAGATTCTTCTTAAGGCAAGGAGAGTCGGCATAATTAATGAGAAATTATATAAACGTCGTATTCGTTCGGGTTCGATTATGCACAATGATGCTCATGATTACATACGCCGTTTTGCTAGTCATTTTGTTATTTCTGAAGAACTGCGAAAAATGCTCGGTGATTGTTCTAATCATGTCTACGAAGCATTAGAATCTATATATTCTCGGTTCGTGGCTCTCTCAATGGATGATTATTGTAAACTGCTTCAGCGGAATCAAATTGATTTGCTTAATTTGAATCAGTATGAACTCTGCCGAGATTCATTGGTGCAGTATCAGGTTTTTTATAAAACTCAGTTGGCGAATATGCATGTCAAAAGTGAAGAACTACATGCGGAAAATATGAGTCTTAAACAAGATAATAGTTTTCTTGAAAAAGAAACGCAGCGGATTAAAGATTCATGGACTTACAAAATAGGGCTTGTAATTACTGCACTGCCCAGATGGGCTAAACATCAAATAACTAAATAAAATAAGGGTGTATAAGGCGTTCTTATACACCCTTATTTTATTCTAATGTGCCTAGATAGCTGTCCTTGGTATGATTGAGAGCGATTTGCTGTTGATAAGTCCGTAGCCATTACGGTGTCCGGATTCACGGATTGCGAAGAAACAAGAGTTATCTTCATTGGTGTATGCAATTTGCTTAGGATGACCTGGACGTTCTGGATCTGGAGTCATCATGGCAGCTTGCAGTCTGAAATCGCCGTTAGTAAATAAATTGAGAGGCAATTGTAGGTGGGCTGTGTGATGTCCCTGTTTTACTATTCTCAGTGAGTCGGCAGAATCATAAATGATTCCACCTCGTTTGACGTCAAATAATGTGAACGTGATAAATAAATCTCCGGAGTCTCTGGACTCGTATTCCAAATCGAAATCGAAAGGAGAACCTCCGTTTACAACAACTTTAGACACAGGTTTGATTTTCAGGAGGGGGCATGCCTCATTCAAACCTTGTTCATAGGCTCCGTCCACCTGCTTTTTCTGTTTCTTTGCTGTCAGATTCTCTTCTGTATACCGATCGGCAACATCATTCTTATCTCCGCTTGCAATAATTTCGCCATCTTTGATGAGGATGGCGTTATTGCAGTACTTCTTCACCGCGTCCATGGAGTGGGTGACGAGAATGACCGTCTTGGTCGGATCTTTCTTGATTTCGGCGAAGAAGTTGTCACACTTGCGCTGGAACGCCTCGTCGCCGACGGCGAGCACTTCGTCGAGCACCAGAATGTCGCCCTGCGCCTTGATGGCCACGGAGAAGGCGAGACGCACCTGCATGCCGGAGGAATAGTTCTTGAGCTTCTGGTCCATGAAGTCCTCAAGCTCGGCGAATTCCACGATGTCGTCATACATCGCGTCGATTTCCTCGTGCGTGAATCCCAGCAGCGCGCCGTTCAGATACACGTTCTCACGTCCGGTCAACTCCGGATTGAAGCCGACGCCCAGCTCGATGAACGGCACCAGCTTGCCCTTCACCATCACGGAACCCTGTTCCGGCACGTAAATCTGCGAAATGATCTTCAGCAACGTGGATTTGCCGGAACCGTTACGGCCGACGATGCCGAAGAAATCGCCCTGATGCACTTCGAAATTGATGTCGCGCAGCACATGCTGCTCGGTGTAGCCCTTGATGCCCTTCGTCCAGTTCAGGAAAGCCATCTTCAGACCGGTGGCCTGTTCGGTGGGCAGACGGAAGGACTTGGCCACATGGTCGACCTTGAGTACGACCGGACGTTCATCAACAGTGTTGTTGTCAGTCATCGAAACCTCGCTCATGGCTTTAGAGCACCTCCGCGAACTTGGCGCTGTACTTGCGGAACACATGGATGCCCAGCCACAGAATCACAGCGGACAGCACATACGGCAGCAGACACAGCAGCTTGTTATCCACCATGGTCCACACGGTCGGCACGTATTCCGGAGACAGCAGGTTATGGCGGATATCCATGATGGTCTGCGTGGTCGGGTTAAGCATCAGAATGTCGGCAGCCCAGGAGAACTCCTTGTTCTGCGCCACCATGGAAATCGGGTAGATGATAGGCGTGGCATAGAACATGGCCTGCAGCACCACTTCCCAGATATGGGCCACATCACGGAAATACACATACAGCGAGCCAAGAAGCAGAGCAACGCCAAGACCAAGGCAATACAGCTGGATAATGCTGAGCGGAACCAGTAGGATGCGCCAGGTGTAGTGTGCGTGGGCGAAGAAACCGAAGAGGATGACCACCACAAGGTTGATGCCCAGGGAAATCATGGAACCCATCGTGGTGGACGCCACAATGATGTAATTCGGGAAATGAATCTTGCGCAGCAGATCGCCACGATCGACGATGGCGCGCATTCCCATGCTGGTCGATTCGGAGAAGAAACTCCACAGGCAGGTGCCGCACAGCAATGAAATCGGGAAAGTCGGAGTGCCATCCGAGAACTTCAGGAACTTCACGAACACCACGTACATCACGGCGAACAGCATCAGCGGTTTCAGCACGGACCACACCATGCCCAGGAATGAGCCCTGATATCGCAGCTGGAAGTCGGTTTTCACCAGTTCCTTGAAAACCACCATCGCATAGTGGTACCTCTTCTTGAGGCTTTCGAAAAAGTCTTTCACAAACGTCCTATCCTACTCGTGCGAAGTATTTGGGTGCAAAAGCTCGTAGAGCGTCCCTCTTCGGCAGTACTCTCATATATTCTATTGAGGAAAGGACGTTTGTCTTAGTAAGGCGGAATATCTCACATGGTTCTCACAGCGGAACAGCACCATCCGAATATCAAAATCTTTGTGTCGGCACATAAGCAGGCCACGTTCCCTGAGGGGAACAGTATTGTTCCGGTGCAGGTGGGCGCGGCGAATGCTGCGACTCGTTTCACGAACACTTTGCATGACGACGAAGGTGTGAACATTTCTGCGGAAAACCCGCGGTATTGTGAGCTAACCGCGCAATACTGGGCCTGGAAAAACGAGGATGCTGACTATTACGGCTTCTGCCACTACCGCAGGTACTTCGATTTCACCGATACTCCGCACAAAGAGAACGATTACGGAGAGATTATCGATTCGTATATCGATAATCACGCGCTCGCCGAATACGGTATCAACGATGATGCGATCGCTCGTGCCGTGGACGGTTGGGACGTCATCACCACGCCGTTGAATGACGTTCGCCGTATCGGCGGATTCTCAAATCTCAAGCAGCACTGGGATGCCGACGAGCACCTGCGTTTGAAGGACCTGCGCCACATGTATGACATTTTGTGCATGCGCCATCCCGACTACAGAGTGGATGCCGACGCCGTGCTCAACGGTCGAACTGCGGCATTCTGCAATATGTTCATTATGAAGAAAGACATTTTCTTCGAATACAACGAGTGGTTGTTCCCGCTGCTCGATGAGTTTGCCGAAGCTACTGATTTCAGCAGAATGGACGTGCAGACCACACGTACGGTGGGGCATCTTTCGGAACGGCTGCTCAACATCTTCATTGCGCACAAGCAGCGTACCGGTGCGCATTGGAAGATCAAGCGACTGCAGTGCGTGCATTTCCTGCATCCGGAACCGGCCACCGTTCTCAAGCCGCTTGATGCCGGATACAAGAACGTGGTGCCGGTGGTGTTCGCCGCAGACAACAACTATGTGCCGATGCTCACCACCACCATCTATTCGATGCTGAAGAACGCTTCCAAAGATCGTTCATATGATGTGATCGTATTGGAACGGAATATCTCCGACGAGAACAAGCAAAACATACGTCAGTTTTTCGAACGGTTCCCAAATGCCGTGATCCGCTTCTTCGATGTGAGCCGTTACTTGGCTGGCTTCAATCTCACCACCAGCAATGCGCATATCAGCATCGAAACGTATTACCGTTTCATCATCCAGGAGGCGTTGCCGTTCTATTCGAAGCTGCTGTATATGGATTGCGATCTGGTGGTCAACGGTGACATCGCCGAATTGTTCGACACCGAACTCGGCGACCATGCGATTGGCGCAGTGCCGGATATCGATTTCATCGGCAATCTCAATATGAAGAACGGCGAGCGCGCGCAATACGTGCGTAAGCAGCTGCATATGCGCGACGCATACGGCTACTTCCAGGCTGGCGTGCTGGTGATGAACCTCGAGCGCATGCGCGAGATCCATACGGTGCACGAATGGTTGGGAATCGCCTCCAAGCCGGGATATATCTACAACGACCAGGACATTCTCAACGTGGAATGTGAAGGACAGGTCACGTATCTGGACTACTCGTGGAATGTGATGCACAATTGCGCCGGTCGTGTCAATGGCGTGTTCGATTTCGCTCCGGCGAACGTGTATCAGGCATACATGGCATCACGCAAGGCGCCGAAGATCGTGCATTATGCCGGCTTTGACAAGCCGTGGAAGAATCCGTGGTGCGATTTCGCTTCGCTGTACTGGAGCTATGCGCAGGAGACGCCGTTCGTGGCGCAGATGGTCGCCGCGATGAGCGGTGTGGAGCGTCCCGCTCCGCCGGAACATCATGAGCGCGCGATCGCCGAGGACAGTCCCATCCGCAAGTATGTGGACGTGCTGGCCCCGACCGGTTCCAAGCAGCGCGAACTAATGAAGGTGATGGCGCGCAAGGTGCAGGGCAAGCGGTAAAAACATGGGGTTTGTCCGGATGAAATCCATTCGGACAAACCCCATAATCGTTATAGTGGGAAATCAGTCCCTGCGGAATAGGTCGCGGGTGTAGACCTTGGCGTCCGCGTCGGCAAGGTCGCTGTTCCAACGGTTGGCGACGATCACGGATGCGCGGGCCTTGAAACCGGCAAGGTCATGGGTGACTTCGCTGCCTTGGAAGTCGGGCTTGTCCAGCGTGGGCTCGTAGATGAGCACGGGGATGCCATTGGCTTTGAACTGCTTCATCACGTCCTGGATGGCGGATTGGCGGAAATTGTCGGAACCGGACTTCATGGTCAGCCGGTAGATGCCGACAACAGGGTTCTGAACGTCCTTGATGCGCTTCATCACTTCGGACGCCACGAATTCCTTGCGTGTGCGGTTCGCGTCCACAATGGCTTCGATAAGGTTTTGCGGCACCTGATTGTAGTTGGCAAGCAGCTGCTTGGTGTCCTTCGGCAGGCAATAGCCGCCATAGCCGAAACTGGGATTGTTGTAGCCATCGCCGATGCGTGGGTCAAGACATACGCCGTCGATGATTTCACGGGTATTCAATCCGCGGCTTTCCGCATAGGTGTCCAATTCGTTGAAATATGCCACACGAAGCGCCAGATACGTGTTGGCGAACAACTTGATGGCTTCGGCCTCGGTGGTGCCGACCACCAGTGTGGGAATGCCGGTACTGCCATCATGATTGGCGCGGGTGGCTTCAACCGGGTCTGCACCTTCGGCAAGCAGGTGTGCAAACTGACACGCGGCCTTGACGGATGCAGCATCGTCCTGCGGGGCGCCCACCACGATACGGCTTGGATGCAGATTGTCGTACAGTGCATGCCCTTCACGCAGGAATTCAGGGGAGAAGAGAATGTGGTCATCGTTGAGGCTCTCGCGCAATTGCTGCGTGTAGCCGACGGGAATTGTCGATTTGATGACGATCCAAGCTCCCGGAGAATACTTACGAACCGCCGCGATTGCCTTTTCGACGCTGGACGTATCGAAGTAATTTTTCTTCTCGTCGTAATTGGTTGGTGTGGCGATTACTGCAAAATCGGCATTTGCATATGCTTCCTGCGCGTCGATCGTGGCATGAAAATCAAGCGGACGCTTTCCGGACGTGTTCTTCTCCAAAAAATCGGTAATCACCGAATCGACGATTGGACTTTTCCCCTTATTCAGTAGCTCGACCTTCTCTGGAACGATGTCGAGCGCATGGACTTCATTATGCTGGGAAAGCAACAACGCGACGGACAATCCAACATAGCCGGTTCCTGCAACCGCAATCTTCATTAAAAGTCCCTTCTCGAATAGGCGAGCTTATTGCGTGGTTGCTATATTAGACGGGATACCTGAATATGAGTCATGACCTTGGTGTCTATTAGAGTGTTTGAATATGGCAAATGAAAGTAAAGAAACTTTGATTTCTGGTGATAAAAAAACGCCGATTGTGTATTTTGTGCTTCCCTGCTACAACGAGGTTGAGGGATTGAATCACACTGCCGATGTGCTTCGGCAAAAAATGACACAGCTGATTAACGAATCATTGATTGACTCGCGCAGCAGAGTTCTTTTTGTTGATGATGGTTCGCATGATGGCACATGGGAGCTTATTGAGAAGATTCATGCGTCGGATGCAAATTTATTTGGTGGCGTGAAACTTGCCCATAATAGAGGACATCAGAATGCTCTTTATGCAGGGCTTATGGCAGCTTACTCGGCTGGATGTGATGCTGCTATTTCCATGGATGCAGATCTTCAGGATGACGTGGATGCTTCAGATGAAATGATTAAACAGTTCTCAGAACAACATTGCGAGATTGTTTATGGTGTTAGATCATCTCGAGAGAAAGATACTTGGTTCAAAAGAAATACTGCGAATCTGTTTTATTCGGTTTTTGCATGGATGGGTGCTGAGACTATCTCTAATCATGCTGACTATCGGCTTATGGGAAAAGCTTCTTTGGAGGCTCTTTCTCAATATCGAGAAGTTAATTTATTCTTAAGAGGGATTGTTCCTACATTGGGATTTAAAACAGGGAAAGTATATTATAAGCGGGGCATTCGCGAAGCCGGGGAATCGAAATACCCTTTGAAGAAGATGATTGCTTTTGCGATTGAAGGCATAACATCTTTTTCGACAAAGCCTCTAAAGTTTGTGACATCAATTGGCGTGCTATCGATTTTGGTGGGCTTGGGTATGTTGATTTATGTCATTGTATCTGTGTTTACCAATCATGCGGTGATTGGGTGGGGGTCCATGATGTGTTCCCTATGGCTGATAGGAGGATTTCTTATGCTCTCTTTAGGCATAGTTGGTGAGTATGTCGGGAAAATATATCTTGAGACAAAACAACGTCCAAGATATTATGTCGAAACAAGTCTGTAGTTAGAACAAGTTGAATGCGAATGATGGGAAACGCAGGTATGGTCCTAGGAGCTGTGATGAATCCAAAGCACGAGGTAGTGAAAACACAAAGGAAGATTTGTCTGTCCTCATCAGTTCAATCTACTTTACTTGGGGCGGTTGTTGGAGCCTTTTTCTTCTTTTGTATTTATGGCTTTGTAGTACTCGATGTCACATATGACGACTGGATTAGGAACGCTACTGGTGATTTTGCGCAGTCCTATTATGGATGGAAGTTCTATCGTGCTTCTGATTGGCATTGGCCTATTGGATTGATGGATGGCGTTGCCGATCCAAGTCTTACCCCGATTATGTATATTGACTCGGTTCCGTTGTTTGATGTGTTTTTTAAAATATTGAGTCCGATTCTCCCAGGCACCTTTCAATTTTTTGGTATTTGGGGATTATGCTGTTTTGTGTTGGACGGAGCCATAGGTGCTCGAATTGTATTTCAATTGACAAATAATGTCATTTATTCTACTTTTGCATCAGTATTTTTCACTCTAACTACTTTTTCCATTCAGCGTTTATATACACATACGGCACTTGCGGCAAACTGGGTCATTTTGCTTGGAATTCTTCTTATTATAACCAATAATGAGGGGAGATCGATTATAAAACATGTGCTCCTTTGGTGTGGATTGTTCTTTCTTGCCATATCGGTAAACATGTACTATGTGCCAATCATTGGCATTTTGATGGTGTTAGAAGTTATTTATCTGGTTTTTTCCCAGAAATGTACGGTACTGGGATTCTCTGAACTGTGTGCCTCAATGATTGGAGCTGTTCTTGCATTTTATCTTTACGGCGGCTTTTATCACATTAGTGGCACCAGTGTTAATGGCGGTGGATTGGGTCGGCTTGGTGCAAATTTGAATGCCCTGCTCAACCCTATGGAAACTGGATTGTACCTTACTGGTTGGTCAAAATTTATAAAAAGTAAGCCCGTCGCAGTCCTAGGGCAATACGAAGGTTATTCGTACCTAGGCCTTGGATTAATTGCCTTGCTTTCTATCGCAGCTGTTGGTGTTATGGCAAAGGGGATGCGATGGATTAAAAATGTATGGGCAACTGCTCATGTTAAAATAGTATATGTATTTTGTGCAATTGCTTTACTGATGGTGGCCTCTTTCGGTACTGAGGTCACATTGAATGGACGTACTCTTTTTCATATTCCATACCCAGATTTTTTCTTGAAAATATATGGTATTTTCCGCTCCACTGGCCGGTTCATGTGGGGTGTGTGGGATATTCTTGCTATTTTGGCTTTTACTGTGGTTTATAAAACATTTTCTAATAAAGTTGCGGCCATTCTTTTGATTGCATGTTTGCTTCTGCAAGTCGAGGATCTCTCACCTATGCTGCAAGACAGGAGCCAACTGTATAAACATAAGCAGCAAACATATACAGCTTTAATTAAACCGAAGAATTTAGACCCGTTGCTAACTGGTAAAAAACATGTGTTATTTATGGGTGATAAACAACTAAAATTCCAGCTATATTATGATGTCGCAGAAGAGGCAATTCCGCGTTCTGTCACACTTAATGATTTTTATTATTCGAGAAGAGATGCTATTGCGATTAAAAAATATAAGGTTCAAGAACGAAAAAAAATGTCTTCGGGTATTTTTGACAAAGATACTTTATATGTATTTGATTCGTTTAAAGAGGGATTAAAGTTTCAAGATTCGTTACACTTGTATTATTTCAGTGGTTTGTTGTGGGGCAGTACAAGTGCTGTACCTGGATTTGATGAAATAGTGGAGATTTCCCCTATTTCTGTGTCTATGTCTGAGAAACAAATACAGGTTAAGGGTGATGCGGATTATGTCGGGCTGCAATTTGATGGCAATGATGCAGGATTTGTTTCAATTAAGGGAGACAAACAATCTGACGATGTTGGCGCGACTCTTGACAATGGTCGTCGTTCTTTGGGTGTAACTAAACTATCTCGTAGTGGTGTAGTCCATTTACAAGATAATTACAAGTGCCATGTTCAGGGATATCGTTTAGTTGTTAGATAATTTGACTATCTGTCTATTTTGAGGTTAAAAGCACTGATTCCTTTGGGCGTTATTAATTGTGTTATGCTGTCGGCCATAGTGCGGAAGCTCCATGCTTATGATGTACTGTGGTCGACGGCAAAACAACAATGTAATAAATAATGTGACTATGCGTGCCGTCAGAAAAGGATGCTGTCGCTGGCACTAGACATCAATTTATACTAAGCGACAAATAGTTCAAATGCTAGTTTGTCTATTCTTTGTTAAATTTTTCGGCAGAAAGATAGTTCTTACCTGCGGTCATATCATATTGTACAAGTTTGTAATCGTGTAGCAATTCTTGTTGTTTTTTTGAGAGAGAACTTGAATTAATGATGTTACCAGTGGAATCAAGATATGTTGTTGTGCCTTTTTGATCCCATTTTTTTGTAAAAGAAATTCTTCCCATTGCTGGAACTTCTGCTGATAATTTAGTTAATAAAGCGAGATAAGGAGTTACTTTTGCATTCATGTGAGTTGCTGCAAGTGCCATGAAATAATTGGGCGAAGTGAATGAAGAAATAGAGGGGTCAAGCTTCGTTCCTGCAGAAGGAGATGCAGCATTGGACCAAATAAAGTAATCTGTCTCGTGAAGTGGTAAATCGTTATTTTTATTATTTAGTGAATTTGGATAGATCCCTGGTAAATGATCGCCATAGAAAACCACTGTTATTGGACGGTTGATGCTGTTGAGGCTGTTAAGGAATTCGGCTGTAGCCGAATCAGTGTAACTAATGCCTTTCGCATATGTATCAGTATTGTCTTTTTCCCATCCTGAAAGTTCGTTTGAATTATTTGCTTCTTGGAATTCATTATTTGAATACCAATTATCGTAAGGCGTATGGTTTTGCATGGTAATTAGCTGCAAGAACTGTGGGGTATGTGAGCTATCTTTTTTGATGAGATCGATGATGTCCTTGTATGCGGAGTCGTCATCAATATATGGACTATTGTCAATTCTTTCTCTGTAAGGCGCCTGAACCTTACTGTCGTCGGTGTACAGATAATTGAATCCAAACTTTTCATAATTAACATGTCTTAAATACATATTTTGAGCGTATGGATGAACGGCTTCTGCGGATTTGATTCCATATCTTTGCGTCCAGAGCTGATTGAATGCATAAGGATTTTTTTGATTGGGGACGAGTTGCTGGTAGGGCACAGACATAGAATCACTGAAATTTGAGAGACTTAGCCCTGTGATTTCCTGATATTCTATGTTTGCGGTTCCTCCTCCGTAACCGGGAGATAGCATCAAACCGGAGGTCGTTTGTTCTTTGATTGCTCGAATCTGGGGCATTGGGTCGATGCTGTATGAGACACGAGGCGCACGTAACGGATCAGAGAAGGATTCAGACAGAACCATAATAACGGTGCTGTCAGTAAGGCGATTTTGTCGATTTTGATTAATGGAAATAGCTTCTTTTTTATACTTATCGGCTATCTTCTTCATTGTTTGTTTGTTGTAATTATCAGGTTCATTCATTACCTTTACATTGGTTAAACTAAGGAAAGTTGTTGCTGGACCATTAGTTTGAGCGTCAAGAATTGGACTAAAAAGTTGTGGTTTATATCCTTGATCTTTCGCCCAAAGGTATACAGAAGAAGTAGGGATTGTCAGATTCCATGTAAAGGATAATAGGAGAATGATGCTGATTATAGCCGCTGCTATTCGGGAAAGATTTCCAACTATATTCTTGAAGCATGAAATTGGGTGCAATACTGAGCAGTAAATTAGTTTTCTGCGGCGATCAAAGATGAAAAGTGCAATGCAAATAATGGTAAACCACTTAACGACAAGAATAGCCCCGTCGACGAACGCTTGGCTGTCTGTTGGTACAAAGGACAAAATATTATTTGCATTTCCTCCTGAAATAAAGCTGAAATCTGCGGGAATGATGGGCTCTGAGCGTACGGTCATTTTGATTTTGTTGGCTACACCAAATGCAGTTATTGCTACACCGAAAATAAGTGTGGCAAGCCAGAACCTATTAAGAACAAAGATGAGAACGAGATAGATGAGAGCAAGCCCGACGAAATTGACAATAAAAAGATGATTATGGTCAGTGAGCCACATGTTTGTTACATATGTTGTTAACTGACCGACTGCACCTTCAACAAGTTTTCTGTGGTGAGATATTTTGGTACCAGAAGAGTATGTTGGCTCAACGATTACTGTCCATTCCATGAAGAGCGTTTCTGCCGTAGTCAGTAACAGGAGCACAACGGTATAAAGAGTGTAGGAGAATTTCATACGCTTCTTCCACAGGGCGTGCGCGCTCTTGAAGAATTTGACGATGAGTTGGACGGCTTTGAAGCTGGTGAACGTACGCCAAGCGGCGCGTACTTTGGTGGCGGCGGTGCGGATGGTACGTGTGGTGGTTTTGGCCGCTTTGGCGGTGGCCTGTCCTGCTCGTACAAAACCATGCCCTATGGTCGCCAATGCTGTGTCGGGCGTTTTGGGGGTGTGCGTTTGCGGCGCGGGCTCATTGCTGGATGACATGGAATCGGCGGGAGCGGCATTGCCTTGTGTGTGCGTAGTTGTAAGAACATCTGTAGAAATATGCGGCGACGAAGCTGGAGCGGCCGACGTGAAAATGCTCTTACGGGAGGGTGCTGCGCAAAGCGCATTCTTGTGTGTGTACAGTGCCGCGCGACGGCGTGCCCTGAAGTCGACGGGGGAGAGCGTTTCGTTGCTTTTAGCTAGGGGATGGTACGTGCCTGTGGCAAGAGGCTGCCTTTCATGCCTAACGTATGAAGGCGCAGAATCGTGGGCTGCGGACTGCACGTGTTGCATCGTTGCTTCCTTTGAAAGCCCCTGAAAACGGGGATTACGGGCACATAAAACCAACGCACATACTAGCTCCCGCGTATGGACGATTGAGTGTCTTGAAGGTAGCTGTGAGATGTCTGGACGGTAAACGCGATTTTGTGTGTTTGACTAATGTGACACACAGAATACATGCTATTCGAATTTGATGTATTCGATACGTAGTGTCAGAGGCTGTCGGTCAATCCTCGATGGTGGCGATGTAGGGGCGCAGCTTGGTGAGGAGTGCTTCGGCGTCGGTTGTGGCGGATTCGTAGAGCGCGAAAGCGTCTATGCCGTCGTATTCATGCACGATGACGTTACGCAATGCACGCAGTTCGTTCCATGGAAGCTGTGGAACGGTTTCATGAAATTCGTCGGAAAGGCGGCGTGCCGATTCCTGCGCCTGCACCACATCCATCGCAACGGAATTGAATCGCATGTAATCCTCTTCAAGCGCTTCGGCGGAACCAACTGCGGAAGCATCATCATGCGCTCGTTGCAGATGTTCGACGAGACGGATGAGATTCGTCTCGTCGCGGAAACGCTGATCGGTGTGGTTGCTGCGTGCCATCAGGCCACCCTAACCATGTCCGGCTGGATGTGTTCGTAAAACCGACGGCTCGCGCGGCTGGTTTGCGCCCTACGTTGCAGCGAATCCAATGAAGTGAGCGAAACCTCCCGGCCGAATGCACGCTCCAACTCGGCTTGCAGTGCTTTTCGTTGCATCATATTGAGAGGGGAACCTGGTTCGGTCCGGTACAGCAAATCGACGTCCGAATCGTCCGTTGCCTCGCCGCGTGCCACGGAACCATACACATAGACTTCGGCGAGGTTGTATTGCTGCGCAATGCTGCCGACGATGAATTTTATAGTGGTGATTTCCACAATGCTGTCATTGCCGACATCGTTTGCCTGCGATTGCAGCGCATCGTCATACCGTTGCAGAAAATCTTGTGTCGGGTTGCCGCCGCGTTCCGCGCGCGAAAGAGCCGATTGGGTGGTGCCCATCATCTCCGCCACTTGGCCTTGGCTCAACCCAAGCTCGAGTCGCCGCCGTCGCAACTCTTCGATTATGCTCATGCATCCAGTATAGCGTAACTGCTATAACCTGGCTAAGGTAAGCTGGAGCGGTGTGTAGTTTGGCGGGGAACGGCGGCGGGATTGAGCCGCGCAATATTCTGGTAACCGGCGGATGCGGGTTCATCGGCGCGAATTTCGTGCGGTACGTGGCGCGCAATCATCCGGACGTGCACATCACCGTGCTTGACAAGCTGACGTATGCGGGCAATCCGGCGAACATCGACGGGCTGCCGCAATCGCAGGTCGAACTTGTCATCGGCGATATCTGCGATGCGTTGCTGCTGGAACGCATTGTGCCCGGCTGCGACGCCATCGTGCATTTCGCGGCGGAATCACATAACGACAATTCCATCTTCGACCCGGAACCGTTCATCCGCACGAACGTGGAGGGCACGATGCGGCTGTTGGAGGCCGCGCGTAAATACGACGTGCGATTCCACCACATCAGCACCGACGAAGTGTACGGAGACCTGGCGTTGGACGATCCGGCGCGATTCGACGAAAACTCGCCGTACCGCCCGTCAAGCCCGTACAGCGCGTCGAAAGCCGCGTCCGACCATCTGGTGCGCGCGTGGACGCGCACATACGGCCTGCGCGCCACCATTTCCAACTGTTCCAACAATTACGGGCCATATCAGCATGTGGAAAAGTTCATTCCACGGCAGATCACGTCCATTCTGGAAGGCGCGCGGCCGAAACTGTACGGCACCGGCGAGAACGTGCGCGACTGGATTCATACGGAAGACCACTCTTCGGCGGTATGGGCGATTCTGACGCGCGGTCGCATCGGCGAAACGTATCTGATCGGCGCGGACGGCGAGAAAAGCAACATCGCCGTGCTGCGCATGATAATGCGGTTGATGGGGCAGCCGGAAGACGCGTTCGATTGGGTGCGCGACCGGCCGGGGCACGACCGCCGGTATGCGATCGACTCGTCCAAGCTGCGTGCCGAATTGGGTTGGAAGCCGGCGCATACGGATTTCGAAAGCGGCTTGCACGACGTGGTCGACTGGTATGCGACGCACCGCGATTGGTGGGAGCCGGCCAAAGCCGCTACCGAAGCACGCTACCGGGCACAAGGGCTGTGATCGTTGTGGACGCGGGCGCGCGATAGGTGTGGCGGGTGCGACGGGAAGAGGGGTGGTGGCGAGTGCGAGCTGAAGGGCTTATGCTGGTAGGAGAAACGTTTTACAGGGGGTAGCTGATGGCGCGAAGGGCAACGCTGAAGGATGTGGCTGCGGCGGCGGGAGTGTCCGTGACCACGGTGTCGCTGGTGCTGAATGATCGGCCGGCGCGTGTTTCCACGGAGAAACGCGAGGCGATCGCGCAGGCGGTGAAACAGTTGAACTACGTGCCCAATCAGAACGCGAGGAGCCTCGTCACCAAACAATCCAAGCTCGTGGCGCTCATCGTGCCCGACATCGAAAACCTGTTCTTCGCGGCGCTCGCCAAATGCGTGGAGGATGAGTGTGCGGCGCAGGGGTATTCGCTGATTGTGGCCAATTCGGATGATTCGCGTGAGTCGGAACAGGCTTTGCTGCGCAGGCTGACGTCACGTGGGGTGGATGGCGTGCTGCTGATTCCCGCGCGCGAATCCTGCGCGGCCGGTGCCGGCGCCGCGTTGCGTGAGGACGTGGAGCGTGTCACCTGCCCGGTGGTGCTCATCGACCGACTGACGCAATGCGGTTGGTGTGACGCGGTCGGCTTTGACAACTATCTCGGCGGTCGGCTTGCGGCCCAGTACCTGCTGGAAGGCGGGCACAAGCGCATCGGCATTGTGACGGGCGATGTGGCCGAATCGAGCGCGGCCGACCGTCGCCGTGGTTTCGTGGATGCGATCGAGCAGGCGGGGGAGCGGTTCGATCCCGCGTTGTGCGTGTCCGGCGATTACCGTTTCGACGGCGGCTATCATGCTGCCGACCGGATCATCGACGGCGGTGCGACCGCCGTGTTCTGCTGCAACGACGTGATGGCGCTCGGCTTCCGTCAGCGCATGGCGGAGCGTGGGCTGCACGTCACCGAAGACATGCAGGTGATCGGCTACGACAACATTCTCAGACGATTCGGATTGGGTTTGCGCATGACCACCGTCGAACAGAGCGTGGTCGATTTGGCCGCCGCCGGCTGGGGCATGCTGGGCAGTCGAATCGACGCCGTGGTACGTGGCGATGGCGATTCCGGTGCGGGCCGTCCGTGGCTCGCCTCGCCGCAGGTGAAGGTGTTGACGCCGAAACTGGTGCAGGCCGCTTGCGCATAACGCGCATAACGCGTGCGATGCGTGTATTGCGTATTGCACGTGTAACGTGGGGCGCGTATCGGAGAAAGGGGCGTTTTTCCGCCGCGACACGCACGTCGAAAGGATGATTTGGAAATCTTGATAAAACGTTTTATCATAATGTTGTGAGGTGATACAGAGACCGTACTCAACGCCACACAACAATCGCATAAAACATCGCACAAAAAAAGAACACAACAAAGGCGGCAGCCGCGCGGACGCAAACGGCCGTCACAGCCAATCAACGAGGAAGGCGCAATCATGAAGAAGCTCATTCTTGATCTCGATACCGGCGTCGACGACGCGCTCGCCATCTCCTACGCGCTGGGCAGCCCGGAAGTCGAACTCATCGGCATCACCGGCACCTACGGCAACGTGCTCGTGGAACAGGGCGTACGCAACGCGCTCGCCGTCACCGACCTGCTCGGCCACCCGGAAGTCAAGGTCTACCAAGGCCTGTCGCACTCCAGCACCACCGACCACTTCGAAGTGCTGCCCGTCTCCGCGTTCATCCACGGCGACAACGGCATCGGCGACGTGGACATCCCCGATTCCGACCGCTCCGTCGAAACCGAATCCGCGGTCGACTTCATCATCGACGCCGTCAAGACCTACGGCAAGGACCTCATCTACGTGCCGACCGGACCGATGACCAACATCGAAGCCGCACTGAAGAAAGCACCGGAAATCAAAGACGAAATCGGCCAAATCGTGCTCATGGGCGGCGCACTGACCGTACCTGGCAACTGCAACGCATGTATGGAAGCCAACATCTCGCAGGATCCGGAAGCCGCCGACTACCTGTTCCGCTCCGGCACCCCGACCACCATGATCGGCCTCGACGTGACCCTGCAGACCCTGCTCACTTATAAGGAAACCCAACAGTGGCGCGACCTTGGCACCAAGGCCGGCAAGTTCCTCGCGGACATGACCGACTTCTACATCAAGGCCTACGAGACCACCTCGCCGCACCTCGGCGGCTGCGGCTTGCACGATCCGCTCGCCGTCGGCGTCGCCGTCGACCCGACGCTCGTCACCACGCTCGACATCAACATGAAGGTCGACGTGGACGGCCCGACCCGCGGACGCACCATCGGCGACGAAACCCGCCTCAACGACCCGGTCAAGACCATGAAGGTCGCTGTCGGCGTGGACGTGCCGAGGTTCCTCAACGAATTCATGACCCGCATCTCCGGCCTCGCAACCAAAGCCGAATAAGCGTAACCGGCCAAACAATCGCATAAAACATCCTCAATATAAACAATGGAGATTTGTAAAATTACGATTACTGAAAAACAATATTTCACAAATCTCCTCTTCATTTAAGGAAGACAAAGATGAGCGCGACTGAAGTTCTTTCTGCATTGGACCGCATCCACGGCACAGTGTCCGTAATCGGCTCGATGAATGCGGATTACACCGTCACCGCACAGCGACTGCCCGGGCCGGGCGAGACCATCACCGGCGGCCCGCTACAGCTGCTGCCCGGCGGCAAATCCGGCAACCAGGCCGCGGCGGCCGCACGCATCGGCGCCACCGTGCAGATGTTCGGCGCGGTCGGCTCCGACGACAACGCCGACTTCCTGCTCGGAGCGCTCGGCGAAGCGGGCGTCAACACCACGCACGTGCGCCGCGTGCTCGGCCCGTCCGGCACCACCGTCATCACCGTGGACGCGCACGGCGAGAACACCATCGTGTACTCGCCCGGCTCCAACGCGCAGGTGACCGTCGACTACGTTGAATCCGTGCGTGACGCGCTGACCCACTCCACAGTGCTCGGCCTGTGCCTGGAAAGCCCGATCGAGACCGTCACCGCGGCCGCACGCATGTGCCACGAAGCGGGCGTGAAGGTGCTGCTCAACGACTCGCCGTTCACCCCGTCCCTGCCGGTGGAGCTGGTCGAGGCCTCCGACATCCTGCTCGTCAACGAGCATGAAATGGCGCAACTGCTCGACATCGACGAGCCGGAGAACGACGATTGGGATTCGTTCGACTGGTGGCACGCGCTCGACGAACTGCGCGGATTCGGCTTCGAACAGGCGATCGTGACGCTCGGCGGCGACGGCTCCGTAGTGCTTGATGGCACGGCGGACGATCCGGAGCATCGCATCCAGCGCATCGCTCCGGTGCGGGTCAAGGCAGTAGACACCACCGGTTGCGGCGATTCGTTCATGGGTACCGTGCTGGCCGGCCTGGCCTCCGGCATGACGTTGTCGCAGTCCGCGGAACTCGCCTCGTATGTGTCGGCCTACGCGGCCACTGGATATGGCGCGCAGGCATCCTACGGCACCGCGGCGCAGATTCGTGAGGCCTTCGCCGACGCCGAGTAGACGGAACGGGGAGGCGCTTCCACAGAAGCCGCGTGGCGTGGGCACCCACGTTGTTATATTGGAGTTTGGCTTAATTTCACGCACCGAACAATTGGGAAGGCAAGCATGTCGGCGATTCTCGAAGGCACTCCGGATAAGAAACTGGCTCTGGTGACGGGTCGCGCGTACCCCGAGCAGGCTCAGGAAACCGCAAAATACCTGGGAACCGACGTACTTGAGACCACCGCATACGATTTCGCCAACGGCGAGATGTACGTGCGTTACACCGAGCCCGTCCGTGGTGCCGACGCCTTCGTGATGCAGGCCCACACCGAGCCGATCAACAAGTGGATCATGGAGCAGCTCATCATGGTGGACGCCATGAAGCGCGCCTCCGCACGTTCCATCACCGTGGTCGCGCCGTTCCTCGGCTACTCCCGCCAGGACAAGAAGCATCAGGGCCGCGAGCCCATCACCGCACGCCTCATGTTCGACCTGTTCCGTTCCGCCGGCGCCGACCGCATCATGACGGTCGACCTGCACGCAGCCCAGGAGCAGGGCTTCTTCGACGGCCCGGTCGACCATCTCACCGCCATGCCGATCCTGCTTGACTACGTGCGCAACAGCATGCCGCTGGAGAACACCACCATCGTGTCCCCGGACGCCGGCCGCATCAAGGTTTCCGAACAGTGGGCCGCCAAGCTCGGCGGACTGCCGCTCGCCTTCATCCACAAGACCCGTGACACCACGCGCCCGAACCATGCCGAGGCACACGGCATCATCGGTGACGTGAAGGGACGCGACTGCGTGGTCGTCGACGACATGATCGACACCGCCGGCACCATCTGCGAGGCCGTGCGCACGCTGAACAACGCCGGCGCGAAGTCCGTGACGCTTGTCGCCACCCACGGCCTGCTGTCCGGCCCGGCCGTGGAACGCCTGAAGAACTGCGGCGCCCGCGAAATCGTCCTCACCGACACCGTTCCGGTGCCCGAAGAGAAGCGCCTGCCGAACATGACCGTCCTGTCCGTGGCCCCGCTGCTGGCCGCCGGCATCCGCTCCGTGTTCGAATCCGGCTCCGTTTCTACGCTGCTCAACGGCCTGCCCGAAGACATGCGCCCGCGCAACATCTACGCCTGATATTTCGCGCGATTGCCATACGGCTCTCGCGATATTTCAGGATTTATTACGATTCTTTGCGATTAAGCCCCGCTTGCGAGCGGGGCTTTTTGCTTGCCTCCGCACGTGATTTCGCGCCCGGCAGACGCCGTTTCGATACGTCGCGGCGTCGGGGTAGCCTGTACAAGTTGCCATCAATCGTATCCATATGTTCATTGCGACTTATCGATGCCTGAAGGCAGCACGCATACACACTCCTGCCATGGAAGGTCCATGGCCGATAGTCCGAAGGAGGTGGGTGATGTCTGCGCATAAGTACGAACTGATGTTCATTGCTGATCCTGAGCTGGATGAGCGCGGTCTGAAGAAGCTGACCGAGCAGTATCTGGAAACTGTCACCAAGGAAGGCGGTGCCGTCGAGAACATCGACATCTGGGGCCGTCGCAAGCTTGCCTACGAAATCGCCGGCAAGACCGAAGGTAACTACGTCGTGGTCAACTACTCCGCTGAGCCGGCCACCAGCGACGAACTCGATCGTCTGCTGAACCTGAACGAATCCGTCATCCGTACGAAGATTCTTCGCAAGTAAGTAAACCAAGCTTTCTAAGCTGCAAAGTAAGTAGGTAACGACATGGCAGGTGAAACTGTAATCACCGTGGTGGGCAACCTCACGGCCGATCCGGAAATTCGTACCATTGGCAGCGGCGCCGCCGTCGCCAGCTTTACGATCGCCTCCACTCCGCGCACCTGGAACCGTAACTCGAACCAGTTCGAAGACGGTCAGGCCCTGTTCCTGCGCTGCTCCGCGTGGCGCGACATGGCCGAACATTGCGCGCAGAGTCTGTCCAAGGGCATGCGCGTCATCGCGCAAGGCCGTCTGCAGCAGCGTTCCTACCAGGCGCAGGACGGTTCCCAGCGAACCGTCATCGAGATGCAGGTCGACGAAATCGGCCCGTCCCTGCGCTACGCGACCGCCCAGGTGACCCGTCAAAGCTCGTCCGGCAACGGAGGCTTCAGCGGCAATCGCGGCGGCTACAACAACGCCAACAACAACGGCGGTTTCGGCGGCAACAACGGCGGATATCAGGGTGGCTCCAGCTATGCTGGCGGCGCCGGATATCAGGGTGGAGCCTCCGCTCCGGTCAATGCCGCTCCCGCACAGTCCGCTCCGGCCTCGGACCCGTGGTCAAGCTCGGATAACTCCGGCTCGTCCTTCGGTTCCTTCGGCGCGTCCCAGTCCTTCGGAGGTTCCTCCGAATTCGGCGGCGACAGCGACGAACCGGAATTCTGACGGACCGAACCCCGTCCGCAACATAGGCGAACAGCGAAACAAGCAGCTTAATCGCAGTATTTCCAGATTTTAAGGAGAACATCAAGATGTCACGCAAGAGGCCGCAGCCGCCGGTCAAGCCGTTTAAGAAGAAGCCGAATCCACTGAAGGCCGCCAAGGTCACCGAGATCGATTACAAGGACGTCGCCCTGCTGCGTAAGTTCATCTCCGATCGCGGCAAGATTCGTTCCCGTCGTATCACCGGTGTCACCGTGCAGGAGCAGCGCGAGATCTCCAAGGCTATCAAGAACGCCCGCGAGATGGCCCTGCTGCCGTACGCCACGTCCGGCCGCTGATCTTAGAGAGGTTTGAACAATGGCTGAAACTAAGGTTATTCTCACCAAGTCCGTCAACCACCTGGGTCACCCGGGTGACGTCGTGGCCGTCAAGTCCGGCTACGCCCGCAACTACCTGTTCCCGCAGGGCCTGGCCTTCGCTTGGTCCAAGGGTGCCGCCGCCCAGATCGAGGCCATGAAGCGCGCTCGTCTGGCCAAGGCCGTCGCCACCCGCGAAGAGGCTGTTGCCGCCAAGGAAATCATCGAGGGCTCCACCGTCGAAATCGCTGCCAAGGTCTCCGAGTCCGGCAAGCTGTTCGGCGGCATCTCCGCAGAGAAGATCGCCATCGCGCTCTCCTCCAAGGTTGAGGTCAACCCGAAGAACATCACCGTTGAGCCGATCAAGACCACCGGTGACTTCCCGGCAACCGTCGCCCTGCACCCGGAAATCACCGCCAACTTCTTCGTGAAGGTCGTCGCTGAGTGATTTCGCCCCATTCACCGCTCGACGTCCTTACGGACCGGCGGTGAATGACTTCAGGCTGAAACACGTCTGAGCTTAAGCATCGAAAATCCCCCGTACCGATTGGTGCGGGGGATTTTCCTATATCCGCTCTTTAGCCGGCATCAGTCCTCATCGTCAATCGTGACGCTGAGCTTGCCATCCCTGATGCTGAAGCTGCCGTTGACGGTGAAGTGGGTGCTGTCGTCCTGAGACTCCCACGAATCGTCGAAATTCTTCTCTTCATACGTGCACTTCGCCTTGCCCTGCCGGGTGGAGAACGTGCCGTAATCGAGATCGATGTCGGACAGCTTCGGATAGACGCTGATGGACCACGCGAAGTTGCGGTAGTAGTCCTCGTCGTACAGGTCGAAGCCGAACGGGCAGCCTTCCGGCGCGTAGTCGGTGGACTTCGCGCATTCGTCCAGCTTGGCGTTCACGGCCTTGCTCAAGTCCTCCTTAAGCTTGGCCGTAGGCATGATCTTGAGATCGGCGGCATCGGAGTCCGCGTTCGTGCGCACCATGGTGATGCCGCTGGTGACATACCCCGACTTGCCGATCGACACCTTGTACGAACCCGGGTAGACGCGCAGCGTCCACGTGCCGCTGTCCGACTTCTCCGCATTCTTCGCGGTCACGTCAACACCGTTGACGGACAACGATTCCACGGCATTGGGCACCGACACGGTGATGGTCTTGAGCAGTGGGCTCGAGATCTTCCAATTCGGGAACAGCAGGAACTTCGACCCGTCCTTGTTGATGGTGAGCGAATCGTTGACGTTCTTGCCGTTCAGCGAATACGTCACGTTGACCTTGGCCACGCCTTCGACGGTTTTGACACTATCGATATGCGGGTTGGCGATCGTGGCGTTGTCGGCCTTCGCTACGGTGTCGGACAGCAGCTTGAGCTGGTCCTTGTCCACCTGCGGATCGGCGATGTCATTGGCCTTGTCATACTTGCCGTCGGCAATCGCCGTCAGATAGCTTTGCGCCACGGATTTTGCGCTGAAGACGGTCGAGTTGAGCACACCGTAGACAATGCCCAACACAATCAGGGCACCGATTACGATGCCGCTGATAAGGATCGTCTTCTTAGTTTTTGGGTCGAGCGGCTGACCTGCCCCCGGAGCTGCGACCGGCATAGAAGCCGCGCCTGCTGGCGATTGCGGCAGCGGCACCGCACCCGTTGCCGTGTTGCCCGTTGTCGTATTGGGCATGGACGTCGGGGCGACCGGTTGTGGAACGGCCTGTGAAACAGGCGTTGCGGTAGGAGCGGTGGGCGCGGGCATCGGCGCAGCCGGCGTCGCGGGCTGGGGGACCGATGCGGCCGGAGCTGCCGGAGTAGTTGGATTGGCCGGCTGTGCGGCAGCCGAAGCCGTCGGCATGGTCGCTGTTGCGGTCGTGGCGCTCGCCGTGGCAGAGGTCTTCTTCATGCCGTAGGACGGATCGCAGGACTTGACGTAATCGACCACGTTCTGCGGGGTCTGCTGCACGGTGCCACCGACGACGATCCGCCACATGCCCGGCAGGGACGCCACCAGCGTCGGACCGAACGTCATCGCGGCCACCTCGATCAGGAACGCCCAGATGCCGGCGACGAGGAAATACCACATCGGGGTCGTCATCGACATGCTGGACGAGGCGTATCCCGCCGCGAAATAAGTGAACAGGAACTCCGCGGCCAGCCAGAACACCATCGCGGCCACCGGAGCCTTCCATGCATGCTGCCAGCCCGCGTAATACGGGTCGTACATATTGCGCGCGGTCTCACGCAGCGCGATATAGAACGTGGCAAGCAGGAACAGCACGAAGCAGATCCACAGAATCCAGCCATACTGGCTGAGGGAGGACACGTTGAACAACGTGATCGTATGGACGCTGTAGCTGGACGTCGAGAAGGCGATGCCGCCGAACGAGGACAGCGAAATCAGCATAAGCGGCAGAGCCGGGAACAGCAGCGGAACCAGCAGCAGACCGCCTGCGCCGAGATGGTTCGCGGCGGACATGGCGATCGTCGCCACCAGGCCAAGCACCAGGAACAGCACGCCGTAGATCGCAAACGATTCGACCAGCGTGCGCACGAAGCCACGAGCGCGGTGCGCCCAACGCCAAGCGGCGGAGAAGACGTTACCCGAATCGCCCGCATACTGTGCCAACGCGTAGCCGGCCAGCGCACCGGCCGCCGACAGCAGGAACGCCATGCAGAACGTGCGGAAGGACACGCCGGAAAGCGACGCGGAAGCGGAATAGTCGCTGTAGGAACCACCCACCGTCACCGGGAAGATGGCGGCGAAGACCAGCAGCACCAGGCCGGACAGCACGCCGACGATCAGCGAGCTGATGACGCCCGTCCACTTGAAACGAAGCGCGAACCTGCGTGCCAGCATGTATGCGCCGAACGCGGCGCCGATCGCCAATGCCACGCCGGGCAGTCCGACCGGCAGCGTCACGCTGACGTGCGAGGCGTCAATGCCGAGATTGCTCAGCGAGAAGCCCTGGGAGCTGGTTTTGAGATTCAGCGAACCGCCAACGCCGAGCGTCATCACGGTGAAGAGAATCTGGAAGAAATTCGGGCCGGAGCCGGACACACCGTTGTTGCCCAGGAAGGAGGCGGTGTCGGAAAAGCCCGGAATGCCGGCAAGCCCGTTGCTGGCCGCGGCATTGCCCATGAAGAAGACGATCGATGCGAGCAGCGCGAACACCACGCTCGCGCCGAGACCGATGCCGAGGCTGGCGCCCATGGTCTTCATGGACTGCGGTGTGGTCAGCGCGGTGATGGTGGGATCGGCCGCCGGACGGGCGATTTGCTGGGTCGGCTGGCTTGGCTGCGGCGCTGCTGCCGGCTGCGGGGCCGGGGACGGCGCATACTGGAACTGCTGCGTCGGCGCGGCCTGTGGTGCCACCGTTTGCGTTGCCCGCGCCTGAGCGGTCGACTGTGCTTGCGCCGCCGGTTGCGGTGTGGTGGGCTGCGGGACGGTGGTTTGCGGAGCTGCCGGTGCGGCGCTATTGGGCAGCGGGACGGCAGCGGTCGGCATCTGCGGGGCCGGTGCCATGTGCGGCGCGGAAGACAGCATGGTGCCGTCATCGGATTCCGGCGCGGCTGGCGCTTGCGGTGCCGCCGCGGTCGTTTGGGTGAGCGGTGAGCCGCACGAGGCGCAGAATTTAGCGCCTTCGATGGTCGGCTGACCGCAATTTGGGCATGCCATAGGTAAGCCTTTCTCCTTCTTGATGCGCGTCATATACTCCTGTGACGCGCCATGGTCCTTATTATAAAGGGCCTCTGGCGCGCCGACGGGCTCGACGATGATGCGTGCTATTCGGCTCGCCGCGGTGGAAATGTGTGATGGAAAAGTTCGTGCCGTTGACTGTCGGAGTGGTTGCATTGCGCCAGAATGTGAAGAAAATGTGATTACTTGGATTTTAGGGCGCCATCGCGCCGCATTTTTCGTCGTATGACGCGATGTGCACCATAGATGGCGATTTGCTGAAAACGTTGGAAAATAGCGGTTTTATGATTGCGACACGCCGAGGGTTGCGTTCTTTCCGATTCTGAGTATATTTACTCCATGTGCTCAGCGAGAACAAAAAACCTCGCCAAGACCAACGCCCCTTTAGCTCAGTTGGTTAGAGCAGCTGACTCTTAATCAGCGTGTCCAGGGTTCGAATCCCTGAGGGGGCACAGACAAGACCCAAGCCAATGGCTTGGGTCTTTTTCGTATTTCGGACATGTGTCCACCCAAAGCCGCGTTACTTCCTCCGTACGGAGTAAGGTAGTGCGCTGTTGTCCGCCCAGAGCGGAATCGCAATTCATCTCGAATCGCACGAATCGTAAGAATCGTTAGAGAAGAAGCAATAGAGGAAACTGCAGTGGAATACACACTCTTCACCAAGCTTGCCGCGGAATTCGTCGGCACCGCCGTGCTGATGGTCTTCGGCAACGGCGCTGTCGCCAACGCGGAACTGAAAAACACCAAGGGCTACCATGCCGGCTGGCTGAACATCGCCATGGGCTACGGCTTCGGCGTCATGTTCCCGGTCCTGATGTTCGGCGGCGTCTCCGGCGCCCACATCAACCCGGCCATGACCCTCGCGCAGGCCGTCAACGGCATGTTCCCGTGGAACGAGGTCCTGCCGTACATCATCGCCCAGCTGCTCGGCGCAGTGGCGGGCCAGCTCATCGTGTACGTCACCTACCTGCCGCACTACAAGGACACCGACGATGCCGAAGCCATCCTCGGCACCTTCTGCACCACCGACGCGCACAACGACCGCGTGAACTACTTCCTCAACGAGTTCTTCGGCACCTTCATGCTGGTGCTCGGCGCCCTGTGCTGCCTGTCCCTGCCGTGGGGCAAGGCGAACCCGGCCGCCGCATCCATCGTCGTCGGCTTCATCGTGTGGGGCCTCGTGACCTCCATGGGCGGCCCGACCGGCCCTGGTCTGAACCCTGCCCGCGACCTCATGCCGCGCCTCCTGCACGCCATCCTGCCGATTCCGAACAAGGGCGATTCCCGCTGGGGCGAGGCCTGGATTCCGGTCGTGGCCCCGATCGCAGGCGCTATCGTCGGCGCGTTCCTGTTCAAGGTGCTGTTCGCCTGAGCATTACTTTGACGATTGCCGGCATTCGTCTGGCATGCTGGCAAGGCCCGTGATTCCCTCCGGAACCACGGGCCTTACGCATAGGTGGTATGCATGGCGGTCGGCGGCTTCGGCATGTTGACTGAGACTGGTACTGTTGCCGAAGAGAGAAACATCACCATATCGGGAGGCTGGATTGAAGCGGATTCGTCGTATCATACGTGCGCTCGATCCGAAAGCCGACGCCACAATGGGCCAACGGGAACGGCTTGAGGCGTTTCGCATCCGCAGGGCCGCCGTGCTGGTGCTCGTGCTGTTCCTGCTGATCGCATCGATGACGTCCTGCAGCGTGCACGCACTGCTGGTCCGCATGACGCCGAACACGCAGACGACGGCACAAGCCACGCATTCGACGTCGGCCAAGAAGCCAGCCAAGAAAACAGCCAAAACCAATCAGCATAAGACGGCCAAAAAAACTAAACCGGAAACCAAACAATCGCAGGAAGAGCAGGCCGTCGCCAAAGCGGTGAGCGCGCAATCGGCGGCACTGGGCGACGACGAGAAAACCGCGATTCTGAACAAAGCGCAGGAAACCGCGCAAAACAGCGGCAAACCGGTAACGCAATACCATTACTGCATCGCAACCAAAGGAAACGTCGGTTCGGCCGACGAATTCGGCAACGCGGCGTTCCGCATCCTCAACGACGAACACGGATGGCCACGCGCCGGAGCCATATTCGACCAATCCACGGACGGCAACTGCGATTTCAATCTCGTGCTGTCCCAAGCGTCGGAAATGACGTCGTTCTCGCCATCATGCTCGGTGGAATACAGTTGCAGGGTCGACAACAACGTGATCGTCAACGACGACCGTTGGAACGGCGGCACGCAACAATGGCTCGCCGCCGGCGGCAACCTGGCGCGATACCGCACGATGGTGATCAACCATGAGGTCGGACACCGGCTGGGGCACATCGACAACGAAACGACCTGCGCCGGCGAAGGCCAGTTGGCGCCGCTGATGCAGGAGCAATCCATGCATTTGGACGGCTGCAAGGTCAACGAATATCCGCTTGACTCGGAGCTGTGGATCGGCTGAACGTCGACTGCTTCCCGTTATTTTCTGCTGTTTTCTGCTGTTTTCCGGACTGACCGGGTCGTCTCGGCAATTCGGCGAGACCCGGCCAGCCGTTGTCACAAGCCGAAATACGCGTCGAAATCGTCTTGGCTGATACTGCGGTCGGCCGTATCGGCCCGTACCTTACCCCAATCGAACTCCTGCAACGCCTCGACGGCGCTCATCGGCTGCGGACTGGTATGCGCGGAATCGCCCTGCAAACCAAGCAGCCACGCGCAATAGCCGACAACCTGCTCCGCGGTGACGCCATGCGCGCGCAGCGCCCCCATATCCAAAGAGCGCTCGCGTTTGGCGAGCCTGCGGCCGGCCGCGTTGTCGATAAGCGGCAGATGCGCGTACCGTGGGTTTTCGGGGTTATATGGGGTGTATTGCGATTGTGGTGCGTGCTGCGATGGTGCAGAGGCCTGCGTTTTCGCCTTGCGGAATCCCGCCTTGATAAGCGCTTGGCGAATGGCGATTTGCAAGGCGTTCGACCGGAGCAGGTCGCGGCCGCGCACGATGTCGTCGACGCCCATGTCAAGATCGTCCACGACCACCACCAGCTGGTAGGAGAACAGGCCGTCGGCGCGGCGCACGATGGTGTCGCCGACGTCGTGCGCCAGATTGAATTCCTGATGGCCGAACACTGCGTCATCGAATTGGACGGTTGCGTGCGGGTTTGTGTCGGCGGGCATGGCGATGCGTAGCGAATGGCGGTCGCCGTTGGCCAGCCGCCGCCGGACGGTATCCGGATTGCTGGCGATAAGCCGGCGGCACGTGCCGGGATACACCATGAAACGGTCGCCTTCCTGCGGTGCGGAGGCTGCGCGGATGTCGGCGCGCGAGCAGAAGCAAGGGTAAATCAGCGGGGTTGTGCCAGCGATTGCGTTGTTGGCTGCGCTGCCGACTGCGGGGGTGTGGTCGTTGCGCTCGTCAAACGGCGAATCGTATGCGTCGTCAATCGTCAGGTTTTCCAAGCAATGCAGCGCCTCACGGTACAGGTCGTGCCGAGCGGATTGGAACACCGGATCGCCGTCCCAATCCAAGCCAAGCCAATGCAGATCGTCCATCATCAGTTCGGCCGCGCCGGGCACCACGCGCGGTTCGTCGATGTCTTCGATGCGCAGCAGCATGCCGTCGCCGCGGCTGCGCGCGGACAGCCATGCTCCGAGCATCGCATAGATGTTGCCGATGTGCATGCGGCCTGATGGGGTGGGTGCGAAACGACCTGGCACGGGGTTCCTTCCTGTCGTTGGCGGGCGGTTCGGTGTTGCCGATGCGGAGACCGGTTGCGCCGATGCTTGCAACTGTACCTGCATCGGCGGCCGGAACGGCGGGTTTCGTGGGACGCGATTGTGGAATGCGTTGCTGGACGTGCCGTGACGTGCCATGCCGAGGTTGCAGAGTGCTCCGAAAACGTGCCGTCGCTGTGAGATATCTCACAGTGTGAGAAGGATATTTAGCGCATGGTGATACGGGCCGCGCGTTTCGTTTGGGGTGTGCGTAAGGTGGTGTGCGTCATCCGGTATTCTGGGTGGTGATTTCGGCAATTCGGTCTATGCGTTATCGGTATGGCCGGTCAAAAGGGGATTTACAAGGGGCGAATATGACGAAGCGACAGTTCAGTAGAGCGGAAATCGAATACCTGCGTACATTGCCGTCGATCGACGCGGTGACGGACAGCAGAATCACGTATGCGAGGGAATTCCAAATCGACTGCATGAGGCGGTATCTGCAGGGGGAGAAGCCAACTGCGATCTTCATTTCCGCGGGATTGAGCCCATCGGTCATCGGGCACAAGCGCATCGAACGCAATATCGCACGCTGGAAGCGTGACGAGGACATCATGCGCAAGGCGGCCGAAGAGCCGGAACCGCATGATACGGCTGTGGACAGCCACAATGCGATGTCGGAAGTGCCGTTGGGCAAGATTCAATCGCTGGTATGCCAGGTGATGGTGTTGAGCGATCGCGTCGATAAATTGGAGCGTTTGGTGGAGGGGCTGCGCAAGGGGGATAAAATCTGAAAAAAAGTTTTCAGATTTATTGGTTTTTTCCGGCGGTTTGCGCGCATTTATCTGATACATTAAATGCGTAGACGGAGTCTTTGAAGTCCCCCTTCTACTGCCGTCTGGTTTTATAGCCCGCGCGAATTTATGACCGCTTTATCGCTTCACTTCAGGTCATCGCGCGGGCTTCTTTATACGTTGTCGGCGGTTTTCTGGTAACACTGGTATCGAAATATCAGCCGACATGCCGGAAACGGTGGTGCCGGCCGCGGACCGGCGGTCGAATGAACTTGCGAGAGGTGGACGATGACTGCATACATGGATCACAAGAACCTCGCCAACGAGGTGATCGACGATGCGCGCGCACGTGAGATCACGGACGGCGTGCATCGTGTGCTCGACCGCATCGCGGCAGCTGAGGAACAAGCCGGACGCGAAGCCGGCTCCGTGCGCCTGCTGGCCGCCACGAAGACGCGCGACATCGGCGAAATCATGGTTGCGATTGATGCCGGCGTGCGCATGATCGGCGAGAACCGTCCGCAGGAAGTGACGGCGAAGGCCGAAGGGCTGGCACGGCGATGCGCGGAACGCGGGTTTTCGCTGGGCGTCGCAGGCGCCGCGCCGGATGCTGCGGCGGAGCATATTCCATTCCACCTGATCGGCCAGCTGCAAAGCAATAAAATCGGCAAAGTGCTGCCGGTGGTCGACACTATCGAATCGGTCGATTCAATCGATTTGGCAGAAAAAATTTCACGTAGAGCCGTGGCTCGCGGTATTACTGTCGGCGTGCTGCTGGAAGTCAACGAATCCGGCGAGGAATCGAAATCCGGTTGCGATCCGGCGCACGCCATCCGCATCGCGCAGAAAATCGGCACGTTGGACGGCATCGAATTGCGGGGACTGATGACGATCGGCGCGCATGTGCACGACGAAACGGTGATTCGCCGCGGTTTCTCGCACCTGCGCAAGACCCGCGACCTCATCCTCGCATCCGGCGAACCGGGCACGGACCGTTGCCGGGAACTGTCGATGGGCATGACCGGCGACATGGAACTGGCCATCGCCGAAGGTTCCACCATCGTGCGCGTCGGCACTGCGATTTTCGGTGAGCGTGCGTTCATCTGAGCGCTTTCTTTGACTTTTTCTGTTTTTTTAAGGATTTGCGGGGCTCGTCCGCCTGGATTGCATTCGTCTGACTTGCATTCGTCTGACTTGCATTCCTCTGAAAAACGGCTTGTCTGAGCTGCGTTCCGCCGGTAGGTGGGGTGCTGCGCGGTTTGGTGCCAAAATTGCCGGTTTCGTGCCTGAAACCGTTGTCTTTCTAGGGGTAAGCCCTCCTATAGGGGGCAAGGGCTTTCGTATGGCGGGTGTGAACATGGGTGTGTTCGAAGGAGAAACCCATGTTTTGGTCTGCCTCTCGATTGATGAGTAAACCCGTCCGTCTGCTCGCCCGCAGGACGGATTCCTACGTGCATGCGCATGCGGTGCTGCGTTCGCCCATGCGGCTGTTCGGTGCCGTGGCGGGCGCCTCGGCTGATTCCTATGATGCCGGTGATGATAACGATGGCATCGGCAATGGCGCCGGAGTCGGATCTGATGCCGATGCAGCTGCCGACAGTGGTCATGCCGGAACTGTTGCGTTCGCTGGAACGTCTGCTGGAACGTTCGCTGGAACGCCGTCGTTTTACGAGGCGATTGACATTGCCGATGTGGTTCGCGCGCGCAGGCTGCGGCGGATTCGTTTCATATTGGTGCGGTGCGTGTCCGTGCTGCTGATCGTGGGCGCGGTGGTGGTCGCGTCGTTGCCGTTCGCCATGCAGGCGCATTCCGCGCGGCGCTTGGCCGAGACATCCGATTCGGCGGCCCGCACGGTTGCCGGATGGCCGTATCCGATGGCGATGGAGGAGTTGGAACGGGCGCGCGCATACAATCGGCGGCTTGCCGTGGAAGGACAGCCGGTATTGGGCGAGGCGGCCGATCCGTTCACTACCAGACCGGCTGGCACTGCCGGAGATGCTGATACCGCCGACGATTCGGCGCCTTCCGGCGGTTCCGGGCTTTCCGCGGCGGACACGGACGCGAACTATCAGGGCCTGCTGGATTCCGGCGCAGGCATCATGGGCACGGTATTGGTGCCCAAAATCGGCGTGGAACTGCCGATTCGGCATGGTACGTCCGAACCGGTGCTCGCCGTCGGCGCAGGGCATCTGTACGGCACCAGCCTGCCGGTCGGCGGCACTGACTCGCATACGGTGGTCACCGGGCATCGCGGCCTGGTCAAATCGTTGATGTTCACACGGCTCGACGAACTGCACGACGGCGATTTCATGTACATCAAAGTGATGGACGAGACGCTGGGATACGAAGTGGACCGAATCAGCGTGATCGAACCGGACGACGTCTCACGGTTGAAAATCGTGCCCGGCGAAGACCGGCTGACGTTGATGACCTGCACGCCATACGGCATCAACACGCATCGGCTGCTAGTCTCCGGGCGTCGCGTCGCAATACCGCTGCCCGCGCCAGATCCGGCCGACGTGCGCGACGAACGTGCGACCGAACTGGGCGCGCTCGCCATGACCATCGTTTGCACGATGGGCGGCATGCTGTTGTGCTGCATGGTCGTGCGGTCGATGCGGCCCCGACACCGAATCATGCGGCACGCTTCCGCCTGGCCGCGTAAAGGATAAGGGGGAAGGCCGCGATTTTCGCGGGTCCGCACGTTCCCCGAACCCATCAATGGAGGGGACGGGTTTCAAAACGTTCATCCATAAGGTTCAAGGCATGGAGGCGCATAGGCAATTCGCCGCAGCGCCATGAGAGATGGACATGTCATGAAGTGGATGAAGGACCCGCTTGCCGGCTTCATAAGCCGGTGTGGCGCGCGGATGGGAAAATTCACCGCATTGCTTGTCACGATTGCGATGCTGGCCGGCACCACGGGAGCCGGCGCGACCGCGTTCGCCGACGAAACGGTGACGGATGGCGGCAACGTGGCCGCCGAATCCGCAGCGAGCCAGCCGGAATCGACACAACAATCCGATGCTGAAAACGCAGTCGGATCGGACGTTGCCGACATTGCCGGGCAAGATGTTGCCGGACAGTCCGCAACGGACGATGACGACGCACAATGCCTTACGGACGACGGCGAATCGCAGCAGCCATCGAACGAACAAGCGCAATCGCAACTGCAGTCGCAATCGCAACCGGAACAACCGTCGGAGACGATGCCGGAACAGCGGCAGCCGTGCGATAAGACGGAACAGCCGAATGAGCAGAAGGAGCAGGAACGGCAGGTGGTTAGGCGGCCGACGGCTGAGAACGCTGACGTACCTGCAAATGGTGCTGCACCGGCTCAAGACGGCGATCGAAACGACCATGCCGGCGAAAATCGCACGGATGCTGTGGCGAATGGCGATGCGGGCGCGACAGCCGATGACGGCAAAACCGGCGATGCGGACGATGCTGACAACGATGGCAACACTGCTGAAGATGCCGACGATGCCGACAAGAACGGTAAGAATGACGCCGACAAGGATGCCGCGTCGGCTCAAAACGGCAACGATAACGACAAGAATGATGCTGCCAAAGACGATGCCGACGCCGACGAACACATCATGCGCGATCGCTTCACCTTCAATCGCAAAACCGTGATGCGCGCCGCTGCGAACGAAGCGGTGCAGGCGCCGGACCACGCGAAAAGCATCACATACAACGGCGGCGGCAAATACACGCTGAACCTCAACGTGGTGGGCAAGGATACCCGCGAAAGCCATGAGACCACGGAGAAAATCGAAGTGGTGCTCGTACTGGACACGTCCGGATCGATGAACTACTGCATGGACGGAAGCCAAAGAGGATGCAACAAATCGAATCCGAAGCGGTTGACGGCGCTGAAAGAAGCGGCGACCAGCTTCATCGACGCCACCGAGACCACCAACGACACCATCCAGGACGAAAACAGCAAAGTGCGAATCGCCATCGCTCAATTCGGGCAGACATCCGGCGTGGTGAGTTCCCTGACCAGCGATACCGCCGCTCTGAAATCATCGGTGAGCAGGCTGTCCGCCAATGGCGCGACCCCTGCGGACAAAGGCATGGCCGCCGCGCAGACGGCATTGCTGCGGGCAAGGCCAGGCGCGAAGAAAGTCGTCATTTTCTTCGCGGACGGTGTGCCGACCACGCAAAACGCTTTTAGCACAAGAGTCGCCAATAACGCCGTACAAACCGCGCTCGCCATGAAATCGGCCGGCACGCTCATCTACAGCATCGGCATCTTCGAAGGCGCCAATCCGGAGCAGCAATCGTTCGACAACTGGGAGAACGACCAAGCCAACCAGTTCATGCATGCCGTGTCCAGCAACTATCCGAACGCCACCGCGTACGACAAAGCCAATTGGGGTACGGGCGGCAACCTCGGCTACTACAAGGCCACCAACAGCGCGGACGATCTGACGAAGATCTTCGACGACATCCAGAAGGAAATCACCACGGGAAGCGCCTACAGCGGCGTCTCGATCGTCGACGAGCTGTCCGAATACGCGCAGGTCGATGGCGTTGTCTGGAACATGGCCAGCATGCGGAACTTCGGCGGAGCGACCTACTACCGGGTGACCGGCGGCGTGACGCTCAACGTGACGAATCTGCCTTCGGGGGCTACGCCTCCAGTGCTGGAACGTGATTACACATTGTGGTACAGCGACGCCGGCAACGGCAAGATCCGCGTCGAATTCGCCGGCGATTACGAGCTGCTGCACAACGCGACCTACACGCTCTCGTACGGCATAGTGCCAACCGACAGCGCCTACGCGCGGGTCAATATGGTCGACGGCGGCATCAACTACGACGCGACCGGCGACGCGGGCACCGGCACGACCTCCGCAGGAAAGCCGGGCTTCCGATCGAACGCGTCGGCGCAGGTCTGTTACACCTTCGACAAGCAGTCCGCCTGCGCGGCCTACCAGCATCCCGTATTGCAGGTGCCGTCCGCCAACGTGGTCGTGACGAAACATTGGGAAGGCGGAATGCCGGCGAGCGGAGCCACATTGCGCATCGATTTCATGCAGGGCGGCGCATCGAAGCTGGGCAAAGACCTTTCCGAAGATGACGAGCTGCCTACCGGCGAATGGCAGTACACATTCCGTGGCGTGATGGCAGGCGACTACACCGTCACGGAAGGCAACATCGCCGGCTATCACGCGAAAGGCAACGTCACCTCAGTGCCGATCAGCATCACCAGAGCCGACATGTGGAGCGCGTTCGACAAGGGACAGACCGCCACCTACGAAGCCTCGTTCACCAACGTGAAAGAGACGGTGGCCGTGCTGCCGCTGTCCGGCGCATCGGAAGGACGGACCTGGCTGGTCGTGGCCGGCGTCACGGCACTGGTGCTGCTGCTTGCGGGCATCGTCGGACTGGCTTTGATCGGGCGCGGACGGCCGTGACGGAACTGCCGGACGGCAATCGCAATTCTCTGATCGCAATCCGGCAATCGCAATTTTTCAATCACAACTAAAGAGCAACACAACTTACGAAACTTCCCATAAAACCAACCAATCGGCTGCGGTAACAAGGCCGACCAAACCAAGGAAGAGAGGTCTCTCATCATGAAGACGAGAAGGCTTTGTGCAGTAATCGCCGCGGCAGCAACGTTGCTGGGCGGTATGGCGTTCGGCACGGCCGGAGCGTACGCGGCCGGCAGCGCATCGATCGAAGTGCGGCATTCGCAGAAGGGGCACACCTACTCCGCGTACAAGTTCGCCTCGCTGACGGTGGACGGCGACGCCGTGCAGGTCGACACCGACGCCGATTGGGTGACTGCTGTGACCGACGCGGTGGCCGCCGCCAACAACAACATGGACCCCGTTGTCAGCATGCCCTCCGAATATGACAGCAATCCGGCCGCGTTCGCCGCAACCAAGACCGGCGATAACGACGCCGCCTGGTTCCGCACATTCGCGGCCTCGTTGGCGGTTGGCGATGGCGTCGTTGCCGACAAAACCGTTGCAGGCAACGGCGGTACGGCTGCCATCGGTTCGCTTGAAGAAGGCTGGTATCTCATCACCGATGTGGACAAGGACGGCGGTCGGGGAACCAATGCCATCGTCGCCACCACGCTGAACGGCGTGGCCGCCACATTCAAAGTGAAGGGCGATCCGGCAACCGGCCAGGGCAAGATCAACGCTGTCGGCATGTTTGTGGCCAAGAACGAGAATGAGCCCGACCAGCCGGGCAAGACGGCCGATACGATTACCACCACTGAAGGCGTGAGCATTGGGCAGACCGTCGCCTACACCATCACGCTGGATATTCCGAACGCGGCCGAAGGCTACGACAAGTATCCGTACTTCGTGAAGGACGTGGCATCCAAGGGCCTGACGGTCAACAAGGACTTCAAGGCCGTTGTTCGAGCCGCGGATGGCACGGAAACGAATATGCCGTTCGCCTACGTGACCGTTCCGACCGTTGGAGCCGACGGCAAGACCACCACCGTGCTGGAATTCGACTTGGCCAACAAGAGCGGCCAGCTGGTCATCACCTACACCGCCGTGGTCAACAAGGACATCATCGACATGGGCAACAAGGTTACCAACAAGGCGGCCGTGTCCCGTGACACCGAGGTGTGGAATACGCCGGTCGAATTCGACTCCTATACCGGGGGCTTCTCCTTCCACAAGTACGGTGTCGGAAGCGATGCCAATGGTCTCGCAGGAGCGAAGTTCCACGTGTTCGAGGGAACCGAGGTTTCGCAGACCCCGCTCAAGTTCATCAAGATTGTGGATGGCGAATACCGCCTTGCCGAAGCGAACGAGAACGGCGCTGTCGCGGATGTGGAAACCACCACCGGCGACGTGAAAATCATGGGCTTGAAGTCCGGCAAGTACACGCTGAAGGAAATCGGATTCGCGAGCGGCTATGCGAAGAACTTTGTGCCGGTCTTCACCGTCGAACTAGCTGTGAACCAGGAAACCGGCAAGTCGACCTTCAAGCTGGTCGGCGCCAACAACCTCGGTCTGGCAAGCAGGCTTGACGAGGGCATGTCCGACAAGGCAATCCAGGTCAAGAACGTGAAGAACGTCACGCAGCTGCCGCTCACCGGCGCAATGGGCACCGTGCTGTTCACCATCGCGGCCCTGGTAATGGCCGGAGCCGGACTGGCGCTCGTGCTGCGCTTCCGCGAATCGGATACGCCGATGGCGGTCTGAGCGGGCCAGCAGACAGGCAACGGGGCTTGTTCGGGCGGGTGAGTCGTTGAGCGATCAACGGTTCACCCGCTTTTGTTGTGACGAATACGGGCGATTTAGGGTTTCGTACCGCCTGAAATGGTTGGAAAAACGCCATTCGTACCGGTATGATGGAACACAAAGCGAACAACGAATCGGATTGCGGCCTTGCATCGCAAACACGTATCGCAAGCCGAACAGGGGAATGGCATGACGGAGGCCATTCGACTGCCGTGCGGTGGAAGGGAGCCGCCGCACGCCAAGCCGAAAGGGAACATCATGTGCAACGGTGGGGGAGCGTTCAGTCCGGAAGAAGTCGAATATCTGCGCTCGCTGCCGGTGGTGGCCGAAGCGACGTCGCGACGCATCACCTACACGGAATCGTTCAAACACAACTGCATGCGCCGGTACCATGCGGGCGAATCGCCGGTCGAACTGTTCCGCGAAGCCGGACTCGACCCATCGCTGATCGGCTATAAGCGCATCGAACGTTGTTTCGCGCGCTGGCGCAAGATTGCCTGCCGTATGGGCACGGACCGGCTGGTATCGGTTGATGGGAATGGTGGAGTGGTGCCATCGGCGTCGGCGGATGTGGCGCCGTCGGCGGAATCTGCGGAGGTTGCTCGATCTGCGGTATCGCAGCCGGTGCAGCCAACGCAAACGACGGAAACGCAAAGCAACGCGACGCTGCCCGCGCCGCGCAACGCAGCCGAAGTCCCGATTCTGTCGGGAGGTGACGTGCGCGACCTGCTCATCGCCCAGCAGGTGCGCCGCATCGACGAGCTGGAACGCGAGGTGGCGGCGTTGCGGGCGGAACTGCATCGCAAATAATCGCAAAAATCGTAAAAAATGCGAGCAATCGGCATCGTCCGCAAAGCGACGCATGTCGAGAACGGCGGGCGTGGCGAGCGGGTAGACTTGCGGGTATGAGAATCGCACGTTTTACGCATAATGATGTACCGCAGTACGCCTTCGTTCAGACCGACAAGAACGACGGCAAGGACTATCTCGTGGCCTTGAACGGCTATCCGCTGTCCGGCCAGGCCGTCGAGCCGACCGGCGAGCGCTATCCGGTGGATGGTGACGGCATTCGTCTGCTGGCTCCGGTGATTCCGTCGAAGGTGTACGGTTTGGCGAAGAATTATGAGGCGCATGCGCAGTTCATGCATGAGGCCGGTCATTCCGATATCAAGCATGCGCCGGAGGATATGGTGATTTTCACCAAGCCGAGCACGTCGGTGATTGGTCCGGATGATCCGATTGTGATTCCGCTGTGTTCGAATGATATGAATTTCGAGCCGGAGTTGGCTGTGGTGATGGGTCGTATCGCCAAGAATGTGCCGGTGGAGCAGGCCATGGATTATGTGCTGGGTTTCACGTGCGTGAATGATGTGACGTTGCGTGATCTGCAGGGTCTTGATCCGACGTGGACGCGTGCGAAGGGTTTTGATACGGCGTGCCCATTGGGTCCGTGGATCGTGACGCGTGACGATGTGGATTGGAAGGATGCGAAGATTTCCTTCACGCTCAACGGCGAGGATGTGCCGATGGCGTCGGGTACCACGGCGAATCTGATTCACGGCATTCCTGAGCAGATCGCGGCGATTACGAGTTTCACCACGCTGCTGCCGGGCGATGTGATTATGACGGGTACGCCGAACGCGTCGGGTCATCTGGATCCGGGTGACGAGGCGATCGTGCACGTCGAGGGCATCGGCGATCTGCGCAACGTGGTGGTGCGCGGCTGATTTTCGGCTTGCTGGCGGACTTTGGATTAGGTGGGTTTGCAACGTTTCGTGATTTCGTTACGTTGCTGCCCGCCTTTTTCGTATGTATTGCGATTGCCGGTGAGCGCTGGTGATTGTCGGTGACTGCCGTCCTGTGTCGAAAGACGGTTTTGAGAAACGCAAAAAGTTGAGTGTGTGGGACTCAAGTTTTGGGAATATAATGGCGATGAAGTCGGTTGAGCATATCAGACAACGACATATGCGTCCGAACGCCGGCCCGGTAGCGAAGGCCGGGCGGCCGGGCGCGAACCATGGAGGATGATATGGAACAGAAGTTCACGCAGATGGCGCAGGAAGCGCTTTCGGACGCCGTTCAGAACGCGGCGGCGCTGGGCAATCCGCAGGTAGACACCCTGCACCTGCTGGACGCGATGCTGCGTCAGGAAAACAGCATGGCCCGCGCGCTCATCGAAGCGGCAGGCGGCAACGCGCAAAACGTGAGCGCCGAAGTGCATCAGGCGATGCAATCGCTGCCGAGCGCCAGCGGATCGACCACAACGCAGCCGGACGTCAGCAGGCAGCTGTCGGCGGTGCTATCGCAAGCCGAAAAAGAAATGCAACGGAGGGGAGACGAGTACGTCACCGTCGACCTCATGCTAGTCGCAATCGCGGCCGCGAAACCTAATCAAAGCGCGGACATCTTGGAAAAGAACGGTCTTACCGCGGATAAGCTGCGTAACGCCCTGACCGCCGCGCGCGGCAGCGACCGCAAGGTGACCAGCGCCGACGCGGAAGGCTCGTATAAAGCTTTGGAGAAGTACTCCACCGATTTGACGGCCGCCGCGAAGGAAGGCAAGCTCGACCCGGTGATCGGCCGCGACCAGGAAATCCGCCGCGTCATCCAGATCCTGTCCCGCCGTACCAAGAACAATCCTGTGCTGATCGGAGAGCCTGGAGTCGGCAAAACCGCCGTCGTCGAAGGCCTGGCGCAGCGCATCGTCGCCGGCGACGTGCCGACCACCCTGCAGAACAAGAGGCTTATCTCGCTTGACCTGGGCTCCATGGTGGCTGGTTCCAAGTACCGTGGCGAATTCGAGGAACGTCTGAAGAGCGTGCTTGAGGAGATCAAGAAGGCCGACGGGCAGATCATCACCTTCATCGACGAGATCCACACCATCGTCGGCGCGGGCGCGGCCGAAGGCTCCATGGACGCGGGCAATATGCTCAAGCCCATGCTGGCCCGTGGCGAACTGCGCCTGATCGGCGCCACCACACTGGACGAATACCGTGAGAACATCGAAAAGGATCCGGCGCTCGAACGTCGTTTCCAGCAGGTGTTCGTCGGCGAGCCGAGCGTGGAGGACACCGTCGCCATCCTGCGCGGCATCGCGCCGAAGTATGAGGCCCACCACAAGGTGACCATCGGCGACGACGCGCTGGTCGCGGCCGCAACCCTGTCAAACCGCTACATTTCCGGACGCCAGCTGCCGGACAAGGCCATCGATCTGGTGGACGAGGCCGCAGCGCACCTGCGCATGGAACTCGACTCCTCGCCTGAGGAAATCGACGAACTGCGCCGCCAGGTGGACCGTCTCAAGATGGAGAAGTCGTACCTGCTGGGCAATCCGAAGAACGACAAGGCCGCGGAAAAGGCCGAAGCGGAACTGGACGACAGCGCCAAGGACCGTCTCGCCGATTTGAACCAGGAAATCGCCGACAAAAGCGAAAAGCTCAACGGGCTGAAAGCGCGTTGGGACGCCGAAAAGAACGGCCACAACCGTATCGGCGACCTGCGCAAGAAGCTCGACGAGCTGCGTACGCAAGCCGAAAAGTACGAGCGCGAAGGCGACCTGGCGAAATCGTCAGCCATCAACTACGGCGAAATCCCGGCCATCCAGAAGGAAATCGCCCAAGCCGAGAAGAACGAGGCGGAATCGGGCGGAGCCGACAATGCCAACGCCGACGTGCCGATGGTCCCCGACCGCGTCGACGCCGACTCCATCGCCGAAATCGTCTCCGACTGGACCGGCATCCCCGTGGGCCGTCTTATGCAGGGCGAAAACGAGAAGCTCCTGCACATGGAGGAGTACCTCGGCAAGCGCGTGATCGGCCAGAAGGAAGCCATCCAAGCGGTTTCCGACGCCGTGCGTCGCTCGCGTGCCGGCATCTCCGACCCGAACCGTCCGACCGGCTCGTTCCTGTTCCTCGGCCCCACCGGCGTGGGCAAGACCGAACTCGCCAAGGCGCTCGCCGACTTCCTGTTCGATGACGAGAAGGCCATGGTGCGCATCGACATGAGCGAATACATGGAGAAGGCCTCCGTGTCCCGCCTGATCGGCGCCGCGCCGGGCTACATCGGCTACGAAGAGGGTGGCCAGCTTACCGAAGCCGTGCGTCGCCGTCCGTATTCGGTGGTGCTGTTCGACGAGGTGGAGAAGGCCAATCCGGAAGTCTTCGACGTGCTGCTGCAGGTGCTTGACGACGGTCGCCTGACCGACGGCCAGGGCAGGACCGTGGACTTCAAGAACACGATTCTGATCATGACCTCCAACCTGGGCTCGCAGTTCCTCGTCAATCCCGACATGGACGCGGACGCCAAGAAGAAGGCCGTGATGGACGCCGTGCACATGCAGTTCAAGCCGGAGTTCATCAACCGTCTGGACGAACTGGTCATGTTCCACCCGCTGACCCGCGAGGAGCTCGGCGGCATCGTGGACATTCAGGTCGCGCAGGTGTCCGCACGTCTGACCGACCGCCGCATCACGCTCGACGTGACCGATTCGGCGCGCGAATGGCTTGCTAACACCGGTTACGATCCGGCGTACGGCGCACGTCCGCTGCGTCGCCTGGTGCAGACCGAAGTCGGCGACCAGCTTGCCCGCATGCTGCTGGCCGGCGAAGTGCACGACGGCGACACCGTGCTGGTGGACCAGACCGGCGGCGACCACCTGGAGCTGTCCGCGTGGGCCGCGGACCAGCTGGAGGATATGGGCGAGGAGAAGACGGACGATTCCGCCGACGTCCCGAACCCGGCTGAGTGACGATTATCGATTGGTTACTTGTCGGTCGTAAGCCTGCAATACCAGGCCTGCGACCGACAGCACGGTCGAACCGAGCAGTATGGCGATCGCCAGCTTCGGTTGCACGCCGAACGCCAGCCACAACGCGCACGTCCACACCGCGACCACCATCGTCACCGACGTGGTGATCTGCAGCACACGTGCGCGGATCGCATGACCTACCACAGCGCGGAAGAGCAATTCTTCCGCGCTTTTTTCTTGCGTTGGCTCAGGGGATTTCGCTTGAGATCGCGCCGATTCTGTTGATTCTGTCGACTGTGCCGATTGCGCCTTTTCTGTTTCTGCCGTCTGCTGCGCGGTCATCGCGTGTCGCCGGACAAGCGTGCCAGCCAGCGAAAGCGTCGCGACCACGCCGACGAACGCGAAATACGGATCGCGCGAGCCGGCCGGGAAAATCCACGACACCACGCACAGCAGCAGGCTGTACGCGTAAACAATCGCCATGCCAAGCGAAACCAGCGAATCGCCGTTCGGATGTCGCCGCTGCAATGCGGGCAGGCCGCGGTGGTGAATCGGCGCCGCGCAATAGAACATGACCGGCGTGATGACGATGGCGTGCGGCCACGGATTCGTCAGCCAGCCCGGCATGGCGATTTTGGCCAGCGCCAGTAATGTGATGACGAACGTTGGAATGGTCAGGATAAGCGCGATGACGAGGCGCTTGCCGAGGTGGTCGGTGGGTTGTCCGTCGATGTCGGATGCCGATTCGCCGTCTGCCGTCACTTTGCCGTCTATCGTCACTCCACCGTCGGTTGTGTGGGATGGGTCGGCAAATCCGCCGTCCGTCCGCAGCGGAATCGCCTGGCGTGCGTCCGAGCTTGGAAACAGCCGCAACAACGCCCAGGTGGCGATGGATGCGGCCACAATCGACACGGCCGCCAAAAACAGATCGAATCCCATAATGTCCCTTCGTGTTGGGCTGATGCATTTCGCGTTCGGCTGATTTCAGCATAGTGCACGGTTGTGTGGCATGCGGTCGGTCTTGCGAATGAATGTGGATGCGTGGATTGATGTGTTCCTAACGACGTGATACCATCGAACGTATGTTCGATAATCCTGTGTTTGTAGTGATATTGCTGGTGATCGTGGCCGCGCTTGGAGCGGCTGCGGGCTTCTTCGCGGGCCGTGCCAAAGGGCAGGATATGGCCCGTGGCGCGAAGGAATCCGACCTGAACGAGGCGAAGGCGCAGATTGAGGCGGATCGTCAGGGTATCAGCGAACTTAACGCGGCGGTGGTGCAGTACCGTACGCAGGCGGAAGGGCTCGGCCAGCAGCTGACGTATCTCAAATCGCAATTGGCGCAAGCTCAACGTGCCGAGGAATTGCGTGTGGAACGTGAGCGGCGGCGAGCCGCCGAGGAGGCGGAACGTCGGCAGGCCGAAGGCGAGAAGAAGCTGCAGGAGCAAAGCAAAGTGCTGTCCGCGTTGGCTCCTGTGCAGAAGAACCTTGACGCGTTGCAGGCGAAGGTCGCGCAGATTGAAGAGGGGCGCAAGCATGAGATGGGTGCGCTCGGCGAGCAGCTCAAGGGCCTTGGTGAACAGCAGGCGCGATTGGACCGTGAGACGAGCGCCCTGTCGTCTGCTTTGCGCAACAACAAGGTGCGTGGCGCGTGGGGCGAAGCACAGTTGCGCAACATCGTGGAATCGGCCGGTCTGCTGGAACATGTCGATTTCGATACCCAAGTGGTGGTCACCGATGCCGAGGGGCGTACGCAGCGGCCGGACATGGTCATTCACATGCCGGGCGGCAAAACCATTCCGATCGACGCGAAGGCGCCATACGCCGACTACCAGCGCGCATGCGAGATTCCAGACACCGCCTCACCGGAGGGACTGGCCCGCAAGAACGAGCTGCTGCATTCCCATGCCAAAGCGGTACGAGACCATGTGAAGACCCTGGGAGACAAAGCCTACTGGAACGCGTTCAGCGATGCTCCGGATTTCGTGATCGCGTTCATCCCCAACGAATCGTTGCTGCAGGCCGCGTTGGAAACCGACCCGACACTGATGGACGACGCATTCGCGCAGAAAGTCGCGCTGACCTCGCCGATCACCCTATGGGCGGTGCTCAAATCCGTGGCATACGCATGGCAGCAGCAAAGCCTGACCGATGACGCGAAAATGCTGTTCGACCTGTCCCGAGAGCTGTACGAACGGTTTGCAGTATTGGGGGAGCGGGCCACCAAACTGGGTTCCGCCATCACCAAAACGGTCGGCGCATACAACTCGTTCGCCGCGTCGCTCGAATCGCGCGTGCTGGTCACCGCGCGCAAACTGCAACGCGTCGACCAAAGCAAGGTCATCGGCACCGTCGACATGATCGCGCCCGAAAAAGGGGATATCCGCGAGTTGTCCGCTCCCGAGACCAACGCCGAATAACCATGTTTATCGCTCATAAATCACCCATACCGCACGGTGAATGACGAGCCGAAAGGATAGGCTGGAACCATGACCGAAGAGAACACTTTCCGCAAGACGACACCGGTTCCGACGCATGATTCCGCTGCGGGCCAGTCTGTTTCCGCTTCGACGGAATCCACCGTCGATTTCGCCATGCTCGAACCTCGCGACCAGCTCAAGACGCTGCTGCAGGCCGAAATGAAGGACAAGCCTTTCTCGGAACTCTCCTCCGTGCTGTTCGACCATCGTGGAGCCTCCATCGTCGGCCATATCCTGCTCGACACGTTGGAGGAAGCCGGCTATTCCGTCGACGATTTCGACGCGGTCGGCGCATTGACCGCCGCGGCCGTGCCGCTGGTCTCCGCCATGATCCAGGCCGCCGCCTCCCGTGGTGAGGATTTGGACGGTTTCGTCATGGACTTCGTCTATCCGTCCATCAAGGGTCCGTCGATTGCCGGCAAACGCGTGGTGCTGATCGACTCCTGGCTGTCTGAAAAATCGTATGTGCAGACCTCATCGCTGGTCACCCTGCGCAACGGCAACGAGCTGAGCCTCGACTTCTCCGTGGTGGAGAACGAAGGCGCCAAAGTGCTGGCCGTTGCCTCGCTGATCGGCGGTGTCGACATGGTCGACCCGACCATCAAGGTCATCAACCCGGTCACTTCGGAGGAATCCGAACTGCCGTTCATCGAAGTGTTCAAGGAATCCGAACTCCACTGAACACCGAGTTTCCCGCCGACCGACCGCAAACATATCTGCCGTTGACGTCGTCGAATGTGCGATGACAAGCATGATGATGCATACGGATGCGCGGGCCTTTGACATATTTGTATTGCTGTTCCTATGAAGGGGAGAACGTGCACGATCCCAATCCCATCGATGTTGCCGCACAGGCATCCGGCGAACCGACGTTCCGCGAGGTCGGCGTAGGACCGTGGTCGCAAACCCATCCAGGCGAACCACGCCCGGACGATGCGTCATCCCCCAATTACGACATCCGCTTCGACTCCACCCTGCTCGACGAAGGCGACCGCCGCAACGTGCTCGACCGCTACCGCTACTGGACGGTCGCGGCCATCAAAGCCGACCTGGACTCCCGCGGGCGCCACGATTTCGAAGTCGCCGTGGAGAACTGGACCCACGATTTCAACATCGGCTCCATGGTGCGCACCGCCAACGCGTTCCAAGCGCGCCGCGTGCACATCGTCGGCCCGCACAAATGGAATCGCAAGGGCGCGCTCATGACGGAGCTGTACCAGCACGTCGAAAACCATCCATCCATAACGGAACTCGTCGAATGTTGGAAACTGCGCATCGCCGGCGAAATCGCCGCCGCCCAATCGCAAGCCGCCGCCATCGCCTTCCATATGCGTGGCTCCGCAGCCGCGACGGATGGCACTTCCGGCACTGCCCCGAACACAGGCGAAACCATGGCCCAACTGGAAGCCTTGGACGCGAAAATAGCAGAACTGCAAGCCGCCCGCGTCATCGCGCTCGACATCATTCCCGGCGCGGTGCCCATGGAAACCTACCATTTCCCCGAACACTGCCTCATGCTTTTCGGCGCGGAAGGCCCGGGCCTGTCCGAAAAAGCGCTCGAACTGGCCGATGACGTGGTCTACATCTCCCAATTCGGCTCGGTCCGTTCCATCAACGCCGGCGCCGCCGCCGCGGTCTCCATGCACGCCTGGATCGCCCAGCACGCCGCGCCGCAAGCCTGATCGCGCCATCGGCACGCGGCAAGAAAAGCCGTTAAGCGTCGCTTTGCCGCAATAGCGGATGCGTGCTCGCCGACCAGGCGACGGAACGGCCGTCGAACGGATGGCGGCCAGTCGCGGCCGGGTTGCGAACGGGGCACGAAATAGGGCACACGCTCGTCACGCAGACGCGTTACTGTTAGGGTCATGCCTACTTTCACCAAAGAAGAAATCGTGCATTTGGGCGATCTGGCCCGAATCGCACTCACGGACGAGGAAATCACCCGTCTGCAGGGCGATCTGAACGTCATCGCCGAATCCATCAACAAGGTCCAGGAAGTCGCCACCGACGACGTGGAACCGACCGCGAACCCGGTCCCGCTGGAAGCCTACCTGCGTCCGGACGTCCCCGAGACCCCGCTGACCCAGGCCGAAGCCACCGCAGGCGCCCCGGTCTCCGAGGCCGGCATGTTCGTCGCACCGCGCATTCTGGGACAGGAGTGATATGAGCACCACCGAACTCGTCAAGCTTTCCGCCGCCGAGATGGCGGCCAAGATCAAGACCAAGGAAGTTTCCAGCCGTGAGCTGGTCGAAGCCCACCTTGCGGTCATCGAATCCGCCGAACCGAGCGTCAAGGCCTTCCTGAAGGTCTCCGCCGACCAGGCCCTCGAGCAGGCCGACGCCTTCGACGCCAAGTCCGATGAGGACAAGGCGCAGATGCCGGAACTCGCCGGCGTGCCAATCGCCATCAAGGACATGATCGTCACCAAGGGCATCGAAACCACCGCCGCATCCAAGATCCTCGAAGGCTGGGTGCCGCCGTACGACGCCACCGTCATCGAGAAGCTCAAGGCCGCGGGCATGCCGCTGTTGGGCAAGACCAACCTCGATGAATTCGCGCAAGGCTCCTCCACCGAGCACTCCGCCTACCAGACCACCCACAATCCGTGGGATACCGAGCGCGTGCCGGGCGGTTCCGGCGGCGGTTCCGCAGCCGCAGTGGCCGCATTCGAAGCTCCGCTCGCCCTGGGTACCGACACCGGCGGCTCCATCCGCCAGCCGGGCTCGCTGACCGGTACCGTCGGCGTCAAGCCGACCTACGGCGGCGTCTCCCGTTTTGGCGCGATCGCCATGGCCTCCTCGCTCGACCAGATCGGCCCGTGCTCCCGTACGGTGCTCGACTCGGCCCTGCTGCAGGAAGTGATCGGCGGACACGACAAGCGCGATTCCACCTCCATTCCGGAAGGCCCGCGTCCGATGGTCGCCGCAGCCCGCGAAGGCATGAAGCGCGATCTGAAGGGCCTCAAGGTCGGCCTGATCAAGGAGCTCGGCGGCGAAGGCTTCCAGCCGGGCGTCATGGCCCGCTTCAACGAAGGCGTCAAGAAGCTTGAGGAAATGGGCGCGGAGGTCATCGAAGTGTCCCTGCCGCACCTGCCGTACTCCCTCGGCGCCTACTACATCATCATGCCGTCCGAGGTCAGCTCCAACCTGGCCCGTTACGATGGCATGCGCTACGGCCTGCGCGTCATGCCGCCGGCAGGCGTTCCGCAGACCGCCGCCAACATGATGGCCTACACCCGTGAGGCCGGCTTCGGCGACGAAGTCAAGCGTCGTATCGTCCTCGGCACCTACGCCCTGTCCGCCGGCTACTACGATGCCTGGTACGGCTCCGCGCAGAAAGTCCGCACCCTGATCATCGACGACTTCAAGAAGGCCTTCGAAAAGGTCGACGTGCTCGTCGGCCCGACCAGCCCGGTCACCGCGTTCAAGTTCGGCGAGAAGACCGAGGACCCGATGGCCATGTACGCCATCGACATCACCACCATTCCGGCCAACCTCGCCGGCGTGCCGGCAATGAGCATCCCGGCCGGCCTGAGCGACGACGGCCTGCCGGTCGGCTTCCAGTTCCTCGCCCCGCAGCAGCGCGACGAGGTCATGTACAAGCCCGCCGCCGCTCTCGAAGCGGCCCTCGAGGAAAGCTGGAACGGCCCGATCTGGCAGTCCCTGAAGACCCCGTGGCTCGACGGACTGGACAAGTAGGAAGCATCGGAGGAAAGAAAACAAAATGGCTGAAAAGTTGATGAAGTACGCCGATGCCGTCAAGAAGTTCGACCCGGTCATCGGTCTGGAAACCCACGTGGAGCTGTCCACCACCACGAAGCTGTTCTGCCCGGCCGAAGTCCACTTCGGCGGCGAGCCGAACACCCAGCTCACCCCGGTGAGCCTCGGCCTGCCGGGCTCCCTGCCGGTGGTCAACAAGACCGCCGTCGATTACGCGATCAAGCTGGGTCTCGCCCTGCACTGCGAAATCGCCGAATGGAGCCAGTTCGCCCGTAAGAACTACTTCTACCCGGACATGCCGCGCGATTACCAGATCTCGCAGTATGACAAGCCGACCAACGGCAACGGCTACCTCGACGTGGAGCTTGAGGACGGCACCATCTTCCGTGTGCCGATCGAGCGCGCCCACATCGAAGACGACGCCGGCAAGAACACCCACGTCGGTGGCGCTGACGGACGTATCGAAGGCGCCGACCACTCGCTGGTCGACTACAACCGCGCCGGCGTGCCGCTGATCGAAATCGTGACCAAGCCGATCGAAGGCGCAGGAGACCGCGCCCCCGAAATCGCAGGCGCCTACATGCGCGCCATCCGCGACATCGTGCGTGCGCTGAACATCTCCCATGCCCGCATGGAGCAGGGCAACATGCGCGCCGACGTGAACGTGTCGCTGCGCAACAGCCCGTCCGATCCGTTCGGCACCCGTTCCGAAACCAAGAACGTGAACTCGTTCCGTGGCATCGAGAAGACCATCCAGTACGAGATCCGCCGCCAGGCCGCCATCCTTTCCGAAGGCGGCGAGATTCTGCAGGAGACCCGTCACTGGGACGAGGCCTCGCAGACCACCGCCGGCGGCCGCGTGAAGTCCGACGCCGATGACTACCGCTACTTCCCGGATCCGGATCTGGTGATGCTGCACATCACCAAGGAGCACATCGAGGAGATGAAGGCCCAGATGCCGGAAATGCCTCGTGAGCGCCGCAACCGCCTGAAGGGCGAGTGGGGCTTCAACGATCTGGAGATGCGCGACGTGCTCAACGCCGACGCTCTGGACCTGCTCGAGGACACCGTCAAGGCCGGCGCTTCCGCCTCGGGCGCCAAGAAGTGGTGGCTGGGCGAGCTGTCCCGCGAAGCCAACAACAAGGGCGTGAGCCTTGAAGAGCTGCCGATCACCCCGGCCGACGTCGCCGAGGTCGAGAAGCTCATCGCCGACGGCAAGCTCAACGACAAGCTCGCCAAGCAGACCGTCGCAGGCGTGCTCGCCGGCGAAGGCACTCCGGACGAGGTCGTCAAGAAGCACGGCTTCCAGGTCGTTTCCGACGACGGCGCGCTCGAAAAGGCCGTCGACGAGGCACTCGCGGCCAATCCGGACATCGTCGAGAAGCTCAAGAGCGGCAACATGAAGCCGATGGGCGCGATTATCGGCGCTGTCATGCGCGCCACTCGCGGCCAGGCCGACGCGAAGGCCGTCACCAAGATCGTGATGGGCAAGATCAAGTGACATTCCGGCGATTGCCGAACGTTGCCTGATTGATGGCATCGAAAGGCGTGCGTTTTTGCGATGAGAGGAATCGTAAAAACGCACGCCTTTCTGCATTTTGTTGCTTTTTATCTGCTTTTACAGGCCTTTTCGTACGATTCACGCGTCGGCTGGGGAGGTTTCACGGGGATTTTGCCTAACAAAACTCCCAGCTGGCGTTCAGTCGGGTACAATACCGTCGGTATGGGTGCGGCGAGGGACCGCGCTGAGAAACATAGGGAACGATAATCATGTCAGAGTACGCTGAAACCACAGCGAAGGAACAGACGACGGACCAGCGGGCGAGGGAGCTGCCGGAACGCATCGTCATTCCGCCCATCAAGGGCGAGATGGTGCACTTGCGCCCCGCCACCATCGACGACATCGCACGCATGGAGGTCATTGAGGCGTACGTCGGCGCATCCGGCATCACCGGCAAGGACCGCGTGGCCGAACGTGGCGCTGTGAACGCGTGGGTGCGTCGTTCCGTGGCATGGTCCAATGGCGAAAAATCGAACGAATCCGGCGTGGGGGATCCGGAATCTCGTCGTACCATCGCATGGTCCATTGTCACCGAAGCCGACCATGACGGCGACGGCGAGCTTGACGCGGCCTCTTCCGACAACGTGATCGGCATGATCTTCCTCATCGACATCGACGGCTGGGCACGTTCCGCCCGCATCCAAGTGGTGCTCGGCAAGGACTACCGCGGCCGCGGCTACTCGCGAGACATCATGCCCCGCGTGATGACGTACGGCTTCGCGCCGGAACCGGCGGGCCTCGGCATGCACCGCATTTGGGTGGCCGTGCCGGAACAGAACACGCGTTCCGTATCCGTCTACCAGTCGCTCGGCTTCGTGCCGTCCGGCCGTTCGCGCGATGCCCTGTGGAACGCGTCGGAGAACCGTTACCAGGACCTCATCGTCATGGACACGCTCGTCGACGAATTCGACCCGATCCGCTCGCTCGACGCGTTCGGCATGCACGTGATCGAAGACAATCCGGGCGTCAAGGAGGCGTTGAGCGCCCGCGAACACTCGATCGCCATCCAACTCAACTCCGTACATAAGGGCGATGCGGACGATGCCGCAGCGGCAGGCCAGAGTGGAGACACGGCGCAGACCTCCGCCGACGAGACGTCTGCCGCGCCATCGCAGGAATCGCAGCCGAACGAAGCATCCGGAACGGCGAAGACGGACCAGAAGGCCGGCGATGCCGACAACAACTGGCCGTACAGCTCGGATGAGCGCAAAACCTCGAAGGATGCTTGGTGGCGCACGCTTGGACGTGGCCGCAAGCGCGACACGGAAGGCAGACGATGAGCGCCGAGGACCTCGACAACTACGAAACCGACGCCGAGCTGTCCCTATACAAGGAATACCGCGACGTCATCAAACTGTTCACCTACGTTGTGGAGACCGAGCGCCGCTTCTATCTGGCCAACAAGGTCGATTTCAACGTGCGTTCCGCCGGCCAGGACGTCTACTTCGACGTGCGGCTGACCGACGCGTGGGTGTGGGACGTCTACCGTTCCAGCCGTTTCGTCAAGAACGTGCGCATCGTCACGTTCAAGGACGTGAACGTCGAGGAAGTGCAGAAAACCGACATCGACATTCCCGACAGCATGTAGCAGACCTACGGAAAACCAGTCTTCGGCGGAAGCCGTACGGCTGGTTTTCCTTCTATCAGGGCGATTGCTGTCGGACTTGGCGGTGATTTTGTGTGCATGCGCACAGGTGCGCTGTGCGTTTCCCTACCTTCGGGTAGAATATCTTCGATTTTGTTTGTAAGGAGACTTCAAAGTGACGCAAAAGCAATCCGTGGTCATCATCGGTGGCGGCCCTGCCGGCCTGACTGCCGCTTGGGAGCTCGTCAAGGACGGTGGCTCCGAACAGTACGACGTGACCGTGCTGGAAGCCACCCGCGAATTCGGCGGCATCTCCCGCACCGTCAAGCATGACGGCAATCGTATGGATATCGGCGGCCACCGCTTCTTCTCGAAGGACGACCGCATCATGGACTGGTGGAAGGACGTTCTGCCGCTGCAGGGCGCACCCAGCTATGATGACAAGAAGCTCCACCGCGAGCATGATATGGAGCCGGGCGGCCCGGATCCGGAAATCGAAGACAAGGTGATGCTCAAGCGCCACCGCGTGTCCCGCATCTACTGGAACCGCCACTTCCTCGACTACCCGATTTCCCTGAGCGCCAACACCCTGAAGGCCATGGGCTTCAAGCTCACCATGGTCGCCGGCTTCAGCTACCTGAAGTCCATGGTGCACAAGCTGCCGGAAACCAATCTGGAGAACTTCTACATCAACCGTTTCGGCCGTAAGCTCTACTCCATGTTCTTCGAGGGCTACACCGAGAAACTGTGGGGCCGTCACCCGTCCGAAATCTCCGCCGACTGGGGCGCACAGCGCGTCAAGGGCCTGAGCATCATGGGCGTGCTGAAGAACGCCTTCCAGAAGCTCCTGCCGAAGAAGCGCGACAACTCCGAAGTCGAAACCTCCCTCATCGAGGAATTCTGGTATCCGAAGCTCGGCCCGGGCCAGCTGTGGGAAACCGTCGAATCCAACTGCGAAGCCGCCGGCGTGAAGGTCATCACCGACGCCAATGTGGTGGAAATTCGCCAGAAGGACGGCAAGATCGCATCCGTCGTGTACGAGGATTCCGAAGGCAACCGCACCGAAATGGCCGCGGACGACTTCATTTCCTCCATGCCGGTCAAGGACCTTGTCAACGCCGTGGACGCCTCCGACCAGCCGGCTCCGAAGGACATGACCGAAATCGCCAACGGCCTGCCGTACCGCGACTTCGTCACCGTCGGCCTGCTCGTCAAGCACCTGCGCCTGACCAACACCACCGACATTCCGACCCTCGGCAACCCGCCGATCGTGCCGGATTGCTGGATTTACGTGCAGGATCCGGGCTACAAGGTCGGCCGTCTGCAGATCTTCAACAACTGGAGCCCGTACCTGGTCAAGGACGTCGACAACACCGTGTGGATCGGCCTCGAATACTTCTGCGAGGAAGGCGACTCCTTCTGGAACATGACCGACGAGGAAGCCACCAAGTTCGCCATCCAGGAGCTCACCCGCATGCAGGTCATCAACGGCCCGCAGGACGTGCTCGACTCCCACCGCGAACGCGTCAAGAAGGCTTACCCGGCCTACTTCGACACCTACGACCGCATGCCCGAACTCGTCGACTACCTCGACTCCTTCGGCAACCTGTACTGCGTTGGCCGTAACGGACAGCACCGTTACAACAACATGGACCACTCCATGGCCACCGCCATCGAAGCCGTCAAGGACATCAAGAGCGGCGAAACGTCGAAAGACAACGTGTGGTCGGTCAACACTGACAAGTCCTACCACGAAGAAAAGTAGAAAAATAAATAACGCGTGCGCATACGCCCTTTCTCCGGCGCTCGACGTACCTTTGTACGCCTTCGGCCTCAGACGGGCGTCTTCGCACGCGTTATTTATTTTTCGCAGCGTAACTTTGATCAAGCCCATGCTTTTTGGCATGGGCTTTTTCATTGCGATTTTCATTGCGATTGCGCGGTGCGCGAACCGCACGGGCGGACCGCGCGTGCCCGCTTTGCGTTGGTCTGGGTTGCGTTGTATGGTTAGGACAGTTCGAAAACCGCGATGTTTCGCGGCGGACTTTTCATTCGACGGAAATTTTCCGCAATTCTTTTTTGCAGCTGTCGCGGGCGCATGCCTGTGGAAGCCAAGGAAAGGCAACTACCAGTGGCAACAAGCCCTAATCTCGATGATATGAAACTGCCCGAGCTCAAGGAGCTCGCCAAGCAGATGGGACTTCGTGGTGTCTCCACCATGCGCAAGACCGAACTGATCGCAACACTTCAAGCCGCCCGTTCCGGCGGCCAGGCTCCGGCCGGCGTCACCGTGCGCGCGCCAAAGTCCGCTCCCGCCGCAGACGCTGAGGTCAAATCGGCAAAGGACAAGAAGGCCGATGAAGCCAAGCAGGAGGAACGCCCCGTCCGTGCCAAGCAGGCCAAGTCCGCGGAATCCTCCGAAGTCGCGGATGCCGTGGCAGCGGTGGACGCGTTGAAGCCGAACGATGAAGTGCCGAAGCGTCGTCGCCATCGTGACGCCGAAGCCGGCGCCGACCTGCTCGCCGAACTGGGCCTTGACGATGCCGCTCCGAAGCAGGATGACCGCCGTCGCCGTCGTGATGACGACCGTAGGGACGATTTCGAGCCGCGTCGCCGCCGTCGCGTGGCGGACGGGCCGAAGAGCGAAGACGTCGTGCGTGACCTTGATGACATCCTCGCCACGCTGCCGTCGCAGGAAGACGCCGACGATGATAAGCGTCGCGACGAGACCGAAGACAACGAATACCGTCACAGCCGTGGACGCAACGATCGCCGTGGCCGCCGTATGCGTGGCCGTGACCGCGATTACGACGAGCGTGACGAGCGTCGCGGCAGGGGCGATCGCAATGATCGCAACGACCGTAACGATCGCGCCGACCGCATGGACCGCAACGCCGACCGCGACCAGCGCAACGATCGTATGGATCGCGCCGACCGCGACCAGCATCGCGACGAGCCGAAGGAAGACCTCGTGCCGGTCGCCGGCATCGTCGACGTGCTCGACTCCTACGCGTTCGTGCGTACGTCCGGCTACCTGCCGGGACCGAACGACGTGTATGTCTCCATGGGCCAGGTCAAGAAGTACGGCCTGCGCAAGGGCGACGCCGTGCACGGCTCCATCCGCGCCCCGCGTGAAGGCGAACGTCGCAACCAGCGTCAGAAGTTCGTGCCGCTGCAGTCCATCGACTCCATCAACGGCATGAGCGTCGAGGAAGCGCAGCATCGTCCGCAGTTCAGCAAGCTCACCCCGCTGTATCCGCAGGAACGCCTGAAGCAGGAGACCACGCCGAACAAGCTCACCGGCCGCCTCATCGACATCGTGGCGCCGATCGGCAAGGGCCAGCGTGGCCTGATCGTGTCCCCGCCGAAGGCCGGCAAGACCATCACCCTGCAGAACATCGCCAACGCGATCGCCACCAACAATCCGGAAGTCCACCTGATGGTCGTCCTCGTGGACGAACGTCCGGAGGAAGTCACCGACATGGAACGCACGGTGCAGGGCGAGGTCATCTCCTCCACCTTCGACCGTCCGGCCTCCGACCACACCACCGTCGCCGAACTGGCCATCGAACGCGCCAAGCGTCTCGTGGAGCTCGGCCAGGACGTGGTGGTGCTGCTCGACTCCATGACCCGTCTGGCCCGCGCCTACAACATCGCCGCGCCGGCCTCCGGCCGCATCCTGTCCGGTGGTGTGGACGCGCAGGCGCTGTACCCGCCGAAGAAGTTCTTCGGCGCCGCCCGCAACATCGAGAACGGCGGCTCCCTGACCATCATCTCCTCCGCGCTGGTGGAAACCGGTTCCAAGATGGACGAGGTGATCTTCGAGGAATTCAAGGGCACCGGCAACATGGAACTGCGCCTGAGCCGTGAGCTCGCCGACAAGCGCCTGTTCCCGGCCATCGACGTGAACGCCTCCGGCACCCGCCGCGAGGAGCTCATCACCGATCCGCAGGAACTGCCGATCATCTACCGTCTGCGTCGCCTGCTGGGCGGCCTCGAGCCGGAACAGGCCTACCAGACGCTCGTGCCACGCCTGAAGAAGACAGCGACCAACCGCGATTTCATGGCGTCGCTCATCCAGCAGAGCGGCAACGCCACCAACGGCAACTGAGTCGTCGGCTGCAAGCGAATCTGAAGGTTTGAGGGGCTGCATGGCAATCGCCGTGTAGCCCCTTTCCTATGCGTGCGTTTCGACGAATTTCGTGAGATTGACCATTTTTTGGACAACGTTGTCAATTAAAAAATAGGTAAAAATACGACGAGAAAAGATAAATGGGGAAAATATATATGGTCGATATGGGGGTATGAGCTAAATAAAACAAAGATATTTCATGACAGCGTTGCGCCGTCCGGATAAACTGCGGCGATTCCGCGACGGTATGTGCGCGGTAGTGGGTATGGTAAGGAAGAAAAAGAACATGGAACTGCAGTGGGGACGGTCGATTGCGGCCGGTGCAGTGGATTGTTGGAAAAGGGGTATGAATGACCAACAGTGACAATGGTCCGGTAGACGCACGTACGGTTGCGAGCCAGCTCGACGCGACCGATGGCGTAATCCTCGACATGCTTGAAAAGGATGGCCGAGCCACGCTGTTCCACCTTTCCGAGGCGACAGGCCTGTCCGTGTCCGCCGTGCAGTCGCGCGTACAGAAGCTTGAGCGTCGCGGCGTGATCCGCGGCTACAAGGCGGTTATCGACGACGAGCGCCGCGGCCTTGCGGTGAACGCCTACATCGCGGTCACGCCCATCGATTACTCCCAGGAAGCCGAGATTCCAGACAAGCTCAAAAACATCGACGGCATCATGTCCTGCGATTCCGTCGCCGGTTCGCCCAGCTTCATGCTCACCGTTCGCGTCGAATCGCCCAGCAAGCTCGAAGAGCTGTTGAACCTCATCCATCGCACGGTGTCGGTCAGCACCGAAACCACCATCGTGCTGCAGCGTTACTTCGCGAAGTGACCGCTGTTCGGCAGATGCCGCGGTAGGGTGCGCGGTAGGCTTATACCCATGAGCGACAGCGAACATGACTGGCTTCGGCCAGAAGAAGAAACCGAATCCGAAACCATCATCGACGCGCGCACCGCGCAGAACAACCCCGAAGTGGCCGATGTGGTGGCTAAAATCGCCTCGCTGCGCCAATCGATAGACAACGTCGACACCGCCATCGTCTCGCTGCTGGCGGAACGGTTCAAATACACGTCGCAGGTGGGTGTGTTCAAGGCGCGTGCGGGCTTCGCGCCGGCCGATTACCAGCGTGAACATGCCCAGATCGAGCGTCTGCATCGCATTGCCGACGAAGCCGGACTGGATCCGGAAATCGCCGAAATGTACCGCGAATTCGTGGTGACCGAGGCCAAGCGCCGCCACAAGCGCATCGCCGAAAACGGGGGAGACCCGGGCGTACTCGACGTTTTCGCCTGAGCCGTCCGTTTTCCGCGCGCCCCGCGCGAACGTCCATTGCCGACGGGCATGCCGGGCACTACATTAAATGCCTTGGAAAGTTGTTTCGATTGCGATTGAGAGGTCCGGCATGCGCCACGCCACCGCGAACCGTCCATCCGGTGCCCGACGCCCGCTTGCCGCGGCGATCGCGGTCGCCGTCATCACCGCCGCTCCCGTCGCGGCAGTCGGCGTGAACGACGCGATATCGGCCTTGCAACAGAATGGGCAGTACGCGGCCGATGCATCGCATGATGACGTGATGAGCGCCTACACCTCCATCGACAAACCAGGCCGCCTTTTCCTGACCAACAGCGGATCCTCCACGTCGAAACGCGTTCCCAAAGGCGTTGTCGCATTGCCGTGGAAAATATCCGCCTCCTTCACCCTCAACGGGCCCGACGTAAGCGTTTCCGACGTTTCCGGCGCTTCCGGCATGATCGGCATACGCATCGCCCTGCATGCCACGAAACCCGACGTGACCGCCAATCTGACGCCAATCGTCGCCTTCACCATTCCCGGACGCGTCGGCAGTGACGTGACCGCCGATGACGGCGTGCTCGTCTCATCCGACAACACCTCGACCCTGGTGGCTGCGGTCGGCAAACCGGGCGAGGACCTGACCTTCAACGCCTACGTGACGGCGAAGCACTTCACCATGAGCTCACTGTCCATCGCCGCGGTGGAAGGCAACGTTCAGCAATCACTGCCTGACCTGACCAAGCGCGCAACCACCTTGGTGGACGGTCTGACCAACGTCGGCTCGCAACGCAACCGCAAGCTCATCGCCCAACTGGAACAGCTCAGAGACAACGAGAAAGCGCTTGCCAAACAGACCATCGCCGTACGTTCCAAAGCGCACGATCAGGCGTTCGACGGCTACATCGACGCGTACGTGGGCTCATACACCACGCATCTGTCCGGTTCGATCGGCAACGCCACACAGCTTCCCGCCATTCTCGGCACCGCGTCCGAACTGAACGGCGATACCTCCGTAGCTAAATCCGTGGCAGACCTGGCCAACGCCGTCAACGACGTGAGCGCCGCATACCGGCATATCGGCGCGGCCGACGCCGTCGACGAGGTGATTCGCACCATCGAACAGCGCGGCACATCCGGCTTGGTGAACGAGCTCACCAAGCGCGCCGGCGAGGAACAACAGCGCGGCTCCAAAGACTACAGTGCCGGCCAATCGCAGCTGTCCGCGGCCATGATCCCGTATTCGATGGATTTCACCGACGCATACACGGCTCGGCTTAAGGAACTGGGCGCCACCGCAGGCACGGCTGGCAGCTACGAAACCCAGGCGATCGCCGACGTGCGTGCCGGCATCAAAGACAATGAGAAGCTCAAAACCGCGTCCGACAAGGTGTCCGCGGCGATGACCGCGTTGGCGGACGCCAGCGAGCACACCGGACAGGCCAGCGCATTCCACCAGATCGTGCTGCGATTCGCCGACCAGCTGGATTCGGATGACGACACGTCCGAATCGGGCGCTGCCGATGACGCTTCTGTGCTGGACACGTTGCGTTCCGCCTCCGCCAGCCAATCGTTGTGCGCGAAAGCCGAGAAACGGCGGTCCCGTGCGCAACGCAAGGCCGAACGCGCGCAGGCGAAGAACAACACCGCCGATTCGACCAGCTTGGTCGATGACAAGAACGCCATCAGCATGGATGATGTGATGAGCTACGCGGGCGGACTACGCCCGTCGTTCGGCGCCGCAGCGGACACCACGTCGAAGAATGTGGCGAAAGTCGGGGGAGTGGACGGCTCTTCGAAGAACAGCGGTGGCGATTCGTCCGACGGTTCGGCGGATTCGTCCGCCAGCTCGCTACCAATTACCGGCTATGGCTTGGCGAAAACCGGTTTCACGCCGGATAATGGCGATTTGATTGACGAGACGGTCGAATTGGCCGCCGCTGCGGAAGTTTTCGACGATGCGCTGCAGGCCGGATTGGGTGGGAACGGTTCCGGAAATTCGTCCGCTGGCCCGCAGTACCTCCTGTCCGTTCCGGTGCTGTAGAGCACGCGGTTTGTGCGATGCACTAAATCCGATAGTGCTCCGTCGCTTACGTGGTGCGTTTCGGGGTTTTTGATTGCGATTTCCGCCTCCGCTTGTGCATTCGTTGAGATTACGCCCATAAAAACCATTTTTCGCGTACGGGTTTGTGCGCAGGGGCAGGAATGTACGCTGAGAACAGCCGAGAACGGGATAAGGACGGTTCTATGCGCGCACGTCTTGCGATTTAGGGCGATTCTGCACGGACGTGAGCAAAAGGGGATATGATTTTGACCGTTTTGCCTGCGATTTATACCCCTTTTCGCTCACGAAAGCATTTTTCCCGCGATTTTGACTGAATATGAGCAAAAGGGGGCACGGTTAGTTGCAGACAGTGACGGGATATACGAGGGGCCTCTCCTTCATGCAAAGGAAAGGCCCCTCGTATGTGGGTGAAGTGAGCGGCTGCGCTACAAAAGCCGCTGGCGGCTCACCTCAGAGACTCACTTCTTCGGTTTCTTGGCCGGCGGTTCGCCTAGCTCGCTTTCGGCGACCGTCACATCGGCGGCCTCGTCCTCACCCTCGGCGGCAGCCGGTGCGGTGAAGGCGATCGGTCCGGTCACGCGACCAGCTTCGGCGATATCGCCCAGCGCGGCCTCGATGGACCCGCGCACATCGTCGGCAACGGCAAGCGTCACAGACAAGATCGGGGTCTTCATCGAAACCTTGGCCTTCGACTTGATGCCACGCAGCGCGGCCAGAGCCTCACCGGCATGAGCAAGCAGATCGGCGGATGCGTCGCCGGCGGCGGCCGCGTACACGTCGGCCACAGGCCATGCTGCGCGGTGCACGGAGCCTTCGCCCTCATGCATCCAGCTCCACACCTCTTCGGTGGCATACGGCAGGTACGGGGCCAGCAGGCGCGCGAACGCATCAAGACCCAGGCCCAGCGTGGTGCGTGCGGACTTCACCGCGGCCTCGCTCGGCACGTTGCCGGTGGAATCGGCGGTGCCATAAGCACGGTTCTTGACCAGCTCGATGTAGTCGTCGCAGAACTGCCAGAAGTAGTTCTCGATGACTTCCAGAGCCTTGGAATGCTCGTAGTTGTTGAGATCGTCGGTGGCTTCGCGGACCACGGCGGCCATCTTGGACATCGCGGAACGGTCGATCGGCTCGGTCACGTCGGCCGGGTTCCATGCGGCGACTGCCGGAGCGCCCACGTGATGGTTCTCGTCCTCACGTCCGATGGCCAGAGCGAACTTGGTGGCGTTGAGCAGCTTGATGGCAAGACGGCGGCCGATCTTCATCTGGCCTTCGTCGTACGTGGCATCCAGACCCAGACGGGCGGCGGCGGCCCAGTAACGCACCGCGTCGGCGCCGAACTGCTTGATCGGCTTGTCCGGCACGACCACGTTGCCCTTGGACTTCGACATCTTCTTGTGGTCCGGATCGAGGATCCAGCCAGACAGCGTGGTGTTGGCCCACGGCAGGCACTTGTTCTCCAAGTGCGCACGGTCCATGGTGGAGAACAGCCAGGTGCGGATGATGTCCTGACCCTGCGGACGCAGGTCCATCGGGAAGGTGGCGTTGAAAATGGCCTGGTTCTCTTCGCCCGGCTCCTCCCAGCGGGTCACGATCTGCGGAGTGAGGGAGGAAGTGGCCCAGGTATCCATGATGTCCGGCTCGGCGGTGAAGCCGCCCGGCACGTCACGCTGGTCCTCGGTGTAGCCTTCCGGCACATCGTCGGTCGGGTCGATCGGCAGACGGTCCTCGCTCGGGGTGATCGGATGGTCGTAATCGGCGGTGCCATCCTCCTTCACCGGGTACCACAGCGGGAACGGAACGCCGAAGAAGCGCTGACGGGAGATCAGCCAATCGCCGTTGAGGCCATGCACCCAATTCTCGTAACGTACACGCATGAAGTCCGGGTGGAAGTTCAGTTCCTTGCCGCGTGCGATGAGTTCGGCGTTTAGCTTCTCGTCGGTGCCGCCATTTTTCAGGTACCACTGGCGGGAGGTGACGATTTCGAGCGGCTTGTCGCCCTTCTCGTAGAAGTTCGTCATACGCTTGGTCGGGGTCGGTTCGCCGTCCAGATCGCCGGCAGCGCGCAGCTCGTCGACGATGATCTTACGTGCGGAGAACGTGGTCTTGCCGGCGGTTTCCTGGAAGATGCGCTTGCCTTCCTCGGATTCGATCCAATCCGGGGTGTCCATGACGATGCGGCCGTTGCGCTGGATGATGGAACGCAGCGGCAGGTTCAGGTCGCGCCACCATTCGACGTCGGTGACGTCGCCGAACGTACAGCACATGGCGATGCCGGCGCCCTTGTCCATTTCCGCCGCCTTGTGCGCCAGAATCGGCACTTTCACGTGGAACAGCGGGGAGTAGACGTACTGGCCGAAATACTGCTTGTAACGCTCGTCGTCCGGGTGCGCGATCAGCGCGCCGCAGGCGGCCAGTAGTTCCGGACGGGTGGTCTCGATGTAGATCGGGGTGCCGTCTTCGAAACGGAACGCCACCTTGTGGTAGAAGCCCGGATATTCGCGCGATTCCAGTTCGGCCTGGGCCACTGCGGTCTGGAACGTCACGTCCCACAGACCCGGAGCGTCCTTCTGATACGCTTCGCCACGGGCCAGGTTGCGCAGGAACGCCTTCTGGGCCACGCGCTGCGGATGCTCGCCGATGGTGTGGTAGGTCTGCGACCAGTCGATGGACAGGCCGAGGGAGCGCCACAGCGCCTCGAACTGCTTCTCGTCCTGGGCGGTGAGCTTCTCGCACAGCTCGATGAAGTTCTTACGGGAGATCGGCACCTGGTCCTTGGCGTCGATCTTCTTGCCATCGGTGCCTTCGAACGGCGGCACGAAATTCGGATTGTACTTCAGGGAAGTGTCCACGCGCACGCCGTAATAGTTCTGCACACGGCGTTCGGTCGGCAGGCCGTTGTCGTCCCAGCCCATCGGGTAGAACACGTCGTAGCCGTTCATGCGCTTGAAACGCGCGATCACATCGGTATGCGTGTAGGAGAACACGTGGCCCACATGCAGGTGGCCCGAAACGGTGGGCGGCGGGGTATCGATGGAATAGACGGCCTTGCGGTCGCGGGTGCCCTGGAACTTGTAGACTCCGCTCTCGTCCCAGACGCCACGCCACTTGTCTTCGAGACCGTCCACGCCGACCCTGTCGGGCAGCGGCGTGAGGTTCGCGTTGATGGTGTTATCTTGGCTTTCAGTCATAGTCGCTAGTCTAGAAAGCGAATGTGACAACTGCCGTCGTATCAGCGCCTATCGAACCGAATGCCGGAATCGCAGGCAAATCGCGGAAAATCCACATAAAAAACCGTGGAAAAATCAGTGCAGCGTCAATCTGTTCAACGGCAGCAGACGGTCGGTCAGATTCTTCGGATACCCCTGCAGCCCATCGGAAACGGCAAGGAAGTTCTTACGTGTGTACAGCCAGTCGCTGGCCGCGTTTTCGCTGACGGCGCGCGCGTAATCGCGCATGCGGGCCTGATAATCGTTGTCGTTGGTCGCGGCCATGGCATTGGCGTAAGCCTGCTGCGCGTCGCCGTTCTCGAAATGGAACACGGACTGGCCGTTATCGAAGACGCTTGCGTCACCTTCGTCGCTCATGGTGGTCAGCGCGATGTTATAGGTGCCGGCGTTCATGCGTTCCGTCACGTCCGCGGCGGAATCGAGCACTTCCAGATTGGTGTTGATATTGAGGTTTTCGATGGCGGTTTTCACGTCGTTGCCGATGCTTTCGTATTCCTTCGGCACCAGAATGTCGATTGGCGCGATGTAGTTCACTCCGAAATACATGCGCATCCGTTGCCCCTGTTCAAGGTTGTAGGGGTACAGGCCGCTCAGGTCCTCATACCCGTCTTCCAGCGGGCTGATCGGCCCTCCCAGCGGCGCGTACGCGTCGGGCGCGTTCTTGGCGATGGTCTTCGCATCGATGGCGTATCGCGTCATCTTGCGGATCTGCTCGTCGGAGAAGGGGCTGTTGTTGTCGTTGTTGAACGCGAGCATCACCTTGTCGAAGCTGATGCCGCTGTCCGCGGTAATACCGTTGGTTTTGCCCAGTTCCGAGGCGGTTGAAGCGCTCAGCGGCAGCGCCATGCTGATTTTGCCGGCTTTCATGGCATCGGCCATGGATTCCTCGTTGGCGTAGTAGTAGAGCGTCACTTGCGATGATGCGGCTTTTTTGCCCCAATACGAGTCGTTGCGTTGCAGCACGATTTGCGATTGGTCCGCGGTTGACACGGTGAATGGTCCCGATCCGACCGCCGATTTCGCATAGTTGGTTTTGCTTTCCGCGTCGTACACGATGCCTGCACGGCCGGCCAGCGCGCGCAACAGCCGCGGATTCGGCTTGGCGAGCGTGATGACCACCGTATTCGCATTGGGATTGGTGATTTCCTTCAGATCACCAATCTGGTCGGCTCCCACGTAATGGTTGTTGACGGCGTTCTGCAGCGACCAGACCACGTCGGACGAGTCGAGTTTATGCCCATTGGCGAACGTCATGCCGCCGTTCAACGTGAACGTGTACGTGAGACCGTCGTCGGAAGCCTGCCAGGAGCTGGCGATTCCCGGCTGCAGCTTGTTGGTTTCGCTACGTGACACCAGCGTTTCGTATACGTTGCCGAGCAGCGCTTGCTCCACGGCGGTGCCTTGTTTGGTGCGGATGTCAAGCGATTTCGGCGCGTCGCCTTCGATGCCGACGGTCACCGACGAGTCGGAGACGAGCGTGTCGAAGGATGTGATGGGATTCTTGCGGCCTGTCAGCGACAGTCCCAGCCACAGCAGCACACTGAGCACGATCGCGACGCCGAAGAAGATCAGCCAGCGCGTCGCCTCGGCTTTCAGATTACGTTTCCGCCCGTTTTCATCCATGCACCCGAGTCTAGTTGACGCGTGCTACACGCCCGATGGCCGGGTGCGATTCGACGGAGTGCCGGCGTGGCGGCTGGCATGCGTCGGAATCACGCGGCGAACGCGCCCGGACACGTGTCGTTGAGGGGGCAGTCGGCGCAATCCGGTTTTCGCGCATGGCAGATGGCACGGCCATGCAATATCAAACGGTGAGACAGATCGGTCCATTCTTCGGGAGGGAAGCAGGCGGTGACCTCACGTTCGATGGCCACCGGGTCAGGGGAGGGGCTCGCCCAGTCGGACCGCCACCGCAATCGCCCAGTCACACGAATCACATGCGTGTCCACAGGAAAACCGGGCACGCCGAACGCGTTGCCCAACACCACGTTCGCGGTTTTGCGGCCCACGCCCGGCAGGCTGACCAGCGAAGCCATATCGGCCGGCACCTCGCCCCCGAATCGCACGCACAACTCATGCGACAGCCCGATGATATTGCGCGCTTTCGTACGGAAGAAGCCGATGGTGCGGATGATGTCCTCGACGTGCTCGGGATTCGCGGCGGCAAGCTCCGCCGGACCGGGATATTCGCCGAACAGTTCCGGCGTGACCATGTTCACGCGCTTGTCGGTGGTCTGCGCGCTCAACACCGTAGCCACCAGCAGTTCGAAAGGAGAATTGAAGTTCAACGCGCATTTCGGATCGGGAATCTCCACGCACAACTGCTCGTATTCCTGATGCATGCGCGCGATCCGCGCCTTCTTCGATTCCCGAGGCATGCCTCCCAGCCTACCCCTCGCATGCGGACGAACGCGGGAAACCTGCGGAAACGTCGCAATCGGCAAAAACAGCGAAAATCCATCGAAAAAACAACGGGAAATCAGCGAAAGGCCAACGAAAACAAACGGAACCCGTCGAACATCAACGGAATGATCGCAAGAAAAAAGTCAGCTTTCGCCGGACTCGCCGTGAGCCGCATCCTTGGCCGCGGCCTCATGCTCATCCTCTTCCGGCGGATCGAAACGATAGCCGACGTTGCGCACGGTGCCGATGAGATGCTCGTACTCGCCGCCCAGCTTGGCGCGCAGACGACGGATATGCACGTCCACAGTGCGGGTGCCGCCGTAATAGTCGTAGCCCCACACCTCCTGCAGCAGCTGCGCACGCGTGAACACGCGGCCCGGATGCTGCACCAGATACTTGAGCAGCTCGAACTCCTTGTACGCCAAGTCGATCGGATGGCCATGCAGGCTGGCCGTATAACCGTTGGTATCCACCACCAGATCGCCGGAACGGATCAGGCCATCCTCGTTCTGCACGCCCTGCTCGCCGGTGCTAGCGGCCGTGCTGGCCGGCGCATTGCCCCGTTCGGACACCAGACGCAGACGCCCCTCCACTTCGGCGGGGGAAGCGGAGGCCACCACCACATCGGCGATGCCCCACTGCGAATTGACCACGGTGAAGCCGCCCTCGGTGAGAATGAGCACGATCGGCGTGGACAGTCCCGACGCGTGAATCAGCCGGCACAGCGTTTTGGCGGTGGCCAGGTCGTCACGCGCATCAAGAAACAGAATGGTGTTCTCCGGCATCTTCACCAGGCTGGCCGCATCCATCGGCAACACGCGCACGCGGTGGGAAAGCAGCGCCAACGAGGGGAGAACGGTAGCTGGATCGCTAGCGAACGTCATAAGCGTAAGATCCGTCACGTCAGCTCCCTTTTGTTCTAAACTGATGCCGCGATTGTACACGCAAAATGTATTATCGGCGTTTCATCGATTGTAACTGAAGTATGTGGACACATACGGCTACATTTATTCATATTGCATACGTATTGACCACAATATAAAAAGGGGGTCCGAGATGACCGCTCCGCAGGCCGTTTCCCAGCAAAACCCGTCGAAGGTCGCTTTCGGCAAAGTATTGGCGATCCAGATCGTCGCGTACGTGGTATTGGTGGCGCTCGCGCTCGTTCCCGGCATCGCATACGGCGATTCCGCCAATCCCGCCGTGGTGCCGTTCACCATCATCGGATCGCTGGTGATGATCGCGCTGCTGGTAGTGTTCAGCCCGTTCCGCGACGGCACCGCCGGACACGTGATCGCCGTCATCGCCGGCCTGCTGTCGGTGGTGTGCGCCACGACGATGACGCTCGGACGGGCGATTTTCGCCGCCGACGCGACCGGCGGCAAGGACTTCTCCATGGAGGACGGCTGGATCGCCGGCGTCGGCGGCCTGCTGATCCTGCTGATCGTGATCTCCTTCGGACGCCAGATGGCCCGCGAAAACCGCACGCACCTCATCCGCTCGCTGTCGCACAGCGTGGTCGAAGGCGTTGCGATGATCGCCAGCGCAGGCTGGTGCTTCCTGCCGACGGTACTGAAGGCGATTGGCACGGTCGCGTTCGTCGTGGTGCTGCTGGTGATCGTGGCGCTCGCCGTCTGCTCGTACTTCTGGCATCGCGACGCCGACCCCGAACCGACCGCGCGCGATCCGTGGATCGGCATCGCGATGCTGCCGGTCATGATCGCCGGTGCCGTGGTAGGCATCGCCGCGCTCGCCGTCGTGACGTTCTGACGATTTGGCGGTTGCGTAATCGCCATAATTCACGTATTTAAAAAGCCCGTAATCATTGCGATTGCGGGCTTTTCCGTTGCGCTGCGTGCGCTGCTGTGGGCTGTAGCGTCAGCCGAGGAAGCCGAGATGTTCGAACAGCACTTTCAGGCCGATGAGGATCAGCACGACGCCGCCTGCGATCTGCGCGGGCTTCTGCCACCGCGAGCCGAACGCGCGGCCGATATACAGGCCGGCGGCGGAGAACAGGCCGGTGGTGATGCCGATGATGACCACCGACAGCCAGATGTTGAGCGTCATGAAAGCGAAGCTCACGCCGACCGCGAATGCGTCGATGCTGCAGGCCACGGCGAGCGGCAGCATGTGCTTCCAATCGAATTCAGGGGTTTCCTTGGCGTTCTCCTCGTCCTCTTCGAACGCCTCGCGTACCATATTGCCGCCGATTAGGGCGAGTAGGCCGAAAATGATCCAATGGTCCACGGCGGTCACGTATTTGCTGAACGTGCTGGCCGCGAAATAGCCGAGCAGAGGGAAAAGCGCCTGGAATCCGCCGAACCACAGGGCGGTTTTGAACGCATCGACGCCGCGAAGCTTCTTGACGGTCAGGCCTTTGCCAATGGAGACAGCGAACGCGTCCATGGACACGGACACGCCAATAAGCAGAATCTGAATGAGCATAGCTGGTGAAAAGGTTCATCCCGCCGGTCTCCCCACGGGATGGGCCTCGACGGATTGCGTTCCGCCTACGCCTAGGAGTACCGACACAGAACTGCCGCACGCGGATGTGATATGTGACGTCCAGCGGGCTTTGAATTCAGCGAATACTGTTCGCATGCCGAAAATTACAAGCCACTACTATAACGCACAAGCCGCCCTTGAAACAAGAGCGGCTTGTTATCGTCTATCGTCGAGTCGGAATTATTTCGACTCACTTCTCGCTTCCGCATGCTGCGCATGCGGCTTCGCAGCATAGCTGCTCACTTCGGCTACTGACAGCGCACCGCGCTGTCAGCTTCACGCCTCAGCGAGGCGCTTGCGGGCTGCGACGATTTCCTCCTCGGCCTTAGCGGCGCCAGTCCAGTAATCGCCCGGCAGGACTTCCTTGCCCGGCTCCAGAGCCTTGTACTGCTCGAAGAAGT